>Ga0209474_10004896_pt1 | contig 11482 bp, 10 predicted proteins | sample GraSoiAngelo_145_FD_185902 | JGI IMG/M metagenome (GOLD analysis project Ga0209474, IMG submission 185902) | Grasslands soil microbial communities from the Angelo Coastal Reserve, California, USA - 14_1009_05_20cm (SPAdes) (version 2) | ecosystem: Environmental > Terrestrial > Soil > Grasslands...
CCCGCGAGATGGCCACCCTTGACGAGCGCCGCCCTCGCGCCCAGTTGCACGAGCGCGCGGCCGGCGCGCTCCATGTCGTCGGGAGTGCGGACCTCGCCGCCCGCCAGCACCGCGGCTTCGTCGAGGTTGGGCGTGACGAGGCCGGCGAGCGGCACGAGCCGCCGCACGATCAGCTGCTCGGCATCACGGTCGAGCAGGCGGTCGCCCGACGTCGCGACGATCACGGGGTCGAGCACGTAGTTCGGGAGGCGCCGCCGCGCGATGCCGTCCGCGACCGCCCCGACGAGGCGTGCGGACCCGAGCATCCCCGACTTCACCGCGCTGGGCGGCAGGTCGTCGGCCAGCGCGTCGAGCTGGCGGGTGACGAGCTCGGCCGGGACCGGCTCCCACCCCCGAACCCCGACCGTGTTCTGCGCCGTCACGGCCGTGATCACGCTCGTGCCGAACACGCCGAACTGGTGGAACGTCTTCAGGTCGGCCTGGATGCCGGCGCCGCCGCCCGAGTCCGATCCCGCGATCGTGAGGGCGATTTTCACGTAGCGCCCGTCCAACGCTTCTTCGCATATTGAATGCTCGGCCGCGGCCGGGAATGCTCGAGGAGACTCATCGCCAGTAATCTGCAATCGACGATACGTGATCTCCAACGCCGCAAGGCGCGCGGCCGACGTGGCCTCGCCCTCATCGAGGGTGTCCGCCTCGTGGAGGAGGCGCTCGGCGCGGGCGTCGCGTTCCAAGGGGCGCTGGTCGCCCCCGACCTGGCGCGCACGGAGCGCGGCACGGCGCTCGTCGCGGAGCTCCAAGGGCACGGCGTCGCGGTGGAGGAAGTCGGCGCGCGCATCTTCGCCGAACTCGCCGACACCGAGACGCCGCAGGGGATCATCGCCGTCATCGAGCCGCGGCGCTGGAGCGCGGGCGACTTCACGCCCTCCCCGGGGGCGGTGGCGCTCGTGATCGACGGCGTGCAGGATCCCGGGAACGTCGGCACCTTGATCCGGACGGCGCACGCGCTCGGCGCCGCGGGCACGGTCGTGCTGCGGGGCACGGCCGATCCGACGAGCCCGAAAGCCCTGCGGGCGGCCATGGGCGCTACCTTCCGCCATACCGTCGTGCCGCTCGACGACAACGGCTTCATCGCCTGGTCGAGGAAGCACGCGGTGACCCTGTGGGCGGCGGCGTCGGACGGAATCCCGCTGCCCCGGGCGTTGGGGACGCGAGACCCGCAAGGGCCCATTGCCGTCATCGTCGGCAACGAGGGCGCGGGAATCCGGCCGCAGCTCAACGCGATCGCCGCGCAGCGCGTGGCGATCCCGCTGGCTCAGGGCGCCGAGTCGCTCAACGTCGCGGTGGCGGCGGGTATCCTGCTCTACGAGGTGACGCGTGGCCGTTGATCCGATCCTGCTCGTCGGCGCCGGACTCCTGGGGCTCTGTATCGGGAGCTTCCTCAACGTCTGCATCCTGCGCCTTGCGAAGGAGGACAAGAAGCAGCGCTCGCTGTTCCACCCACCGTCGACCTGCCCGCGGTGCGGGCGCCGGATCGCGTGGCGGGACAACGTCCCCGTGGTCTCGTGGCTGGTGCTGCGCGGCCGATGTCGCTGGTGCGGTCAGCCGATCTCCATGCAGTACCCCATCATCGAGGCGGTCGTGGGCGTGCTCTGGATCGCCGCCATACTCGCCTACGGGCCGACGGTCCGGTTCGTCGAGGCCGGCGTGCTGGGTACCATCTTGCTTGGCATCGCCCTCACCGATGCGCGCCATTACCTGATTCCCGACGAGTACAACTGGACCGGGCTCGTCGTCGGGCTCGGCCTGTCTGTGACGGCGGGTGTACCCGGGTTCATCGAAGGAGTGCTGGGCGCGGCCACCGGCTTCGCCCTGCTGTACGCCGTCGGCCTGGTGGGGGGCTGGGTCTTCAAGGAAGAAGCAATGGGTGGGGGCGACATCAAGATGATGGCGATGGTGGGGGCGTTCGTCGGCTGGAAGGGCGTGCTGTTGACGGTCTTCGCGGGCGCGCTGTTCGGTAGCCTCGTGTACGTCCCGCTGCTCGTCCTGGGGAGACGGAAGCGTCACGTCCCGTTCGGGGTATTTCTGGCGATGGGAGCCGCGGTGGCCTTCGTGTTTGGTCCGGCGATTTATGACTGGTACCGGCGATTCCTGGGGGCCGCCTGACCTGAATGGGCGATCCGTTCGAAGGGCTGTTCGAGTCGGGAGAGGTGCTCGAGCGCGTGGGGGTGAATCTCACGACGCAGGCCCGGCGCGGCGACCTGGAGCCGGTGCGCTGTCGCGACGCCGAGATCGCGCGCGTCGTGGACATCCTGTTGCGCCAGAGCAAGAACAATCCCGCCCTGATCGGGAAGGCCGGGGTGGGGAAGACGGCGATCGTCGAGGGGCTCGCCCAGCGCGTCGCCGCGGGGGACGTCCCGCCGGCCCTGAAGGACGTCCGCGTGGTCGCGCTCGACCATGTCGCCCTCCTCGCCGGCACCTCGTTCCGCGGTCAGTACGAGGAGCGCATCCGCAAGCTGGTCCGCGAGCTGTCCGCCGACCCGGACCTCATCCTGTTCGTGGACGAGCTCCACAACCTCATCGGTCAGGGAACCGCGCTCGGCGCCGCCATGGACGCGGCCAACATGCTGAAGCCCGCCCTGGTGCGTGGGGACATCCGGATCATCGGCGCGACGACGGGAGGCGAGTACGACAAGTGGATCCGCGGCGATCCCGCGCTCGAGCGCCGCTTCCAGCCCGTCCTGGTCGAGGAGCTCGATGCCATTCAAACGTGGGAGGTCCTCGTCGCCCGGCGGCCCCGCCTCGAGCGCCACCACGCCGTGGCGATCACGGACGACGCGCTCAAGGCGGCGATCGTTCTCACCGACCGGTTCGTCCCCGAGCGCGCCCGCCCCGACAAGGCCATCGACGTGTTGGACGAGGCCTGCGCCCACGCGCAGGCGACCGCCCGCGTGTCGCCGGAGCTCGACCGGCTGATTCGCGAGCGGCGCAAGGTGGACGCCATGATCCGACGCGGCCTGACGCACGAGCAGCCGCGCCAGGAGCCGGCGGAGGACCTGATGGCGGAAATCTTTCCGATGCTGGAGCGGATCGGGGCGGAGATAGAAAAGATGCTGGGCGGTGAAGGGCGGTCGAAGGCGGTGGAAGGCGGTGGAGGCGTCACCGCGGACCAACCTCCACCGTCCTCCACCGCCGTCCACCGCCCTCCACCGTCCCTGGCCGACAGGCGCGCGGAACTCGACCAGCTGCTCCGCGCCGAGTTGGAGCACCAGGGCATCGTCGTGAGCGGGCAGGACATCGCGCGCGTCGTGGGGGCCGCCGTGGGCAAGGGGATCGAGTGGCAGCCGTGATCCGACGGTGCCTCGCCGCGGCGGCGGCGGTCGGAGCGATGGGGAGCACGGGATGCGAGCAGCGGGCGCGGGAGGTCCAAAGCGAGGCGGAGTTGAAGCAGGCCGTGCAGCAGATGATCCCCGCCGTCGAACGGGCCACCCGCCTGCGCTTTCGCCAGCGTCCCGTCGTGCTGCGCCGCAGCCGCGCGCAGGTTCGCGACTACGTCATCCACAAGTTCGATGACGACCTCCCGCCCGCCGAGCTCGCCGGCGCGCAGGCTGCGTATCGGCTGTTCGGTCTGATCCCCGATTCGCTCGACCTGCGCCGCACCATGGTCGACCTCCTGACCGAGCAGGTGGCGGGCTATTTCGATCCCGACTCGAACGCGCTCTACATCCCGACCGACATCGATCCCAGCCAGGCGCGTCTGGTGATCTCTCACGAGCTGGTGCACGCGCTGCAGCACCAGTACCTGAACCTCGACTCGCTGGTGGAGCTGAAGCGCCAGAACGATCGTCGCAGCGCGGCGCAGGCGATCCTCGAAGGACAGGCGACGCTCGCCCAGATCCTGGTGCTCATGCCGGAGCAGAAGATCGAAAGCCTGCCCAACTTCTGGGAGCTGCGGACGGCGCTCGGCGGCCAACAGGATCAGATGAAGGTGTTCGGGAGCGCGCCGCTGTGGCTGCGCGAGAGCCTGATCTTCCCGTACCTGGGGGGCGCCGAGTTCGTGCGCTGGTTCGACCACGAGTACCCCGGGAAGCAGCCCTACGGCGTCCTCATGCCGATCTCCACCGAGCAGATCCTGCACCCCGCCCGGTATGCGGCCGGGGACCGCCCGGATGCGCTGGCGTTCGAGTCGCCGGCGCGCGATACCGTGCGCTACGAAGACGGTCTGGGCGAGTTCGAGATTCGCCTCCTGCTCCAGCAGCATCTGGGCGACGACGGCGCGGCCGCGTCGCTGGCGGCGGGCTGGGACGGCGACCGCTACCAGGTGCTCGGGCAGGGGAGCGGGGCGGGGGCGGGGGCGGGGGCGGGAGCGGGAGCGGAAACGCTCGTGTGGTACACGCTGTGGGACGACAAGACGGCGGCCGCGCGCTTCAGGAAGGGACTCGAGAGCGCGTGGGCCAAGCGGTGGCTGGGCCGTCGGGGTGTGAGACGCGCGGAGATCAAGCAGCTCCTCGTCGTCGGCGTGCCGGTCGTGCGCCTGGTCGATGCGCCGCTGGGTTGGAAGGGCTGGAAACGGGTGCCCACGATTCGGGTCACCCGCGCGGCACGTTGAATCCCCCCACTTGGATTCCCGCAAGTCGCTAAGTAGTTTCGTAGGCTTATGTTTACGGCTCTCTCCGAGCGGCTGACCGCCGCTTTGAAGCGCCTCACCGGTCGTGGAGTGCTCTCGGAGCAGGACGTGACCGAGGCGCTGCGCGAGATCCGGCGGCATTTGCTCGAGGCCGACGTCAGCTTCGAGGTGACCGAGGGGTTCGTCGAGCGGGTGCGCGAGCGCGCGATCGGAGCGATCGCGATGAAGACGGTGAGCCCCGGCCAGCAGGTGGTCAAGCTCGTGCATGACGAGATTGCCCGGATGCTGGGGGCATCGGACGAGGACTTGGCGCGTACCGTCGGCGCGCAGCGTGGCGCGCCCCTGCAATTCGCGTCTGTCGGGCCGACGGTGATCTTGCTGGTCGGGCTGCAGGGCTCGGGGAAGACCACCACCGCGGCGAAGCTCGCGCGGCGGCTGAAGCTCGAGCAAAAAGCGCCGGGACTTGTGGCGGCGGACCTCTCGCGCCCCGCCGCCCGCGAGCAGCTGGAGCAGCTCGGCGCGCAGGTCGGCGTGCCCGTGTTCGGGGGTGCGTCGGATGGATCGGGCGGTGTAGGGGCGCAGCATGCTGCGCCCCTACGATCCCCTCACGGTGTGGTGGGGCTCGTCCGGCAGGCGCTGCGCGAAGCCGACAAGGCGCGCTGCCGCACCGTCATCGTCGATACGGCCGGCCGGCTGCAGATCGACGCGGAGCTGATGGACGAGCTCAAGGCGCTGCGGGCGGCGACGAGCCCCCGCGAGGTGCTGCTCGTGGCGGACGGGATGACGGGGCAGGACGCGGTGCGAGTCGCCCGCGGCTTTCAGGAGGGCGTCGGGCTGACCGGCGCGATCCTGACCAAGCTCGACGGCGACGCGAGGGGCGGGGCGGCGCTCTCGATTCACGGCGTGACCGGTGTGCCGATCAAATTCATCGGCCTCGGAGAACATGTAGGGGCGCAGCATGCTGCGCCCCTACTCGAACCCTTCGACCCGGTGCGCATGGCCGGCCGCATCCTCGGTCAGGGCGACGTGGTGGCGTTGGTCGAGAAGGCGGCCGCCACCATCGATGCGGAGGCCGCGCAGCGGCTCGAGAAGAAGGCGCGCTCGAAACAGGGGATGGACCTCGCGGACTTTCTCGTCGCCCTGAAGCAGATGCAGGCGATGGGACCGCTCCAGCAGGTGCTCGGCCTGTTGCCGGGCGTGACCCCGCAGGCGCTCAAGTCGGTCAATGCCGACGACAGGCGCCTGAAGCACGTCGAGGCGATCGTGTTGTCGATGACGCCCGGCGAGCGGGCCGATCCGGCGGTGCTCACCGGATCGCGCCGGCTGCGGATCGCGAAGGGCGCGGGGCGTACGGTACAGGAAGTCAACCGGCTGCTGGAGCAGTTCCGGCAGATGCGGAAGCTTTTGAAAAGGACGTAGGCACTTTATGGCAACTCGCATTCGGCTGCGGCGCGTGGGACGGAAGGGGCAGAGCTACTTCCGGATCGTCGTCGCGGATTCGCGCTCTCCCCGCGACGGGCGGTTCGTGGTGACCCTGGGCCACTACAACCCGCGTGTCAATCCCGCCGACATCCAGGTGGATGCGGAGCAAGCGCGCGCCTGGCTCGACAAGGGGGCCCTCCCGACCGACACGGTCCGCTCGCTGCTGAAGAAGGCGGGAGTGCTGGGCAAACGACCCGCGTAGTCGGCCGCGTGCGCAAGCCGCACGGGCAGCGGGGGGAGGTCGCCGTGTTCCCCCTCGTGGAGAACCCGGGTGCGGTGTTCACGCCGAAGGCCCGGCTGCTGGTGGTGAACGAAGAGCGTCAGGTCGTGGCTGGGCCGCTGGTCGTGGCGCGGCGGCGCGCATACCACCGCGAGTGGCTGCTGTCGTTCGTCGGGGTGAAGTCGCGCGCGGACGTCGAGCCGTGGCGGGAGCACTTCGTCGCCGTGGAAGAGACCGATGCTGACGATTAACGTCGTGACGCTCTTCCCCGAGGTGTTCGACGCGCCGCTTCGGGTCAGTATTCTGGGGCGTGCCGCGGAGCAGGGAGTGGTGCGCTACCGGGTCGTACAGTTGCGCGAGTACACGCACGACCGGCACAAAACGGTGGACGACTCCCCCTACGGGGGCGGCGCCGGGATGGTGCTCAAGCCGGAGCCGTTCTTCGAAGCGGTGGAGGACCTGCGGACGGGACCGCCCATCGTCCTGCTGTCGGCGCGCGGCCGGCTGTTCAGCCACCGCGATGCGGTGCGCTTCGCGGTGGGCCGGCAGCTCACCCTGCTGTGCGGGCACTACAAGGACGTGGACCAGCGGGTGGCCGACGGGCTGGGCGCGGAGGAGCTGTCGGTGGGAGACTTCGTGTTGTCGGGCGGTGAGCCGGCGGCGTTGTGCGTGTTGGATGCGGTGGTGCGGCTGCTCCCGGGAGCGTTGGGGGACCACGAGTCGGCGGCTACGGACTCGCACTACGACGGGCTCCTGTCGCCGCCGAGCTATACCCGGCCGCCGAGCTATCGCGGAATGGATGTGCCGGCGGTATTGTTGAGCGGAGACCACGAGCAAATCGCGCGGTGGCGCGAGGCCGAGGCCGAGCGGTTGACGCGCGAGCGGCGGCCGGATCTATGGGCGAAACACCTAGACGCGTAGACGCACAGACGCGTAGACGCACAGAGGGTTACAGGGTACAGACATGAACCGATTGAGAGCGATCGAGCGCGAGGGGCTGAAGACCAACCTCCCGGCGTTCGACCCGGGCGACACCGTCCGCGTGATGGTGCGGGTACGCGAGGGCGACAAGGAGCGACTGCAGGCGTTCGAGGGTGTCTGCATCGGCCGCCGCGGGGCCGGGATCAACGCGACGTTCACCGTCCGCAAGATCTCGGCGGGCGTCGGCGTCGAGCGCATTTTCCCGCTGCATGCGCCGTCGATCGCGGAGATCGAACTGGTGCGCAAGGGTCGCGTGCGCCGCGCCAAGCTCTACTTCCTGCGGCGGCTGGCCGGCAAGGCGGCGCGGATCCGCGAGAAGCGCGGCATCACGGTCCCCGAGACGGCGGAGAAGCAAGAGGCGTGAGAGGTCCCCGCCCCACGCTCGAGCGCGAGATCGCGTTCTGGCGAGTGGGGGGCGGAGTCGTCGCCGGTGTCGACGAAGCAGGCCGCGGTCCCCTGGCTGGTCCAGTGGTGGCCGCGGCCGTCGTCTTTCCCCCGCACATCAAGCCCATCCGGGGCCTGCGCGATTCGAAGATGCTGCCCCCGGCGAAGCGCGCCCGGCTCGCCCTGGTGGTCCGGGCTCGCGCGCTGGCGATCGGCGTGGGCGCGGCCAGCGTGCGCGAGATCGACCGGCTGAACATCCGGCGGGCGTCGATCCTCGCCATGCGGCGCGCGCTGGCCCGGCTCGGGCTCGAGCCCGCGCTCGTCCTGGTGGACGGATTGCCCTGTCCGGAGCTCGGGCGTCCGCATGATGCGATCGTGGATGGCGACGCGTGCTGCCACTCGATCGCCGCCGCGTCGGTGATCGCCAAGACCGTGCGCGATCGCCTGATGGAGCTCTTGGGCGCCCGCCATCCGTTGTACGCCTGGGCGAGCAACAAGGGCTACGGCACGCCGGACCACCTCGCCGCCCTCGCGGCATTCGGCTTCACGTCCCATCATCGCAAGAGCTTCGCGCCGGTGGTACAGCTGGAACTGATGGCGGTGGAGGGCGGTGAAGGTCGGTGGAAGGCGGTGAAGGGATCGCCTCCACCGCCTTTCACCGCCCTCCACCGCCCTTCACCGCCCTCTTGAGTCCCTTTCGGAAGTCCCCTGGGGATCGTGTGTTCAGAATATCGCCGGCTTCCAGTCCGGCGCGTCGCGCCAGGTACACCGCGTACTTCATGAACGGCAGGTTCCCCGGCTGGTGGCTGTCCGTCGAAAGCACGAACCGGACGCCGTGTTGTTTCCCGGCCGCCGCCAGCGTATCCGGGAGGTCCATGCGCTCCGGGTGGCCGTTCAGCTCGAGCAGGCAACCCGTCGCCGTGCAGGCTCGACACAGGGCGTCGAAGTCGAAGGCGTAGGGCTCGCGCTTCCCCACGAGGCGCCCCGTCGGGTGGCCGATCGCGTCCACCCACGGGTGCTCCGCGGCGCCCACCAGACGGCGGGTCAGCTCCTTCTGGCTCTGATTGAGTCCGTAGTGGATGGTGGCCACGACGTAGTCCGCTTCGGCCAGCACGTCGTCGGGCAGGTCGAGCTTCCCGCTCTCCAGGATGTCGAGCTCGACGCTCTTGAGGATCGTGAAGTCACGGCTCGTGGCGTTCAAGGCGTCGATGGCCCGCCATTGCTCGCGCAGCCGCTTCGCGTCGAGGCCGAGCGCCATCGTCACGCGCTTCGAATGGTCCGTGACGGCGATGTATTGGTAGCCCAAGGCGCGCGCCGCGTGGGCCATGTCCTCGATCGTTCCTTTCCCATCGGTGGCGCTCGTGTGCATCTGCAAGTCGCCGCGAACGTCCTTCACCTCCACGAGGTGTGGGAGCCGATGGTCGCGGGCGAGCGCGATCTCGCCGCGCGCTTCGCGCAGCTCCGGCGCGATCCAGTCGAGGCCGAGCTTCGCATAGATCTCCTCTTCGGTCTTCCCGGCCGCACGCCGCGTGCCCTTGAAGAGGCCGTACTCGTTCAGCTTGTAGCTCTTCTCCTGGGCGATCTTGCGCAGCTCGATGTTGTGCGCCTTGGAGCCGGTGAAATACAACAGCGCCGCACCGTACGCGTCGGGCTCCACCGCCCGCAGGTCCACCTGGAGGCCGCCCCGCAGCTTGACCGTGGCCCGCGTCTCGCCCTTCGAGATGACTTCCGCCACGTCGCCGTACGCGACGAACCGGTCCATCACCGTGGCGCTGTCCCCCGACGTCACCAGGATATCCAGGTCCCCGATCGACTCACGCCGCCGCCGGTAGCTCCCCGCCACCTCGATCTGCCGGATCCCGCCGCCCGCTCGGAGATGCCCGACGATCGCGGTCGCCTGGGTTTCGGCTTCGTTGAGGAGCATGCGCCGCTCGCCGGCCTGCGCCTGGCCGAGCCCCGCGCGCATCTTCTCTTCGATCTTCGGCCCGAACCCTTTGAGCTTCTGGATCCTGCCCTTGTCGAGCGCCGCGGCGAGGTCGGCCGCCGATTTCACCTTGAGCTTCTTGTAGAGCAGCTTCACGCGTTTGGGCCCGAGACCGGGAATGCGCAGCAGGTCGAGCAGCCCCGCGGGGAGCTTGCTCGCGAGCTCTTTGCGGAGCGGCAGCTCCCCCGTGGTGACGATGTCCGTGATCTTCTCGGCCAGGTCCTCGCCGATGCCGGGGATGTCGGTCAGGTCCTTGGCCCCGGCCTGCACGAGATCGGCGATCGGCTCGGGGAAATCCCGAATGGTACGGGCCGCGTTGCGGTACGCCCGCACCCGGAACGGATTCGCGTCCTGGATCTCGAGGAGGTCCGCGACCTCGTCGAACAGGCGGGCGATGTCGGGGTTTTGCATAGAGGACGGTAGAGGATGGTAGAAGACGGCCGAAGACGGTAGAGGTCAAGTCCTGCCTCTACCGTCTTCTACCACCCTCTACCGCCTTCTTGCGCCCGTTCCGTTCGAGTGCTACTTCTGCCCCGCCCTGATGCTCGAACCACCTCTTCGGAGGCTCTGGCTCATGACGTGCGGAACCCGCTTCCTCCCGCGCCCCTTCCTCGTGGTTGGCGCGGCGCTGTCGCTGGCGTTCTGGCCCACCTATATCGCGGCGCAGGCCCAAGCGACGACCGGCGTGATCCGGGGCACCGTGTCGGATCCGTCCGGGAATGTCGTGGTGGGGGCGCAGGTCACCGTCACCGAGACGCAGACGCGGTTCCAGCGGACGGTGACCACCAACGAGAAAGGCGTATTCGTGGCGCCGCTGCTCCCGCTCGGCACGTACGAGCTGCGCGCCCGGGCCGTGGGCCTGGGCGAGCGGAGGCAGACGGGGATCGTGCTGCGGGTGGGCGAGACCGTCGACCTGGCCTTGAAGCTGGAGCCGGTGGAGCTCGCCGCGGTGACGGTCACGGCGACGCCGGTGGTCGATGTGAGCAAGGTCGAGTCCTCCACCAGGCTGCCCAACCAGGCCGTGGGGGGGCTACCGAACAACGGGCGCAATTTCCTCAACCTCACGCTCCTCACGCCCAACGTCGCAACCGTGCAGGGCCCGGATGGCGACGAGCTCACCGTGGCGGGACAGCGTGGAATCCACAACAACGTCTCGGTGGATGGAGCGGACTTCAACAACCCGTTCTTCGGGGAGCAGCGGGGTGGGCAGCGGCCGCCCTTCACCTTCAACCTGGACGCCGTTCAGGAGGTCGTCGTCACGGCGGGCGGAGCGACGGCCGAGTTCGGCCGCTCGGGCTCGGGCTTCGTGAACGTGATCACCAAGTCGGGCACGAACGAGGTCAAGGGCACGGTGCATTACTTCGGTAAGTACGACTGGCTCTCGGCCGATCTGGCGCACGGCGCGCAGACGCTCACGCCCGACTTCCGCCAGCACCAGTTCGGCTTCACGCTCGGCGGCCCCCTGAAGCGCGACAAGGCGTTCTTCTTCATCGCCTACGATCAGCAGGTGTACGACGAGATCAAGCAGAAGACACGGCCGTCGAGTCCCGCACTCGACTCGCTCACCCGGTGGATGGACACGGCGTTCGCTGGCGCGCTGCGCGGGGACTTCGGACCGATCTCCCGGACCAACGACGCCCGCGCGGGACTCGTGAAGATCGACTGGCGGCTTTCGGACCGGCATAACCTGTCACTCAAGTACAACTACACCTGGTCCCAGCAGGACAACGGCACGTTCGACGTCGACACCTGGGGCCGCAGCGCCAACGGGATCGAGAAGGACCATTCGAATGCGGGCAATCTG
>Ga0209474_10004897_pt1 | contig 11481 bp, 13 predicted proteins | sample GraSoiAngelo_145_FD_185902 | JGI IMG/M metagenome (GOLD analysis project Ga0209474, IMG submission 185902) | Grasslands soil microbial communities from the Angelo Coastal Reserve, California, USA - 14_1009_05_20cm (SPAdes) (version 2) | ecosystem: Environmental > Terrestrial > Soil > Grasslands...
CCGGATTCATCAGTTGTTCCAGCTCCCCGCGCAGCATCCCCACCTGCTCGTCGCTCAAGACCCGAACGCCTTTGAGGTAGCCGTTCTCCCGAAAGAATTCGACCTGTTCCCCGCTCAGCCGATAACGATCCCAGCCCTCTTCCTTAGAAACGCAATCGAGCAGCTTGCCAATCGGGTGATGGTATTTCGATAAGTCTTCAACCATTGAAATCCCTCGGTGGACATCAAAATCGAGCAGCTGGAGAAAGTGCCGCCAGTGCAAATTTTCCGCGCAGCTGAGATTTTAGCCGCTCAAACGCGCAAGAAACGCCGAATTTTCCAACTCGCGGTAGAACCTGCAAATCCTCAGTGCCCTTCTGCGCTAACGACGGGAGCGTACTCCCAGACTTTGCCCGAACAGCCAACGAGCAGTCGCTCGCCCGAGCGCCCCGGAAGAGCCGCGATTCCAAGGCAAGACTCGCCAAGAACCTCCTGATAGGCGATTTGCCCGCGCTTGTCATAGAGCAAGAGGATGGAACGGCGGGAGCTCCCCTTGTTTAACAATGCCGCGTAATATTCAGCATTCCGCCCGAAGTGCACGATGGTCCCTCTGATTCCATGCATCAAATCCGCCAATGGCGCGTCTAATTCCGCAACCTTCTTCCCCCCTGAGTTAAGCACCAGGAGTTGCGGCTTCCCACCCTCGCGGTTTTCGTTAGCCAGCACAAGGATATGCCTGGGCTTCGAATCGTCCTCCCACCTCGTAACAGTGAAATACGCAACGTATGTCCCCGGCAAGTACCGCGCAGTTATGTCTCCCTTGTCGTTTCTAACGAGCAGTTTGCCTTGCGCATCGCTGTGAAGAATCTCCTCGCGCCCATCCCCATTGGGGTCGAAGCTTTCAACGTGCCAAACGTTCCCTTCTGGCTTTTGCCAGATCGGCTTCCCTCGTCCATCTAAAAGAACGACTCCGCTGCTTCCATTGAAGCCTACGACCGCGCCTGACTCGAAGGGCGCTGAATCGTCGATTCGCCTCAGAAATCCCCCGGAAAAACTCCAACGCTCCTTTCCATCCCTATCATATGAAATCACAGGACTAGACCAGCTCTCATCGCGCGTCAGGTATCCGTAGTCACCGCTCGAATCGAGCTTGGAAACCTCCACCGGGCAAAGAACTCTCTTGGAAAAGCAAATCTCCTTGATCGGCTGGTGGTTCGCATCCAGGAAAAGGGCGCCCTCATTACCCACGATAGTCAGCACCGCGCCTTCACGGTCCGCTGGCCAACCTACGAGGATTTCTGAAATGTTGCCGACGTCCGCCCCGTTGTAAAAATCGTGCCTCTCGAATTCTTCTTCTCCCTTAATCACGCGCGGCCGCAACTCCTGCTCATCCACTTGCGCATCGCGTGCGAGTTCCTGATGCGCCCAATGCACCACGTAGATTCCCCCACTTACGAGGATCACGAAAACAACGGCAACCGCTATGAGTATCTTGCCCAACATAAACCACCAAATGGAGGCTTGAGATGCCTGGCTCTAAAGCTCTAGTGGATGGTTTCTCGCAGGAAATTGCTCTCCGCTCTGTTTTCTCTCACGTTCTCCACTTTCCATCCTTCTCGATGCTCTCTTGCACGCGAAATTCAGTGATCTTGCGAATCAGCGGGAGCGGCAAGGGCTTCTCCAGCGGAAACTGGATCGACCCTCTCGCCGTGTTGAATTTCGCAAGCTCCTCTGCGAACGCCTTCACCGCCGACGGCGTGGGATAAAACCCAATGTGGTTTTTGTGCGCCGCAAACGTAACCAGAATCCTCTTATACGAAAACGCCGGCATCCCCCATTTCATCCCCTCCGTCGCTCCCGGAGCCGCCTTCCGAATGCACGCCCGCATCTCCCGCAGTTTCTTCCGCGCCTCCTTCGGCGCCGCCTCAATGTACTCAGTAACGCCCGTAGGTCTCGATTTCTTTGCAGTCATGGTTTTTTATTCTATCGACACTCCCGTCCCCACTCCATCGCTTTCGCTTCGAGCAGGCTGCCATTTGCGCGCGCACCCCCTACAATCGCGCGTGATACAATCCCTGCTATGGGTGTCATCGTCAAAAATCCCGATATTCTTGGCGGAACTCCTGTGTTTCGCGGAACCCGCGTCCCTATCCAAACGCTCTTCGACTACTTGGAGGGCGGAGAAACACTCGAAGACTTTCTGGAAGGATTTCCCACCGTCTCCCGTGAATCGGCCGTCGCCGCGCTCGAAGAAGCAAAACACCTCCTGCTCGCGCGCCCTTAAATGCGCATTCTAATTGACGAATGCATCGATGAGCGATTCCGAAACTCTTTTTCTGGCCACGATTGTCAGACCGTCCGCTACGCCGGACTCGCTGGATTAGAAAACGGGGACCTCCTTGTTGCGGCGGAAAAAACCGGATTCGACCTCTTCCTCACCGTGGATCAAGGCATCGAATACCAGCAAAACCTTAATGCCCGCAAGGTTGCAATTATCATCTTCCACACGAAGTCGAACCGCCTCAAAGACCTGTTGCCCCTCGTGCCCGCTTGCCTCGCGCACATCAAAACCATTCAACCCGGACAGATCGTCACGATCGAAAGTTAGGCCCGGCCCTTGGAGAGCATTCCTGCGGGGACGTGATTTCACCTATTTGGTAAATGCATTAATCAGATTTCGTCAACTCTCAAAGCGGGTTTAGGATTAATCCAGACCGGGGCCTTGCGGTCCGAATACGGTCCGCGGTTGCAGAGAAGCTAACGTGAAAAAAGCCGCCCTTGTTTCTACATGTATCTGCATTCTGCTCGTTGCGATTCTCTTCGCACCCAGGATTGGTGCAAGGGTTTTGTTCTCAACTGTTTCGCCTCGTCAGAGATACAAAGTCGAAGTATCTCAGTACCGTCCATTTCCTTTTGATGAAAGAGCCGTGTTCCTCAATGTATACCGGGATGGTCGTACGCGCACCGTGCACAAATTGCTGTACACGGGCGATTTTCTTGACGGTGACTTCCGAGATTTGTATCTGAACCCTCGCTTTCGATCTGAAGATATTTATGAGCTTGGCGAGGTTATGAATGACGGGTCGACGGGCCGGCCCGGGAACCTGAGAATAGTGAACGCGACGCAAAAAGAAGTCAGTTACCTCCTGATTGAAACTGGCTGGTACAAACTGGTTGTTCTTGATTTCAAGGCAGGCGCCACGGCGGATCTTAGTCTTCAGTACTCCGGAGGGCTATCTTGTCAAGCCCAGTTTGCAAATTCTGGGCAGCGTTTGGCTAGCGCTGTGAGCATAGTGGACACCTCCGACTCAAAGGAGAGCAGACAGCTCTCAATCATTGTGAGAGGCGGCAATGTAGCGATAGAAAGTCCTCAACCAGGCCTTCGGCCAAGCCATTGTTGCGCGTCAGATCGACCCGATCCCGAACATGAATGGTTATACTAGCCGCCGCGATTTTCGCCGGGTGCCCTGAGTGACGGTTTCGCACCTGGGGCTTTTGAATTTGCCTTTTCTTGCTCATCTTGCGCCCGACCGCGCCATTCAGCCCGCCATCTCAACCATTCAACCCTCAATTTCGCCCGTTCCCCGCATAGCACTTGCCCAATCAATTAATCCATGCTATCCTTCCCCGCGAATGCTTGCACTGAGCCTCGAAGTGGCAGGCTCCAGCCCGCACCTTATGCGTCCTCGTCCGGTCGTCCTTCAAAAAACTCCCGCTACCCCTGCGTCTTCTCCGGTTGCTCGCCCATCAAGCACTTTGCCCTTCCTTTCTTTTCAACCACTTACAACAATCAAATTTAGCAACCCTCTTGTTTTGATAACGATCCGAAATGCCGGGGGGTGTACGTACCCCCTTCCTTCCCAGCGGCTCGTCAAAGGTCAACCTCCGCAAGCCCTTTAGAATGCGCACTTACGAGCGAACACCGCGTTTTGCCCGGTTTTGGCCGAAGTTGTCCGTCCGTAAGTTCTTTAGAATCTGCAGTTCCGAAATATCCGTCCGCAAGTCCTTTAGAATGCGCAGTTACAAAAAACTGGGGGGGTACTCCTGCAGCCGTCCAGAATGCTGGCCACAGAGCACGCGACAAGGGAGACGAGGCAGCTTGCTTCTTTCTTTTCTTCCACTTATAACTTAGAACTAAGGACTAAGTACTTTTCCCCATGACCGAAACCAAGTCACCGTTCGCCACCGTGGAAGAAGCTGTCGAAGAGATTCGCCAGGGCCGTATAATCGTCCTCGTCGACGACGAGGATCGCGAGAACGAGGGCGACCTCACCATGGCCGCCGAGAAGATCACCCCCGATGCCATCAACTTCATGGCCAAGTACGGCCGTGGCCTCATCTGCATGCCCCTGACCGAGGACCGCTGCGACGAACTCCGCCTCCCGCTCATGTCGCCCATCAACACTTCTGTCCATGGAACGGCCTTTACGGAGGCCATCGACGGCCGCGTTGGCGTCACCACGGGCATCAGCGCTTCCGACCGCGCCGTCACTATCCTTACTGCCATCGACCCGAAGACCAAGCCTCAGGATCTCGCTCGCCCCGGCCACGTCTTCCCGCTGCGCGCGCGCACCGGCGGCGTGCTCGTCCGCGCCGGCCAGACGGAAGCTTCCGTGGACCTCGCGCGCATCGCGGGGCTGTACCCTGCCGGAGTCATCTGCGAAATCATGAACGAAGACGGCACCATGTCCCGCGTGCCGCAGCTCCTCGAATTCTGCAACGAACACAAACTGAAAATGCTCACGGTGGCGGACCTGATCCGCTACCGCATGCAGCACGAGCGCTACGTCCGCCGCGTTGCGGAAGCGGCTCTGCCCACGCGCTTCGGCGAATTCAAAATGATTGCCTATTCGAGCGATGTGGACCATGACCAGCACATCGCGCTTGTGCGCGGCAGTCTCGAAGGCCAGCCGCCTGCGCTGGTGCGCGTCCATTCGCACTGTTTGACCGGAGACGTGTTTAGCTCAACGACTTGCGATTGCCGCGAACTCGTTTCGCTTTCGCTCGAAGCCATCGCCAGAGAAAATCGCGGCGTGTTCCTGTATCTCCATCACACGGGGCGCGGCTTCTCCGTCGATCCCGCGGAGGAACCCGGCGCGCTGCCGCAAATTCATTTTCATAAGCGCGGCCAGCTCGACCGCGAACCCGCGCGCCAGCGCATGGTGCAGCACGAAAGCGGCATCGGCGCGCAAATCCTGATCGACCTCGGTCTCAGGGACATTCGCGTCCTCACCAACCATCCTAAAAAGGTGGTTGCCCTCGAGGGCTACGGCATCACCATCGCCGACCAAGTCCCCCTGCGCGTCGCTTCGCCAAAGCCCACTCACCAGGTCCCCTAAGGCAGAGGAAAAATGACCATTCGGCGGCTCATATCGAGGATTTTGGGACCACCGGCAGTGCTGTTTCTCATCCTGGTGACGTGCTACGTTGCCTATCAGCTCGTGACCGGGACGTTCGACAGCATGCGAATGAAATCTGAAGCCAGCCTGGCCATCGAGAGTTTCCATGACCGTTTCAACAGAGACGACCTTAGCTCGGCTTGCGAGAATGCATATCCTTGGCGAGAGCCACCCATGGACTGCATGAGCCAATTGAAAGAGGTGAAATTGCGATTTGGCAAATTCAAAATGCTCCAAACCGCCAAATTCCAGGTCGTTAGCGAGCCAAGGTGGGTACGAATTGAAACCATTTCAGTCTTCGAGAAAGGAGAGTTAGCCGAAAGGTTTCTGGCTCGCCCCGGCCTCGGCGTCGTCAACTATAAGGCCCTCGCTGCGGGAAGGGGCCACCGATAGGATGATCGCAGTTTTTTGCCATCGAGGTTTCCGGGAGCAGCCCACTTCGCTGGAGTCTTCTTCGGAGCGGGCGGTCCGACCGTGAGGTACTTGCGCATTTTGTCGAGGCGCTTCTGCCCAAGGCCGCGAATGGCCAGCAAGTCATCTACACTTTTGAATGGGCCGTATGATTTGCGCATCTGCAGAATTTTCTGCGCCGTCGCCGGACCGATTCCCGGCACCTGCTGAAGTTCCTCGGACGTCGCCGTATTGATATTGACGGGCTTCACCGGCGGCTTCTTCTTGGCCAAAGAAAGAGGAAGCCCAACGCACAGAACCAGAATTACCGGGAGAAAGAGCCGCGCAGCTAGCGAGCGTGCCACCATTTGGTGAGCATTATAGCTGCGATATCTATGAAAATAAATAACCAAAGAAATGCGGCAACTCGAATCTCGACCTTATCTCGCTCCGACGAGTGCTTATCCATCCGCTCTCTTCGTACTGCCGAATCTGCCTGTCAAAGACTCGCCAGATCGAGAAGCTAGTTAAAGCAAGGATCAGCAAGAGAATGCCTGTCGTGTTTCTCCCTACGCCTAGAACATACAGAAAACACCAGAGAATACCGAAGAAGGCTGCGGCTAGTGCAGAGAACAGGCGAATCTGGTCGCCGTTGAAAAACATCCAATACCGGACAAGGCCATCCTCCCGTTGGATTTCGTCTTCCTGGGACCCGTCTTCCGGTTCGCTATGGTTTTGGCGCAACGGGTTACTCCAGGCGGTTGCCCTGGGCGTCGAAGATTTCGACGTCCCCGAAGAGGGTGGCTTGCGATTCGATTTGCGCGCGGTCGCCCGCCAGCACGATCTGCATGTTGGCGGAATCGAGATATTTTCGCGCTGTCGCCAGCAACTCTTCAGAGGTAACGGCGCGCACTTTGGCGCGATAGGTTTCCAGATAATCTTCGGGTAATTCATTCTGCGCGACGTTGGAGAATTGGCTGAGTAGGCCATCCTGCGTTGCGAGGCCAAGGGAAAAGACGCCGCTCAGATAATTTTGCGCGTCGGCTAGTTCCGATTCCGGCACGGGAAGCGCGCGCAGCTTGTCCAGTTCGTAGAACATCTCGGTGAGCGACGCGGCCACCACTTCGTTGCGCACCGCCGCGGAAACGGAAAAATAGCCGTGCTGGCGCAAGGCGTTCACCGAACTGCGCGGGCTGTAGGTATAGCCCTTGTCTTCGCGAATGTTCATCACCAACCGCGAATTGAAAGCGCCGCCGTACAAAGTGTTGGTCAAGCCGAGTTTGATCCAGTCCGGATGCTTGCGGGTGATGGCGTGGCATCCCGCCAGAATTTGCGTCTGCACTGCGCCAGGCATGTGCACAAGATAGACGCGGCGGCCGCGGGGATTTGCGGTCTCGGCATATGTTTTTGCAGGCGGCTTATTTCCGCTCCAGGAGCCGAACACTTTTTTGATGTCCTTCAACATTTCTTGCGGCTCGAAATCGCCAACCAGCAGGAGCAGCGCGTTTTGCGGCGTGTAAAATTCGCGGTAGACGGATTGCAAATCCTCGCGCTTGTACGCCGCGACTTGCGCTTCGCTAGGTGAAACCTGCGAGTAAGGGTGAGCCCCAAACAAGACTTTGCGCAGGCGCTCGCCGGCCAGGGAGCTGGGTTGCGTGCGATTCAGTTTGACTTCTTCGAGTTTTTGCCGGCGTTCGCGTTCAAACTCTCCTTCGGGAAAAGAGGCTTCGCGCGCCAATTCGTGAACCAGGTCGAGCAGCGGTTCGGCAAATTCGGACAAGCCGGTGAATGTAATGGCGCTGATGTCCGAACCAGCTTCCGTGGAAAGATCAGCGCCGATGCTCCGCAAGTCTTCTTCCAACTGGCGGCTGGCGCGCCTCTGCGTGCCGGTCCGCACAACCGTTGCCGTCATTTCCGCGAGCCCGGGTGCGCGGTCCGCGGCCGCGGCATTGCCGGAGAGGAAGATCAACTGGCCGTGAAACTTGGGAATGGAGTGGGACTCCGCGAGAATCACTTGTAAACCGTTCGCCAGCTTTTCCCTTGTGGGCTTCGGCCAAATGACCTCGCGCTCCGGAGCGAGCGGGGGAACGCCTTTTGCCACTTCAACTGCGCGGGAACTCATTACGCGGCCTCCTGAACACCCGCACCAGCGGGGAGACTGTTCCTGGCGGGAGTGCGAAAGACAATGGCGCGCTTTTCGTTGCACAGATACTTTCTCGCCACTTCATGAACTTTTTCGGGGGTAACGGCAGTGAATCCGTCGAGGATAGTGTTCACAAGCTGCGGCTCGTTGTCGAAGAGCGTGAAACAGGCAAGCAAATGCATCAAGCCGTACTTCGGCATGTAGCCGCCACGCCCGCTTTCCAAGGTCGCGTAATAATCGGAACGCCATTTCACCTTGAGCTGCTCCAATTCGCCGGCGGTGATTCCGTTCTCCTGGGTTTCGCAAATCACGGCATCAAACGCAGTGAGCGCCGCTTCGCTGGAAAGTTCCGGCTTGTGCAGAATTTTCGTGGTCATTTGCGTCGGCCCGTTGTAACCGAACAGGTCATCGACGCCGCCTTCGACTTCCACGGCAATTTGTTTCTCGAGGACCAGTTCGCGATGAATTCTGCCGGCTCTGCCGCCGTGGAGCGCCTGATCAAGAAGCGCCATGGCGCACCAATCAGGCGTACGGCGTTTGGGCATCAAGTAGCCGACAGCGATGGCGGGAAGCGTGCCAAATTGTTCCCGGACGTTTCCGCGCCGCTCCTCGTTTTGCTCGGGCTCGCTGGGATCCGCAAATGCTGGCGCGGGTCCGGCGGGGATGCTGCTGAAATGTTTTTCGGCGAACGCCATGCCTTCACCGGGTCGGACATCGCCAAGGAGAAGGAGCACGGCGTTATTCGGCACGTAATACGTTTTGAAAAAGGCTTGAACATCACCGAGGTGGGCGGCATCGAGGTCGGCGAAGTCGCCATAGAAATTGTGGGCGTTGGCCCAATTACGGAACGCAACGGGAGGCATGTCGAGCCAGGGAAATCCGCCATAGGGCTCGTTCATGACGTTGACGCGGACTTCTTCTTTGACGACGTCGCGCTGATTTTTCAGGTTTTCGTCGTCGACTTTCAGGGCGCGCATGCGGTCGGCCTCGAGCCAAAGCACGCGCTCGAGGGCATTGGATGGAACGGATTCGTAATAATTCGTGACATCGTAGCTGGTTGAGCCGTTCAGAACGCCGCCACTGGAGTTGATCAATTTGATGTGCTGCATTTTTGGAGCATTCGCGGAACCCTGGAACATCATGTGTTCGAAAAGATGAGCAAAGCCGCTGCGCCCTTTCGGCTCGAGACGGAACCCAATTTTGTAATACACGCCCACGGTCACGACCGGCGCTGTCGAGTCCGGCGCAACGACCACGTGCAGGCCGTTGGCTAGTCTCTTGTGTTCTATGGCAATTTGCAGTCGGTTCACCCGTTTCCCCCTCGTGCTTTCACTTTCGGTTTCAATGCAGAAGAAATCCTTTCCAGCTCCGCCGCCGTTCCGGCAGTGTCCTGGGCGAGCACGCGAGCGGCGAGGCGGTTTAGAGCTTCGTAGGCAAGCGCAACTTCTTCGCGCGAATCATGCAGGGCGCGCAGATGCGACTCTACAATCTTATAGTCTCCTCTCGCCAGGGGTCCTGTCCATGCCGCACGAGGGCCAATACGTTCAAAATTGTCCAGGACCTGCCGGGTCAAGGGGAGAAGAGCACGTGTTGCCTCAGTGCGCTTCATGCCGACCGAGACGAGCAACTGAGTGGCCGCTTCCACCAAGGCAAGAACGTGGCCGGCAGCCAGAGCGGCTGCGGCGTGATACAGGATTTTTTTTCCTCCCCGGATGTGGACCGGCGATCCTCCGAGCGCTCGCACAACTTGCCTGGCGGCGCGCATTGCGACGACATCTCCTTCCACAGCGAATACCTTTCCTTCCAAGGGCGGCACACCAACTCCGCTGAAAGTTTGCAGAGGATGCATGCTGCCAACCGCTGCACCGCACTCTTTCAAGGGCGCAAGCGTCCGCGAATCCTGGGCCCCGCTGGTATGCAGAACGACTTTTCCCCGCAACTCTTCTGCCCCAATGCGGGCGAGTTCACGCGCGACACCGGAAACGGCATCATCCGGAGTCGCAATCAGGATGACCCGTGACACAAGAACATGACGCGTCAGGCCCCCATGCGGTCTCCCTGCGCCGATAAATCGAACCGCGCGCCGCGAGGAAGCCTCGCTTCGCGTAACGACTACTCCAATCTTCCACCCCAATTCCCGTAAGCGGCGACCCAGCGCACGCCCGACGCGCCCCCCGCCGATGATGGCCAGGGCCTTTTCCATATCGTGTTAGCATAACCTGAGAATAACTGTGAGACCAATGTGGTATAACCCGCGAATCGATTCAAGATTGTGCCTGACTCATACAAATTTTCCCTAGTTGCACGCCTGAGGTAAAACCCTGCACAGCATAGAACTCGCTCTCTTCGGACTTGTGGCGTTATTTTGGGTGGGCTACGGGCTCCGGGTTGCTTACGGAGCGATACAACTGCCTTGGGTCAGAGATTTTCCGCCTGCGCCGGATGCGGAGTGTCCGCGAATCTCCATTCTTTTTGCGGCGCGCGATGAGGAAGAGAAGCTGCACGCCGCTCTTGCGACGCTGATGGAAATCGATTATCCGGGATTGGAAATCGTTGCCGTCGATGATCGGTCGAAGGACGCGACGGGACGAATCCTGGATGAGTTTGCAAACACACATACCCGGCTGCGCGTTGTGCACGTGGACCGACTGCCTGAGGGCTGGCTGGGCAAGCCGCATGGGCTGCAAAAGGCGTACGAAGCGTCGTCAGGGGAATGGCTATTGTTCACAGACGCGGATGTGCGCTTCAAACCCGATGTGCTGCGCCGGGGTGTTTCGCTGGTGAAAGGGCGCAAGCTGGACCACCTCTCGCTTTTAGGCGATCTGGATATAGTCGGATTCTGGGAGAAAGTTCTGATTACCTTTTTTGGCGTGGGCTTTCATTTGGGAACGAATCCGGCCCAAGTGAGCAATCCGAGATCTTCGCCGTACGTGGGTGTGGGAGCGTTCCAACTGGTGCGGCGCTCGGCTTACGAAGCGAGCGGAACGCACAAGCGGCTGGCCATGGAAGTGGTCGAGGACATGAAACTGGGGAAAATCGTGAAACGAGCGGGGTTTCGCTCCGATTGCGGCGTCGCCCAGGACTTCGTGGCGCTGCGCTGGCACGCAGGAGTGGGCAACCTGGTCCGCGGCGTGACGAAGAATTTCTTTGCGGGAGCAGGGTACGACCTGGGGCGCGTGACGGTGATGTTGGCGGGATTAGTGCTGATGAACATCCTGCCCTTTGCCGGTGTTGTGTTTGGCCATGGATGGATTCGGGCGCTCAGCACGATTGCTGTAATAATTGCGCTGAGTTTTCACGTGGGCGTGCCTTGGGTCATGCGCGTCTCGCCGCTTTACGCCCTGACACATCCCTTGGGCGCGGCGCTGTTCTTTTACATGTTGCTGCGATCGACAGTGGTGACGCTGTGGCAGGGCGGGATCGTGTGGCGGGACACGTTTTATCCGCTGGAGGAATTGAAGCGCGGAGTAGTTTAGGTGGTTGAGGGAATGCAAATAGAAAAGATCATAAGAAAGCTTTATGGCATACCTTGCTGGGGTGTTAGACCTGGTTTGGGTTCCTTCCTTACTT
>Ga0209474_10004901_pt1 | contig 11478 bp, 12 predicted proteins | sample GraSoiAngelo_145_FD_185902 | JGI IMG/M metagenome (GOLD analysis project Ga0209474, IMG submission 185902) | Grasslands soil microbial communities from the Angelo Coastal Reserve, California, USA - 14_1009_05_20cm (SPAdes) (version 2) | ecosystem: Environmental > Terrestrial > Soil > Grasslands...
GGCGTTTTCTGTATTCCACTGCCCACGCATGCGCGGCTTGCAAGGGATTACCGCCCGCATGTCGATCGAGCCACGCCTGGAGACCCTCCTTGTCGATCGGCAACTCCATCACCTGAGGTCGTCCGCTTAATTTGCTGAAGGTTTTCATTACCTCGGCCATGGTAGGAAAAACGAGTTCGTCCATCGCCTCGGGTTTTCCTTTGCAGGCATACGCGTTGAAGTCCACCCACCTTCCATCCGGACGAAGGACAAACATCTTTGTTTTCGGCACCGCGTCTTTTGGTGCAACGCCCATTTGCGTGACGAGAAATGGTCCTGTCTCATAACCAGACCCAAGATCCAGAATTTGCGCGTCACGATAATCGTTGGTAATCGTTCGCATTAGCTAATTCTCTTGTGGGCGATTCCGAGCAACTCTGCGCAAAGGTGCTCATTAGAATAATAAACGTTAAGCATCTTACTCTCCCAGGCAAACGGTGCTGCGGGATTTAGCGGAGTTGTAGCCGGAGAAATTTTACAACCTCACGAACGACGTGACACCGCGTCGTTTTGTTGCGCTGGCAACCCCCCGGGCTAACCGAATTAATTACAAGGAAAATTGGCGAGAGCTGGCTTAAAGATCTCAATCAGTTGCGGGATCTCGAGCCTTTCGCAGATGATGCACAATTTCAACAGAAACCGGAAAGCCCTAGTGCGATTTCGCGCAAGGTCTTGCTCGGGATTGTTCCTGTGTTGATTCCGGCCCCTCCGACTTCACGCATTTTCTCAACTAGCGCGACCCGCTCTCCGAAAATCGCCGCAGTATTTGCCCCACAGATACCGGCTGCCCCGCCGCCGATCACTACCACATCGAAATCTTCAGTCATAGGCTCGCGCCATCGCGGCGAGTAACAACCGAACTCATCGCCGTCAGGCTGTGGGCGTAAATGCCCTCCGCGCTCACTCGGCGAGCCACGCGCGCGCTTCGGACTCGGCTGTTTCGGGAAAAAACTTCACCGGTCCTTTGCGAAGACCCGCGCCGGTGAAGGCCAGTACTTGTGCTTCCCATCGCGGATTGCCAACGACGGCAATCTTTTCAAAGTCGTTGCGGTGGCTGAAGAAAAAGTCTGTATCGCCCCATTGCTCGCCGCGTTCCCATCCAGAAAAGTTTTCCAGCAGGACGAGAAGCTTGACGGTTCCGGCTCCGGCGATTATTTCGACGAACTCGGATTGCGCGGCATCGAATTCGGATTTTTTCAGTTCACCACCGACGCGAAGGACGCAAAGGCGATCATCATGTTGTTCGAGATTGGCGCTCATAGATGTATTGGTATTTGGTTTTGGAGTTTGAGGAAGGGGTGGTTTTTCAGGCCGCAGGCATGAGGAGCATTCGAACAACGGCGAAAGCAAACACCGCCACACCGAAGGCAGCAGCGGAAAGCCGCACGCGTGGCTGTTCAAACTTCCCCGCCGTGCCCGCAAAGAAGAGGACCGTAGCAAAAAGCACGGTGTTGGCGAGATATTGGCCGGAGCGATTGCCCGCATCACGCGCCTCGTCGACCCGCCGCTCCGCGTCGGCCCTCGCTGCCGCCGCTTCCGTCGCGCCGCGGACCTGGTAAAGATTCGGCACAAATGGGTGCGCGTCGGCAGCGCGATTCTCGAATGGCTTCTGCGCGAGCCATGCTTCGTAGGCCTTCTTCACGTCGGGCGGAAAACGCTCGGCATAAAAGCTCGCGAGCTGTTCGTTGCCGGCGTGCTGCGCAGCGAGGAGCTCCATGAACATCGAGGTGTGAATGATCAGCGCCTGGCTGCCCTGCACATCGAGCAGCGCTGCGCGTCGCTCCACCGCATTGGATTCATGCATCAGACGGTTGCTCCGCCGGGTCCAGGCGGCGGATTCATATGAGCACCACGCCGTGCACAACGTGGTCAGCGCCATCAGCACCGCCACGACCGGCTCGATCCATTTTTTCGGGAGTGACTCGGCGGGCTTCTCAGACATGATCCGAGCAGTTTAGCGTCCTTCGACGATCTGCTTCAAAATCCCCAGTCCCTTCGGCTGCATCGGGCCCATGCCAATTCCCGGCACGAACCACATGCCCTTCTCCTTAGCGTGGCAGTAGATGATTTGAACGCGGTCGTGCGTCGTCGCATGATGGAACGTGGCGCCCGCGTTCTCGGTGATGAAGCCGAAGAACTTTTCCCTCCACGGGTTATCCATAAGCGGGAAGAGTTCTTCGCCGAGCGCCTTCAGCTCCTCCGCGCTGATGGTGCGAATGGATTCCGCGATCGCCTTGCGCCGGGCTTTCGTGATTTCCTCCATGTTTATGGTTTCGAATGGCATGATGCTGGGTTGGTTTGATGTTTTCGCTGAGCAGTAAGTTGGCGTGCGAAGGCACGCGTTTCAAGTAGCCCACTTCGGCGACCGCAGGCTCTCAGCTCTCAATAATCGCGGCGTTGCGGCGGCTTCGTACGACCGGTTGGTCAGTGATGATGACGGTCGTGCCCGGCTCGATGGTGTCGTAGACCTTATGGGCAAACTCCGGATTGATGCGGAGGCGCGACGCGATCTTCTCGGCGGGGACGCTGCGGCTACTGCTCGTCACACTCATCCACCGCCGCGCAGCGCGGCCCGGAGCCAGCGAGCTTTGCCGGGCGGTTGTGCCTTCGAGCAGCGAGAAGACATGGTCGCCAAGCTTGCCGAGTCCGCTGACCTCGACGGGGGCGCGCCCAATAGGATTGCCATTGCGATAAACGTAGAGCGCGCGGTCGGCGGCGCTGACCACGATCGTGATCGGGCCGCTCGAGCTTCGCTCCGGGTTCCAGTCGTAATCATTATGCGCGAGTGGCCGCAGCATCTCGGGCGTGAAATCCTTCGGCGCGAGCAGCAGGCCGGGATTCGAGGCGAGGTGCGGCACGGGCGTTTTGCCATCGCCCACCACGACGGTGCCGCCCTTCGCCGTTGCGCTGAAAAGCAACTGCGAGAAATCAAACGGCAGGCGGATGCAGCCGTGGCTTGCGGGGTAACCGGGGAGATTACCCGAGTGCATGGCGATGCCGGTCCACGTCAGCCGCTGCATGTTGGGCATGGGCGCGTTTTCGTATTTCTTCGAGTAGTGCTCTTGCTTTTTCTCAAGGATGCTGAAGACGCCCCCCGGCGTGGCGTGGCCCTTCGAGCCGGTGCTCACGCTCGCGCGGCCGATGAGAATGCCGTTGCGATACACGTGCATGGTTTGCTCGGGGACGCTCACCAGCACCACGAGCGGACCGCTCGGCGAGAGCTGCGGCTTCCACCAATATTCACCCGGTTTGAGCGGTCCGGTAGGGTTACCGGTTGGCGTGCCTTTGGTGTGCGCAGAAGGTTTTTCCACCGCCTGTGCGGCGGTGAGTAGGGCGATCGAAATAGCAAGGACAGAAAAGAATTTCATGAGTGATTGAGAAATGGCAAGCGCGATGACAGCAGAGACCCGACGATTGCGCAATAAGACTTTCATTCCATGCCGGCCGCTCTTCGGTCCAGGTTGGCGTCCGGGGTGTCATCCAGCCTCAAGCTGATGAAAATGGCGATGAGAAGCATAACTCAAAAACTGACACCCACCGCAAAGACCCACGTCGGTTTACCCTGGTCCAGATTGAATGCGTAGGTCGTGAAATCTATTTTCTTGTAGGAGAAACCCACGAGCAATCCACGCTGGATATCGACGCCAGCCTGATAGGCTCGCGTTCGCTGGCCCACCAGACCAAATCGAAACCAATCGACGGGTGAGACGCTCAGCTCAGACCAGTTGTAGAAGAAGTTTCCCTCCGAATTTCCCGTGTCGAAAACAAACTCGCCTTCACTGGAAAGCTCGAACTTCCAGTAGGTAAGCGACAACTTGTAGCCCGGCGCGATGCCAGTCGTATTGCCGAACACGCCGCCCAGCATCGGTGTGAATTCCCACTCCAGTTTTTCGCCGCTGCCGAAATTGTAACCAACCCACACCGATCCGGTTTCGAGATTCTCGTAGTTGTAGCGAGTCTCGAGATGCAGCCAGCCGCGATCCGCGATGAAGGTAGGCTGCACATACTCCTGGTCGTTAGGCACAATATAAGTGGAGGCGGAGATGGAAAACGACCAGGCTTTCTCGTCCGCTTCTTTGGTGAACGCAGGCGTCGTGTCCTTTGCCGTGAAGACGGGCGCGTTCGTCATTTCCTGGGCCAGAGCATTGTTGCCTGCGAAGGCAACGGCGAACGCGATCAGGGCACGGAATGGCATTTGTTTCATCCTCCCAACGCCATGGTCAGGCCCACGAGAATCAACCCAAGGACAACCATCCAAATACCCACCAGCCACGGGTGACGCCCGGTCATGCGCCCGAAGGCGTAGCCCGTCAAAAACAACATCACGATGGCGATGGCACTGGAAACTCGAAGGGCCGGTCCAGCGTTGTGCATGAAAATGAATGGAATCACCACTGGAAACGTGCACAGGAAGACCAGGAGAAAAACGCCGACGGCACCCAGCCAATCGTCCTTGCGCAGCCGCACGTGATCGGGTGGCTCGGGCAGTTGTTTCAACCGCCGATACAGCGATTCCACTTCGACTGGCTCCAGAACGGACGCGACCACCGATGGCAGCGCGTCCGCTATGAGGCGTTGCGCTTCTTTTGGATCAGCGGCTCTGCGCACGGCGCGAAACGTGAGCAGTCCTCGGCCCTTTTCCGCCAGGCAGCCCATCAGATACAAGACCCCGTCAATGATTCCCCAAGCCAGATTGCATCCCAGCGCACCAATAAGCATCGTGCGCACATCATCGCGTCCCGCCTCGGCGATACTCAGCGAACCGGTGAAAGTAAGGACCATGATCAGACCAAAAAGGATTTCGGAGACACGGTCAATCGGCTCCAGTACGCGCTTGGAAGATCGTTCGGAAGAGTTTTCCGGCATAGACGCTGGGGGTTGGATCTTCGAGAGCATGGTCAGGGGGAATTAATGTCTTCGTTAGGACTTGGACTTGGTGAGTTCGATTGTCAGCCACGTTTCACTAAATGATTTCTTCACTGGGATCGGGGCGGCAACAGGTAAAGCGTCATCGCGAAAATCGCATACACCATCAACACGAGCACCCCAACGAACCACGTCGATCGCCCGCTGTTCGTGACGAGCGACGCGGTTAGGGTGGCAAGGAAAATCATCACCACCGCGCCAGGCCAGAATTGCAAATCCATCGGCGTCGGCCCGATGAAATAGCTCGCCAGCACCAGAACGGGCGCAACAAAGAGCGCGATTTGGGCCGCGCTTCCCAATGCAATGCCTACGCTCAGGTCCAGCCGGTTCTTGCGTGCCCCGGAAAACGCCGAGGCCATTTCCGCCGCGCCTCCAACAAGTGCCACGACGATGAATCCCACAAAAGCTGGAGTCATCCCGAATGACTCCGCCGCTTTCTGCACCGACTCGACAAACACTTCGCTGACCAATGCCACCAGCAGCGTGACGCCGGCCAGCGTGGCCAGGGCCAGACCGATGGGCCACGGCGCTTCACCCGCGTCGCCGTGTTGCGCGCTGGCAAATAGCTCGCGGTGCGTCTTGAGGGAAAACAACATACCCAACCCGTAGGCGACGGTGAGCAGCACCGCCAGACCCACGCTCAACTTCTGGGTGATCGCTGCCCCCGCTACTGGGTCGGCTTTGGAAATCGCGGATGGAATCAACAGCGCAATCGTGGCCAGAAAGAGCAGGCCTGCCTGGAGACGGGCGCTGACTCGATTGTATTCCTGCACATGGTATTTGAATCCGCCGAGGAGAAACGACGCGCCCAGCATGAACAACGAGTTCGTGACAATCGCACCGGCGATGGACGCTTTCACCAACATGTATTGCCCGGCACGCAAGGCGGTGAGCGCAATGACCAGTTCGGTCAGGTTTCCGAGCGTGGCATTGAGCAGGCCGCCGACCGCATCGCCCGTCTTAGCTGCGACCGATTCAGTCGCATGACTCAGCAGCGCGGCCAGCGGTACGATAGCGAGCACGGATAATACAAACAGCAGCGTGTGCGCTTCGGGTTTGAATTTCGAGGTGGCGAACACCACGGGCACGAACCCCAGCAGCCAAAGCAGCGGATTGTGACGGATTTCTTTGAGGAGTGCGCTCATGGAAGTTTTCCGCTCATAGTCTGCTTTTGAGACGCCTCTACCGCGTCGACGACCATCCTGAAGCGATCGATGCCGCCGAGCTTGGCGTCCACTCCTTCGCTACGCAACCGCTCACGCACAAATGAGCGCGCTTCCACGGCCTGCACCCGAATGCCAGTGGCGGAAAGCTCATCGGCGAGGCTTCCAAGCATCTGCGCGCTGTGCATGTCCACCCGCGGCGCAGCGGAAAGGTCGAGTACGACCAACGCGGGCGCGATGGCTTCAGCGCGCACCCGATTCAAAATCGTGTCACGCACGTGATCCATGTTGAAATAGATCAGGCCCGATTCAGGCCGGAAGATCAGCACGCCGGGAATCAGCTCATTATCCGGATGCCGTTCGCGATCGGAGAAACGCCGCGTACCGGGGATGCGTCCGAGAAAAGCGACGTGCGGTCGCGATGCACGCCGGATCAACAATACCAGCGACATGATCGCGCCGATCATCACACCGCGCAGCAGGCCCTGTCCTAACACACCGACTATCGCAGCAATCGCTACGAAAAATTCAGTGCGATCGCCGCGCCAGAGATGCTTGAGAGCGGAAACCTTGAACAGACCGGCGACAGCCACCAACACGACGGCGGCCAGAACCGGCTGAGGCAATGCGGCCAGCAAGTGCGAGAAGAAAAGCACCACCACCAAAATAATCCCTGCGGCGAATGCACCTGACAGTGGCGTGCGCGCGCCCGCACCTTCGTTGACCAGGGATTGTGACATGCCGCCACTCACTGGAAAGCCGCGGCCGAGACCGACGGCGAGATTCGATGCGGCGAGCGCGAGGAATTCCTGGTTCGCATCAAGGCGGCCGCCATGTTTGGCCGTAAACATGCGACCAATCGCGGCCGTCTCCACCGCGCCCAGCAGAAAACAGGCGAACGCCAGCGGCAGCAGTTCGTCCCAATCTGCCCAGTGAATCGCTGGGAGTCCGAGGACCGGCAATCCCTGAGGGACTTCACCGAGCAGCTTCACTCCGCGCGCTTCCAGGCCAAGCCACCCAGAAGCTAGAATGCCGCCCACTACTACGAACAACGCCACGGGCTTATTCTTGAGGAAAATCTTCCCGAGTACGAGCGCCACCAATGCGACGCCTCCGATCGTGAGCGAGGTTAGATTGGTGTCGTGCAGGTGCGCGAGGAAGTTGCCGCTGTTCTTCCAGAAATTGCCGTGGGCCCCGTGGATGCCAAACAACTTGGGCAACTGCGTACTGGCGAGGAACAGGGCCACGCCACACTTGAACCCGACCATCACGCTCTCGGAGATGAAGTTGACGATCGAGCCTGCCTTAACTAGCCAGGCGGTGAAGGCGATGCACGCCACAAGTACCGCCGTGCCCGCCGCCAGCGCGCTGAACCGGCTCGTGTCGCCGCCCGCAATTCCGCCTAACGATGCGCCGACGAGCAGTGAAATCGCGGACGTGACCGTGATAGTCGTGTGCCGTGAACTACAGAACAGCCAGAAGACCAGTCCGCCAAACAAGCACGCGTAAAGTCCGGCTTCGGGAGGCAGGTTGGCCAGTGACGCGTCGCCCAGCCCGGCAGGCAAAAGATACGCCGCCAGCGTGATGCCGGCGACCAGATCAGCCCGAAACCAAGCGGGCTTGTAGCCGCGCAACCAGCGCAGAGCCGGCACGATTCCGGACCAGCGGCTCGGGCGCGCCGGCGCATCGTCACTCGTGGCCGCGGCGCTCATTTACTCGCGAGTAGAGCCTTTTTCGCTTCGCCCAGTTCTTTGGCCTTCGCCGCGTTGACTTTCGGATAGCTCAAATCCAGCGACGCGAGCGCATCAATCACCGCCGCGGCCACGACCACGCGTGTGAACCATTTGTTATCCGCCGGCACCACATACCACGGCGAATCTTCCGTCGCCGTCTCGCGGATCGTTTCCTCGTAGGCTTTCATGTAATCGTCCCAAAATTCACGCTCCTTCGCGTCGTTGGCGGAGAATTTCCAGTTCTTCTCCGGCAGGTCGATCCGTTCGAGAAAACGCTTCTGCTGCTCTTTCTTCGAGACGTGCAGGAAAAATTTCCGCACGATCGTTCCGTTGCGCGTGAGGTAACGCTCGAAACCGCGGATGTCCTGAAACCGTTGGTCCCAGATGTCCTTCGTCACGCACTGCTGCGGCAATTTTTGTCCAGCGAGAAACTCCGGATGGACGCGCACCACCAGCGTCTCCTCATAATAGCTCCGGTTGAAAATACCGATCCGTCCGCGTTCCGGCAGCACCTTTTGACAACGCCAGAGATAGTCGTGATCGAGATCGTCTGACGTGGGCGCCTTGAACGATGACACCTGGCACCCCTGCGGATTTACACCCGACATCACGTGCTTGATCGTCCCGTCCTTCCCCGCCGCATCCATCGCCTGAAAGATGAGCAGCAACGACCAGCGATCCTGTCCGTAAAGCATGTCCTGCAGCTCCGCGAGCGCCTCTACACCGGTCTGCAGTGCCTCTTTCGCACGCTGCTTGTCCTCGGACTGGAGTTCGCCGGTATCGCCCGGATCAACATCCTTCAGCCGGAACTTTTCTCCGTTCCTGACACGGTAAGGCTTGGACAATCTGTGGGCTGCTGCGATGACTTCCTTGGTTTTCATATGATGATGTTGGATTGATGCGGCGCTCTCGGCGTTTACCCGGCGAGCCATGCGCGCGCTTCGGACTCGCCTGTTTCTGGAAAACGAACAGCCAGTGGATGGAAGGCTTCATCATTCAATTCTGTTTTGGGCCCAAGCGCGCAACGTACAACCTGCTGGCAACAATGAAGAAGAAGCCGGTGGACCAGCCGCACATCAGGATGCCAGTGAGCGCTTCGACGCCGGCGACGAGACGCCAGCCTTTCGCGAGCACGAGATCGCCGTATCCCACAGTGGTGTAAGTGACGACCGCGAAGTAGAGCGACGATTCAAGATCCGGCAGGCATTTCTTCCACCAGAAAAATAACCCCCACATCGCGATCTCGACCATGTGAATCGTGATTGCCCACGAGGCGAGCTGGATGAGCAACCATGTGCGCGGGACGAAACCCGCGTCGTCCGCCGTTTTCCACAACGGTAGGCGGCGCAGGACGATCGTTAGGCCGGCACCGTGGATTATCACCGTGAGGGCGAGCAGGAGAAAGGCGTCGGCGACTTTCGCGAGCATGGGTGGACGCCCCTATTTCCCCGATACGCCGGTCCCTTTGAAATCGCCGCCGAGCGCGAGGTGCAAGTTCACGCGTTCGCGCAGTCGTGAGGCGCGGACTTGGGTTAATTGGACTTTTGCGGCGAGATTTTCCCCGGCAAGCCGCAAGATCGTGAACATGTCGATCTGGCCCTGTTCGAGCTGCTCCCTGCCGAATTTCACGGAGTCGGCACTGCTCGAAACCGCGTCGGCCAGCGCGCCTTCGCGTTTGCGCAGGTAGTAATCGCCTGCGAAAGCGTCTTCCACGTCTTCGAACGCTCGCAACGCGGCACCCACGTAGCTTGCCGCGGCGGCTTTTTGCTCGGCGGTGCGAAGATCCTGCGCAGCCTTAAGTTCACCGCCGAAGAAAATCGGTTGCGTAACCCCGGCAGCCAGACTCCAGACGACGGCATCGAGCGTGCCGATCGAGTCGAGCTGCGCGGTTCCGAGTCCACCCGTGGCGCTAAGCACAAAGCGCGGCAGGCGCGCGGTGCGAGCCTCGTTCACCCGATGAAAGGATGCTGCGAAACGGCGCTCACTGGCGATGAGGTCCGGCCGGCGTTCGAGAATTTGCGCGGGCAGACCGGCCGGCACGCCTTTTGGTTGTCCGGGGAAGGAACGTCGCACCTCAAATCTGCCCGCGGGGTAGCGGCTCGTGACGACCTCGATCGCGCGGATCGTCTGCGCCCGTGCCGCCTGCGCGGTGTAGAGTGCATCCTGCGCGGCGGCGGTGCGCGACTTGATCTGCGACACATCAAAGTCGCTCGCGAACCCCTGCTGTTTCCGCACGTCGGTGAGCTTCGAGTACTCCTGGTAGAGATCGAGAGTTTCCTGCGCGTTGGCTTCCTGTTGCGCTGCCTCGATGGTAGAGAAGTACGCGCGCGCCACTGAAGCGGCGAGCGATTGCCGGGCAAATTCGTAGTCGGCTTCCAGCGCGCCGCTTTCAGCCTTCGCGGCAGCTTTTTTCGAGCGAATGCGGCCCCACACGTCCGCCTCCCATGCGGCGCCGGCGGCAATCCCATACACCCAGCGCTGTGATGTTTCATCCACGCTGGTGTCTAACCCGCCGCCGCCGGAGTTTTCGGTTCCCGGGCTCCCGAAGTCCGGCGGGTTGATGCCGCGACCGATGTCGCCGCTAAGATGCTGCCCCTGACGCTCGCCTAGCCCCTTCATCGCGATCCGCGGATAGAGTGATGATGCAGCGATGCGCACCGCAGCGCGCGATGCTTCCACGCGCGCGGCGGCGGCCTTGAGGTCGGGATTCCGCTCGACGGCGTCCGCGACAAGTGCCGTCAGCTCCGGATCTCCGAAGGTGCGAATCCAGTTCGGCACCACTGCGCCGCTGCGATGCGGCCCGGCCCAGTTTCCCGGGATCTTCGCGCGAGCCGACTCCGGCATGATGTCAGCGCCGACTGGCGGATTTTTCAGAGCGCAGCCCGCAAGCACAAGGCTGCCGGCGTTAACAAGAAGCAGGGTGCAGCGTCGAGCGTTCATCGTTTGATCCTAGTGGCCGCCGAAGAGAGCGGAGAGATGTTTGATGACGAACCAGTCGAACTTGGCCGTGATGCGGACGATCACGCGACGGAGGATCTGGATCGCCGTAATATTGTTCGTGTAGATCGCTCCCCCACCGCGGGCGCCAGCAGCGAGGAAGACGTCTTTATCCTTCCCCTCTGTGAGTAGTCGCACTGCGATGCGCTGTTCGGGTGCCGACACGGGCATGGTGTTGGGGAGATTGCCGCCGATCGGCATCTGACCCTGCGCTGTGGCCCACAGGATGGAATCGACCTTGCATTTGATGATGCGGCCCGGATACACCTTCATAAAGATTTCCGCTTCATCGCCGGGTTCGACGTAGCGCAGTTCGTTTTGCCGGTAGAATGCTAGCAGCCACGGATCGTCCTCCTGGATGAAGCTCATCACGGGCATTGTCGCGAACTGGGTCGCGCGCACGCCGGGTTGCAAGGAAAGATTGGCAACGCGACCGTTGGCAGGAGCAACGTGGACGCAGCCTTCGAGGTCGAATTTCGCATTGATGAGGTCGGCCTCGGACTTGGCGATTTGCGCTCTGGCCTGCGATTCCGTGGCGTCGGCGGCGAGGAATTCGCTTTCCAGATTTCCAAGGTCGGACTGCGCCTGCTCAAGGTCGGCCCGCTTCCCGGCCCCGGTCG
>Ga0209474_10004902_pt1 | contig 11476 bp, 12 predicted proteins | sample GraSoiAngelo_145_FD_185902 | JGI IMG/M metagenome (GOLD analysis project Ga0209474, IMG submission 185902) | Grasslands soil microbial communities from the Angelo Coastal Reserve, California, USA - 14_1009_05_20cm (SPAdes) (version 2) | ecosystem: Environmental > Terrestrial > Soil > Grasslands...
GCTGGCCCAGGCGCGCGCGGCCGCCGGGGCCGAGACGGAGAAGAAGGCGAGCGCGGGGTTCCTCGAGAAGGCGGCGGCCGAGAAGGGCGCCGTCAAGCTGCCGTCGGGGCTCATCTACAGCGAGATCAAGCCCGGCACCGGCGACTCGCCGAAGGCGACCGACACGGTGAAGGTGCACTACCAGGGCACGTTGACCGACGGCACCGTGTTCGACAGCTCGATCAAGCGGGGCGAACCCGCGACGTTCCCCCTGAACGGCGTCATCAAGTGCTGGACCGAAGGGCTGCAGAAGATGAAGGTCGGGGGGAAGAGCCGCCTCGTCTGTCCCTCGGACATCGCCTACGGCGACCGCGGGTCACCGCCGACGATCAAGCCGGGGGCGACGCTCGTGTTCGAGGTCGAGCTGCTCGAGATCGTGAAGAAGTAGCGAGCGGTCGGGACTCGTTCCAGCGCCGCGACAGCGGCTGTTCGTCAGTCGATTACGCGCGGCGCGACCCGCTCGACGTGCGCCACCTGAACCGCGCTCTCTCCGGCGCGGACCGCCTCGCGCGACGCCAGGAGTCCGAGGGCGTGGGTGTAGTACGGAAGCCCCCCCGAGAGCGCGACGATCCGCGCGACGGCGTCGTCCGCGATCGTCATCTCCAGCTTGCCGAGGGCGAAGCGGGCGATGGCGGCCAGCTCCGCCGGCGGCATCCTCGGCACCTGGATCGGTCTCAGGCCGCGCTCGATCGAGCGGTGCTCCCCCAGGAGTGTCCCGGGATTCACGGCCACGCCGACGACGATGATCGTCGCGGGAACGACGTGGTCGGATAGCGCCTTGATGGTATCGGCGAACTGCGTCTTCGTCCGTTCCTGCTCGAGGCGGTCGAACTCGTCGACGATGATGACAATCGGCGCCGGATGGCTGAGCAGCTGGAGGGCCTGGCGCACGACGTCCACGGTGACGCGCGCGCTTTCGAGCAGCGGCGCAGCGTTCGCGGCCGCCTGACCGAGCAGCTCCCGGATGCCGACCACCGGCGGGAGCGGCCGGGGCAGCCGCGCCTCGCACACGACCTTTCGCCAGATCGAGATGAAATCATCGCTGCCGTCGCAGTTCACGCGGAGCGTGATGGTGCGTCTGTCCACGAGGCCGCTCGTCGCCACGGTGACGAGCGACGTCTTGCCGACGCCTCGCTCTCCGTAGACCACGGCGTGCTGCCCGCGCTGTGCGACGACGTCGAGGAGGTGTTCCAGCTGATCCGTCCGTCCCGAGAAGAAATCTCGGCGCGTGATGGGTGCGGCCGGACTGAACACCTCGAGGACGTCACGCTCCTCGAGTCGGCCGCGTACGGTGGGATCATGCTGCATCATGTGATGCCGTTCCGCCGGGACGTCTCACGCACGGAGCGTACCAAGCGGTGGTGCCCGCGTTCTCAGCGCATTGCCAGGCAGGTGTGCCGGTCGTGTCACAGGGTGAGCGGGGCGGCCGTGACACGGATCTCGATGCTGGCGCGGCTGCGGAGCTAGGCGCCATAGAGCCGGACCGAGGCAGTGCTGCTGACTCGGTCACGGACGACGCAGGGCATCTTCCTGCAACTCGATTTTCCCACCTTCATCGAATGCCGCTCCCGACACCGCACCCTGAGTGGTATGCGGTGACATGGCCGCGCTCACGCAACGTGCGACGTCGATGGAAGCCCGGCGGCTCGCCTACGCAGGTCTATCGCTGTCCACGGTCGGCTGGGCTGCCGCGTTCATCGCCGGCAAGGTCGCGCTCGCGGACATGACGCCGCTCTCGGTGGCGGTGTGGCGCTACGCGCTCGCCTCGACCGTCCTCTTGCCGTTCGCGCTCCGGCAGCGGCCCGCGAGTGGCATCGGCCGCGCGGCGGCGCCGCTTGCGGTGATGGTCGTCTGCGGCGGCGTGCTCTACCCGTGGTTCTTCCTCCTCGCCCTCGCGCATACGAGCGCGACGAACGCGGCGCTCCTGATCGCCCTCAACCCGGTCTTCACGCTGCTCCTGTCGCCGCTCGTCGGCGAACGGCTCGATCGGTACCGCCTGGCCGGCGTCACGCTCGCGCTCGCCGGGGCGACGGTCGTCATCACCGCCGGCGACGTGTCGGCGCTGCGCGGGCTCGCGCTCCACCGCGGCGACCTCCTGGCCGTCACCGCCGCCGCGTGCTGGGCGCTGTTCAACCTCGCGTCGCGTCCGGTCGTGGCGCGTCTCGCCCCCGCCTTCACCAACTGCGTGGTCTACGGGCTCGGCGGCCTCGCGCTCTACGCCCTCGCCCGTGCCGACGCCCCGTGGGCGCAGCTCGCGGCCGCCACGCCCGCCGCGCGCGGCGGCATCGTGCTCATGGCGCTCCTTTCCTCGGTGATGGCCGGGCAGCTGTTCCTGGTCGGCGTGCGCACCGTGGGCGTCGGACGGACGGTCGTGTTCGTCTATCTCGTCCCGGTGCTGACCGCGGTGCTGTCGGCGACGATTCTCGGCGAGCCGTTCCGCGTCGCGCAGGTGGTCGGCGGCTCGGCGGTGCTCGGCGGCGTCTACTGGACGACGCGCGGGTAGTGCGCTCAGTGGACGGTCGGGTTCCCCGAATCGTCGGAGCGCATCGGGGTTGCCTCAGCCGCTCCCGCAAGCACGCAAACGATGGAGCGCGATTCCCGCCGCCGTCGCGACGTTCAAGGAATCGATGCCGGCCGCCATCGCGATTCGGAGCTGGATGTCGCACGCGGCGCGCGTCGTGTCGGCGAGACCGTCGCCCTCCGCGCCGAGGAGAAGCACCAGCCGCGGCGGCGGCGCGCACGCTGCGACGTCGAGCGCGTCCCGGTCGGGGGTGAACGCGGCGACACGGAATCCCGCGGCGCGGAGCCGCGCGATGCTCACCGTCCAGTCGGCGACGCTGGCGAAAGGCGTCTCGAGCGCCGCGCCCATCGAGACCCGCAGCGCGCGGCGGTAGAGCGGGTCGGCACAGCCGGGGCCGAGGAGCACGCCGTCGGCGCCGAACGCCCGCGCGTTCCGGAAGACCCCGCCCACGTTGTCGGGGTTCGTCACGCCCTCGAGCCCGACGAGAAGGCGGCGGCCGCCGGGCGCGACCAGCGGCTCGATTCCGAGCTCCGGCGGACGCTCGCCGGAGGCCAGGCAACCGCGATGGAAGTGGAAACCGACGACGCGCGCCAGCATCGCCGGCCGTGCGACGTAGACCGGAGCCTCGCAGCCGTCCAGCGAGGCCCCGAGGCTCGCGACCGTTGCCGGAGTCGCGAGCACCGAACGCACCTGGAAACGCGGCGCGCCGAGGAGCTGCGCGACGATCAGCCGCCCCTCGGCGATGAACGTCTCGCGCCGCGCCTGCCGGCGGGCGTCGGGCAGGTTCCGGTAGTCCGCGAGCCGCGGATCGTCCGGATCGTCGACCGGGATGCCGGGCGCGCGCAGCCCGGCTCAGACCTTCAGCCAGACGCTCTTCACCTGCGTGTACAGGTCGAGCGCGTAGCGTCCGAGCTCCCGCCCGTAGCCGCTCTCCTTGTAGCCGCCGAAGGGCGCCGCGGGATCGAAGACGTTGTAGCAGTTGATCCACACCGTCCCGGCGCGGAGCGCGCGGGCCACCCGGTGGGCCTTGCTCACGTCGCGCGTCCAGATGCCGGCCGCGAGACCGTAGGGCGTGTCGTTCCCCTGGAGGATCGCATCGTGTTCGTCCTTGAAGGGGATGACCGAGACCACCGGCCCGAAGATCTCCTCGCGCGCGATCTTCATGTCGTTCCGTACGCCCGTGAAGACCGTCGGCTTCACGAAGTAGCCCTTCTCGAGTCCCTTCGCCGTGTTCCGCTCGCCGCCGATCACCGCCTTGGCGCCCTCCTTCTTCCCCGCGTCGAGGTACCCGGTGACCCGGTCGAGCTGCTCCTTGCTCACCAGCGGGCCGATCCGGGTGTCGGGGTCGAAGGGGTTGCCCTGCTTCATGCCACCGGCGTTCTTGACGAGGGCATCGGCGAACTGGTCGTGCATCTTCTGCTCGACGAAGAGCCGCGTGCCCGCGCAGCACACCTGCCCGGCGCAGAAGAAGACGCCGAGGAGCGCACCCTGCACCGCCGCCTCGGTATCGGCGTCGCTGAACACGATGTTCGGCGACTTGCCGCCGAGCTCGAGGGACACCCGCTTCAGCGTGCCGGAGGTCTCCCGGTGGATCTCCTTGCCGACCTCCGTCGAGCCCGTGAAGGCGATCTTGTCGACCATCGGATGACGCACGATCGCGCGGCCGGCGGTCTCACCGAAGCCGGGGACGATGTTCACGACGCCGTCGGGCAGCCCCGCTTCGAGCAGCAGCTCGCCGAGGCGGAGCGCGGTGAGGGGCGTCTGCTCGGCGGGCTTCAACACCGACGTGTTGCCGCATGCGAGCGCCGGGCCGAGCTTCCACGCGGCCATCAGCAGCGGGAAGTTCCACGGGATGATCTGCCCGCAGACGCCGACCGGCTCGCGCAGTGTGAAGTTGAAGTACGCCTCGTCCGACGGGTTCGTCTCGCCGTAGATCTTGCTCACCCAGCCGGCGTAGTAGCGGAACGTCGCCGCCGCCCCGGGGATGTCGACGTGGCGGCTCTCCATGAAGGGCTTGCCGTTGTCGAGCGTCTCGAGCTGCGCGAGCTCGTCGGCGTGCGTCTCGATCAGGTCGGCGACCTTCAGGAGGAAGCGCTCGCGCTCCGGCGGCGGGACATGGGGCCAGCGGCCCTCGTCGAAGGCGCGGCGCGCCGCGCGCACGGCTCGCTCGACGTCTTCGGCACCTCCCTCCGCCACGCGCGCCAGCACCTCGCCTGTGGCGGGGTTCGGCGTCTCGAAGGTCTTCCCCGACGCCGCCTCCACCCACTTCCCGTCGATCAACATCTTCCGCACCGGCGCGGACACGAAGCGCTCGACCTCTGACTGCAAGGAGACGGCGGCTTGCATGGTGTGGTCCCTCCACGGCGATCCTAGGTCCGCCTGACCCGCCGGGTCAACGGAGGTCGGGACGATTGGTGAGCCGCCTCACGCAGTTAGCAATCCACATGCCCCGGCGCATGACATGCGGTGCGACCCCGCGACGCCCGAGCATTCCGCGCGGCGTTTGACACTTTTCACCTCCTTGGGAGAGTATCGGAGTCGATGTCGTTTCAGCCCCCGCGGTTTCCCACCGCGCGTGCCTCGCGCACATCGACCCCCGTCCTCTCCGTCGGCAGGCGGGTCCTCGTGCGCGGCCCGCGCGACGATGGGCGCGTCGCGCTGACCGACGCGCTCGGCACCGCGGACGCAGGCAGCTTGCCGGACGGCGCCGAGGTGGAGATCCTGGCCTGGCGTCCACGCGGTCCGGGAGGCGCGCGCTATCAGGTGCAGTCGACGCGCGACGGGCTCGAGGGCTGGGTGTCGGCGGATCACCTGCGTGCTCCCGGCGCACTCGCACGCACGGCCGCAGAACCGGCACCCGCAACGGCGCCTGCAGCGGTCGCCGTCGACGACTCACCCCGCCGGTTCGGCAGGCGCTCCTGAAGAGGAACGGTCCCCTCGCGTGATGTTCGGCCGTACCTTCTTTCAGGGGTCGCGTGTGACCGTACAAGCTGCTAGCGTGCGTGGAACTCGACCCTAAGAGGAGGCGACCATTTCGTCCACGATTTTCGTCGGCAACCTGTCCTTCGACACCACCGAAGAAGAACTCCACGCCGTACTCACCGAGGTCGATCCCGGCGTCCGCGTCCGGCTCGGCAAGGACCGCGTGACAGGCCGCCCGCGCGGCTTCGCGTTCGCCGAGTTCAGTGACGCCACGCGTGCGGCCGACGCCATCCGTCGCTTCGACGCCTTCGAGCTGCGGGGCCGGCGCCTGCGCGTCAACGATGCCGACGACAAGCCGCCCGCACGTGCCCCGCGCGTGTTCACGCCGCAGCCTGCAGAGCCGGCGCCCTTCATGATGGAGGGCTTCGCCGGCGGCGAGCAGAATTACCGGGCGTTCAATCGCAAGGGCGGCAGCCGCCGCGGGCTGCGGGCCAAGAAGCGCAGCCTCCGGTAGGCGCGGGCGGGAATCTCGAAGCGGAGGAGGTTGGGGGGACGTGGCGATTCTCGTGCTGTTCGTGGGTCATTGGCTGCTTTCTGCGTTTTTCCAGTCGAGCTTCCATCACCGCTACGCGTCGCACCGGATGTTCAGCATGAGCCGGCGCGCGGAGCGGATCTTTCACGTCCTCACCTATGCGGTGCAGGGCTCGTCGTACCTCTCGCCGCGCGCGTACGCGATCCTGCATCGGGAGCATCACGCGTACAGTGATACCGCGCGCGATCCGCACTCGCCGGGGTTCTTCTCGAACGTGCTCTCGATGATGTGGACGACGGCCGTCCGCTACGCCGCGCATCTCGGCCGCACGTCGTCGCCCGAGGCACGTTTCCTCGGCGGGTACCCCGAGTGGCCGGCGCTCGAGCGGGTCGCCTCGGCGTGGATGTCCCGCCTCGCGTGGGGAACGGCGTACGGCCTCCTCTACATCTGGCTCGCCACCGCGTGGTGGCAGTTTCTCCTGCTGCCGGTGCACTGGGTCATGGGTCCCGTCCACGGCGCGATCGTCAACTGGTGCGGCCATCGCTACGGCTACCGGAACTTCGGGACGGCGGACGCGTCGCGCAACTCGCTTCCCTTCGACTTCGTCATGCTCGGCGAGCTCTTCCAGAACAACCACCACCACGCCGCGGGTCGCGCCGACTTCGCGGCGCGGCGCTTCGAGTGGGACCCGACGCACACGGTGCTGCGCCTCATCGCCCGCACCGGCGCCATCCAGTTCCGCCACGACACGGCGGCGCTTTCCGCCGCGGCGTAGGCGCCCGGACGTTCAGGCGCGCCGGCCGGCGTCGGCGACGACGTCGGCCATGCGGCGGATTCCTTCGCCGATTTCCTCCGGGGTAAGCGCGCAGAACGGCAGCCGCACGAAGCGCTCCCCGTCCGCGGGATCCGGAAAGAACCCGCGCCCGTCGCTCAGGTTGAGCTTCACGGCCGCCGCGCGCGCCCGCAGGTCCTCGGACCGCAGGCCGGCGCCGAGCGTGAGCGAGAGGAAGAAGCCACCGTCCGGTTCCGTCCACTGCGCGTCGGGGAGCCAGCGCCGCATCGCCGCGCACGCCGCCTCCAGCCGCGGCCGGTAGAGCGCGCGCAGCCGCTCCAGCTGCGGCTCGAGAAGTCCCCGGCGGCAGAACTCGTACACGGCCGCCTCGCCGAGCAGGTTGGGGGTGATGTACGTGTCCTCGGCCGCTTTGGCGATGCGCGCCACGACGCGCGCGTCGCCGATCAGATATCCGACGCGCACGCCCGGCGAGATCTGCTTGGTGAACGACGACATGTGCAACGTGCGCGCGGGGCTGAGCTCGCGCAGCGAGACGAGCTCCGTGCCGCGGTAGCGGAGCGGACGATACGGCGCGTCCTCGAGGATCCAGAACCCATGCTCCGCCGCCAGCTCGGCGACGCGCCGGCGGACGGCGAGCGTGGCCGTCGCGCCGGCCGGGTTCTGGAAATCCGGAATCGTGTACAGGAGGCGCGGCGGCGTCGCACGGACCGCCGCCTCGAGCGCGTCGAGGTCGAGGCCGCCACCGCTGATCGGGACGCCGACGATCCGAACGCCGTGGCGGCGGAGCAGCGTCAGCGTGCGGTCGTAGGTGGGCGACTCGACCAGCACGGTGTCGCCGCGCTCGAGCAGCGCCCAGCCGAGGAGGTCGATGAAGGGCAGCGAGCCGTTGCCCACGAGCACGTGGTCGACGGGTACGCCGTGGCGCTCGGCGAGCCACTCGCGAAGCGGCAGGAACCCCGTGCTCGGCCCGTACTGAAGCACCTGCACGGGCCGCTCGCGCAGCACCGCGGTCACGCAATCGGCGAGCTCGGCGGCGGGGAAGGCGTCGTCGGCCGGAACGCCGCGCGTGAAGTTGATCGTCCGCTCCGGGGAGCTCATGCGGAGTTTCCTTGTATCCGGTCAACCGAGCGGCGTCACGTACGCCGCCGTGATGCCGCCGTCGACCAGGAACGTCGCGCCGTTCACGAACGAGGAATCGTCCGAGGCGAGGAAGAGCGCGGCGGCCGCCACCTCGCGCGCCTCGGCCAGCCGGCCCATCGGGATGTGGACCATGCGCCGCTCGCGCGCCGCCGGATCCGCGAGCAGGGGTGCGAGCAGCGGCGTGTTCACCGGGCCGGGGCAGAGCGCGTTCGCGCGGATGCCCTGCCGGGCATACTCGACCGCGATCTCGCGCGTGAGCGCGAGCACGCCGCCCTTCGAGGCCGTGTACGCGCTCTGCGAGGTGGCCGAGCCCATGACGGCGACGAACGACGCGGTATTGATGATGGCGCCGCCGCCGGCGCGCAGCAGCGCGGGCACGCCGTACTTGCAGCCGAGGAAGACGCCCTTCAGGTTCACCGCGATCACCTGGTCGAAGACGGCCTCGTCCGTGTCGACCACCGAGCCGTCGGCGTCGGGAAAGATCCCGGCGTTGTTGAACAGCACGTGCAGCGCGCCGTAGCGTTCCTCGGCGAAGCGAACCATCGCGGCGACGCTCGCGGACGAGGTGACGTCGGCGACCGTGAAGGCGGCCGTGCCGCCGGCGGCCTCGACGGCGCGGACGGTGGCGGTGCCGGCCGTCGCGTTGGAGTCGACCACGACGACCCGCGCGCCCTCGGCGGCGAACGCCAGCGCCGCCGCGCGCCCGATCCCGCCCCCGCCCCCGGTGATGAGCGCGGTCCGTCCCGCCAGCCGCCCCGCCATCATCGATATCCTTCGCTCGCGCTCACGGATATCCTTCGCTCGCGCTCACGCCCGCTCGAGGTACCGCCTCCGTTCCCACGACGTCACCACCTCGTCGAACTTCCGCTGCTCCGTGCGCGCGAAGTGCACGAGGTGCTCGACCACGTCGGCGCCGAGCGCCTCGCGGAAGAGCGCCGACGCTTCGAATTCCGCGATCGCCTCCGGCAACGAGCGCGGCACCCGCGGCAGCCCCTCGGCTTTGTAGACGTCGCCCGTGAACATCGGCGGTGGCTCGAGGTGTCGCCGGACGCCGTCCAGGCCGGCGGCGATCGTGGCGGCGAAGACGAGATAGGGATTGGCGTCGGCTCCCGGGATGCGGCACTCGACGCGCAGCGAGCGGCCGTGGCCGACCACGCGGAAGCCGGCAGTACGGTTGTCGTACGACCACGCGATGCCGGTCGGCGCGAACGATCCCGCCTGATAGCGCTTGTAGGAGTTCACGTAGGGCGCGAAGAGCAGCGTCGACGCCCGCGCGTGCGTCATGAGTCCGCCCAGCCACCAGCGGAACCGGTCCGTGGCCCGCACGCGGGTCCCCGGGATCGCGCTCTCGCCCTCGAAGAGGGGTGTCGCGCCGTCCGGCGACCAGAGGCTCGAGTGGACGTGCATCGAGCTGCCGGCCCAGCGCTCGTCTACCTTCGCCATGAAGGTGAGCGAGAGGTTCTGCTGGTCGGCGATCTCCTTCGCGGCCTGCTTGTAGAGCACGTGGCGGTCCGCCATCTCGAGCGCGTCGGCGTAGCGGACGTTGACCTCGTGCTGGCCGGGACCCCACTCGCCCTTCGAGAACTCGACGGGCACACCCGATGCCTCCAGGTGATGGCGGATCTGGCCGACGAGCGGCTCGAGGCGGCGGCCCTGGAGCGTGTGGTAGTCCTCGAGATACCAGCCGAACGGCTCGAGATCGTGGAAGTGCTTGCGCTCCGCCGCGGCATAGGAGTCGCGCAGCACGAAGAACTCGAGCTCCGAGGCCGTCATGACGCGCACGCCCGCCGCGGCCGCGCGCTCGACCTGCCGCTTGAGGATCGTGCGCGGCGCCACGCTGACGAGTGCGTTGCCCTCCTCGTCGACGACGTCGCAGAGGACGATCGCGGTGTGCTCGAGCCACGTCGCGCGCCGCAGCGTCGAGAGGTCCGGGACGCAGCGGATGTCGCCGTAGCCCTGCTCCCATGAGGCGAAGCGATAGCCCGGAACGGGGTCCATCTCCATGTCGCAGGCGAGGAGGTAGTTGCAGCAGTGCATGCCCTCGTTCAGCACCTCGTCGCAGAAGTAGCGGCCGACGATGCGCTTGCCGACCAGGCGGCCGTAGAAATCGGGAAAGACCGTGAGGATGGTGTCGACGTCGCCCTGCGCGACGAGGTCGCGCAGCTGGTCGAGGGTCAGGATGGGGCTCCGGCGGAGGAGCGCGGCCATCGGCGCCCTCTACCACGGAGGCCGGGCACATTCCACGACTTGACACGGCGCCGAGGTCGGCGGATGCGTCGATCGCTGATCTCGTTGCTCTTGGCCGTGACGATCGTCGCCGCGGTGTGCTCGGTCGCCGCGCGCCGCTGGCGCCGACGGCGGCTGCGACGCGCTGCCGCGACGCGGGCCGGCTCGTCGCCGGAGCAGGCGATCACCATCCGCTCGTTCGCCGAGATGGACGCGCATCTCGCGCGGCGCTGGTGCGCGTGCGGCGGCTACCTCGAGCGCAGCGGCGAAGGCACGCGGGAGCGGGACGGGCGGCGATTCCGCGTCGCCCGGCTCAGCTGCCAGGAGTGCGAGGCCGTCGACGAGGTGTTCTTCGACACGACCGAGGTGCTGCACTGACGACCCACAGACGGGCTTCCCGCGGCCCGGCGGGTTGCGCTACAGACCCCCCGTGGACAGCGTACGCGCGACGGGAATTCTTCGGTCGGTATTCGCCCCGCTCGATGTGCCGATCGCCTTTCGGCTCTGGGACGGCACGACGGTGCAGGCCGGCGCGGACGATGCCCCCGTCACCGTCGTCTTTCGCTCGCCGCGCATGTTCCGGCGCCTGCTTCTCCACCCGACGTCGCGGCGCTTCGGCGAGGCCTTCATCGCCGGCAACATCGACATCGAGGGCGACGTGTTCGCCGCCACGGCCGTGGGCAACCGGCTCGAGCAGCTCCGCCTGCCGCTCGGGACGCGCCTCGCGTTGCTGGGCTCGCTGCTCCGCCCATGACGGCCGACGCGCTCGTCATCGGCGGTGGGCCGGGGGGCAGCACCGTCGCCTGGCGCCTCGCGCGTGCCGGAGCTCGCGTGCTCGTCCTCGACGCCGCCACCTTCCCGCGCGTCAAGCTCTGCGCCGGCTGGGTGACGCGCCGCGCGCTCGCCGACCTCGAGCTCGAGCCGCGCGACTACCCGCACACGATCCAGCCCTTCGCATCGGTCACCATCGGCGTCGACGGCCGCGAGCACGCGACCGGCTGGGACCAGACGGTGAGCTACGGCATCGTGCGCGCGGAGTTCGACACGTTCCTTCTCCGCCGCGCCGCGAGCGCCGGGGCGCACGTGCGCGAAGGCGTCCGGGTGCGCGCCGTCCGCGCGGACGCCGACGGGATCACCGTCGACGCGGACGGAGAGCACGTCCGGGCGCCGCTCGTCATCGGTGCCGGCGGCCACGGCTGTCCCGTCGCCCGCGCGCTCGGCGACGCCGATGCCGACCAGGACGTGGTCGTCACGCAGGAGAGCGAGACCCGCGTCGGCGCCGACCGGCTGCGCGCGCTCACCC
>Ga0209474_10004903_pt1 | contig 11476 bp, 11 predicted proteins | sample GraSoiAngelo_145_FD_185902 | JGI IMG/M metagenome (GOLD analysis project Ga0209474, IMG submission 185902) | Grasslands soil microbial communities from the Angelo Coastal Reserve, California, USA - 14_1009_05_20cm (SPAdes) (version 2) | ecosystem: Environmental > Terrestrial > Soil > Grasslands...
TTCTAGGGAAGGCCGGGCAGGCCTGGCAGGTCAGGCAGGTCAGGCAGGTCAGGCAGGTCAGGCAGGTCGGGCGGGTCAGGCAGGTCGGGCGGGTCAGGCAGGTCGGGCGGGTCAGGCAGGTCGGGCGGGTCAGGCAGGTCGGGCGGGTCAGGCAGGTCGGGCGGGTCAGGCAAGTCACAAAGACCTGCCTGGCCGCCAGGCCAGCGCGCGCTACACGCCCGTCGCGATGTAGCGCTTCACCGCCGCGATCGTGCGGTCGACGTCGGCGTGCGTGTTGTAGAAGTGCGGCGAGAAGCGGAGCCCGGGACGATCTTCGCCGCCGCGCGTCGCGCAGCCGATCTTGTCCTTCTGATACAGCGCGAGCGACAGCTTGCGCACGTCGAGGTTGCCCGGCTGGAACGACAGCACCGCCGCGCGGCGCGACGCATCGGGGCTCGTCCAGATCTTCACGCCGTCGATCTTCTTCAATCCCTCGACGAGCGCCGTCGTCAGCTCGCGCGAGCGCTTCTCGACGAGCGCGCGCCCGATCTTCGTCTGGAACGTGAGCGCCTCGCCGAACGCGATCATCGCCGGCTCGTCGCGCTGCCCGAAGCCTTCGAAAGTCTTCGAAATGCCGACGCGTCCGGGGTACGCGCTGAAGATGCTCGCCCAGATCTTCGGCTGCGCGTTCTTGTTGATGTAGAGCACGCCGTTCTCTTTCGGCCCGCACGGCCACTTATGCGCGCTGCCGCTGTAGAAATCGGGCTGCATGTCGCTCAGGTCGACGTCGAACAGGCCGAAGGACTGCGCGCCGTCGACGAGCGTCAGGATGCCGCGCTCGCGCGCGAGGCGGCAGATCTCCTTCGCGGGGAAGAGATCGCCGACCGTGCTCGTCAGGTGCGTGAGCGAGATCACTTTCGTCTGCGGCGTGATCGCCTTCCTGAACGCCTCGACGTAGTACTCGAATCCCGGATGCGGATTCGGAACCGGGATGTCTTTCACCGTGAAGCCGAACCGCTTCGCCTTCTGCTGCCATGCGGTGTGGTTGCTCGGATGATTGTCGGCGGTGAGCAGCACCTCGTCGCCGGCTTTGAGATCGATGCCGGTCGAGACGAGGTTGTTCGACTCGCTCGTGTTGCGCGTGATGACGATCTCCTCGGGCGTCACGCGCAGGAACTCGGCGAGCAGCTTGCGCGTGTTCTCGCGCCCGTCGCCGAGCTTCGCGCGGTTGTCCTGCGACGGATCCTGATCCATGTCCTTCGTCATCCGGTACATCGTCTCGAGGACCGGCGCCGACGAAGGACACAGGTTCGCCGCGTTCAGCATCGTCAGCTCCTTCGGCATGACGAACTGATCGCGGACGGCGTTCCAGAAGCGCTCGTCGGGCGACGCCGGCGTCGGCGGCAGATCGACGGGACGCGGCCAGGCCGTGCCTGGCGTGAGGAACGGCGCGGCACTTCCCAGAGCGAGCAACCGGGCGAAGTCTCGACGATTCATAACGCCTCCTACGCAGGTGCTGCGTGCGTCACCGCGCCCGACCTGCGCGGGCGGCGAAGCGTGAGCACCCGATCTCTTAACACAACTGCGCCGTACATGAGCGAGGAGAATGCGACGAACGCGGCGGCCGTCGCCCACAACGGCAGGCGGTGGCGCCAGAGCCAGCTTGCGTAGCCGTACACCAGTTCGACGTGAATCCAGTAGACGAAAAGCGACGCCCGGCCGAAGACGCCGAGCGGCGCGAGCCACGACGACAGGGCGGCGTGCCCGCGTTCGCGGTTGACCGCGGCGTCGAGCACATAGAACCCGCTCAGCGCGATCGTCAGGATGCCGACGCGGATCGCGAACCACGTCGGCGAGCTCGTCCAGAACGACGACGAGGCGTAAATCGACGGCCTCGCTGCGGTCAGAAAGCCGATCGCGACGAGCGCGGCGCCTGAAGCGGCGAGCGCGCCGTGCAGGCGGCGCGCCGTGCCCGCGGCATGCGCCTCGACCAGCACCGCGCCGCACGCGGCGCCCGCAAACACGAATCCCGCCCACGGCATCAGCGTGAACGTCGTCTGCTCGCCGGCCGGACGGAGATACCACTGGAACCAGACCGGCAGTCGATCGACGAGCGCACTGGCGCGCACGATCGGCGACGCCATGGCGATCGCGATCGCGGCGGCGCCGAAAAGCGCGACGCGCGCGGCGGGGGAACGCGCCGCGCCCCAGAGAAGCGCGCAGGCGACGATGGCGGGCCCCATCACGTTCAGGACGTCGACGCGGAAGATCAGGAGCAGCGGGCCGCCCGGTGTGACGAGAAAGCCCTGGACGCGAAACAGGAACGCGAGGACGAAGACCTCGAGCCCGCGGCGGACGACGGCGCGGACGCCGTCCCGCGGGTTCGCCGCGCGCGCGGCCGCGAAGACGAGCGAGACGCCTGCGAGCCAGAGGAAGAATGGCGCGGCAAAGCCGCCGAGAATCGTGGCGTCCCGGAACGCCTGCGTGCGCCGCACGTCGAGCCGGGTCCACGCGTCCAGCGTGTGCGCCTCGATCATCAGCAGCACGGCGATGCCGCGGGCCCAATCGAGGTAGACGAGGCGAGCGCGAGAAGGCCGGGAGGCTGTTTCGACAGTGCTGCTCACGAAGAAGGCTCCCGACCCCCGACCACCTGCGCGCTGGTCTCGAACGCGATGTCCTGCCGCATCGAATGCCACACCGAGCAGTACGTCTCGCGCGAGAGCGCGATCGCGCGCTCCACGGCGTCGGTCGGCACGTTCCCTTCGACGGCGAAGCGGATCGCGACGCGGACGATCCGCCGCGGATCGTCCGCGGCGCGATCGGCGACGAGATGGGCGGTCAGCGCATGGAAGACGTGGCGGCTGCGCGTGAGGATGTGCGCGACGTCCATCGCCATGCAGCCGGCCAGCGCGATGCCGAGCGTCTGCACCGGCGACGGCCCCGCCGCGCCGGCGCTGTCGAGCGTGATCGTCGCGTCGCCGCTCGTCGCCGCGAACGTCAGGCCGCCGAGCCACGTGAGATCGACGATCGTCTGCGGCTTCGAGCCCACGCGGGGATTGTAGCGCCGCGCGCGGATCGCGCGCGCGACGTTACTGGAGCGCGGACTGCGTGCGCGGGGCGACCGACGACGCGTCGGGCAACGAGGGCGCCGACGGCTTCTTCGGCAGGAGAACCGGGCGCTTCGAGAAAACGGCTTTGATCGCGAGCCAGCCGAGCGGCAGAATCACGAGGAGATACGACAGCAGATGGCCGAAGGCGCTGTCGGGGCCCCACGATTCGGTGGCGGCGTGAACCTGCTCGCTGAACGGCAGGAAGCGCTGCTCCGACATCTCGTGGACGCCGCCGATGACCAGCTGCACGACGAAGACGAAGAGGAAGATCGCGGTCACCTGGAAGAACAGCGCGAGGTTGACGCGGTGCCCGTAGCGCGACCAGAGCCACGCGATCCCCGCGGCGCCGGCGACGCCGAGCGCGGCGCCGAGCGCGAGGTGCACCGTCTCGCGCAATTGCATCAGCAGCAGCGCCGTCTCCATCCCTTCGCGGCTCACCATCAGCAGCGTGAAGAGGAACACGCCGACGAACGCCGCCGCGCCGGGCTTCACGCTCGACTGGCGCAGATGGCTCTCGATGTCGCCCTTCATCCGCCGTCCCGCGCGCCACATGTGGACGATCATCCACGTCACCGACCCGGCGGCGATCATCGCCAGCGGTCCCTCGAGCCACTCCTGGTTGGCGGCGTGATAGAGAAGGTAGCCGCCGAGCGCGCTGACGCAGATCGCGACGGCGATGCCCCAGTGCACGGCCGATGTCAGCGCGTGGCGCCCCGACTTGCGCAGGTACGAGAGGCTGATGGCGACGATGAGGAACGCCTCGAAGCCTTCCCTGAGAGTGATGACGAGCGCCTGCAGCATGGGATGACGCCGATTCGCAAAATGAGACTAAGTCTCAGAATCAGGATTCAGTCTAACCTCCCGATATCCGACCGGTCAAGTCGCAATTCGCTCCATTGGCCGATTGGAGAGACAACCTGAGCATCATGTCGGACGTCACTATCGTCGCGCTCGGGGATTCGACGACGGCCGGAACGCCCGGATTCAGGTCGCCGCTCGAGGCGCCGCCCGGCGGCGCCGGCGACGAGACGAGCCAGTACGCCTACTGGCTCATGCGCGCGCACCCCGACTGGCGAATCCTCAACCGCGGCGTGAACGGGGAGCGCGCGGACCAGATCGGCGCGCGCTTCGACCGCGACGTCGTCTCATCGGCGCCGCGCGCCGTCGTCATCATCGCCGGCGTGAACGACATCTACCAGGGACGCAGCGCCGCGTCGGTGGTCCGCGAGCTCGAGGCGATGTACGTGGCGGCGTGCGCCGCGCGCATCCCGGCCGTCGCCGGCAGCATCATCCCGTACGACACGGCGGGCGCCAGCGAGAACGCGCGCATGCGCGCGGTGAACGACTGGATTCGCAGCTACGCCGCCGCGCACCCGCGCGAGATGGTGTTCTGCGACACGCGCGCGGCCGTCGCGGCGCCCGGCGCGCCGGATCGCCTCGCGGCGTCGCCCGACGGCCTGCATCCGTCGCCGGAGGGCTACCGGCGCATGGCGGAGGCGCTCGACCCGGCGATCGCTTGCGCGCTCACGCTGGCCTGAGCCTGCCGCGCTCCGCGACACTCGGCCGCCGCGGCTCGGTTTCGCGCATTCAGTGATGTTAAGCTGGGGTTCATGGGTACCCGGACGCGCTTCCCCGCCGCGATCGTGCTCGCTCTCATCTGCGCAGCGGCGCTCGGCGCGTCGGCGCAGCAGCCGGTCTTCCGCGCCGGCACGCAGGTCGTGTCGATTTTCGTCACCGTGCAGGACGCGCAGCGCCGGCTCATCCCCGATCTGATGCAGGACGAGTTCCAGATCCTCGACAACGAGAAGCCGCAGCCGATCGTCTACTTCGACAACAGCGTGCACCCCATCAACGTCGTCGTGATGCTCGACACGAGCGGGAGCATGACGCTCACGATCGATCTGCTGAAGCAGGCCGCCGAGCAGTTCATCATCCGCCTGCTGCCGGACGACAAGGCGCGCATCGGCGCGTTCAACGACAAGATTCAGATCAACGCGAAGTGGAGCAACAACCGCGATCAGCTCGTCACCGACATCAAGGATCTCGACTACGGCAACGGCACGCGGTTGTGGGACGCGGTGGGCACGGCGCTCGACGAGCTGAAGGCGATTGAGGGGCGGCGCGTGATCCTCGTCTTCACCGACGGCGACGACACCGAGAGCAAGTCGATGAACCTCGGGCGCGTGATCGAGCGCGCGCGCGTCGACGAGGTGATGATCTACGCGATCGGTCTCGAGAGCCGCTACTTCAACGGCCAGACGCAGGTGCGCTCGAAGCCCGACGCCGGCCTGCGCAAGGTGGCGGACGAAACCGGCGGCGGCTACTTCGAGCTGACGAAGGCGAGCGAGCTCGCGGGGACGTTCACCAAGGTCGCGCAGGAGCTGCACAGCCAGTATGTGATCGGCTTCACGCCGACAGCGCTCGACAACCGCGTGCACAAGCTGGCTGTGAAGATGAAGCAGCCGGGAATGACCGCGCGAGCGCGCCGCAGCTATGTGGCGGCCCCGGACAAGGCGACGATCTCGAAGTAGCGCGCGTCGCCGATCGCGCGCGGGATTAGACGAACGCCGCGGCGATGATCGTCATCACGAGCAGGAACCCCACCACCCATTCCGCCGACGCCGAAAAACTCCATTCACGCATATGCCACCTGCCCTTCACGGAGAGTTAGACGGACCGACCATGGGGAAGGTTTAATAGGCGGATGCCGCCACTCACCGAGCAGGAATTCCGCGTCAGGAGCGACGAAGCGCTCGAAAACGCACGGCGTGCGCTGCTCCCGCTCGCGGACAGCGAGGGCTTCGAAGTCGAGCTGCAGAACGGCGTGCTGAACCTCGACTTCGAGGACCCCAGCGAGGCGAAGTTCGTCGTGTCGCCCAATGCACCAGTGCGTCAGATCTGGATCTCGGCGATGGCAAGAAGCTATAAACTCGCGTGGTCGCCGGAGCTCGGCGCCTTCGCGCTCGACGGCGAGACGCTGCCGCGGCTGCTCGAACGTCTCACGAAAACGTTTCTGGAGGTCGTATGACCCGCGCCGCCATCGCCATCGCCGGAGCGCTCCTGGTCGCCGCCGCGACGTTCGCGACATCGTCGGCTCAGTCGTCCAACGCGTTCGGGACGCCGTCGGCCGGTCAGCCGCAGCCTGGCGCGGCGATCAAGGCCGTGCCGGGATCGCGCGCGCAGGGTTGGCTGTCGCAGGGGCGGTCAGAGGTGCTCGCCCGCCACGGAATGGTCGCGACGAGCGATCCGCTGGCGGCCGAAGCGGGGCTGGAGATTCTGCGGCGCGGCGGCAACGCGATCGATGCCGCGGTCGCGACCGGCGCGGTCCTCGACGTGACTTCGCAGAACGACACGGGGATCGGCGGAGATCTGTTCGCGCTGGTCTACATCGCGAAAGACAAGAAGCTCTACGCGCTCAGTTCCGCCGGCTGGGCGCCTGCCGGCTGGACGCCGGACTTCTTCAGGACGAAGCTGGGCGTCAAGGCCATGCCGAACAACGGCGTGAATTCGGCGACGGTGCCCGGCGCGATCTCCGGCTACGACGCGATGCTGAAACGGTTCGGGACGCTCGGCTTCAAGGAGACGTTCGAGCGCGCGGCGCGGCTGGCCGACGAAGGGTGGGGGCTCGCCGAGCGACGCCATTCGGATCTGAAGAACGCCACGCCCGGCCTGCGCGCCGACGCCGATTCGAAGGAGACCTTCCTCGTCGACGGCGAGACGCCGGCGCTGTACAGCATCATCCGGAATCCGGGCCTCGCGAAAGCGCTGCGGCTGATCCAGACGCAGGGCCGCGACGCGTTCTACCGCGGCGCGATTGCCGATGCGATCGTCGCCAAAGAACAGGCGAACGGCGGCGTGATGACGACAGCGGACCTCGGCGAATTCCAGTCCGAGTGGACCGAGCCGATTACGACGAATTACCACGGCTACGACGTATTCGAGCTGCCGCCGCCGGGCCAGGGATTCGCGGCGCTCGAGATGCTGAACATCCTCGAGGTCTGCGTGCCGAAGTTCGGCACGAGCCTCGCCGCGCTCGGTCCCGCCGATTCGCAGTACTGGCACTACATGGTCGAGGCGAAGAAGCTCGCGTACTCGGATCTGCAGGCCAACAACGCCGACCCGATGTTTGCGAAGGTGCCGGTCGCGCAGCTGCTCTCGAAGGAACACGCGGCCTCGCTGTGCGCGCGGATCGATCCGAACGCGGCGTCGAAGCCCGCCGTGAAGGGCGCCACCGACGGCGGCACGATCTATCTGACGACCGCGGATCGCTGGGGCAACATGGTGTCGCTGATTCACAGCGTGTTCGGCGTCTACGGCAGCCGCGCGACGGTTGCGCCCTACGGCTTCGTGCTGCACAACCGCGGCGGCGGGTTCTCGCTCGACCAGACGAGCCCCAACATCGTCGCGCCGCACAAGCGCCCATTCCATACGATCATCGCCGGCTTCGTGATGAAGGACGGCGCGCCGGTGATGACGTTCGGCAACATGGGCGGCAGCGTGCAGCCCGAGACGCACGCGCAGCACATGGTCAACCTGATCGACCTCGGCATGAACGTGCAGATGACCACCGACGCGGCGCGCTTCACGCACAATCAGAACACGAACGTGCTGTCGCTCGAGGCCAACCTGTTCAACCTGGTCGGCGCGGCGCTGAAGGCGAAAGGACACGAGGTGCGGTCGGTGACCGGCGGCGCCGTCGGCGGCTATCAGGGCATTCTCTTCACGCGCGATCCGCGGCTGCCGCAGCCGGTCTTCGACCAGCGTGCCGCCGCCGAGGATCTGCCGGTGAACGGCGTCTACCGCGGCGGGTCCGACCACCGCAAGGACGGCCAGGCGGTCGGCTGGTAGCGGGGGCGTCGCGGCGCCGCCTTCGGCGTCAGATCCGGAAACCCTCGCTGAGCGGGTCCCCCTCGTCGATCAGGAACGTGTGCTCGCCCGTGATCCAGGCGGAGCCTTCGATCTCCGGCAGAATCGCGTCGTGCTCGCCGACGGCGGTGCGCCCGACGACGCGGCCGAGGAACCGCGTGCCGATCAGGCTTTCGTGCACGAACGGTCGGTCGCCGGCGAGCAGCCCCATCGCGTCGATCACCGCCATGACCGCGGCGGTGCCGGTGCCGCACGGGGACCTGTCCACTTCCGCGTCGGCGAAGATCGTCACGTTGCGCAGGTCGGCGCGATCGTCGCTCGGCGGACCCGTGAAGATCGTCCCGTAGATCCCGCGCAGCTCCGGCTCGAGCGGATGCACGATCGTGTGACGCCCCTCGATCGCGTGCTTGATCTCCATGCCGACGCGGCGCAGCTCGGGCAGGTGCGCGGCGTCGATCGGCAACCCGACGGCTTCGCTGTCCACGATGGCGTAGAACGCGCCGCCGAAGGCGACGTCGGCGCGCACGGTGCGCGACGTGAGCTTCACGCCGAGGCCGGCGTGAAGAACGAACGACGGCACGTTCACGAACGCGACGCTCTCGACGCGGTCCCCTCGATCGAGCTCGACCGATCCCGGCGCGATTGCGGCGCGCGCGCGAATCACGCCGGCCGGCGCGTCGTAGACGATGGTCGCGCACCGCGTCGGGGCGTCCGCCGCTCCGGCGGCCGCGGCCGCCGGCATGATCAATCCACGCTCGATCGCCATCGTCGTCACGGCGACGATGCCGTGGCCGCACATCGTGCTATAGCCTTCGTTGTGCATGAAGAGCACGCCGGCGTCGGAGCCGGGCGCGACGGGCTCGGTGAGGATCGCGCCGTACATGTCCGCGTGCCCGCGCGGCTCGAGCATCAGCGCGCGCCGCAGGTGATCGGCGTGGCGCCGCACCCACTCGCGCTTTTCGAGCATCGTCCGGCCGCGCGGCGAGGGGAAGCCGCCGACGATCAGCCGCAGCGGCTCGCCGGCGGCGTGCGCGTCGATTGTCTTCACCGAGATCATGCGGTAGAACTTTAGCGTGAAAGCGTTTTACTCCGATACGTTCGTGCTGCCGCTGCCGGAGCGCCACCGCTTTCCGATGGCGAAGTACCGGCTGCTGCGCGAACGGCTGGTCGAGGAGGGCGTCCTCGACACGGCCGATCTCGCCGTGCCCGAGGCTGCGGCGTGGGGTGATCTGCGGCTCGTGCACGACGCGGCGTACGTCGACGCGGTTGCCGGCGGCACGCTGCCGGCCGACGCGCAGCGCCGCATCGGCTTTCCGTGGTCGCCGATGATGGTGGAGCGCTCGCGTCGCTCGGTCGGCGCGACGATCGCCGCCGCGCGCGAGGTGATGCTCGGCGGCGCGAGCGTGAGCGCGAACCTCGCCGGCGGCACGCACCACGCGTTTCGCGACCGCGGCGAGGGCTACTGCGTGTTCAACGACGTCGCGGTCGCCGCCGCGGTGATGCTCCGCAGCGGCGCCGCCGCGCGCGTCGCCGTCGTCGACTGCGACGTCCATCAGGGCAACGGCACCGCGGCGATCTTCCGCGGCGAGCCGGCGGTCTTCACCTGCTCGTTCCACGGCGCGAACAATTTCCCGTTCCGCAAGGAGACGAGCGATCTCGACGTCACGTTCGACGACGGCGCCGGAGACGACGAGTACCTGGCGGCGCTCGAGGCGCACGTTCCGGCGGTGCTCGATCGACACCGGCCGGATCTCGTCTTCTATCTGGCCGGGGCCGACCCGTACGAGGGCGATCGCCTCGGACGTCTGCGCCTGACGATCGACGGCCTGCGCGCGCGCGATCGGCTCGTGTTCGAGGCGTGCCGCGCGCGCCGTCTGCCCGCGGTCGTCGTCATGAGCGGCGGCTACGCGCCCGACGTCGACGCCATCGTCGCCATTCACGTCAACACCATCCGCGAAGCGGTGCTTGCATGTCAGTTCGCTTCCGCCTGCTGACCGAGGCCGACGTCAGGGCCGTCCTGACGATGGACGATCTCATCGAGGCGATGACGTCGGCGCTTCAGCGCTTCTCGTCGGGCCGCGTGACGCAGCCGGTGCGCACCGTCATCCCGATCGCGGAGGACGCCTTCGCCGGCTTCATGCCCGCCTTCGTCCGCGGCGGCGCGGCGGAGTCCGGTGTCAGCCGTCAGCCATCAGCCATCAGCCATGACGAGCGCCAGGGCGCAGAAGCGCTCGGCGCGAAGATCGTCACCGTCTTCGGCGGCAACCACGCGCGCGGGCTCGACTCGCACCTCGCGTCGATCGTGCTGATGGATCCGGAAACGGGCGCGCTCGTCGCGCTCCTCGACGGCCGCTACATCACGGAGGCGCGGACGGCGGCGGTGTCGGCCGTCTCGTCGAAGCTGCTGGCGCGCGAGGCGGCGGGATCGCTCGCGATCATCGGGTCCGGCGTCCAGGCGCGCAGCCATCTCGAGGCGCTGACGCGCGTGCACGATTTCCGCCACGTGACGGTCTGGAGTCCGCAGAAATCGCACCGCGACCGCTTCGTCGAGTGGGCGAATTCCGCCACCGCCGAATGGTGCCTGGCACGTGCCAGGCAGGTGCATGACGCGTCCCAGGCACCGAAGGTTGCGGCGGTCGATCATGCGGGCGAGGCCGTCGTCGGCGCCGACGTCGTCGTCCTCGTCACCTCGTCGCCGGCGCCGGTGCTCGAGGACGGCTGGGTCAAGCCCGGCGCGCACGTGATCTCGGTCGGTGCCTGCCGTCCGAATCAGCGCGAGATGGATCCGGCGCTCGTCGCGCGCGCGCGGCTGTTCGTCGACTCGCGCGCCGCCGCGCTCGTCGAGTCGGGCGACGTCGTCCTCGGGATGCAGGAGGCGCGCTTCGGCGGGGATCACATCATCGCGGAGCTCGGAGAAGTGGCGAGCGGCGCGCCGGGCCGGCGCAGCGCGACCGAGGTGACCGTCTTCAAGAGCCTCGGGCTCGCGGTGGAAGACGTGACCGCCGCCGACCTCGCGTACCGCCGCGCCGTGGAGCGTGGCGTCGGTCAAGAACTCTCGCTCTGATCCTGGATCAGATCCTGGATCAGATCCTGGATCAGATCCTGGATCAGATCCTGGATCAGCAAGGTCGAGCCTGGCGCCTGCGGGTTACGGCGCCGTGCGCGCCGCGGCGGGCTGCAGCTCCTTCAGCTGATCGCTCATCCACTTCTGGTAATCGGCGGCGCTCTGGATGGTGATGAAGCCGCGCATGCGGAAGTGGCCGAGCCCGCACAGCTGCGAGCAGGCGATCTCGTATTCCCCGATTCGATTCGGAATGAACCACACCGGGATCGACATTCCGGGAATCGTGTCCTGCTTCACGCGCATCTCGTACAGCCCGAAGCTGTGGATGACGTCCTGGCTCGAGAGATGGATGAGCACGGGCCGATCCACGGGAAGCATGAGCTGATTCGACGTGACGACGTCGTCTTTCGCGGCGGGATCGGTTCTGTCGATGCCGATTAGATTGTCCGACGACACC
>Ga0209474_10004904_pt1 | contig 11475 bp, 7 predicted proteins | sample GraSoiAngelo_145_FD_185902 | JGI IMG/M metagenome (GOLD analysis project Ga0209474, IMG submission 185902) | Grasslands soil microbial communities from the Angelo Coastal Reserve, California, USA - 14_1009_05_20cm (SPAdes) (version 2) | ecosystem: Environmental > Terrestrial > Soil > Grasslands ...
AATTGGTCTATATGCCGTGACTGGAATTCTGATATTGGCGGTTGCGCAAGTTTGCTTCGATTGGTACGGAAGTATCGTCGAGTTATCAGGCCACGAGTCGACGATCGAAGGGAGAGGCCACCTTTGGGCATTCCTTTGGGCAAACGACACCAGTCCCATCTTCGGAACGGGGTTCGAGAGTTATTGGCTGGGCGACCGGCTGCAAAACGTCTGGGCGGAGTTTAGGTGGAACCCTACGCACGCTCATAATGGCTACCTCGAAGCCTATATAAATCTTGGTGCCGTCGGCTTATGTTTTCTCATTGCCTTGCTTGTAGCAACATTTTGGAAGTGCAGACAGGATCTTTTGAATGACTTTCAATGGGGCCGATTTACCATGGGTAGCTTCATCGCGATTCTGGCTCATAACTGGACAGAAGCGGGATTCAAAGGACTTAGCGTTATCTTTTTTAGTTTGTTCCTGGTAATGCTCAGATATCGGCGCCTCCAAAACGCCGAGGAGATTACCGCGCCTTCTGAAATCATTAGCGGCGTAGAAGAACAGGAATCTGAATTGATTTATAGCAGCAATAACAACTGGTGAAACTCGAACGATGGTCGTTCGAATGTTTCTCTCAAGATGGTCCAGGCTGTATGTTCAGGCGCAGGCGTGCGAGGCTTTTCACCAGCGCACTAGGCGCGCTGTTGAGCGTTTCGGGCTCAGCCACAGGTGCTACTATTGCAGCTAAGAGCGTGTCGTTTGCCGATGTCGGTTCTGCCGTTGCAGCAGCGAAAGATGGCGACATCGTGACAGTGCCTGCGGGAACAGAAACCTGGACGACATCGCTCACGATCACTAACAATATTACACTGCAGGGCGCGGGAGCGGGAGCCACCGTTATCATCAATGAAATCCAGCGCCTGCCTCGAGAGGGCCTGAAAGGTTTGAATCGGCCGAGTGCACCTCGGGAGAAATTCTCGGCCGGACCCGCGCAAAGGGGCAAAGGAAGGCCGGGCAGAGCTGGTGGCGGAGTCCAGTCGGCCGGATCGCGCCGCCAGCCCGCTTTGATCTTTGTCTCGCTGGAAAAGGATCTGCCTTTCAGGATGAGCGGGTTCACTTTCAAAGGTGGCGCCGTCAACACCCAGACGACGTTTAATGGTGAGATTAGAATCATCGGAAACTCACACTCATTTCGAGTAGATCATTGCACATTCGAACAACTGCATGGAAACAATCTGGGCATCAGCGGTTTCCTCTGGGGGGTCATTGACCATTGCCACTTCAACCTTGTAAACGTGCAACCCATCAAAATTGACCACGCGACCTGGAATGGAAGCGATCACGGCAATGGCTCGTGGGCGGATGAACCGTACTGGGGTAGTGAGAAGTTCGTGTTTATAGAAGATAACCTCTTCGAGGGAGGGGGAGGAGAACTGTCGCCCCACGGAATGCTAAGAGGGATCGACGCTAACGACGGCGCGCGCTTTGTCGTGCGTCATAACTCTTTTCACAACTGCGGATTGGCGGCGCACGGCACCGAGGGTGCTGGTCGTGGCACAAAACAAATCGAGGAATACAACAACACCTACCTCTATGACAAGCCAACTCCAGGAAAGCAGATTCGCAGCGGTTGTATAATCACGCACGACAATACGTGGACGAATGCTACTAAAGGCCATGTCTTACAAGCCTATCGTCAGTTTAGCTACAGCCCTCACTATAACTGGGCAAACGGACAAAACCCGTACGACGATAACGCGCCCAAAGAAGGTAAGGGGTATTGGGAAAGAGGAACACATACGGGAGCGGACGGAGCGACAGTGTTGATCGACTCGAGCAAAAACTGGGCAGCTAATCAGTGGTATCAACCCGGAGTGACTTATATTCTCAGAAATAAAACGAAGGAAGGAAAGGCGGCTAGGGACGCAGATAAGTTGCAGTCATTTATTGTGTCAAACACCGGTAATACGATTGATTATAGCGAGCGTACTCGTGGAGGTCCTGTTTTCCTGACCTTTAACAAGGGCGATGTCTACGAGATTTGGAAAATCAACCACTCGCTTGACCAGCCTGGATTGGGGAGGGGGGATCTACTGAAAGGGCCGCCGGGATCACCCGCGAAATGGCCGAATCAAGTCACTGAGCCCTGCTACTCATGGAACAACGTACAAAACGGAAGCGCGGTAAAACTTTCCTCCACGGAACCCTCCATTAAAGAAGGGCGTGACTTTTTTAACGAAATGCGAAAGCCTGGCTACAAGCCATTTACCTATCCGCATCCGCTAGTGACCGGATCGGCGGGAAATTGAGCCGCAGACAAATCGGACGAGCGAGATGATTTCTGAGACGCCTTGGGCACAGGTGCTGCTATTATGGCATTTCTAAAACCAAAACCGTTGTCAGTATGCCCTCAGCGAATCCTTTATCCAGATCTGTGTGCATTTTTCGATCCGAAATCTCCCTTATACTGGGGATATTAGTGCTCTCTTTCGTTCACTGTGAAGCTGGTGACGTCAATGCCCGCAGCCCTTCTCTTTCCGACGTCAGTGCGGCGGTCGCTCTGGCGAAAGATGGTGACGTTGTCGTTGTTCCCGCAGGGGCGGTCATTTGGACAGCGACCCTGAATATTGCCAAGAACATCACACTGCTGGGTGCGGGTGAAGGCAAGACCGTCATAACCGAAAACCTCTCCAGATCAGGCTCGCCGCCCCTCCTAAATGTGAGTCTGAGCCATGATTCGCCGGCGTCGATTCAATATTCTTTTCGGCTGAGCGGCTTTACATTTACATCGCCAAGCGGCTCGACAATCCTTGCGTCCGACCACGCATTTATTACGGTCAGGGGTCGCTCTACTTACGTAGCTTCACCCACCGCCGCGAACCCCGCACCCTACGTTCTTGGCTGCGTGAGCAGGGTAAGGTTAGACCATATGACCTTGAACAACCTGAACGGCCTTAGCCTTATAGTCGACAGTTGTCTCGGAGTGGCCGATCACATTACCCAGATCACGTCCACCAGTAAGTACCAGGGGTATCCGATCAAAGTTTTTCATTGTAATTGGACACCGACGATGAAATCAGATAAGAGCGGCCCTATGACCACTCTGGCTCAGAGTGGATTTGGAAGTTGGGCAGATGATCCATACTGGGGGACTGACAAATTTTGGTTCTTCGAAGATTCCAGCTTCACCGTCTCAGACAGCACTAACGTATGTGACAATGAGGTAGGAGCGAGAGTCGTCTGGAGACATTGTACTTTCAACGGCGGAGGAGGACTGGCGTCGCATGGAATGGAAGGACGCGCTGACCCGGGAATTAAACAATCGGAGGTTTATAACAATTATTACAATGTTCATCGGGTACTCGGTCAAAGTGCCAGGAGCGGCTCAATACTATGGTTTAACAATCATACCGTAGCAGTTGGGGGCGGATGCGGGCTTCCCTTTTATACCTATAGAGAGGCTAACACGTACACGAACTGGGGTGGCGCCGACGGAACTGACAGGTATGACAATAACGCTGGTGGAGGCCCATTATACACCGGTACGGTAACAGCTACTTCAGACGGCTGGGGAAATATCACTGATATTAACCAGGCTGATTTTAGCCTGATTAATGTGAACGATGGCAATCTTTATTCCGTAAACAATTTGAACGATCCGGCCGCCGGAACCGCAGCTGATCCGGGCTGGAAATATAAGCACGCGGTCATTGATTCAGTAAATGGTAAAACCCTAAAGCTAATTACCCAGGGTAATACGAAAGCGAGCTACGGAGCTGCCAGCGCTCATTGGGCCATCGGAGATCACTACGAAATCCGTAAAGTTCTAGCTGCCTACGGGCAACCAGGACAAGGAAAGGGTAAATTGCTTAATCCGGGTAGCACTGGTGGCGGCTACAATACCTATTTCTGGCCAGCAACATCTGGTGCCAAGGCCACTTATCCGCACGCTGGTTGCCCACTGGAGCCATGCTACGCCTGGAACAATTTCGATGACGCACACGGGCAGCTTGGATTTGACGCTGGCGGCAGTAGGAACGGCAGCCTCAAAGCAGGCCGAGACTATTTTAACCTCGGTGAACGTGGTTCGACCCCCCAAAGGGTAGGCTACCCGGCGCAGGATTTCGCGCGCGCCACCAGCAACTACCCGGGGATCGGTCCGAACGGAACTACGTCTTATACCCCTTATATATATCCACATCCCCTTGCGAGCGACTTAAGCCCGCCTACTGACCTTCAGGTGGTATCTACTAATTAAACGTCCGCTTCGGCTGCTTCAACGTTCATTACTGCAAGCCAACTGCCGCCCGACACGCAACACCTGGAGCCACCGGGTTGATTGCATGCCCAGTCCCGAAAGTTTCAAATTCTCTGACGCACTAAGTCAAGTCTTCTGACTGTTTCAGAACCGCATAGTAAGCGAGCACACTTTTGGCTCCGTCCCGACCGTAGAAGAGCCAACCAATGTCACTAAGGGACAGCACGATTTCACTCCAAACAAGGTGCTTATCATTAATGCTGATGATTGGGGCAGCTCCGAGCACGAAACCAACGCCGCGCTTGACTGTCACCGGCGAGGAAGGATTACCTCCGCAAGTGCGATGGTGTTTATGAAGGATTCGGAACGCGCAGCTGAGCTGGCCAACGAACATGGATTAAATGCTGGGTTACACCTGAATTTCGACCAAAAATTAACGGGACCGCTCTCTTTTTAACTCGTACAAAGTGGTCCCAGCTCCTATATAACCCATTTTTGCGAAATGACTTTTCGTACTCTTGCCAGGCACAACTGGAGGAATTTATACGCCTTTTCGGCAAGCCGCCTTCGCACATCGATGGACATCATCATATGCATCTCTGCGCAAATGTGCTTCTGAGCAGAGAGTTTGCGCCTGGCACAAAAATGCGGCGTAATTTTTCATTTTCACGCGGAGAGAAAAGCATTGCAAATCGCGTTTACCGTGCAGCTGTTGATGCCTGGCTTGGATACAGATACGTGCTAACGGACTATTTTTTTGATCTGTCGCAGTCGCTCAATGGAAATAAGATACAGCGGGTTCTTTCTCTTGCTCGTGCGAAGAACGTGGAGCTGATGACCCACCCCATCGTCCAGCGAGAAGCCAATTATCTTCAAAGCGAGCAATTTGGTTCCCTGCTGCGAGATCTTGCTTTGGGGAGCTATGCCAATTTAGAGTCGAACACGACTCGCAGGTGAGCGAGACGATCGGTTTACCTCGTCACCGAACTATGATGGCGCCGATTGATCATCTCGCCCACTAACCGGCATAACCACGCGATGCTGAATACGAAATACGTCCTGATCACTCCGGCGCGAAATGAGGAGGCGTTTATTGAAAAAACCCTCGCGTCGATGGTCGCTCAAACCGTATTACCTCTGCGCTGGGTTATCGTGGACGATGGCTCTAAAGACCGCACGGCTGACGTCGTTCAGACTTACGCTTCACGATGCCTCTGGATTGATCTGGTCCGCCGGGAGCCGCGTCCGCAACGACATTTTGCCGGCAAAGTTGAAGCGTTTAACGCAGGGCTGGCGCGTTTGGGGGCGATCGATTTCGAGATCATTGGCAACTTGGATGCCGATCTTTCCTTTGATCGCGATTACCTGGAATTTCTTCTTCGAAAGTTTGCAGAAGATCCTAAACTAGGAGTAGCAGGCACCCCTTTTCTGGAAAATGGGTACGACTCCGCTAGGGATAGTTTTGAGGGGGAGAGCCATGTTGCGGGCGGATGTCAGCTTTTTCGGCGTCAGTGTTTCGAGGAAATCGGCGGCTACGTGCCAAATCGGGCGGGCGGAATTGACTGGGTCGCTGTCACGACCGCCCGAATGAAGGGTTGGAAAACGCGATCGTTTTCGGAAAAACGATTTCATCATTATCGAGCATTGGGGACGGCTGAGCGAGGTGGTTTATCAGCCTTGTTCTCGTACGGCCAGAAGGATTACTATCTCGGAGGCTCGCCAGTGTGGGAATTGTTTCGTGTCTGTTACCGTAGCACAAAGTCGCCTTTTCTGGTGGGAGGCTTGGTTCTTTTCGCCGGTTACGCCTGGGCGGCATTGCGCCGACTGAAACGCCCCGTCTCGCCCGAGCTAATGCGTTTTCATCGCCGAGAGCAGATGCGAAAATTGCGACGGATTTTACGCACCCTGTTGAAGCGTCAAAAGATCGACAGCTTCCGAGTTGCAACAGATCGTGAGCTGTCTGAACAGTGCAACTCGTCGATCGGAAAATCTTAGGTGGCGCTCTGGCGCAATGGCCTTTACTAGCGTTGATTCAAGCGTGGCAGAAGAAGCATTGTTGTTAACCGGGGGCGCCTTGCCTGTTGGTGCTCAGAACATCGGTAAAGTGCTCGGCTTTTTTGGTGTTCCATGGTCTTCCCGGCCAGTCGCAAACTTTGTCGGAACCGAAACTTCTTTGCCCGACGGGTCGAAAAAAACACGGATATTTGGGTCATCGGAAACCATTCTTGACTTAGTTAGCCAACTGGAACGATCGCCCGAGCTCATCCGCCGCTGGCAGTCGTCTGTTCATTCAGTTTTCGTCTATGGAGGCGATCATACTGTGCTGCAAAAGCTAATGGCGCTGCTCAATCAACAGCAAGCCATCATCGTTAAGCCCTTGTGGCGCGGATATAGGAGTTTCCTGATCTCCGTCGATGCTGATTTATGCCAAAGCATGGCTGGTCTCTGCATACCTGTGTCGAACGCAAGTACTGGCACATCGTATGCCTTTCATACCTTGGACGGTACCGTTCAGAAAATCATCGCGGCGGAGAATACGGCTGTTTTTGTACGCCTGGAGTATCAAGGCGTGGCGGTTTTCATCTCCACTTGCACGGAAATCGTCAATCTTGATGCGCAGCTGCCACGTGGGATTTTTGACATTCGGGAGCACTTGTTTTCCGCGCTGCCCCTCGTTCTCTACGTGAGATGGGCTTTCGCACTTTCTTGCTGGCAGCGGCGGGAGGCGAACGCCTGTGTGGTGATCGATGACCCTCTTCTGAAACCGCGTCATGGATTTATCGATTTTCATGAGCTTCTCGAATTGATGAAGCGTCACAATTTTTCCACCAATATTGCGTTTATTCCGTGGAACTGGCAAAGAACCGATCGACAAACGGCTCGGCTCTTCAGAGACAACCCTGAATACTACTCACTTTCCGTTCACGGCTGTGATCATACCCGCGCCGAATTCGGCAGCAGTGATGTGCAGCTGTTGTATGTAAAAAGTAAACAAGCACTTCAGCGCATGGCCTCGCACAGGCGCGTAACCGGAATTGAACATGAGCCGATCATGGTATTCCCACACGGCGCCTTATCGGAAGCAGCATCGTTAGCACTCAGACAAACTGACTTCATCGCTGCGGCCAGCAATGAGAGTATCAGCAAGGACGTCGTGCCATATGCGATCAAAACGTCCGATGTATGGGACATCGCTGTAATGTGCTATAGCAGCTTCCCGATATTTACGCGCCGCTCGCCGCGCGAAGGAGTCGAAAATCTTGCTTTCGATATACTACTCGGCAAGCCCGCGCTTATTTCTATTCATCACGACTTCTGTCGGGATAATTACAAGCAGCTCATCTCCTTCGTCGACTCCGTGAATGCGCTCAAGATGCGCCTGAATTGGCGCAGTTTGGGTGGCGCGATAAAGCGTAGCTATCGGCAGCGGAAGATAACGCGAGACGAAATGGAAATCGACATGTTCGCTCGCGAGATATACATCGAAAACCGTTCCGATTCTCCAAAACGTTTCCTCGTCAGCAAGCGTGAATCAGTCCCTTCGGGAGTTTGCGCCATTGGCACTGAGGTGGATCGGCTTTCGTGGGACTTCTCTGACGGTCGTGTTCGGTTCGAGATCAGTTTGGACCCTGGTCGAGATGCCACGGTTCACCTGGCTTTTCATGAGCTCAGCAGTAATCCCCGGCGCGGCAAGAGCCTCCCGTATCTGGTACGGACGATGCTCCGCCGATACGCGTGCGAGCTACGGGACAATTATGTCGTGACGGAAAAATTACCGGTTCCGCCTCCGCTACGTGACATTTTCCAAAGCAATTCAGAGTCAAATTTTTCGCCATCGAGCCCGCAGCCAAATGGAGGTAGGCCTCTCGCGCCAGCAAGCAGGTCGTTTGACGACACGAATTGTACCATGACCTCTGATGAAACACGAGATTCTCTGTCTGGCCGTATTTCGGAAGCGCTTAGAAATTTCGTGGTTTGGTTAGGTAGATATGGCGAAACGTCGTGGGATCACCAAAGCTTTTATGCCGGCTTGGTCGGTCGGCGTGCTAAATTGCTTTACTACCGTCACGAATTAATTGGAACGCTAGCTGTCGCTCCTATGGTGTTTTTTGAAGCCTTCATGCCGGATGCCCGCCGTCTTTTTCACCGGCGCATTCGACTACCCATTGCCGACGCGCACTATGCGATGGGATTCGCTTTCCTTTATGAAGCGACGCAGGAGCGCCGATATTTTGAGCGCGCAATTCACTTTTTGGAGGAGTTGGAAAGGTCGCGTTGCCCGAACTTCAAGGAATATTGCTGGGGCTATCCCTTCGACTGGGTTACCCGAGGTGGCACCATCAAACGCGAGGTACCGCTCATTACCACCACACCCTATGCTTACGAGGCATTTCTGCAGATGTTCGAGCTTGAGCCACGGCGTGAATGGAAAGAGATTCTAGCCTCCATTGCGCGTCATGCCGCTTGTGACATAAAGAGCTTTAAAACATCCGAGCATGCAAGTAGCTCATCTTATACTCCTTTTGATGCCGGTGGAGTCATTAATGCCGCCGCTTACAGGGCGTTTTTGTTAACAAGTGCGTCTCAAGTTCTCTCAAACCGGGATTACCTTGATATCGCTGAAAGAAACTTGAATTTCGTTCTCGAGACGCAGAACCCCGATGGCTCGTGGTTCTATGCCGTCGATCACGTCCGCGAGTTCGTCGATCATTTTCATACCTGTTTTGTTTTGAAGGCGCTGGCTAAAATCTACCGGCTGACCGGGGATGAACGCCTCGATCAGGCACTGGAGAAAGGCGTTCAATACTACGTTTGTAACCTCTTTGATGAGGAGGGATTGCCCAAGCCATTCTCGAAAGCACCGCGTCTTACTGTCTACAAACGCGAACTCTACGACTGCGCCGAGTCCATTAATCTGTGTTTGTTGCTGCGAAGGCGCTTCCCAGATTTGGAAAAGATTCTAACGAGCGTAATCGCGCGCGTCTTGGACGAGTGGGTAAAGCCGGACGGCTCATTTCGTTCCCGTCAGCTTCATTTTGGCTGGGATAACTTGCCCATGCACCGCTGGGGCCAGTCGCAGATGTTTCGCAGTCTGGCTAATTACTTGCGGGAATCGCGTCAAACCATGCTGGAGGATTCGCGGTACCTAGCCGCGAGGGCCGATAGCGAGACGGTTAACTCTCAACGGTCACCGCTCAACGTTTAGCATGTGCGGCATTTGCGGCCAACTTAACTTCGCTACTGGCGAACCGGTGGAGTCTGCGGCAATCCGACGCATGACGCAAGCCATAGCTCACCGCGGTCCTGATGATGAAGGCTACTTCATTCACGATACAATCGGCCTCGGTTTCCGACGGCTGTCAATCATCGACTTAGTTGGTGGTCATCAGCCTATGTTCGACGAGGAGCAGACCGTTTGTGTAATATTCAATGGCGAGATTTATAACTACAAAGAACTGCGCCACGAGCTGCACCAAAGCGGCTATAAGTTCCGCACTGCTTCGGACACCGAAGTGGTCGTAAACGGTTATAAAGAGTGGGGAACCGACGTTTTCAGCCATCTCAATGGAATGTTTGGGCTCGCTATCTGGGATATAGAACGTAAGCGCCTCGTTGTTGCCCGTGACGCTATGGGCATTAAACTGATCTACTACCGCATCTCGCGGGATGGATTGATCTTTGGATCGGAGGTGCGGGCGTTGGTCGCGGCGGATCAATTTGAGCCAGCAGTCGATCCGGTCGCTCTTAACCTTTTTTTGCGTTTCCGCTATACGCCATCACCGCTGACGATTTTTCGAGGTATTCGGAAGTTAGCTCCGGGCTCAATGCTAATCGTCGAACGAGGACAATGCCGCGAGGAGCGCTGGTATAACTACACGCCAGTTCCCTTTAGCGATAAAAAGAATGAACGAGAAGCTACCGATGAGTTGCTTGAGCTGTATCGCGCCGCCATTAAGCGCCATCTCCTCAGCGATGTACCTGTCGGTATACTTCTGAGCGGCGGTTTGGACTCTGGCCTTCTTCTTGCGCTGATGAACGAGCAGGGAGGCCCGTGGCCGGCCTACACCATCGGCTACGGTGAGTCTTTCAGGGATGACGAGCTAGCCGACGCTGCCGAGACGGCAAGGCTTCTCGGCGCCAATCATATTACCGTGCAGCTTGACCGTCGCGAATTCGAAGAAGCGCTGCCTCGAATCGTACGGGCCCTCGAAGAGCCGGTTGCGAGTTCTTCGATAGTGCCCATGTACTTCATATCGCAACGTGCTCGGCAGGATGTGAAAGTAGCCCTGATCGGTCAGGGACCTGATGAGCTGTTTGGCGGCTACAACAGGCACCTTGGTGTCTGCTACGGTAATTGGTGGCGGTCTCTTCCACGCGCCTTGCGGGCATCATTAGGCGTGGCGCTAAATCGCCTGCCCCGCAATGAAACATTGAAGCGCGGCATTTACTCACTCGGGGAAGGCGATCGCTTGCGCCGCTATCAACATGTCTTTTCTATCGCGCCCGAAGAACAGATAGACAATCTTTTTCGCGACGATGCTCTCCCGGAGAAGCAAAGTTCTGAACTGGTAGACTATTGGCGCACTCTTCTCCCCCAGATGGAACATCTCGATGAGCTCGGTGGCTTTCAGCTTATCGAAGTACGCTCGTCTTTGCCCGACGAGCTACTCATGTACGCGGACAAGCTGTCGATGGCTCATAGTTTGGAGGCGCGTGTTCCATACCTGGACCGGACGGTCGTGGAATATGTGCAACGGCTGGATGCCAGTTACAAGATTCGTAACGGCAACCGCAAGTGGCTGCACCGCCGAGTTTGCGAGAAATTTTTACCGCCGCAGATTCTTCAACGCAAGAAACGCGGCTTCGCCGTTAATGTGGTTGACGAATGGTTCAATTCCTCCATGGGAGGTGAGCTTTCAAATCTTCTCCTCGACAGCGATGCCTTAATGTTTGATCTGCTCAAGCCTGAGCCCATCCGTGCTCTGCTTGAGAATCATCGATCTGGCCGGCAGGACAACCACAAGCTCCTGTTTAGCCTTGTTATGTTTGAGCAGTGGTTGCGCGGGGCGCGATCTAATCGCTACCGTCCCCCCGCCGAACTGACAATGGCATGAGCACGCCGAACAGCCAGCGCATCAAGGTTGAGATTAAGCCGAAGGGCAGACCAATATTGGTCGATGGAATCGCTCTTGCAGGCAAAACATTCATCATCGGCGGCAAATTTTTGAAGACGGTT
>Ga0209474_10004906_pt1 | contig 11472 bp, 10 predicted proteins | sample GraSoiAngelo_145_FD_185902 | JGI IMG/M metagenome (GOLD analysis project Ga0209474, IMG submission 185902) | Grasslands soil microbial communities from the Angelo Coastal Reserve, California, USA - 14_1009_05_20cm (SPAdes) (version 2) | ecosystem: Environmental > Terrestrial > Soil > Grasslands...
TTCCGCAGATGGAGGATGGCAAGGCCACGGCGCCACAGCTCGGTTTCCCGTTGATCCTCTCGATGGCCCGCAACCAGGCGGCCCGTCTCTTCCTCGATCGATCCCTGTTCGCGGTCGACGTCGACGTTGCGATGGCGGCGGCGCCGCAGCTGACCCCCGACGAGGCGCAGGTGATGATCACTGTCGCGGCCCTCTCGGGTGGCATCTTCATGCTTGGCGACGACCTGGAAACCCTCCCCACCGACCGCCTGGCGCTGCTGCGAAATCCGAACGTGCTCGGCCTGGTCGGCGGGCCCGCGGCCGAGCCGGTCCACCTCTTCAGCGCCCCCGAACGCGAGGCGCACGACCACTGGTTCGCCTCTCCGCAAGAGCTGCCGCCGCTCTGGGTACGCCGTGATGCGGACGGCACCACGATCGCCGCGGTATACAACTGGAGCGATGCCGCGAAGCCGTACCGCCTGCATTTCGGCGAGGCCACCGGAGCGGGCGGGACGTTCACGATCACGGATCTCTGGTCAACGCGACGTGGCGGCCGGGTGCTCGGCGTCAAGACCGACACGCTCCGCCTGACGCTTCCGCCGCACAGCGTGCGACTTCTTAAAATGAAACCCGCCGCCGCCCCCGCGCGGCCTTAACGAACTGCTCTCAAACCACCATGCGCCGCGTGCTTTTCTACCGCTTATACGACGTCGTCCCTGCCCGGCTGGCCGAGCTGGAGAAAGACGCACGCGCCTTCACCCGCAGCCGCGCCTGGCGGGGCGATGCCTTCTGGCTCGCGACCGAGAACACCACCGACCTCTTCGCCATGGAGTACTTCCGGCATGCTCGCAACGAGGAAGGCCCGAGCCTCTCCGCCGCGGGTTTCCTGCGCTTGCTCGGCGATGAGACCGACGCCATCGCCACGCTCTATTTCATGAACGACGTCTCCCAACGCTTTCACGGACGCGCGCTCCTCGATGACGAAGAAAACCCGATCGCCAAGCTGCGCCACCTCGACATCCGGCAAGGGCGCCTGCCATCGGGCATGCCAATCGAAGATGTGCTGGCCGCACGCCCGGTGATCAAGAAGATGGAAGGGGAGCCGATCACGTTCTATCCGCCGACCTATCGCCCCAACCCCTATTTCCGGCGCGACAAGCCGGGAATGTGGGGCTTCAGCCTGCGAGGCATCCGCGACTTCGCCCCCTCCTTCCTCGAGGCCGAGGCGGAGGCGATGCGCATCTACCGAGGCTTTCGTCGGCTCAACCCGTGAACGAGTCGACCGCCACACTCAAGTCGGCGGACGGGCTCGACCTGTACGTTCGCCGCTGGCAGGTCGAGGACGTGCCGCACCGATGGACGTTCGTCGTGGTGCACGGGCTGGGCGAGCACGGCGGGCGCTACCAGCATCTCGCCGAGTGGTTCGCACCACTGGGCACGACCGTCTACGCGATGGACCAGCGTGGCCACGGGCTGAGCGGCGGCTCGCGGGGCCACGCGCCCAGCCTCGACGCCCTGCTCGACGACATCGACCTCGCCGTGATGCGCGCTCGCGGCGAAAGCGGTGGACCGGTGGTACTGATCGGTCATTCATTCGGCGGGTTGCTGGCGATCGCCTACGCGCTGCGCCATCCGGATCACATCGACCGAGCCGTCTTCTCGGCACCGTTGTTGATCCCGAAGGTCAAAGTGCCTGCCTGGAAGCGCCCGCTGACCAAGGTCCTGCCCCGGCTCGCGCCGCGCGTGGCGGTTTCCAACGAGGTCGACCCCAATCTGCTGAGCCATGATCCGCAGGTCGCCCGCCGCTACGCGTCCGACCCGCTGGTGCACGACCGCATTACCGGCGGCCTCTACGGAGACACCATCGCCCGCGGTGAGGAGTTCATCGCGCGAGCGGGCGAGATCCGCGTTCCCTTTCTGCTCATGCAGGGCCGCGACGACCGCATCGTCGACCCCCAGGGCAGCCAACGCTTCTTCGCGGGTGCGACGGCGCCCGAGCGCGCCTTCTGCCTCTACCCCGGCATGTACCACGAGATCTTCAACGAGATCGACCAGGCGAGGGTTTTTCAAGACGTCGAGAGCTGGTTGACGCAGCGCACCGACGCGCACCTCAGCGGCTGGAATCCGCCACCCTGATGCGCACCGTGGTGCAGCGCGTCACGTCGGCATCGGTCCGCTGGGACGGCGGAGAGGCCTCGATCGGCCCGGGCTACTGCTTGCTGGTCGGTGTCGCGGACACGGACGAGGACCGCGATGCGGACTATCTCGCCGACAAGCTCCTCAAACTGCGTGTCTTCAGCGACGAGGCTGGAAAGTTCAACCTCAGCGCCACGCAGGTAAAGGCGGGCTTCCTGGTCATCTCGCAGTTCACGCTCTTCGCCGATGCGCGCGGGCAGAGCCGCCCGAGCTTCTTACACGCGGCTCGGCCGGAGCAAAGCCGGCCGCTGCTCGAACGCTTCATCGCGCGCCTGCGCGCCAGCGGGCTCGCCGTGGAGACCGGCTCTTTCGGCGCCCAGATGGCGGTGGAGCTGGTCAACGACGGGCCGGTCACGATCGTTTTGAGCACCGACGCCTGGGACCCACGCATCGGCTGACCGTTTGCGTGCGGTCAACCGGCCGCCCTGACTACGCCCCGCGCCGTATTTCCGTGTGAAGTGATTGTGCGCGCGGATGGCTGGCTGGCGACGACCCACCGGCATCCCGTGACGTAACGCTTCGCGCAATGTCACGGCGCTGAGGCGCGGCTAGGCTGATGGCGAGGCGATTGGAGTGTTCAGCATGACGAACCGTCTGCTCGGGATCGTGATCGCTCTTGCCCTGACCAGCGGCGTCGTTGCCCATGCGGCATCGGCAGCGCAGCGCCCCCTGTCACCAATCGCGCTCCCGGCCGCGAGCTCGCTCCCCACCGCCATCCAAACGGCAGCCAGCCGTCTCAGCGAGACGGCCACCAGCGCCATCGACCCGGCCGCCGCCATCCGGGGCGCCTACCAGCGTGATCGCGTGGCTCTCGCCCACCTGCGCCAGCAGGCTTCGCAACTGAAAGGCAGCGCGCACCCCGCCTTCAACCAGTTCATCTCCGACCAGGAGCTGGGCCTCACGCAGACCGAGAGGGCGGCGCTGGCAACCACCCGGCCCGACGCCCAAAGCGCGATCGCCGCGATGGACAAACTGGTCGCGGCGACCGAGGCCGAACTCAACCGCGAGCTCTCCCAGACCGGCGACGCCAACTCGAAAAACTCGACGCAGGCCGGCTCGGCCGCGTCGAAGGGCCAGTCGGGCAAGCCCGACGCATCGCACGGCAACGGCAACTAGGGGGAAAATCGGCCAGCGGCGCTGGCTGGTGGGTTATCCGCAGTCGGTGTATGCTACCGGCGCTTGAAGCGCCGTGCCCTGGTCCCGCTGCTGCTGCTGGCCCTCTCGGCGGCGTGCTCCGCGCCACTGAGCGGACCCACCGGGGCATCTCCGGTGGCGGCCCGCGCCGCCAGCCCAACGCCAAAGCCAACGCCGACACCAACCCCGACCCCGCCCGAGCTCAGCCTCACGAGTATCTTTGGCGACAGCAAGCCCGACCTGGCGCAGTATGACCAGTCGCAGCTGCGTGTGATCATCGCGACCGGTGACGTGATCCCGGCGCGCGAGGTCAACTACCAGACCGTTCTCAAAAAGGACTGGGCCTATCCGTGGCGCAAGACTGCCGATTACTTGAAGACCGGCGACCTGCTGTATATCAACCTCGAGTCGCCCCTGATCAAGGCCTGCCCCATCATCCACGGCGGCTTCAAGTTCTGCGGCGACGCGCGGGCGATCGCCGGCCTCGATTACGCCGGTGTCAATGTGGCGAACCTCGCCAACAACCATCTGACGAATTTCGGGCCGGCCGGCACCAACGAGACGCAGATCCTGCTCTCGAAACACGGGATCGGGATGTCGGGACTGGGCCTCTACGAGATTCGAGACATCCGGGGCGTCAAGTTCGCATTCCTCGGTTTCAATGGGGTGGGCGTGCGGATCGACCGGGCCGAGCTGAAGCGAGAAATCGACCTGGTCCGTCCCAAGGCCGACGTTGTCGTTGTCAGCTTCCACTGGGGCAAGGAGTACGAATTGCTCCCGGTTGCCGGACCCGGCATCGCCCCCGACAACCCTAAAGAGATCGGCCACCTGGCGATTGATGACGGGGCCGACCTCGTCATCGGCAACCACCCACACTGGGTGCAACCGGTCGAGATCTACAACGGCCACCTCATCACCTACGCACACGGCAACTTCATCTTCGACCAGATGTGGTCGCAGGAAACGCGCGAGGGGATGGTCGGCCGCTATACCTTTTACGGCACGCGGCTGGTCCGCGTCGACTACCGGCCGCTGGTGATCGACAACTACGCCCAACCCCGCTGGCTGGATGAGACCACCGGCGAGGGAAAGGCGATCATCGACCGGGTCGCTAAGGCGTCGACACAGCTCGCCGGCGGCTGAGCGCTGCGGCCTCCGGTCCGTTGGGCGACGCGAAGACCTCGACCTCGACCGAGCCCCGACGATAGACGGCGACGTACCGCTCCGCCATGTGCCGCGGGCTGAAGCGCTCACGCGCGACGGTGGCGCAGCGAACCCGGTCGATCTCCTCGAGGCGGTTGGCACCCTCCACCAGGTCGTCGACGTCCTCCGCCAGGAAGCCGGTGACGCCCTCCTCGATCAGCTCGGGGGTGGAGCCGCTGCGCAGCGCCAGCACCGGCGTGCCGGCGACCATGCACTCGACCATCGCCAGCCCGAACGGCTCCGCCCACTGCAAGGGAAAGATTCCGGCGGCGGCGCGCGAGATGAGTCGAGCCTTCTGGGCGCCGGCGACGTTGGGATAGTACTCGACCGTGGGGCTGAGGTAGGGCTCCACCTGCTCCTCGAAATACTGCAGGCCTTCTCCGGACCGCTCCACTTTGCCGGCCAGGATCAGCTTGCGGCCGGCCCGCTGCGCCACCTGGATGGCCAGGTGCTGGCCCTTATCGGGGGTGATGCGGGCGACTTCGATCAGGTAGCGCTCGTGCGCGACACTGGGCGGCGCCGTCGGCAGCTCGACGGCGTTGTGGACGATGCCGGCGAGTTTGATGTCGGGTGCGCTGGCCGCCTGGCTGAGGCTGATGGCACACAGCCGAGCCCGCTCAGCAACCTCCTTGTAGAACGCGCGCATCGGCTCGGTCAGCTCGCCGTGAATGGTGTGAACCACCACTGGGGCCAGCCCGGCTTGAATCGCTAGCAGCAGCCCCTCGAAACCGGTGTGGTCATGAATGACGTCGAAGCGCCGGCCGGCCATGGCGGCGTAGACCCGCGCCAGGTAGGTGGCCTGCCGGGCTGCCTCCGCCTGTCCTCCGAGGTCGTGGCTCCAGGCGGCGTCGGCCAGCATCGTGACGTCCCCCTCCGATCCCTCGGCGCCGAAGACCGTGACGTCGTGACCCATGCGGCGGAGCTCGCTGTAGAGGAGATGGACCACGAGCTCGGTCCCTCCGTAGCCTCTCGGCGGCAACGGGTACCAGGCCGGCGCGACCTGCGCGATGCGAAGGGCGACGCCTACCCCGCTCACCTCCTCCCACCCCCCGCGTGGGGCCCTGCCCGATCATACCGGTCGGCAGAGCCTCACCTGTTGACGCAAAAGCTGATAGGCGCGCAGGGTTGATCAGCGGACATCACCGGATGTCGCTTTTTCTGATGGGGTGGGGGTAAAGTTGCCTTGGTGGGCTTGGCGCTCCAGATGGTTCAGGCTGCCGTCAGCCTCAGCTTCCTGGCACTTGGCATATTCACGGTCGTGGACTGGCTGCGCCATCAGGAGCGGAGCCGCGGCTACCTGGCGCTGGCTCTTGCGACCCTCGGCCTGACGAGCGTCCTCGGCCAGCTGAATGCCCTCACCGGCTACCGGCTTTCGGCCCTGGGCGGGCTGACCCTGGTCCTCTTCATGGCGTCCGGCTATTCCCTGCTCCTCTTCCGCGACAGCTTCATCCCCCTGAGCCGGCGGCTGCGGGTCGGTGCCCTCGTGCTCACCGTCGTGGCGACGGCGATTGCACTCGTCATGACACTACCCTCGGATCCGCAGCAGCGGCCAACCGCCCTGCAATCCGCGGCCACCACTCTCCTGGTCGTGGTCTGGTCCGCCTGCGTCATCGAGCCGATCGTCCGTTTTTGGATGGCATCCCGGCACCGCCCGGCGGTTCAGCGCGCGCGCCTGCGGGCAATCGCCGGGGGGTACGGGGCGATCGTCCTGATCCTCCTGGTCGCCGGTTTTGGTGGGGCCGCTGCCACCAACCCCAGCGTGCAGTGGCTGTTCGAGGGAGTGGCGATCGTCGCACTGCCCTTGCTCTATGTCAGCTTTGCCGCGCCCAGGTGGCTGCGCCGTCTGTGGCGCCAGCGAGAGGAGGATGAATACCGCAACGCGGTGCACGACCTCGTACTGTTCAGCCCGGACCGGCCGACCCTGGCGCGGCGTGCCGCCGAGTGGGGACTCCGACTGGTCGGGGCGGATGGCATCGCCATCGTCGATGCCAACGGCGAGATCCTGGCATTGCGAGGCCTCCCCAGGGAGGTCGCGCACCGCCTGGCGGCCCAGGGCGATCCCAAGGGCAGGCCGCGCTTGCTCGCCACCCAGGGGTCGAGCCGTGAGGACGCCATCGTCGTTCCCTTACCGCTCGACCTCGGCACCGGCGCCATAGTGATCGTGTCCGGGCCCTACACGCCCTTCTTCGGCACCGACGAGGTGAGCCGGCTTCGTGGCTACGCTGCGAACCTGACCGCAGCGCTCGATCGTGCCCGAGTGACGGAGCGGCTGGCGGCGCTGGAGAAGACGAAGACCCAGTTTCTGAACCTTGCCTCGCATGAGCTGCGCAGCCCGCTGGGCGTGATCAACGGCTACCTGTCAATGCTGGAGCAGGGTTCGCTCGGCAAGCTCGACGAGGCGGGGTTGCGCGCCGTGGACGTCTTGAAGGCCAAGACCGCCGAGCTGAACGTGCTGGTCGCGCAGATGCTCGATTCGGCGCGACTGGAGGACGGCCGGCTTGCACTGAAGCGGGACCGCATCGATCTACGCGACGTCGCGGGCGATGCGATGCAGGTGGTTCGACCCCTTGCCGGGCCCAATCATGTGCTGACGCTCGAAACACCCCCGGTGCCGGTCACGGTCTTGGGCGACGCCGACCGGATCAAGACCATCATCAGCAATCTGCTCGAGAACGCCATCAAGTACTCGCCTAACGGCGGGCGGGTGCTTTGTATCGTCTCGACGGCGGATGCGGTTGCGATACTTCGGGTGGTCGATGACGGCGTCGGCATCGCTCGCGAGGAGGTGCCCCGCCTGTTCAATCGCTTCGAGCGGATCGAGCACCGGGACACCAGCCAGGTCGGCGGCACCGGCCTCGGCCTCTACCTCTCTCGCGAGCTGGCCCGCCAGCATGGTGGCGATATCCACGTCGAGTCGCGCCCGCATTCCGGCAGCACGTTCGCGCTTACTCTTCCGCTGGTCGTCACGGCTCCGATCGTAAGCGAGCCGATCCAGAGCGAACCCGAACCGGCCGCGCCGCGACTTCATGTCGTGGGCTCCGAAGCCGACACCGACTCGGAGTCGCGCCTGGCTTAGCTCACCGCACGCAACTGCTGAAGCGTCTCGCGCATCTGGTTGAGGTGAAAGCGGTCGTGCCCGGCAAGCATGCGGAACATCAGGTCGTAGCTCTCTGGTCCTCGCTCGGCGTGCATCGCGACCCGCTCGCGATGCACCGCTGACGATCGCTGCCAGAGCCCGAGGTTGGCGCCGCGCAGAGCAGCGAACGTTCCCAACAGCACGTCCGGCTCATCTTCGTTGTGACGCAAACGGTTGACCCACAGGTCCTGGTCGTAACCAGGCAGTGGTGGCTTGTCCTGGCTGATCGTCCATCGATAACGCGCGGACATGACCATCTCGGCGTCAACCATGTGGCCGAGCAGTTCGAGCACCGACCACTCCTTCGGCGCGGGCCGCCGGCGCAAGTCCGGACCGGCTTCCTCGAGAAGGGCATGTAGTTTGGCCGGCGTGGCGTCTTGTACGTTGATAGGGTCGTCATCGCCGAGGAGAGAAAGGAGAAGCCGCTGGTAGGCCGCCGCCTCGGCGATAGGATCCGGAGCAGGGGCCATGCGCTGCCGTCTAGCTACCGGGTTGCGTTGCCGGCTCGGGCATCGATTCATTGTCGCCCACGAGCCGGCGGACTCGCGAGGCGACCCCTGGTGCGTCGAGCCCGAGCTGCTTGAGCAGCTCCGCCTGTCCGCCCTGTTCGATGAAGCTGTCGGGGACCGCCATCACCGTGACCGGGATGCCGAGCGGCGCCAGCGCTTCGGCGACCGCCGATCCGAAGCCGCCCGTCACCACGTTGTCCTCGAGGGTCAGCACCGCCGGGTGGCGCCGCGCCCAGCTCTCGAGCCGCGGATCCAGCGGCTTGATGAAGCGACCGTTGACCACCGTCAGCGGCAGGCCCTCCTTGTCGAGCATGGTGGCCGCTTCGAGGGCGGCCGGGACGAGCTTGCCGGTCGCCAGCAGCAACGCGGCGCTGCCCTGGCGCAGTACCTCCCACTCGCCGACCGGGAGGATCCGAGCCGGTTGCGCCTCGCTGTCGCCGGCCGCGCCCTTGGGAAAACGGATCGCAAAGGGGCCGGCGCCGTCGCGCGCGATGGCCGTATGAAGCAGATCGCGCAGCTCCTGCGGATCGCTCGCCGCCGCCAGGGTCAGCCCCGGCATGGCGCGGAGGAACGTCAGGTCGAAGATTCCATGATGCGAAGGGCCATCATCCCCCGTGATCCCGGCCCGATCCAACACGAAAGTTACCGGCAGCTTGTGCAGGCAGACATCCATCATCACCTGGTCGAGGGCGCGCTGCAGGAAGGTCGAATAGATGACGACGACCGGGCGCAGGCCTGCCATGGCTAGGCCGGCCGCAAATGTGACGGCGTGCTGCTCCGCGATTCCGACGTCGTAGAACCGGTCGGGAAAGCGTTCAGCAAAGGGGCCCAACCCGGCGCTGCTCCCCATGGCGGCGGTGATTGCAACCAGTCGCGGCTCTTGCTCGGCCTCGCGCAGCAGTGCCTCGCCGAAGACATCCGTATACGACACCTTGCGGCTCAAAGGTTTCGCCGTCAGCACGTCGAAGGCACTGACGCCGTGAAGATGGTCGATCTCGTCGGCCTCGGCCGGCCCATAGCCACGACCTTTAGTCGTGATCACGTGCACCACCGACGGTCCACCGAGGCGGCTGACCTGGCGCAGCGTGCGCTCGACGTCCTCGATGTTGTGGCCGTCGATCGGGCCGGAATATTTGATGCCGAGGTACTCGAAGAAGGTGCGCGGCGAGACGAGTTCCTTGAGACCTTCCTTGATCCGGCGTACGGCTTCGATCGCCTTGTCGCCGGCAGGAACCGCCCGGAGAATTCGATCAACGCGCTTCTTCGTCCGGTGATATGACGGGTTGAGAACGGTGAGCTGCTGCGCCAGGTGTTGCGCCAGGCCGCCGACCGTGGGAGCGTAGGAGCGGCCGTTGTCGTTGACGACGATGATCACGGGCGTCTTGCGATGACCGATGTTGTTGAGTGCCTCGTAGGCCATCCCGCCCGTCAAGGCGCCATCGCCAACGACCACGACCACGTGTCCGGGATCGCCCTGCCGCCGCATCGCCTCAGCCATCCCGGAGGCATAACTGAGACCGGTCGACGCATGGCTGTTCTCAATGAAATCGTGCTGGCTTTCGGTGCGGTTCGGATAGCCGCTCATGCCGCCCAGCTTGCGCAGCCTCGCAAATCCCTCGCGGGGACGCGTCAGCAGCTTGTGGACGTACGCCTGGTGGCCGGTGTCCCAGAGGATGCGATCCCTGGGGCTCTCGAACACCCGATGGAGCGCCAGGGTCAGCTCGACGACGCCGAGGTTGGGCCCGAGGTGGCCACCGGTCTTGGAGACGGTCGCAACCAGGAACTGGCGGATTTCATCGGCCAGGGCGCGCAACTCCGCATCGCTCAGAGAGCGAAGATCGGCCGGACTCATGATCCGGTCGAGAACTGGTGTGCTGGAAACCTGATCCATATTCGATTCGAGTCTAGCGAAGAGCCGCCAAGCCCCTGCTCGACAGATAACGGCGATAACCGAGATTTGGTTTCCCTGCCCCTTGACTGGACTCAGCGTCCAGCCGTACCATGTCGGCTGGCCCCAATGGGCTATTGCGTTAAGACGGGTTAAGCGGGGGCAAAGGGTGGAGGAGATGCGAGGGAAATTCCGTTTGTCGTTGGCCGCCGTCGTATTCATGGCGGTGGGGGCGCTGGTGCCCACACCCGCGGCGGCTACCGGGGCGCCGACGCTCGTTGCCGCCGGCTTCGACAGCCCACGCGGGGTCGAGTTCTTCAAGGGCAAGCTGGTGGTAGCCGAGGCCGGCCACGGGGGTAACAACTGCATCCCCGGCGTGCCGACCATCTGTTTCGGCCGTACGTCACAGATTTCGTGGGTTAACACGGCGACTGCAACCCACACTCCGCTCGTCGACCACCTGTTCTCCGCCGCCGAGTTCTTCGATCCTACCCACGGCGAAGCCCTGGGAGTGGACGGGATTTCCGCGCGTAACGGATCCCTGATGGCCATCCTGGGCGTGTTCCCGCAGGCCTTCGCGAATTACCAGTGCGCCGCCGGGGACACTGAATGCCGGGCGGACGTCGCCGCCGCCAAGAAGGAGGCGGGCGCGTTGCTTTCGGTAAAGTCGAACGGCACCTGGCGAAAGGTCGCCGGCGTTGGCGCATTCGGCTTCGACTACACCGCCGACATCCCGAACCAGGAGCACGACTCCAACCCGTACGGCGTCCTGGCAACTAACGGTGGTTCCTACGTTGCCGATGCCGGATCGAACACGCTGGAGTTCGTCAGCAATGGTGGGCACATCAGCGTGCTCCACTATTTCCCATTCCGGCAGAACGCCTTCCCAAGCGACGAGGTGCCGGACTGCATCGCGGCGACGGACGACGCATTGTGGGTCGCCACGCTGGCGGGCCACCTCTACCGCGTACACGGCCGGTCGGTGACTCTCGTGGCCAACTCGGACCTCAAGCACGTGACCGGCTGCACCGCAGACGGGCAGGGGAACGTCTACTTCGTCAACATGTGGACCACGCCGACGCCCCCGCAACCGTTCACGGGCAACATCGTCAAGCTCGACACCGAAGATGGGACGTCTTCGGTGATTGCGGCCGGCCTCAACTTCCCCAACATGGACGTGGTGGGGCCGGATGGCAATCTCTACTTCAGCGCCGACAGTATCTGCCCGACGACGGGGATCCCAGGGCTCTGCGCTCAGGGCGGCACCGTCTGGAAGCTGGCGCTGCCGCACGACGACGACGGCGGCGATAACAGCCGTCGCGACTAAAATAACGCCCGGCTTTTAAGGGGTTGGTGGCCAGCGTACTGAGCCACCAACCTCTCACGGCGTATTGTCTTAGTCATGGAGACGCCGCTCACGCCACTCG
>Ga0209474_10004911_pt1 | contig 11467 bp, 11 predicted proteins | sample GraSoiAngelo_145_FD_185902 | JGI IMG/M metagenome (GOLD analysis project Ga0209474, IMG submission 185902) | Grasslands soil microbial communities from the Angelo Coastal Reserve, California, USA - 14_1009_05_20cm (SPAdes) (version 2) | ecosystem: Environmental > Terrestrial > Soil > Grasslands...
TTCCTGGGACGGCCGCTGGACCGGATCGAAGCGGTCGATCTGGCGGAGGGCGCGTGATTCCGTCGGTTCTGGAACGATGCAGCCCATCCGGAACGTCGAAAAGCCTCCTCTGCAGCCGCTTCGCCGACTGGCTCCCAGGTCGGGGTTCTGTTAAAGCTCCGAGAGGAGGGGCAAGGGCCTTCCGGAGAGCTGATCAGAACCCGTGAGCGCGCCCAAGGCAGGAGCCCCCGTCGTCGGGTTCAACCACAACGTCCAATTCGGATCCCGGCTGTTTCACGTCCAAACCGAGGATTCGGGCCTGCCGCACGCGCACTACATCACCCACCTGTTCGTGGGCGGGAACATCGTCGCCAGCATGAAGTCGAGCTACGTCGACCTGGTCGACGCCGAGCCCGACCTCCCGAAAGCGGTCCGCATCCTGATGGAGGCGCAGCACAAGGCGATGCTCAAGCGCCTCGTGTCGGGGGAGTTCAACGAGATCGCGGAGCACGTCTCGCAGCACTACGAGCCGGGCGTCCTGGCGACGGGTCAAACTGGTCCCGCGGCGGTCAATGCGCCCCGCGCCGCGCCAGCACGCGGCGCCTCAGCGCCGATCGTTTCGAAAACTCCGCTCAAGCCGATGACGCCGGCGCGCGCGAAAACCGCTGTGCCCCGCCAGCCGGTGTGGCAGCCCGCTCCTCCCGGTACATCTCCCCCGACCCCGCGCGTTCCGGGTGGACCGCTTCCGCAGACCACGCGCGTTCCGCCGAAGGTGAAGCCGCAGGGCCCGCCACCGACGATGACGCCTTCCACGCCTGTCGTGCGGCCCGCCGCGCGTGCCGCAGCGCGACCGAATGCAACGACGCGACCGCAGAACATCTTCGCGGACGACATCAAGCCGGTCGAGGCGCCGCACGAAGACCTGCCCACGCTCTTCGCCGAGGAGCTCATCAGCGAGAAGAGCCTGGACGAAGTGATCCTCGCGTTCTTGTCCGCCGACCTCGAACCCCCAAAGTAAGTCAGCCCCGAGGCTGATATGAGTGCAGCACCCCGAGCAGCGTTCTTCTTCGCAGTCGCCCTGGCCGCCTGCGGCAGAGGGTACAACTACACGCAGACCGATCCCGCGCGTGGAATTCCAGCGGAGAGCACGGCCGCCACGGACGCCGGAGGCGGCGCGCCGGACGGCGGCCCTGATGGAGGCATTCCCGACGGCGGTCCCGTGAGCTGCGGCCCGAGCCGCGCCGATCTGGTTGCGCTCGACGGCTGCGCGACCGGGAACCCGCCTCTGGTCGGTTCACCGGCGTCGCTCATCCGGTCGTCTTGCAACAACGCCATGTTCTTCGTCTCGACGACCGGGACGACGTGCACGGGCACGATCTCCGGGCCGATCGACGTCTTCAACGGACAATGCACCATCTCGAACGGTAATCCGCTGAGCTGCGGCGCGCCGAACGGGATCCTGCCCGGTGTCATCACGTGCCTGCCGAACAACTGCACCATCCGCGTCTGCATCCAGGGGCAGGACGGGGGCTGCTGAGTTGATCCAGCTGTTTCACGTCACCAAGCGCTGGTCCGACAATCCTCCGGTGCTCGATGACGTGACGTTGCAGGTGGACAAAGGTGAGTTCGTCTGGCTCACGGGTCCCTCGGGCGCGGGGAAGACGACGCTCTTGCGCCTGCTCTTCTGCGCCGACGAGCCAACCAGCGGGCAGATCATCGTCGGCGGGCAGAACGTCAACCGGATGAGCCCGCGCGCCGTGCCTTTCTTGAGACGCAACGTCGGCGTCGTCTTCCAGGATTTCAAGCTGCTCCAGAACCGGACGGCGCTGGAGAACGTCGGATTCGCGCTCGAAGTGCTGGGCGCGTCGGATGTTCGGATCCGCGAGCGCGCGCAGAAGCGGCTGGCACAGGTGGGCCTGCTGGACCGCGCGGAGTCGCTGCCGGCGCGCATGTCGGGCGGCGAGCAGCAGCGCGTCGCCATCGCGCGTGCGCTCGTCAACGAGCCGGCCATTCTCCTCGCGGACGAGCCGACCGGAAACCTCGATGCGTCGTTGACCGACAGCATCCTGCAGCTGCTCTTCGACGCGAACGCGCGTGGCGCAACGGTGATCGTCGCGACGCACGACCGCAGTCTGTTGCAGCGCCATCAGCGCCGCACGATCCAGCTGCAGCGTGGCAAGGTGGTCGCCGACGCATGATCCACGTCGGATGGCGCCTCTTGCGTCGAGCGGCGACGAACCTGTGGCGCGCTCCGCTGCCCAGCGTGGTCGCGGTGATCACCATCGGTCTGGCGCTGTTCCTCGGCGCGGCGCTGGCATTCTCGATCGCCTCCGCGCGCGCTCTTTTGGTGAGCTGGGGCGCGCAACCGTCCGTGACCGCGTATCTCGATCCCGCGGTGTCCGAAGAGCAGGCGCGGTCGCTCGCCGAGCGCTTGCGTTCGCAGGAACGCGTCGAGGTGGTGCTCGTCACCAAGGCCGCGGCCATCGATCGCCTCCGGGTCCAGCTCGGCAGCCTCGGCGGCGCGCTCGACGATCTGCCCGGGAACCCGTTGCCGCCATCGCTCGAGGCCACGCTGCCGCGCGGCGTGGACCCGCGCGCGCTCGCCTGGCGCATTTCGCAACTGCCAGGCGTGCGGGAAGTCGACTACGGCCGCGAGTGGGTCGATCGTATCGAGGCCCTCGGCCGCGCGCTGCGCCAGTTCGGTACTGCCGCCCTCCTCCTCGTTTCATTCGCCGCGCTGCTCGTGGTGGCGAATACCATCCGGCTCGCGGTGTACGCGCGCCGCGAAGAGATCGACATCATGAAGCTGGTCGGCGCGACCGACGCGTACGTCCGGCTGCCGTTCGTGATCGAAGGCGCGCTGCAGGGACTGTGCGGCGCGATCGTCGCCATCGCCGGCCTCGCCGCGGTGCAACGGTTCGTGCTGCCGCGCGCGGCCGCCGCGTTCGCCTTCGCCTCGGGAGTGCCGGCGCCGCACTTCTCTTCCGCTCATTGCGGTCTGCTCGCCGCTGCCGGGACGGTCGTCGGCCTGTGCGGCAGCTATCTCGCGGTCGCTCGGTTCCTGCGCGCATGATCGCGCTCGTCCTCCTTCTCGCCGTCGCGCCCGCGGACCAGGCGCAGCAGGCCGAGCAGGATGCCGCGGCGGTGCTCTCCGCGGCTGCGCAACGCGAGCGGGCGGCGCGCCTCGCGAAAGAGCGCGAGATGGCCGCGCAGCTTGCCGGACGCGAAGCGACCCTGCTCGGACAACTTGCCGAAGCGGAGCGCGAGGTGGACGTCGAGACGCGCGCGTCGCGCGCGGCGCAGGCACGGCTCCGCGCCGCGGAGTTTCGCGTAGCGGTGGCGGAGAAGAAGTCGCGCGCCGCGGACGCCGAGTCACGCGCTGCCCTCGATCGCGCCGCTCCGCGGCTCTTCGCGCGCTACCGGTTGGGCCGCGAGGGATATCTCGGGTTCCTCCTCGGCGCGCAATCCATCCCGGATCTCTTGCGCCGGCGCCGCGCGCTCGATGCGCTGCTGCAGGCGGACCTCGAGGTGCTCGCGCGGCTCCGCACGCACTCGCTCGCGGCCAAGGCGGCGCGCGACGAGCTGGCGGGTGTGCGCGACGAGGTGGCGCGCGCCTCGGCCGAGGAAGCAGACAAGCGCGCCACGTTGGAAGCGCGCGCGCTGCAGCAGCGCAGGCTCCTTGCCGCCGCCCAGGAAGATCGCGCGATGCACGAGCAGGCCGTTCGCGAGCTGGAGCAGGCGGCCGGAGCGCTCACCGGAGAGCTTCGCGCGCTGCAGCAGCAGCCCGCTGCCGTTGGCCCGATCGACGAGCCGATTGCGAAGTTTCGCGGAAAGCTGCCGTTCCCCCTCGAGACCGGCCGGATCGAGGCGCACTTCGGGCGCTCCGTCGACGATCGATTCGGCACGGTCACGATGCGGCGAGGGATCGACGTGCGCTCGCCTGAAGGGGCTCCGGTGCGCGCGATCCACGCGGGAAGGGTGGCGCACTCGGGGTGGTTCCACGGCTACGGGAATCTGCTCATCATCGACCACGGCGACGGATATTTTTCCCTGATGGCCCATCTCGGAACTCTCGCGCGCGCGAAAGGTGACGAAGTGCATCGCGGCGACGTGATCGGCACGGTCGGCGACAGCGGATCGCTCAAGGGTGCGTATCTGTATTTCGAGCTGCGACAGGGTCAGACGCCTCTCGACCCCGAGCTCTGGCTCTCCCGCCCGAAGCGCCAAGCGACGCCCGTCGGAGCGGCGCAGGCGAGCGCGCCAGTTACTCGCGGGCCCTAGGGGTTGGCCGTTACACTGGAAGTCGGGAGGGAGTCGATGCAGACGGTGCCGCCGCAGCTCGAGCATGCGCGCTCCCACGGCTCACGGCGCGCGCGATTCGCGCTGCTGTGCGTGTGTGCGACGCTCGCCGGCCTCGGCCTCTTTCGCGTCGCACGTGCCGCCGCCGATCCGGCCGGCCCCTACCGGAAGCTCGACGTGTTCAGCCACGTGCTGAGCCTGATCCAGAACAACTACGTCGAGGACGTCGACGACGCGAAGCTCCTCTACGGCGCCATCGACGGGATGGTCCGGACGCTCGACCCGCACTCCACCTTCATGGATCCGAAGGCGTACGCCGCGCTCAAGCAGGAGACGGACGGCGAATACGGCGGCGTCGGCCTCGAGGTGGCGGCGCGCGGCGACGATCTCGTCGTGGTGACGCCGCTGGACGACAGCCCCGCCTCGCGCGCGGGCCTCGCGCCGGGCGACAAGCTGCTGGAGATCGACGGAGCGCAGACGCGCGGGTGGAAGGAAATCGACGGCGTCAAGGCGCTGATGGGCGCGCCCGGCACCACGTGCGTGCTCAAGGTCGCGCGCCCCGCCTGGCCCGAGCCGCATACCGTCACGCTCGTCCGCGACGTGATCCGCGTCGTCTCGGTCGAGCAGAGGCTCTACGACCACCGCTACGGTTACGTGAAGATCAAGAACTTCCAGGATCGGACCGACGCGTACCTGAAGCGCGCGCTCGACACGCTGCGCGGGCAGTCCGGCGGTCCGCTCGCCGGCGTCATCCTCGATCTTCGCCACAATCCCGGCGGGCTTCTGGAGCAAGCGGTGAAGGTGGCGGATCGCTTCCTGTACGAAGGCGTGATCGTCACCACCAAGGGCCGGGGCGGGAAGCACGTCGAGGTGGAGCGCGCGCATCCGAAGGATACCGAGCCGAGCTATCCAATGATCGTGCTCGTCGACGGTGGAACGGCGAGCGCGAGCGAAATCGTCGCGGGCGCATTGCAGGACCACGGCCGCGCCGTCGTGATGGGTACCCCGACGTTCGGAAAGGGCAGCGTGCAGACCGTCATCGAGCTGGAGGACGGCTCCGGTCTCAAGCTGACCATCGCCCGCTACTACACGCCGAACGGGCGCAGCATCCAGGAGAAGGGCATCACGCCCGACCTGTATGTCCGCCAGCAGCCGGCGCCCGCGGCGGCCGAGGACGATTCGCCTCGTGAGCGCAATCTGCCCAACCACTTCAAGGCGGAGGAGGCGAACGCGCGCGTCGTGCCGGCGTCGACGGCTTTGCTCCCCAAGCTGCCCCAGCAGCCGGGCGATCCGAGCGACGACTTCCAGCTGAAGACGGCGCTCGACACGCTTCGGACCTGGCAGATCTTCCGCGCCGCGCTGGTCGGCACCGCGTCGAAAACTGCAGCGAGCTCGCAGCCATGACGGCGACGCTGCTGATCCTCTGGGCCGTGGCCGCGCAGCCGCGCGCGTGGGCCGAGCCGCGGGAACCGTTCCACGTGGTGGGCGACATCTACTCCGTCGGTTCCGCGGAGGTGACCTCGTTCCTCATCTCCTCGCCCAAAGGGCATGTGCTGATCGACGGCGGGTTCGCGGAGACGGCGCCGCAGATCATCCGCAACATCGACAAGCTCGGATTCAAGCTCGAGGACGTGAAGGTGCTGCTCTCGAGCCACGCGCATTTCGATCACGCGGGTGGGCTGGCCGAGCTGAAGCGTCGCACCGGGGCGCAGATCGTCGCGAGCCGCGCGGACGGCGAGGCGCTGGCGCGTGGAGGGAAGGGCGACCCGCAGTTCGGCGATTCCATTCCGTTCGCGCCGGTCTACGCGGATCGCATCGTGCAGGAGGGCGGCGTGGTGCGGGTCGGACCGATCGAGCTCGTCGCGCACGTGACGCCGGGACACACGCAAGGCTGCACGACTTGGACGACGGTGCAGCGCGAGGACGACCGCGCGGTCCACGTGGTGTTCGTCTGCAGCGTAAGCGTGCCGGACGAGTACCACCTGCTGAGCAATGCGCGGTATCCACGCGCGGTCGAGGATTACGAGCGCAGCTTCCGGACGCTGCGCGCGCTGCCGTGCGACGTGCTGCTCGGTCCGCACGCGAGCTTCTTCCAGCAGGACGAGCGCCGATCGCGTATCGCCGACGGCGCGCCGAATCCCTTCGTCGATCCGGCCGCTTGCAGCACGTTCGTGGACCGCAGCGAGCAGGCGTTCCGGGCGCATCTGGAGAAGGAGCGTGCGGCAGCGGCATCGGGAGCGGCAGCTGCGGCTGGTTCGACGCCGAGCTCCGCCTCGGCGGCACGGCTCCGATAGAGCTTCCCTGTATTCAGCCGCGTCGTGCCTGCGCTGGAAATGCGCAGAGTTGCACTGCACGCGCTTGACCCCTTCCGGTATCCACCAGCGGTCCGCATGTTGTCGACGTGCGTTGCCGAACGCAGCGGCCACCGACCCGCGCGCGCGCGAATATCAGGAGCGCTGCCGCTCCTCGACACCGCACAGCGTCAAGCTTTGACTTTGCTCTCACTCTCCCGTACATTGCGCGCGCTTCGCCGCTTCCGCGGCGATTTACGTAATGTTTTCGCCGTACTGTGGAGCGCGCGCACGATGACGCCAGTGGAGGGGCTGTTCCTCGGGACGTATTTCCTCGTCCTCCTCGTGCTGTCTCTCTACGGCTCCCACCGCTACGTGATGGCGTACCTGTACTACAAGTACAAGGGAAACCTGCCCGCGCCGCTCGGCCGTTTTGCAACGTACCCGCGGATCACCATCCAGCTCCCGATTTTCAACGAGATGTACGTCGTCGAACGGCTCATCGAAGCGGTATGCCGCATCGAGTATCCGCGCGATCGCCTGGAGATCCAGGTGCTGGACGATTCCACGGACGAAACGCAGGGGATCGCTCTGAAGGCCGTGGAGCGTGCCCGCGCCGCCGGGCACGACGTCACCTATTTGCGACGCGAACACCGCGACGGCTTCAAGGCGGGAGCGCTGCAGGAAGGTCTGCGCATCGCGCACGGCGAATTCGTGGCGGTGTTCGACGCCGACTTCGTCCCCGGGCCGGATTTCCTCTTGCGGAGCATCCACTTCTTCACGGATCCGCGGGTCGGGATGGTGCAGGTCCGGTGGGAGCACCTGAACCGCGACTCGTCGCACCTGACCCAGGCGCAGGCGATCTTCCTCGACGGCCATTTCGTCATCGAGCACACCGCGCGCAATCGCAGCGGACGGTTCTTCAATTTCAACGGAACGGCCGGCGTCTGGCGCCGCGCGACCATCGAGGACGCCGGCGGGTGGCAGCACGACACGCTCACCGAGGACCTCGATCTCTCGTATCGCGCGCAGCTCGCGGGTTGGCGCTTCGTCTACCTTCCCGAGATCGTGTCACCGGCCGAAGTGCCGGTGGAGATGAACGCGTTCAAATCGCAGCAGCATCGCTGGGCGAAAGGGAGCATCCAGACAGCGCGCAAGCTCCTGCCGCGGATTTTGAAGTCCGACCTGCCGCGCGAGGTGAAGATCGAAGCTTTCTTCCACCTCACGGCCAACCTGACGTATCCGCTGATGATCCTCCTTACCGTGCTGATGCCGGTCAGCATGGTCATCCGCTTCAAGCACGGATGGTACGAGGTGTTGCTGCTCGACTTGCCCTTCTTCTGGACCGCGACGATGAGCGTGGTGATGTTCTACGTCGCCTCGCAGCGCGAGATCGGCATGCCTGTCTGGCAGCGCATCAAGTACCTCCCCTTCATCATGGCGCTGGGGATCGGGCTGTGCGTCAACCAGGCGAAGGCGGTCATCGAGGCCCTCGTCGGGTACGAGACGGGCTTCACGCGCACGCCGAAGATGGGCGTCTCCGGGAAGGACCGCAGCTGGCTGAGCAAGAAGTACCGGGCAATGACGAATCTGCAGCCTCTGCTGGAGTTGGCGCTGGGCGCGTACCTGACCAGCGCGATCTACTTCGCGCTCGACAAAGGCGTGTACTTCTCGCTGCCCTTCCTTTTGCTGTTCCAGTGGGGGTTCATCTACGTCGGGCTGATGAGCCTCTTGCAGGGCCGGTTCGCGGCGCTGGCGCGCGCGTTGCGCCGTCCGGCTCCCGAGCCGACGCCCGCCGTCGAGTAGCGCTGCCCTTTTTCGGCGGCAACTGGCGCCAGCGAAATCGTTTGGTAGGGTTGATCGCGATGAAGGCGATGGTCCTTTGCGCCGGATTCGGGACGCGGCTGCGCCCGCTCACCGACCGCGTCCCCAAGCCCCTGGTGCCGCTCTGCGGGGTTTCGCTGCTCCGCTACAACCTGGCGCTGCTGCGCAACGCCGGCGTTCGCGACGTGGTGGTGAATACGCACCACCTCGCCGCCGAAATGGAAAAAGGCGCCCTCGAAATCGGTCGCGAGGTCGACGTCTCCGTCACCATCTCGCGCGAGGTGGGGCACATCCTGGGCACGGGCGGAGGAGTCCGCCGGGCAGCGACCCTGCTCGGACCGGGGACGTTCCTCCTGCTGAACGGCGACATGCTGTTCGACGTCGATCTGGAGGCAGCCATGGTCGCGCACCGCACCGCCGGCGCGATGGCGACGATGGTGCTAGCACCGTATCCGCGCGGCGCATCGTACGGCGCAGTCGAAGTGGACGCCTCGTTCAACGTCCGTCGCATCGCGGGACGAGGCGCGCCGGCCGAGCCGGGCCTGACGAAGATGCATTTCACCGGCGTGCACGTTCTCGAGAGCGAAGTGCTCTCCCGCCTTCCCGCCGAAGGCGAGAGCGACATCAACCGGACGGCATACGTCCGCCTGATCCACGAAGGCGCGAAAGTCCTCGGTTGGGTCCAGAACGGCTACTGGGGCGATCTCGGCGCTCCGCGCTCTCTCCTCCGCGCGAACCTCGACGTCCTCGAAGGCAAAGTTCCCCTGCAGCGCTTCCGCCCGGGCGCGGACCCCTTCGCCGGCACGCGCGAAGTCGCGCGGGGCGTCCACGCCGATCCCACGGCAGTCCTCGACGCGACCGCGAAGCTCACCGGTCCAGCGCTGATTCACGCCGGCGCCGTCGTCGGCCCCGGCGCGCAGATCGGCCCGCACGCCGTCGTCGGCGGCGGCGTCCGCATCGACGCCGGGGGCGCCGTCGTCCGCGCCGTCTGCTGGCCCGGCACGCACGTCGCCGCCGGCGAGCGCGTGCAGGACGCGATCGCCGCACCTGGCATCCGCCTCGAGTGTTAGTACGGCCGGTACGGGAGGCGCTTGTGGGTCACCCATTCCTGCACTGATGGGCGCTGCCACTGCGCTTCCACGAAGCGGCGGACGGCCGGCGGCAGCTCGTGCCCGCTGAGGTTCAGCCGCTGCAGCATGAATGCGAGATCCGTGTCCGCCGCGGTCCACGGTGCCCCAAACAGCGACGTGCGCCCCTCCGGCACGACCGCTTGCGCGAAGGAGATGAGCCGCCGCGCGGCCTCCTGCGCCGCCGGCGAAAGCGGCTTCGTCGCGCGTTCGTAGAACATCGTGGTCGTCGAGCGCTCCTCGCGGATCGGCATCAGGTCGCTACGCACCCACGCCATGATCTGCCGGACACGCGCGCGCTCGCGCACGGAGGTCGGCAACGCGCGCGGCGACCCCGGGAACGCATCGTCGAGGTACTCGACGATCGCGCTCGACTCCGACAACGTGAAGTCGCCGTGCTCCAGCATCGGTATGCGCCCGGTGAGCGAGCGGCGCTGGTAATCGGGGCGGTGATGTTCCTTGTCCGGAAGCGAGACCGCACGCACCTCGAACGGGAGCTTCTTCTCCTTCAAGGCGACGTAGCAGGAGAACGCGTACGGGCTGATCCAGAACGAATCGACGGACAGCGCAAGTGTTGGCTCGGCCATGCGCGCGGCTTAGCACTGCGGCGCGCGCCGCGCCAGCGTTGCTGGCATGCGAGCACGCGCGCGGCTATTTTGCAGTCCGATTCGGCTACGGCAGCTTGGGTGCAGCAGCCTCCAAAGCCGGTTCGTAGCAAGACACTAACGCCGCGATGCGGTCGCGAATCGCCTCCGGTGCCTCGAGAGCCTCTTCAACGTCGCGCTTGCGCAGAGCATCGACCGCCTACGGTGAGGTCGTCGTGCAGGATCTTCGGGAAATCACCTTGAAGAACGAACACGGGAAAATACCGCCACGGAAGCTTCGACACCGTCGCATTCGATGGGCCGTCGAGGTCATCAACTCGCAAGTCTCGCCTTGACCCGCACCCGATCAGTCCTCCGCGGCGTCTCGACGATTATTCCCCAATCAAGTGTCTTCGACGGAAAGGGTCATGCCGCCCGCAGGCAGCCGACCTTCAGCAGCCAGGTTTGTGGCTCGCTGACGGGACTCGGCTCCGCACCATTGCATTTAGCGGAGCTGAACGGATCCACCGCGTCTTCGCCCAGCGTCTCACCCCATTGTTTTGCATGGTGCGCGTGATTCCAAAGCACGTAATTGACCGCGCGCGCGGCTTCCGTCGGCGTACGCACGACGCGGGAGTGATAGTGGTCGGCGAATACCGGCCCGCGTCGCTCCATGACCCGATTCAGTGCCTTCGCCACGCGGATGGTGACGCCGCGCATGCCGCGTGCAAGCGCCTCGTTGTCCGCCGCCTCGATGAGCAGGTGGATGTGGTTTCCTTGCACGGAGAAGTGCACGACGCGCATGCCGAAGCGGTCCTTCGCAGCAGCGAACGCTCTCTCGATCACCGAGAAGCAGCGCCGGCTGCGCAGATTCCAGACGTAATCGTGGACTCGTAGGGTCACGTGCACCGCCCATCCAGCGCGTAGCAGCTCTCGCGGTCGGTGCGACACGCGGGGTCGCTTGCCCTTCGCTTTCCGTCCGGCGTGCTTCCGTCGGCCACCCCACGTCGGAAGATGCAAAGCCAATTGTCGTGCTTTCTTTGCCATGGTGTTCAACGTAGCAAACGGGTCCGACATCGATAACGAGCGACATTTGCGTCTGGCGCACGGAACTATGCCCAGACTTGATTGGGGACATATTCCAAAGGCATGGCTCGGACTGCCCGTTCCTGACGCGAGCTGGGAGACGAGTCAGCTCGGTAGATACTGCGCGAGGATCACCGTCAGATTGTTGATACCGCCGTTTGCGTTGGCCGTGTCGATGAGCTTCTTGGCAGCGGCGTCGAGGCCGTTCGCTTTCTGTAAGATGGCCTGCATCATCTCGTCGGTCACCATCCCCGATAGGCCGTCCGAGCAGAGCAGG
>Ga0209474_10004915_pt1 | contig 11463 bp, 7 predicted proteins | sample GraSoiAngelo_145_FD_185902 | JGI IMG/M metagenome (GOLD analysis project Ga0209474, IMG submission 185902) | Grasslands soil microbial communities from the Angelo Coastal Reserve, California, USA - 14_1009_05_20cm (SPAdes) (version 2) | ecosystem: Environmental > Terrestrial > Soil > Grasslands ...
GGCGCTCGTCTGCTCCGGCAGCTCGGGAACGACTTCCCGCGCGTTCCTGAACACCGAATGACCCCTCGCGTGCCCGTACTGCACGTAGAATACAGCGTTGTCCTTGGACTGCTCGATCACCTTGGCGAGGTCGAAATCCAGTACCGCGTCGTTCTTGCGGAACAGCATCATGAACCGCACCGCATCCGAGCCGACCTCGTCAACCACCTCGCGCAATGTGACGAAATCGCCGGATCGCTTCGACATCTTCACGGGTTCGCCACCGCGCAACAGCCGGACGAGCTGCACCACCTTCACGTCCAATGTGGCCTGGCCTGCGGTGACCGCCTTGACCGCGGCCTGCATCCGTTTGACGTAACCGCCATGGTCGGCGCCAAAGACGTCAATGAGATCGCGGAATCCGCGATCGAACTTGTTCTTGTGGTTTGCGATGTCAGACGCAAAATAGGTGTACGACCCGTCGGACTTGATCAGCGGCCTGTCGATATCGTCGCCATACGCGGTGGCACGAAACAGCGTCTGAAGGCGGTCCTCATAGTCCTCGACCGGCCCACCTTTTGGGGGCGGCAGACGCCCTTCATAAACATCGCCGCGCGAACGAAGAAAATCGATGGTCTCGCTCACCTTGTTGTTGGCGGTCTGGACCAGCGAGCGTTCGGACAAGAACACATCATGTCGGATATTGAGCGCGGCGAGATCGCCCTTGATCTCCTCCATCATCATCGCGATCGCCTTCTCCCGCACGATCGGGAGCCATCCGCCTTCGGGCATCGCAAGCAGCTTGTCGCCGTGTTCGGTGGCTAGCGCCTGCCCCACGGGCTTCAGGTAATCGCCGGGGTAGAGCCCTTCCGGAATTTGCCCGATGCTCTCGCCGAGGGCTTCGCGATACCTGAGATAAGCCGACCGCGCGAGCACGTCGACCTGCGCGCCGGCGTCGTTGATATAATACTCGCGCGTAACGTCGTAACCGGCGAACGCGAGCAGGTTGGACAGCGCATCGCCAAACACCGCGCCACGGCAGTGCCCGACATGCATCGGCCCTGTCGGATTGGCGGAGACGTATTCGACGTTGACCTGTCCGCCGCCGCCAACGACGCTTTTCCCATAGCTGTCACCCTCACCCAGCACGGTGCGCAGCGTCTCCACCCAGGCCGTTGGCTTCAAGGTGATATTGATGAAGCCCGGACCGGCGACCTCGACCGCAGCGATCAAATCGTCCGCGCGCAACTTCGTGGCAATCTGTTCAGCGAGATCGCGCGGTTTGGTTTTGGCCTCCCTGGCCAGAACCATCGCGGCATTGGTCGCCATATCGCCGTGCGCGGCCTCGCGCGGCGGCTCGACCACGACCCGCGACAGGTCGATGCCGGCCGGCAACCCGCCACTGACGGATAGCGCCGCACAGGCCAAATGCACGCGCGCAAGCACGTCGGCGAAAAGATGCGGCGGTGAAGCTTTGTCGGCCATGGGAAGGCTGTACCGGGGATTGTGTCGCGCATGCGGCTTGAGGCCGCCGCCTAACGCATATCCGGGGTCGAGTCAAAAAGCCTTTGATGTTCGGTCAGCGCGAAGCGGTCTGTCATTCCCGCGATGAAGTTGCCGATCCGCCGGGCGCGCTCAGCTTCGCTCTCCCGGCCATCGTGCGGCAGCCATTCGGGCGGCAAATCGCCTGGTGTCTTCTGATACCGACCAAACAGATCAAAAACGATCTGTTCGGCCTCGCCCATGACCTTCATTACCCGGGGATGCCGGTACATTCTCGTTTTCAGGAACGACTTGATCTCCCCCTCGGCATGCGCGGCCTCCGCAGGGAAGGTGATCAAGGCCTCACCATAATTGCGGACATCATTTACGGACTGCGGCCTTGCGGCTTGCAGACGGCTGCGCGCTTCCGTGACGACCGCGCCGATCAGATAAGAAATGATTTCACGCACCAGCTCGGCGCCGCGCCTGTCGTCATCGAGATCAGGGTAGCGCTCCCCGATCTCGGCGATCATTTGAGCAGTCAGCGGCATGATCTTGAGATCGTCAACGCTAAACAGACCGGCTCGCACGCCGTCGTCGATATCATGGGTGTCATAGGCAATGTCATCCGCGATCGCCGCCACCTGCGCTTCCAGCGATGCAAAGCTGGATAGCTCCAGATCGTGGATACGGTTGTAGTCGGAAATCCCTACGGGTATGCCGCGATGACGATAGGATGCCGCGGCCATGTCGTTGAGTTCGCTCAGCGGGCCGTTGTGCTTGACGATGCCTTCCAGCGATTCCCAGGTAAGATTCAAGCCATCGAATTCGGGATAGCGATGTTCAAGCGATGTGACCACGCGCAAACTCTGGGCATTGTGGTTGAAGCCGCCATGGGCTTGCAGGCAAACGTCGAGCGCGCGCTCGACGTTTGCCTGCAAGCCCATGTGGCCGAGGTCGTGGGCCAGCGCCAGCGTTTCCGTCAGGTCCTCGTCCAGGCCGAGCTGCCGGGCCAGTGCGCGGGCGATTTGGGCCACCTCCAGCGAATGGGTGAGCCGGGTACGGTAATGATCGCCTTCGTGGAACACGAATACCTGGGTCTTATGCTTCAGGCGGCGAAACGCGGTGGAATGGATCACCCGGTCGCAATCGCGCCGGAACGGGCTGCGGGTCTTGCTCGGGGGCTCCTGAAACAGCCGGCCCCGGCTGCGGTCGGGGTCGCAGGCATAGACCGAGCGAGGAGCAGCCATTCCGACCGACACAGTGTAATAGTCCCCTTCAGGGTTTGATTCCCGCATCTGGCGCACTTAACTATGCTCAAGCGGCGGATATCAAATAGTTTTGGGTATCGGCGATCGGAGCCAGGTAATGACACCAGAGAGCGTCGTCATCAGCGAGCGGGCGGCCCGCCGGATTGGGGAAATCCTCAAGACCGAGGGCGACGGTGCGATGCTGCGCATCAGCGTCGAGGGTGGTGGCTGCTCGGGCTTTCAGTATAAATTCGATATCGAGCGGGCCAAAGCCGACGATGACTTGGTGATCGCGCGCGACAGCGCGGTGGTGGTTGTCGATCCCGCCTCAGTGCCGTTTCTGGCGGGGTCCGAGGTCGATTTCGTCGACGATCTGATCGGCGCCTCGTTCCGCGTGGTCAATCCCAATGCCACCGCCTCTTGCGGCTGCGGCACCAGCTTTTCGATCTGAGACCTATTCAGCCGCGACCGCGTGCGGCCGCTCGACGGCGTCGAGCTCCTCGGGCTGCGGTTCGAGACGGCGCTTGAGGCGGCGGTCGATGCTATCGAGATAAATGTAGATCACCGGCGTGATGAACAGCGTCAATAGCTGCGACACGCACAAACCGCCGACCACCGCGATACCAAGCGGCTGACGCAGCTCCGCCCCAGCACCGGCGCCGATCGCAATCGGCAGCGTTCCGAATATCGCCGCGAACGTCGTCATCATGATCGGACGGAACCGCAGCAGCGCGGCCTCCCGAATGGCGTGCTCCGCACTCAATCCCACGCGACGGCGCTCCAGCGCGAAATCCACCATCATGATGGCGTTCTTCTTGACGATGCCGACCAGCATCACGATCCCGATCATCGCGATGACGGAGAGTTCCATGTTGAACAGCATCAATGTGAGGATCGCGCCGATGCCTGCCGAGGGCAGGCCGGAAATGATCGTGATCGGATGAATGAAGCTTTCGTAGAGAATGCCGAGGATCACGAAGGCGGCGAACACCGCGGCCAGGATCAGGACGCCCTGCCCGCGCAATGAATCCTGGAATACCTGCGCCGTGCCGGAGAAACCGGTCGCGATGGTGGCCGGCAGGTTTGAGGTCTGCTCGATTGCGGTAATCTGATCGACCGCATAGCCGAGCGAGTAGTTCGGCGCGAGATTGAACGAGATCGTCACCGCAGGCTGCTGCGCTTGATGGTTGATCTGCAGCGGGCCGACCGACGGCACAAGCCTGGCCACCGCATCGAGCGGGATGGTCTGGTTGTTGGTGGTCTTCACATAGAGCTTGGACAGATCGGACGGATCGACCCGGAACTGCGGCTGCGCCTCCAGGATGATCTGGTAATCGTTTGAGGGCATGTAGATGGTGCCGACCTGTCGTGCGCCATAGGCGTTGTAAAGCTGGTTGCGCACTTGATCGACGGTGACGCCATAGACCGCTGCCTTCTCGCGGTCGATGTCGACGGTCATCTGCGGGTTCTTGATGTAAAGATCCGTAGTGACGTCGAGCAATCCCGGTACCTTCTCGATCTTGTCGCGCATTTCCGGCGAGACCCGGTAAAGCGAATCCGTGTCCCCGCTCTGCAGCACGTATTGATACTGACTCTTTGAAATCCGGCCGCCGATACTCAGATTCTGAATGCTCTGGAAGAATGCCTGCATGCCCGGAATCTGTCGCGCCTGCTGGCGCAGGCGTCCGATCACGACCGCCGCGCTGTCGCGCGTTTTCTGCGGCTTCAGCGCGATAAACAGGCGGCCATAATTCGCGGTGGGATTTGGGCCGCCCGAACCCACCGTGCTGTTGATGTAATCGATTGCAGGGTCCGATTTCAGCACGTCGACCAATGCCTGCTGCCGTACCTTCATCGCCTCGAACGAGGTGTCGGTCGCGGCCTCAGTGACGCCAATCAGGAAGCCGGTGTCTTCTTGCGGAAAAAATCCCTTTGGCACGATCATATAGAGATAGACGGTGCCGCCGAGCGTCGCCAGCGTGACCAGCAGGGTGGCAAATTTCTTCGCCAGCACCCGGTCCAGCGCCCATTCGTAGGCGCGGAGCCAGGAATCGAACACCCGTTCAAAGACGCGCAGCACGATGTTCGGTCGCCTGGTTTCATCGTGCGCCCTCAGCAAACGCGCGCACAGCATCGGCGTCAGCGTCAGCGATACGAAACCGGAGACGACGATCGCAACCGATACGGTAACCGCGAATTCGCGGAACACGCGACCGACGATGCCTCCCATCAACAACACGGGAATGAACACCGCGATCAGCGAGAAGGTGATGGAGATGATGGTGAAGCCGATCTCCCGCGCGCCCTTCAATGCGGCCTCATAGGGGCGCATGCCATGCTCGATATGGCGAACGATGTTTTCCAGCATCACGATGGCATCGTCGACCACGAAGCCGACCGACAACGTGAGCGCCAGCAGCGTCATGTTGTTGATGGAGTAATCCAGCGCGTACATCACGGCGCAGGTGCCGAACAATGAAATCGGAACGGCAAGCGCCGGAATGAAGGTCGCAGACGCCGAGCGCAGGAACAGGAAAATTACCAGGATCACCAGCGCAACCGCGATCAGCAGCGTTTCCTCGACGTCACTGACGGCCTGCCGGATGGAAATAGAGCGATCCATCAAAACGCTGACATCCACCGACGGCGGTATCTGAGCTCGCAAGGTCGGCAATTTCGCCAGCACGGAGTCGACCACCGCCACGGTGTTGGCATCCGGCTGTTTCTGAATGCCCAGCACAATGGAACGTTCGTCGTTCAGCCAGCTTGCGATCTTGTCGTTTTCCACGCTGTCGTAGATCCGCGCGACTTCATCGAGCTTGACCGGCGAGCCATTGCGCCATGCCACTACGATCTGACGATAGTCAGCCGCCTTGTCCATCTGTCCGGAGGCCTGAAGCGCGACGTCCTGCTTCGGTCCGTTCAGCGTGCCCACCGGTGTCGAGGAGTTGGCACGGGCGACCGCGGCACGGATGTCTTCAAGCGACAACCCGCGAGCGGCGGCGGCTTCCGGATCGGCCTGCACGCGAATGGCGAATTTTTGTGCGCCGTAGATGCTGACCTGGGCGACTCCGGGAATCTGCGACAGCGTCTGCCCGATGGTGATGTCGCCGTATTCGTGGACTGTCGACAGCGGCAGCGTCGCCGAACGCAGCGTAACGAACAGCACCGGGAAGTCCGCCGGGTTCACCTTACGGAAGCTCGGCGGAATCGTCATCTCGATCGGCAGGCGGCGCTGCGCGATCGTCAGCGCGGTCTGCACATCAAGCGCGGCGGCGTCGATGTTGCGGTTGAGATCGAACTGGATGGTGATGACGCTCGTGCCCTGCGACGAGTTCGATGACATCGATGAGATGCCCGCAACCGTCGACAACTGGCGCTCGATGATGCCGGCGACCGACGCCGCCATCGTGTCCGCGCTGGAGCCCGGCAGCGTCGCCGTGACGGCAATGGTTGGAAAGTCGACCTTCGGCAATGCCGAGACCGGCAGCAGGCGAAAGCCGAACACGCCGAACGCGATGATCGAAGCCGTCATCAGGGTCGTCATGACCGGGCGGCGGATGCAAAGCTCCGAAAGCGTCATCGATCAGGCCCCTGCCTTGGGCGCACGCGGCGCGATCGGAGTTCCTTCCGACAACAACAATTGCCCGTCGGTGATGACGTCCTCGCCTCCACCTAATCCTGAGGTGACGACGGATATTCCCTGGAAGGTACGGCTGACATTTACCGGTTGGACGTGAGCCTTGCCATCCCTCGACACGAACACGAAGTTGCCGTTCTGGCTGCGCTGCACGGCCGCCGTCGGCACCGTGATCGCCTCCTCGGTCCGGATGACGAGCTTGGTGTTGACAAGCGTTCCCGGCCAGAGTGTTTCGTTTTCGTTGTGCATGATGCCGCGCACCGTGATCATGCCGGTGGTCGCATCAACCGTATTCTCAACCATCGCGACCTTGCCATCTTCGGAGCGCTGATGACCGGGGATGGTCGCGACCACCTTGGATCCGCCTGCGGCCATGGCGTCGCGCAAATCGACGAGCACACGTTGCGGAATTGCAAAGGTCACATAGACGGGAGCCATTTGGTTGATGATGGCGAGCGGCGCGGTATCGGCCGGACGCACGAAGTTGCCGACCTTCACATTGGCCGCGCTGATCCGCCCTGAGAACGGCGCGCGGATGACCGTGTAGCTCTTCTGGACTCGCAGGTTGTCCAGCGCGGATTGATTCGCCTTGACGGTGCCGATCAGCACGTCGGCCTGGGTCTTGGCATTATCCACGTTGACCTGGGTGGTAGCGCCCTTGCCGATCAGATCGGTGAAACGCCTGACGTCGCGTTGTGCGCCTTCCAGGCTTGCCTGATCCCTGGCGAGCATGCCCTCGGCCTGCTCGATTTGCGCGTCGATCTGGCGCGCATCGAGCGTAAACAGCACATCGCCTTCGGCGACTTTGGCGCCGTCCTCGAAATGCACCCGCAGGATGGTGGTTTCGACCCGCGACTTCAGTGCGACGCTCGAAATCGGCGTCACTGTCCCGATCGAGTCGACATCGACCGGTACCGGTTTGCGCTCCGCTTTAGCAATTTCGACCGAGATGACGCGCGGACGCTGAGGTCCTTGCGCGCTCGCGCCGCTGCCAGTCCAGGAGGCGCGAGTGAGAAAGGCGGCCAGTGCTACAATCCCCAGCACGCCTGCAACGAATATCAGATTACGGTTTTTCATAGCATTTCAAGTCAGCCGGTCCGGAAGGACCGGGACAGCCCGATCTCCTGCCCTTGACGGCGACATCTGCGCCTTTTCTAAACGGTTATCACAGCCCTGCCCCCCATGGTATGCCATTAAACCGAAAATATCAGACGCGTGGGACCTTTTTGATGCGTATTGCTTCGTGGAACGTCAACTCGGTCCGGCAACGGATCGAGCATCTCTTAACCTGGCTGAAGGACTGCGCGCCTGACATCGTCTGTCTGCAGGAGATCAAATGCCTCGACGAGGCATTCCCGCGGGAGGCGATCGAGGCGCTCGGCTACAACGTGGTTACCCACGGCCAGAAAGCGTTCAATGGCGTCGCGCTGCTTTCCAAGCTGCCGTTCGACGAGACCAAATCGGGGCTCGCCGGCGATCTCGAGGACACCCATGCGCGATTTCTGGAAGGCGTGGTGACACTGAAGACGGGCGTGCTCCGCGTGGCGTGCCTGTATCTGCCCAACGGGAACCCGCCTGAAACTGAGAAGTATTTATATAAACTCAAATGGATGTCGCGGCTTCTTGAGTATTCAAAGCAGCGTCTGAAGGGCGAAGAACCGCTGGTGCTGGCCGGAGACTTTAACGTGATCCCGACCGCCGCGGACGTCTACAATGCGCCCGCCTGGGTCAATGACGCGCTGTTTCGGCGGGAAACCCGGGAAAGCTTCCAGACACTGCTCGGACTTGGACTTACCGACGCGTTGCGCGCCGTCACCGACGCGCCCGGTCAATACACATTCTGGGATTATCAGGCTGGCGCCTGGCAGAAAAACCAGGGTTTGCGGATCGACCATCTGTTGCTGTCGCCTCAGGCCAGCGACCGCCTGATCGATGTCGGCATCGATAGTTATGTACGCGGCTGGGAAAAACCGTCGGACCACGTGCCGGTGTGGGCGGATCTCGATCTAGAGACGGCGTAAGTAAGCGCCGCGCTATCAATCCTTGCGGCCCTGCACCCAATGCTCGAGCATCTGCAGCGCCATTGCGCGGTCGTTATCCGACGCCTTGGCGATAGCCTTGTTGTAGCTTTCCTTGATCCACGCCTCGTCGGGCGCGGCGCTATCGCGCGCCAGCGTCAGCCACATCAGGCCGCGGGCAGCCTGACGCGGCAGTTGGTCGCCGTTGAAAAGCATCTGACCGAGCAGTGCCTGAGCCTGATGCTGGCCCTTCTGGGCGGCCAGGCCGAGCCAGCGCGCGCCGTAGCGGAAATCATCACGCGATGAACCCGCCCCGCGCAGATAGAGCCGGGCCAGATCGTATTGCGCATCGGCATTGCCGAAATAGGATGCCGCGTAGGAAAACATCTCCCTCGCGCGCTCCGGATCTGACTTGATCTTCGAGTTGGGAATTCCGTTCAGGTAATACCGGCCAAGCGCGACAAAGGCATTGGCAACGATCGCGGCCTGCGGAGCGGACGGGCTGTCCTCGGCGTGCGCATTGGCGATGCGGCTGAAATACTCGAAGGCGCGCACATCGTCCTGGGTGACGCCATCACCGTTGGCGTACATCCGCCCGAGCTTCCATTGGGCGACGGGGTGACCACCCTCGGCGGCGTATTGCAGCGAAGTCAGCGATGTCTCGGCTGTGGTGGGCGGGACCACCTTTTTCAAAGCGGCGGCGGCCGACCCTGTCTGGGCCGAAACGACGGGAATGGCTGGCTCCGACGCGGACGGCGCACCGTCAAAAGCCAATGCAACGCCCGCGATCGGCGCCGCGCCTAAAATCAACGCAAAAACGATACGCTCACATATCCGCATAACACTGTTTCTCGTGCGCGCCGCCTGGATGGGTTACGGCCCCATTCACCGCCGGCCCAACCTGCTGGGCATACTTCCACAACGCGCCTGATGTATGGTTAGTCTCACCCGCCCTCCATTTAGTTTTACGTTGGGCGAGCTCTGCGTCGGTCAACTTTACGTTAAGAGTTCCGGCAACTGCGTCGATTTCGATGGTATCGCCGTCCTGCAGGAGCGCGATCGGCCCGCCCACGGCCGCTTCCGGCCCGACATGGCCGATACAGAATCCTCGAGTAGCGCCCGAGAACCGGCCGTCGGTGATCAGCGCGATCTTGCCGCCCATGCCCTGCCCGGTCAGCGCCGCCGTGGTCGAGAGCATTTCCCGCATGCCGGGACCGCCGCGCGGTCCCTCATAGCGAATGACGATGACCTCGCCTTCTTTGTAGGTTTTCTTCTGGACCGCCTCGAAGGCGTCGTCTTCCCTATCGAAGCACCGGGCCGGGCCGGTAAATTTCAGGTTCGACATGCCCGCGACCTTCACGATCGCGCCATCGGGCGCCAGATTGCCCTTCAAGCCGACCACGCCTCCGGTGACGGTGATCGGCTTGTCAGCGGGCCGCACCACATCCTGGTTCGGATTCCATTTCACGCTCTTGAGATTTTCGGCAATCGTGCGGCCGGTGACTGTCAGGCAGTCGCCGTGCAAGTGGCCGTTGTCGAGCAGCGTCTTCATCAGAAGCGGAATGCCGCCAACCTCGAACATGTCTTTGGCGACATAACGACCGCCGGGCTTCAAATCCGCGACATAGGGTGTTTTTTTGAAGATCTCCGCGACGTCGAACAGGTCGAATTTGATGCCGCATTCGTGGGCAATCGCCGGCAAGTGCAGTGCAGCATTGGTCGATCCGCCGGATGCGGCCACGACAGCCGCGGCGTTCTCCAGCGCACGGCGCGTGACGATGTCGCGGGGACGTATATTCGACGCGATCAGCTCCATCACCTTCTCGCCCGCGGTGGTGCAGAACGCATCGCGAATTTCGTATGGCGCCGGCGCGCCGGCCGAGTATGGCAGCGCGAGTCCGATCGCCTCGGACACCGTCGCCATGGTATTGGCGGTGAATTGTGCACCGCACGCACCGGCTGACGGACAGGCGACCCGCTCGATTTCATCAAGATCGGCGTCGGACATTTCCCCGACCGAGTGCTTACCGACAGCCTCGAACATGTCCTGTACTGTGACCTGTTGGCCACGAAAATTACCCGGAAGGATCGACCCGCCATAGATGAAAACCGAGGGGACGTTCAGCCGCACCATCGCCATCATCATTCCGGGCAGCGATTTGTCGCAGCCAGCCAGACCGACCAACGCGTCATAGGCATGGCCGCGCATGGTCAGTTCGACGGAGTCGGCGATGCATTCGCGCGAAGGCAGCGATGAGAGCATGCCGTCATGGCCCATCGCGATGCCGTCGGTCACGGTGATGGTGCAGAATTCGCGCGGGGTGCCGCCCGCAGAGGCGACGCCTTTTTTAACGGCCTGCGCCTGACGCATCAGCGATATGTTGCAGGGCGCGGCCTCATTCCAGCATGACGCCACGCCGACGAATGGCTGGTGGATCTGCTGGGTGGTCAGCCCCATGGCATAGAGGTACGAGCGATGCGGTGCTCGTTCCGGGCCCTCCGTCACATGACGGCTCGGCAGTCTGCCCTTGATGCTGGTCTTGGCGTCCATCGCGAACCTGTTTCCCCGGCCAGCTCTTGTTGGACCAGGAAAACAGTAATTTTCCTTTGCCTTCGTGAGCGCCGTGGCCGTTCAGCCTACGAAGGAATGATTTCACGGAGGGGTGTGGCTAAAAAGCGGCGCGCACAAGAGCTTGCTGCGGCGACAGTTAAAACTTCGGTGAGTGTTGCCGCTGGGTCACAATTGTTGCGCCGCGGCAACCATCTTGCTTTCCAGAATCCCGCTCACCACGCATAGCGCACCACGCCCTTGCCGGCGTAGCTGCGGGTGACGTCGGAGAACTCGCCCTCGAAGGTGGCGGCCGCTGACCAGCCGTTCAGCCATTTGACTTCGGCCGAAGCGGTCGTCAGCGCGGAGTTGCGCGCCTGCGCCGCGCCGTTGACGACGAACGAAGCGCCCGGCAGCGCCTGGAAGGTGGCGGCCACAGCGTGGTCGGGATTGAAGTCATGAGCCCAGGCGGCGCGGCCGCGAAGCGTGAAGACCCCGTTTGGCATCGCAAACGACTTGTCGGTGCGCAGGCCGAGCTCGGAGCGG
>Ga0209474_10004917_pt1 | contig 11460 bp, 7 predicted proteins | sample GraSoiAngelo_145_FD_185902 | JGI IMG/M metagenome (GOLD analysis project Ga0209474, IMG submission 185902) | Grasslands soil microbial communities from the Angelo Coastal Reserve, California, USA - 14_1009_05_20cm (SPAdes) (version 2) | ecosystem: Environmental > Terrestrial > Soil > Grasslands ...
TCCGGACGCGGCGACGTTTCCGATCCCTTGATCGATTGTCACCGACGTCGCGTTCGACACTGCCCAGGACAGCGTCGAGCTCTGGCCGGACGTAATCGACGCTGGCGACGCGCCAAAGCTCGTAACAGTCGGCGGCCCTGCGGCGCTCGACACAGCTACGGTCGTCGTCGCGGTCGCCGTGCCCGCCGAGTTCGTCGCCGTCAGCTTGTACGTCGTGGTCGTGGCCGGCGCGACCGCGCGCGTTCCCGACGCGCTGACGCTTCCGATTCCTTGATCGATTGTCACCGACGTGGCGTTCGACGCTGCCCAGGAGAGCGTCGAGCTCTGGCCCTGCGTGATCGACGCCGGCGATGCGCTGAAGCTCGTCACGGTCGGCGCCGGCGGCGGTGGTGGCGGAGGAGGCGGCGGCGCAGGAGCGAGTCCGATCGCCCAGCCCGCGCGGCACGCGAGATCAGGTTTGTCGGGCCCGAAATCAGGGCAGAACGTGTTGGCGGTGCCGATGAACGGAAAGAGGTAATCGTACGCCGCCTGCGCGCCGCTCCAGCCGTTCTCGACGCCGATCATCAGGTTGAGGCGCGCTTCAGGGCCGTAGAATCCGGCAAACGGCCGCTCGTTCCCCTGCGTCGCCGCCCAGATCTGGTCGATCGTCTTGTAGAAGTTGAACGTGTTGTAGTCGGTGTACCGCACCGTCCCGGCCGGCGGCACGCCGACGCCGATGATGTAGGGCGCCGCCTGCGCGCGCGGGTATGCGGGATCGCTCGAGAACAGCCTGAGCTGGAAGCGCGCGATGGCGTCGCGGTGCGCGAGGCCGCCCGGGAAGCCCTGCTTGAACGCGCGATCGATCGCGTACGCGAGATAGTTCTGCTCCCACAGCGCGATGTATTGATTGCCGTCCGGGCGCTTGCCGATCCAGAGGATCCGGAACGGATTCGCCGTCGGGCTCTGCGCGTTCGCGAAGTTGTCGAGCCACGTGAGATTGGCCGTCACCTTCTGCGTGAGATAGCTGCGCACTGCGGCGCCGGGATAGAACGCCGCGGCGTCGACCATGTTGCGGAGCGGCCACGCGTAGCCGCGCGGCTCGTTGTAGGCGAGGATGCCCTGGCTGCTGCGGACGCCGTCTGCGGGGTAGGTGCGAATCATGCCGTAGTTCGCCCAGAACGCCATCTCCTCCGCGTAGTAGCGATCGCCGGTGAGCAGATAGGGGACATACGCGATCGACGGCTGATGCGCGTTGTCCGGGATGAGCGGCGACTGTCCCGGCCCCGGTGTGGTCGTCGTGTACTCGATGATCGGCATCGGGCTGCCGTGCACGAAATCGAGGCCGTCGTTCTTCGCGCGCGAGTCGTACCACAGCGTGGGCCGCTGATCGAGCGAAACGATCCGCTCCGGGCCGACGCCGCTCGTCGCGCTGTTCTCCGCTTCGCGCACGTGCACGGGCCACGACCCGGAGAGATCGCCGTGCGCGAGCACGAAGGCCTTCTGCGTCGGATTCCGGTAGACGAGATAGCGCGCGGTCCAGTCGGGATACGGCGCGAGCTCCTGCCGCCCGCCGTGGTCCGGCATGTTCGCGTCGAGCGCGCCCGCCTGGAGGATGTCGAAGTTCGCGCCCGTCGGCGAGCTGACCAGGTCGGCGATCAGCGAGAGATACGGCGGCAGCGCGTTCGACGCGTAGAACGGCGACATGTCGGGTGTGACGGATGCCATCGCCGCCGATCCGAACGTGAACGTCTTGCGCCAGCGCGTCAGGTAGTAGTGCTGCACGCTGCTCTTGGTGAACACGGTCTGGTTGTTGACCGCGATCGCGACGTCGTAGACGACGGTCGTCGCGCCCGTCAGATCGAGGACGTTCTCGACGGCGACGTCCACGCGGCCGCTGCCGTCGTTGTAGACGCGCGTATCGAAGACGACGCGCAGGAACGGGTGCGCCGCTCCCGACGGCGACACGGGCGCGACGACGGATCGGCCTTCGTACGCGAGCGCGCCCGACAGCCAAGTGTCGGTCGAGACCGGCGACGGCAGCGCCGCGGTGTACGTGGTGCCGCCGATCGTCAGCGCGACCGATGACGTCGGCAGCGCAGGCGTGAACGCGCCGCCGGCGATTGGCGCGGCAGCGATCGGATAATTCCCCGCGGCAGGCACGTTGACGCTCACGACGGCGAAGCGAATCGATCCGTCGGGCCAGCGCGTCTTGACGTCGGTTTGCGTCAGCAGCGAGCCGACCTGCAGCCCGCTCGACGCGGCGCCTTGCGGAACCGCCTGGCCGAATGTGGCCCAGCCGGACGTCAGCGTGTCGTTGGCGATCTGAGCGGCGGCATTACTTCGCGACGCGAGCACGAACAGCACGACCGCCGAGGTGAGGACGAGCTTTCTCATGAACCAAAATCGCGCAATTGCGCTGCCTCGGCGCACGTGCGCGCGCAGGCGCGGAAACGCGCTGGTTTTACGCGGTCGAACCGCGGAAAACGTGCGCCTGCTTGACCGAACGCTGCGATGTTGTCGATCCGGACGGCAAGGTAACTCTTACCAGCGCGAGAATCGCCGAGGCAGGGCGTGTCGGGCTGTCGAATGGATGCGTCAGCCGGCGTTCGCGACCGCGATCGCCTTCCGCGCCCACGCCGCGAGCTCGAGCGCGCTCTCCAGGACGTCGAGCGGCACAGCGTGATACTTCATCGTCCCCTGGCGGTCGGGATACGGCTTGAACGGCTTCATCTTCGCGTGCTGGTAGTCGGCGCGGTTCGCATCGCCGACTTTCAGGTAGAGCGTGTCCCGCGCGATGATCCCGAAGAAGACGCCGCGATGATAGAGGCCGACGCCGCCGAACATCGATTTCGGCGCGACGTCGCCGACCTCGGCGAGCTGATCCAGCACGAACGACCTGAAGGCATCGCTCACGCGCAGCGATCGCAGCGTCCGCGGCCGCTGCACGCGCTTCTTCGTCTTCATTCGCGGCAGCGATTATACGCGCGGCCGCGCGCGTACACTTGCGGACCGTGCCTGTCCGCCGCCGACTGGTCGGTCAAAGCACCGAAGGCGATCACGCAGGATCGCCGTGCCCATATTTCTCCTCGGGCTCGTCGAAGCCGGGCCTGACCAAGCGGCCTTGCGCCATAATTCCGCGATGAATCCGCTGCTGCGCGATCTGTACGAGCATCAGTCCTGGGCCGACGCCGAACACTGGCGATCGATCGAGGCGCACCCGTCGGCGGCGGCCGACGAGGCAATCAGGAAGCGGCTGCATCATCTCCACATCGTGCAGCACGCCTTCCGCTGGATCGTCGGCGATCGACGGACGCCTTTCACGATGACCACGCCGGAAGGCTTCGCCGCGCTGTCCGACCTCAAGGCCTACGCGCGCGAGTATCACGACGAGATCACGCGCTTCCTCACGTCGCTCCCGGCGTCGCGGTTCGACGAACCGATTCAGGTGCCGTGGTTCAAAGATCCGCCGCTGACGATCACCGTCGCAGAGGCGCTGACGCAGGCGGCGATGCACAGCCAATGGCATCGCGGCCAGAACGCGGTGCGCCTGCGCGAGCTCGGCGTCGAACCGCCGCCCGTGGATCTGATCGTGTGGTACTGGAAAGGGCGTCCGGCGGCGGCGTGGACGCTTTGAGATCGACGCGCGCTTACCGCGGCCGCGTCGGGAGGCGGGGCTCCTCGCGGACGCCTGCGACGATGATCTCGATGAGCTCGCGCGCGGGACGGCGATTGAGCAACGCGACGTCGTCGGGGCTGAACTCGTACGCGCGGATCACGTTGACCAGATGCCACGCCGACAACGCGCCGAGCTGCTTGCGCAGCAGCATTTCGCCTTTCTCGTACACGGAATACGGATTCAGCACGCTCTCGTGCACCGCCTCGGGCGGCGCGATGCGCGGCGCCGGCCCGGCGAATACCGACGGCTGCGGGGGCGGCGAGGCAATCAGGCCGAGCGGCTTGTCGAGCGCGCGGGCGAGCGCTCCTTCCAGATAGATCTGCGTGAGCCCCGTCGCCCAGTACTCGGTATCCGTGCGATTCGGCTGCGTCGTCTCGCGCGGTGATCGGACGGGCGCGCCGCCGTCGACCGGCACGAATTCAATCCAGCCTTCCCAGGTGTTGCCGGCCATCGGACCGCCGCACGCGCGCGCTTCGTACTCCCGTCCGCTCGGCGCAAGCACCGTCTTCTGGTATTGCAGCAGTGTTTCGCCCATTGGTCCCCCTCCTTGGACCCCGTCTGTGCCGGTGCAAGAACGCGGCCGGACAGGCTGTCTGGCCTCATCCGGCTCTGCCAAGATTGCGGACAGAACCGGAGACTTACGACGAGCGCGCGGCCTGGCCACGTGAGCTGCGCGCTTCTCCATTACAGCGCCGCGAGGATCTGGTTCAGCAGCCGCGCAAGCCCGTTCGGATCGTTGAGCAGGTTCCCGCGAGAGATGCGCCGGAGACAAGTTCACGGCGCGCGCCAACTGGCTGATGGCAATCGGCGCCGAGCGGTGCCGCTCCATCAGCCAGAGCACGTGCCGAAGTCGTGGGTCACCAGGGATCATGCCGTGGCGATTACAAGGCGCGTGCCTGAATACCTGCACGAGCAAGCATGATGCTTCCTCGAGCAGGCACAGGCTCCGAACGCCACGAAGTGACGAACGCCGGAGGCTATCGCCGTCGGCGGGATGCCGCCGGCGGCCGCCGGACGGCGCGTTTGGGGCATTGACCCGCTGCGGCGCGCGATCGGCCGCCCTGCGCGTGCGCGCGGCCCTTCCCGCCCGGCCTGGCGGCCCCGGGCCGCCTCGACCTCGGCAGCTTCTCTACGACGAGGCCGTACGATGCGCGGACGAGCGCCTCGAGCTCGGGCCGCTCGAGTGTTTCGCCGAGCGCCTGCTCCTGCACCCACATGTTGCGCGCCATGTACGGGGCCGGGATGATGCCCTGCCGTTCGACGAGCTCGCCAAAGGCGTCCGGCGTGCACTTGAAGGCCACCTGGTGCGGCGGCTCGAGGTTGACGACGACGAACATCTTGCCGCCGACGAGGAAGCAGAGATCGGATCCCCACTTCACGTCTTCGGTGACGCCGGGCAGGGATCGGCAGATGCTGCGCAGGCCTTCGATCGTCACCGCTCCGCGAACTCCGCGCTATTCGTACCGCAGCGCGCTGACCGGGTCAAGCCGCGTCGCGCGCCGCGCCGGCCAGAAGCACGCCGCCAGCGAGACGCCGACGAGCAGCACCGCGATGGCGGCGAGCGTCAGCGGATCGTTCGCGCTCCCCTGGACGATCGATCGCAGCAGCGCGCCGACGCCGAACGCGCCCGCGACGCCGATGACGAGGCCGACGGCGAGCTGCACGAGCGATCGCCGGATCACGAGCCACCACACCTGCGTCGCCTGCGCGCCGAGCGCCATCCGCACGCCGATCTCCTGCGTCCGCTGCGCGACCGAATACGCCGTGATCGCGTAGAGGCCGACCGCCGACAGCACGAGCGCGATCGCCGCGAACATCGCGAACATCGTCCCGAAGATGCGGAAGGGCCACCGCTGCTGCGCCAGCGACTCGTCGAGCGTCCGGATGCCGAAGAGCGGCAGATCGGCGTCGAGCGCGCGTACCTCTTCGCGCATGGAGGCGGCGAGCGCCGACGGCTCGCCCTGCGCCCGCACGATCATCATCATGAACGGCTGCGGCAGCGAGCGGTACGGCACGTACGCCACGGCGTCCGGATTCGGCTCCTGGGCGGCGCGCTGACGCACCGTCCGCGACACGCCGACGATGGTCGTCCACGCGGGCTCCGGCCCCACGATGGTGTCGGGCGCGAGCTTGATGCGGCGGCCGACGGGATCGTCGTTCGGGAAGTACATCGACGCGAACCGCTGGTTCACGATCGCGACGTCGTGGCCCGTCGTCCCATCGTCGTCGGCGAACGCGCGGCCGCGGGGCAGCGTGAGGTCGAGCGTGTCGAAGTAGCGAGGTCCGACGACGACGCGCGTCACCTGCGGCGGCTGCTCGCCGGCCGGCGTGGGCCGCCCGTCGATGGACAGCCGCAGCGCGGCGCCGCCGCCGAGCGGGCTGTTGCTCGCGATCGTGCCGCCGCGAATCGATCCGATCGCGCCCAGCCGCTGGTCGAGGCGGTGGTAGAACGCCGCGCGCTGCTCCGGCGTCGGGTACTTGCGGTCCGGCAGCACGAGGTTCAGCGTGAGCAGATGCGCCGTCTCGACGCCGATGTCGAGGCGGTAGAGCATCAGGAAGCTGCGCATCATGAAGCCCGCGCCCGCCAGCAGCACGAGCGTCAGCGCCACCTCCACGACGATGAGCGCGCTCGTCCAGCGCCGCGCGCGGATGCCGCTGCTGCCCGATCGCCCGCCGGATTCCTTGAGCACCTCGTTGATGTCGGTGCGCGAGATGTGCAGCGCCGGCGCGAGGCCGAACACGATGCCGGTGGCGAGGCAGACGGCGGCGAAGAACGCGAACACGCGGCCGTCCATCGTGAAATGGATCCAGTACGGCTTGCCGACGTCCTGCGTCGCCGCCTCGAACCAGCGCGTGCCGCCGACCGCGATCAGCAGCCCCAGCGCGCCGCTCAGCGACGCGAGCACGACGCTCTCGACGAGCAGCTGGCGGACGATGCGCGCGCGCGTCGCGCCGAGCGACACGCGGACGCCGACCTCGCGCACGCGCTGCGCGGACCGCGCGAGCAGCAGGTTCGCGACGTTCGCGCACGCGATCAAGAGCACGAACGCGACGGCGCCCATCAGCGACAGGAAGATCAGCTTGATCGGCCCCCCGTTGGTGCGCGCGTTGAAGTCCATCACCGTGACGCCGATGTCCTTGTTCGAGTCCGGGAAGTCGTGCGCGAGCCGCGCGGCGATTCCGCTCAGCTCCGCCTGCGCGCGCTGCGGCGTGACGCCGTCGGCGAGGCGGCCGAAGACCTGCAGCGCGAAATGCTGGCTGCGCTTCTGCGTCGCCAGGTTCGGCATCTGCGAGAGCGGTATCCAGAGATCGGCGCCGAACGGGAACTTCATCCCTTCCGGCATCACGCCGACGACGGTCGTCGGCACGTCGTTGATCCGGATCGTGCGTCCGAGGATCGCCGGATCGCCGCCGTAGCGCGTCTTCCGGATGCTGTTGCCGAGAATCGCCACCGCCGGCGCGCCAGGCTTGTCGTCGTCGGGCAGGAAACCGCGGCCGAGCAACGGCCGTTGGCCGATGAGCCCGAAGGTGTTGGCCGAGACGTACGGCCCCTGGTAGCGCTCCGGAACGCGTCCTTCGTCGCTGACGTTCATCGTCGTGCCGTTGAACGCCGCGAGGCCCGCGAAGCTTTTCTGCGCGTGGCGGAAGTCCTCGAAATCGAGATACGAGACGCCCATGTCCGTGCCGCGCACCATGTTCCGCCCGGCAATCGACATGATGCGATCGGGATCGTCGAACGGCAGGCCGCGGATGAGGACGGCGTTGACGAACGTGAACACCGTCGCGTTGACGCCGATGCCGAGCGCGAGCGCGACGACGGCGACCGCCGTGAACCAGCGATCCTTCACCAGCAGGCGAACGGCGAACCGCAGATCCTGAAGGAGGCTCATGGGTTCTATTACGTCCCGCGGTTCGTTCCGGTTCACAGCTATAAAGGAGCGTGGCGCTCTCGGCGGCCCGCGCGAACTGGATCTTTCTCCGCATCCTGGGCGTCGTGTACGTCGTCGCGTTCGGGTCGCTCGCGGTCCAGGTCGTTGGGCTGATTGGCGCCAACGGCATTCTGCCTGCGCACGCCTACATGGACGGCGCGCGCGCGTTCGTCGCGGCCCAGCACATCGGCATCGATCGCTACCGGCTGCTGCCCACGCTGTGCTGGATTGACGCGAGCGACGCGTTTCTGCGCGCGCTCTCTATCGGCGGCGTGGTGCTCGCCGTGCTGCTCGCCGCCGGCCTCGTTCCCGCGATCGTCCTGCCGCTCCTGTGGATGGACTATCTGTCGCTGTCGGCGGTCGCGCGCGAGTTCCTTTCGTACCAATGGGACGCGCTGCTGCTCGAGGCAGGCTTCCTCGCGATCTTTGTTGCGCCCCTCGTCGTGCGCGAGCGATGGCGCACGCCGGTGGCGCCGCCGCGCCTCGGCGTCTGGCTGATGCTGTGGCTCGTCTTCCGGCTGATGTTCGGGTCGGGCATCGTCAAGCTGGCGAGCGGCGATCCGACGTGGCGGAACCTGACGGCGATGACGTTTCACTACGAGACGCAGCCGATTCCGACGCCGATCGCGTGGTACGCGCACCAGCTGCCGCTGTGGATGCACAAAGCGTCCACGGCCGCGACGATCGGCATCGAGCTCGCCGCGCCGTTCTTCATCGTCGCTCCGGGCGTGCCGCGGCGAGCGGCCTTCGTCCTGCTCGTCGGCCTGCAGGTCGTCATCGCCGTCACCGGCAACTTCGCGTTCTTCAACCTGCTCTCGTCGGCGCTGTGCGTGTATGTGCTGATCGAGCCAGCGCTGCCGCGCGCGAAGGCCGGCGAGCCTGTAAGAGTCGCCCTACGGCGATCCGGCGCAGTGCCCGCGCTCGTACGCGTGCGGAACTGGATGCTCGTTGCCGTCGCGATCGTGATCGTTCCCGTGTCCGCGACGATGTTCTTCGCGCGTCTCGGCATTGCGCTGCCGTTCGATCCGCTCGTCGCGCCGTTGGCCGACGCGGTCGAGCCGCTGCGCAGCGTCAACACGTACGGGCTCTTCGCCGTCATGACGACGACGCGGCCGGAAATCATCGTCGAAGGATCGAACGACGGCGCGGCGTGGACGCCGTACGAGTTCGCCTACAAGGCGGGCGACGTGCGAAGGCGGCCGCCGTGGGTCGCGCCCTACCAGCCGCGGCTCGACTGGCAGATGTGGTTTGCAGCGCTCGGCGATCCCTCGACGGCGCCGTGGTTCGAGCGCTTCTGCCGCCAGCTCCTCGCAGGATCGCCCGACGTTCTGCGCCTGCTTGCGCGGAATCCATTCCCCGATCGTCCGCCGCGCTACATCCGCGCCGTTGTCTACCGCTATCACTTCGCGCCGCGCGCCGATCATCGCCGCGGCGTCTGGTGGACGCGGGAACTGATTGGCGACTACATGCCGGTGCTCTCGGCTCAGACCGACGCCGGCACGGCGGCCGGGCGCGCGTCGTCGGCGAGCGGCAGTCGGTAGACGTCGCGCTCGCGCCGGCGGTGCGCGCGATAGCGCTCGAACACGGCGCGCTCGTCGTCGAGCCCGAGCACCGACTTGAGCGTCGTGCCCGCGAAGGTGTGCGCGAGCATCCGCGGCGCGTGGCGCAGGACGAACCACGGACTGTGCGCGAGCGCCGCCGGCATGTGCCGCACCTTCATCCAGCGATCGGCGCGCCACCGCAGGAACTCGATGTCGTCGGTGCTGAGATGCTCCGTGCGCACGACCGCCGTCGTGCCGTCGTAGTGCGACACGTCCTCGTCGACGATCAGGCCGCGCGCCTCGAATTCCTTCGTCATCGGCGTGCCCGGATACGGCGTCGGATGCTGGATATACGGCCAGTCGACGTACTGCTGCGCGAACGCGAGGTTCGTCTCGATCGACTCGCGCGTATCGTCCGGGTTGCCGACGATCAGGCCGCCCACGACGAACATGCCGTTCGCGTGCAGGTGGCGGATCGCGTCGAGGCTCGCGTTGCCGCCGCCCTGCGCGCCGCGCCGCCGGTTCTTGGCGCGCGCGCGCAGGAACCCGAGATCCTCGTCGACGACGTTCTCGATGCCGAGGAAGACGTAGCGGAAGCCGGCGCGGCGCATGAGCGGCGCCAGCCGCGCGCCGTGCTGCGCGATCGGCGCCGTCATCGCCTGCACGACGTAGTCGAGATCGTCGAAGCCTGCGTCGACGATCGCGTGGCAGAGGCGCTCGAATCGCGGCGCGTCGAGCGTGATGTTGTCGTCCACGAGGAAGATCGCTTCGGCGCCGTGCCTGCGCGCGTCGGCGATGTCGGCGAGGACGCGCTCGATCGAATACGGGTGAAAGTTGCGTCCGCGCATCTCGATGATCGAGCAGAAGCTGCAGTCGAACGTGCAGCCGCGCGAGGTCTCGACGACGTCCACGGCGCGGCCGAGCAGCGTGTAGCCGCCGATCACGCGCGCGGCGCGGTTCGGCAGGCGCAGGCCGGCCGACGCCAGCGACATGATCGGCCGATCGGCGTTGCGCGCGAACCCCGACGGCGTGCGGTAGGACAGGCCGTCGATGCCGCCGAGCGGCGCGCCGCCCTCGAGCGCGCGCACGAGCTCGCACAGCGTCTGCTCGCCCTCGCCGCGCACGATGAAATCGACGGCCGGACAGCACTCGTACGCGTGCGGCGCGAGGCTCGGATCGTAGCCGCCGACGACGATGCGCGCGTCGGGCCGCACACGGCGAACCAGCTGCGCGAGGCCGAGCGCCGTCGCGCGCTGAAAGGTCATCACCGACAGCCCGACGACATCCGGCGCGACGTCGCGCAGCAGGCGCTCGACCGTCGATCGAACGGCCGACTGGACGAGGATGAGATCGGCAATCGCGACGCGATGGTGCGGATCGACGTTGCCGGCGAGCGACGCGAGCGCGCCGTTCGGCATGCGGATCGCGACAGGCGGCATGTGCTCGAACGCGTCCGGCATCGACAGCAGCAGCAGGTTCATGGCTGCGGCGTCCTGGCGCGCACCGGCGTCAGCAGGAGATCCTGGAAGTCGAAGCTGAAGTCGGTCTCCGGCGATACCGCGCGCATCTTCGCCTGATCGACCGCCGCATCGGGCGTGAGCGCGAACGTGACGTAGGCGTCGGCGCGCAGCTCGCGGTCGCGCCAGCGCGCGATGAACGTGTCGTGATCGTAATGCTGCAGCTCGCCCGTGAGCGCCGGCGTGTGCGAGAACTTCATCACGAGCTTGCCCGCCTCCTCGACGATCGCGATGTCGCCGTACCAGGCGTCGCGGTACGTCCCCGCGTACGCGGCGAGCGGCAGCGACGGCTTGGAAGAGGGCGTGTGCGCCGCGGCGCGCCGCTCCTCGTCGTTCGCGCGCGCCTCGGCCCGCGCGCGCAGCTTCGTGTAGCCGTCGATCCAGTCGAAGGAGGGCGCGCCGAGATAGTGATCGAGAACGTGGAACGCGATCGAGTCGAACGCGGCGCCCGATTCCTGATTCGTCAGCACGGCGACGCCGACGCTCGCGTCCGGCACGAAGATGACGCGCGACACGTAGCCCGGCAGCCCGCCCGTGTGCGTCACCGTCTGATGGCCGCGGTAATCGCGTACGTCGAGGCCGAGCGCGTAGCCGTGGAAGTGCATCGCGAGCGGCGCCAGCTCCGCGGGCGGCTCCGAGATCGGCAGCGGCGTGACGATGGTCGTCAGCTGGCGAGCCGTCTCCGCGGAGAGGAGGCGCGTGCCGTCGGCGAGCCGGCCGCCGGACACGAGCACGCGCAGCCACTTCGCCATGTCCTCCGCCGACGCGTTGATGCCGCCGGCCGGATTCGTGTTGTCGCTGTCGAACGGCGCGATCGG
>Ga0209474_10004918_pt1 | contig 11458 bp, 4 predicted proteins | sample GraSoiAngelo_145_FD_185902 | JGI IMG/M metagenome (GOLD analysis project Ga0209474, IMG submission 185902) | Grasslands soil microbial communities from the Angelo Coastal Reserve, California, USA - 14_1009_05_20cm (SPAdes) (version 2) | ecosystem: Environmental > Terrestrial > Soil > Grasslands ...
GGAATCCCGAAGTGTTACTATTCACAATGAAAGAGTTCCCACTGACGGTACTGTTGGTGATACTTACTGTGCCGCTGAAATTGTCGATGGCAGCGCCGGCCCCGCCACAACATAGGCCGCCTACTCTGTTGCTGCTGAGCATGCTGTTGGTGAGATTCACTGTTCCCGTGCTGAGGTTATCAATGCCGCCGCCACTCACGTCAGCAGTGTTACCGCTAAGCGTACCGTTGGTGACATTCACTATGCCGGTGCCGTTGTTACAAATAGCCCCGCCTCTGCCAGCCAAGCCGCCACCGGTGGCAGAGTTAGCGGTGAGCGTGCTGTTAGTGACATTCACCGTGCCGGTACTGTTGTTGAAAATTCCCCCACCAAACGCGGCGGTACTGCTGCCGTTGCCCACAGCAGAGTTGCCGCTGAGCGTGCAGTTGGTGACATTCACTGTGCCGCCGTTTAGGTTTCGAATACCACCGCCACTATTAAGTTGACCAGTGTTCTCATTGGTGGCGCTTCCGTTGGTCATAGTTATACCGGAGAAATTTACTGTGCCGACGGTAGTCACATTAAAGATGCGAAAAAGGGGCGTGCCGCTGACCGTACTGCGCTGCACGATCAGCTTGTCTACGCCCGGCCCGGTGATGTTAACGCTGTCGCTTACATTGGGCAGCGCCTTGGTTAAACGAACCGCCCATACCCCATTGCTATAGCCGGGATCAGTTGTCGGAATGCTGAAGCTGATGCCGTCGCCGCCGGCATGGGCGTTCGCCTCTTCAATGGCCGCCCGGAGCGTGCACACACCATTGCCCACTTGGGTCTCGCAATTACCATCACCGGGAAAGGCGTCGTCTCCGTCGCCGGTGCTGTTGACGACGAATATCTCCGGAAACGGCGCCTGCTGCGCGGTGTCAATGCGGGTTGCAGCGCAAAGGGCGAATGTGGCGACAGAGAAGAGAACCACTGCAAACGCGTTTTGGACCGACGCGCCTGAACGACGAACACGACGTGTGGAATGGGCAATTGTTTTCATAATGTGTATTTATCTCTTAGCGTACAGGTTTCATGGCGCGGATCCGATCACAGGGTAGGACGCGATAGTGAGCACGCGTTAATTACCTTTCGTTATGGCAACTTCGTGCCGATCGTCGACTGCACCTGTTGAACATCGGTGCTGTTGATCAAGCCATCGAGTGTTACGTCCTCGCGAAAGGTGGTCTTGCTCACAACCTGACCAACTTTCGATTGGGTCAGAGTCGTATCATTGGAGGCGACCGAGCCATTGTTGTTGGTATCACCAAACAACACTCCCATCGGAACACTCACATCGCCGGTGTTGGTCCCATCGCTGACTCCGGATAGGGTAATGACGATTCTTTGAGCATTGGATACTCCGGTCAGGTTAACTGTCACTAGATGGCCGCTCACGCTCGAGCTGCTTACACTGGCGGTGGCACCCAGTGCCTTCGGATCGGGAGTGACGCTTACGCTTCCTACCGTCACCGCCGTCGGGAAAGTGATGATGACCGTGAAAACATGGGAAGAACCACTTTTGCGGCATTCCACTCCGACCTTTGTTCCGGTAAGGGGAAGAGTAATATCAAACATCCCGGCCGTTCCATGGGTTTTGCGCGAGACTGCCTTAATTTGCGCGCCGAGTTCAAAGGCACCGATGTCGCTGCCATCTCCGCCGATGGCGTTGGCGACAGATTTGTTGATCGTGCGCGCATAGCCTATGCCGCGTTGGTCAGCAGTTAAGTGAAGCCCCGTTATAGTAATGCTAGTCCCCTTATCGATAGCTGGGCTACCAGACAGTAAGGCTACAGTTTCGGTAAGTCCGCCGTTATTTTGCAGACTGCCAGCAAGCTTCGGGTCAAGCGGTGATGCAATCGTTCCAGTCAGGTCAGTAGTTGCATTGAACCCTGCGCTGCCATCGTTCTTACCGACCAAGTTGAAGCCCTGTGAAGTGAAAGATCCAGCAACGTCCGGGTCAGAACCGGTTCCTATATTTTTAGCGATGATGGTACTCTTAACGGTGGCGTTGCCGGTGGCTTGGCTGTCATTGTAAATCCCGCCGCCAGCTGTGTCCGCAGAATTGCCACTGATCGTGCTACTACTGACGTTCAGAGCACCTCTATTGTAAATGCCCCCGCCAGACGCCAAGTTACGTCCGGCCGGAAAAGCTGCAGCGTCATTCCCGTAGATTGTGCTGCTGATGACATTGATGCTGGCGAAGTCGGCATTGTAGATACCGCCACCGTTAGTAACAGCGCGAGCCTGGTATATCGTACTCCGCGTGACAGTCATTGTGCCAGCGTTGTAAATGCCGCCGCCATTGCCGCCAGGGTTTCCGCCGCCATTTGTAAGATCAGCGTCAAATAGATATATCCTGGTGTTGGTGATGGTCATTGTGCCAGCGTTGTAAACGGCGCCGCCATTGCCGGCGCCGGTGACGCCGTTGGCCGAAGCATAACTGTCGCTTAGAGTACTATCGGTGACGTGGATCGTGCCTGTGCCGCTGTTGTAGATACAGCCGCCATTGCCACCATCAGCGGAGGTCGCGGTGAGATCGGAGTTAGTAACATTGATAGTGCCGCCAGCGCGGTTATAGATGCCACCCCCGTTCGTAGCAATAGCTGTGTTGTCGCTCTCTGCTAGTATGGCCCCCAAACTACAGTTCGTAACGTTAAGCGTGCCGGCATTGTAGTTCTGAATACCACCGCCGTTGTCGTCAAGTACTCCGCCGTTTACCAGGGCTAACCCGGACAAGCTTACCGTACCCGAAGTGGTCACGTTGAAGAAACGAAGAAGGCGGCCACCCGCGTTAAGCGCGAGCTTGTCGGCGCCGGGGCCGTTGATGTTGACGCTGTCACTTATATCCGGCAGCACCTTGGTCAAGACAATCGTCCACCTCCCGTTACTGTAACCCGGATCTGTCGTAGGGATGCTAAAGAAGATCCCATCACCACCGGCGTGAGCGTTCGTCTCCTCAATCGCCGCCCGAAGCGTGCACACACCGTTACCCACGGCCGTTTCGCACTGGCCATCCCCGTGGAAGGCGTCGTCCCCGTCACCGGTACTGTTGACGACGAATATCTCTGGAAATGGCGCCTGCGCATAGAGTGTGAATGCTCCTGCACAGAGTAAAGCTGCTTCAATCAAGGAGCGAAATAAGGGTAGTCTTTTCATAAGCCGGTCATCTGATTCTCACACGTGTACTGTCCCAAAACCCACGGGAGGTTACGCTCGGAGTCGAGCAAATCGCTGCGGACGACGAGAAACGCCTTTGGAATTGAAAGTGGGGTGTTGGGCCATAAGCGGATTCTTTCTTCCTCCCTTTCGTCGTGCTGCGGTTTCGCGCTGAAGGCGCGAGTAGGAATTACCGGGAGGAGATCGCCCCGGCCAGCGATTCAGGTTTATCGGTTCTGCATCCTGTGGGAAGCGCGACGGTTCTGTCGAGGCAAAACTCAGTTTTTCGCGACCGCACCAAGCTCTGCTTGCCTGAGCTCGAGCTTGTCGCTCGCCTTCTGTATCGCCGCCGATAGGGCTTCGATCTGCTTCTGCTGTTTTGCATTGCTCGCCTGCTGACTTGCGACAATCGCGTTCAGCTCCTGAACTTGGCGATGCTCCTTCAGGAATTCATTTAGCAGCATCGCGTTTACCGCCTCGTAGCGGACGGTGGTAACCTTCCCATCCTCATCGCGCACGACCAGATCGGGATTCACCTTCTCCACATCTTCAGCCACTAGCCCGAACTGCGGGATCTTGTCCGGGTCGAGCTCTTCCTTGTAACTGAAGGTGACTGGTTTCAGCTTGAGCACCGCTTCGCTCGCCTTGTCCATTGGCTTGATATCATCCTTGAACCGAGCCGAGGACTGGACAGTGCCAAGCTGGCCATTGGAGTTGATGATTACACCTACTCCACTCGCCACCGTCTTAGCGTAAATGCCGGCGACAAATGTCTTCTGCTGCGTTCCCGATTTACCGATTCGGATCGTGTTCGCTTCCCCGGCAACGCCAGCCACGTTGGCTCCGATATCGATGTTGTTGCCGCCAGTCGTGAGATTCTGACCAGCTAAAGCGCCAAGGGCGGTGTTATTGCTGCCGGCAGTATTGTTATTCAGCGCCTGAATACCCATGGCCGTATTCGAGCTGCCAGTATCGTTACGGAGCGCGTTCTCGCCGCTGGCCGTGTTGAAGCTACCCGCTGTGTTGTTGAAGAGGCTGAACGCACCGTTTGCCGTGTTTGAACTGCCGTTAGCGTTTTTCGACAATGCACTAATGCCCATCGCTGTATTGTCTCCTCCAGTGGTATTGCCGACGAGGGCTTGCCAACCGGTGGCGGTATTTTCGGCTCCGCTGCTGTTCGTTTTCAGTGCCTCAAAACCGGTAGCGGTGTTATTACTAGCCGTGTTGTACAGGAGAGCAGAGTAGCCGTTAGCAGTGTTGTCGTTGCCGGTTTGGTTGCTCTCGAGCGCACCGCCGCCAGTGGCTGTATTATAGCTGCCCGTGTTGTTACTAGTGAGCGAAAAGGAACCGTTTGCCGTGTTATAGGCGGCGACGGTGTTGTTCAAGAGTGCTTGGAATCCAGTAGCTGTGTTATTGCTGCCCGTGGTGTTGTCAGAAAGCGCAGCGTCACCAGCGGCCGTGTTGGCGAGGCCGCTCGTATTGCGAAAAAGCGCAAATGCACCTACGCCGGTGTTGTACACGCCATCGGTATCCTTATAGAGTGCTTCATTACCAATCGCCGTGTTCTCTCCGTCCAGTGTCGTGCTTGGCCAGCTGAACAGCGCATCTTGGCCTTCCGCGGTATTGCGGTTGTCATACCCGCCGTCGGGAGCCGGAGTGACCGCGCGAGCCGATGGTGAAAGCGCGAAACAGACGAGCGCGAACGAGACAATTACAACTGCCGGCAGCAGAGGTAAGCGGTCGATCGGAATTTCGTGGTCGATAGTTGAACTGTTCATGATTTGATTTGCTCCTGTTGTTTTGGGCTTTTGAGGTCGTGATTGCAGGTCATTTAGGCCCGTTCACCGGTGTACTGTCCCCAATCGAGCGCGAGGTTACGGAGAAAATTGAAACAACCACGGATGTCGCGGACGACACGAATGGGCCGCCGACCAGCAAAGGGCGCCTGAGATCAGCTACCTCTACCTATTTTGGTGCGAGCGAGCCGACCCGCCTCCGCCATCCTCCTTCGCTTACGCTACGGCGCGGTTAGAAGAGGAATCGAGTGCCTTGGGCCAAGCGAATTGACGATTTGTTCGAACCACGGATCACCGCCAAGCGAGTACCACAACGGCAGCAGCTTTAGCCAATCATAACCGACCATTCCTGGAACGTGGACAGCCGCGGCAAGCTGTTCAGATGTTGAGGTCGTCTCGCCCAACTCCGCTCCGGACCCGCGAGCTTATGGAGGGGTTTGCGGAAAAGATTTTGCGACTAGTTTTTGAAAGCGGGGCTCATCCCGCAGCGGATCGAGCAGTGGATCAACCCTTAACCAGTTATCAGAAGATGTCTCCAAATAGTCCATCGCCGTCTCTTTCTGGTCCAGGGCTATGTACATCAAAGCGTAGACATGGTTGCGGACGTAGTGCCTGTGTCCGCATTCGTTTAAGTTTTGCATAAGCTGCGTGACCTCGGCTGTCCTCCCTATTTTGGCGTAGGCTAGGCCGAGCAGGGCCAGCGCGTCGCAACTATCGTTTAAAGTTCTCTCTTTCTCGTATTCGCTGATTGCGCCGTTAACGTCTCCCTTCAGAAACAGGACCGCGCCAAGCATCGTGTGAGCATAAGCAAAATTGCCGTCGAGCGAGAGCGTGGCACGCAGTTGCGCAATTGCTTCATCATAGCGACGGGCCAACATGAGAGTGCTCCCCAGGTCTGCATTGATGATGAGCGAAAAGGGGTCGAGCTCGATCGCCCGTTTTCCCTCTTTAATCGCCTCTTCAAATCGGCCAAGCGATGTCAGCAAAGTGTTCCCGTACCAATGATGAGCGGTCGCATAGTTAGGATCGAGCTCGATCGCCCGCCTAAACTCAGCTTCTGACTCCCGGAACTTGAAATCGTAGCAGAGCAACATCCCGAGCGCGGCATGCCCTTCCGGAGAACTCTCGTCCAACTCAATGGCTCGGGTAGCCGCAGCTTTCGCCTTTGGGAACATGTCTTGTGAAGCGCCGGCCTCATAGAATGGCATCAACAGCGTAGCCTGGGCTAGTCCGGCATAAGCGTTGGCGTAGCCGGGATCCGCTGAGATGGCTTGCTGAAAGTAATCCGCGGCCGTTTGTAAATCGCCACTAGTCCGTTTATTCCAAAAAAACCTGCCTTTGAGGTAAAGTTGATGCGCCCGCGTATTCTCAGTTGGCCGCGCCTCGATTGCGCGCTGCGCGGAGCCAGTCAACTTTGCTTGCAGAGATGAGGCAATCCTTTGCGCGACCTCGCTTTCCACGGCGAACACGTCGCTGAGCTGGCGATCGTAGGTCTCGGCCCACAGGTGCGAATCGGTGGAAGCATTCATCAACTGCACCGTAATTCGAATCTGCTCGCCTGACCTTTGCACCTGGCCTTCCAGAATATTTGCCACCCGGAGCTGCTGCCCGATCTCGCGCAAGCTCGGTGGCGAGTTCTTATACTTTGCCGTCGATGTGCGGGAAATAACCTTTAGCTCGGCGATTTTCGAAAGCCGGCTGAGGATTTCGTCCTGGATGCCATCAGTGAAATAAGCATTCGAGTTATCACCGCTCAGGTTCGCAAAAGGCAAAACTGCGATCGATTTGTCCGACGCCGCAACCGACTTTGTCGGCTGCCGCCGAAGCAGCTCAGTTTGCGAAATGATTACGCCCAGCGCCACCAGCAGAGCAGCTAAAGATGCAACTGAGACGGCGGTGGCTGGTTTGCGTTGCAGCCATTTGTTTCCACGACTAACTAGACCCGAGCGACGTGCCCTAATTGGTTCGCGTCGTAGCCACCGTTCCAGGTCTTCGGCCAACGTGAGCGCGGAAGGGTACCGCCGCTGGGGATCCTTCTCCAGGCATTTCAGGCAGATGGTGGAAAGGTCGCGATCTACTTTCGGATTTAACAGCCGCGGTTCCTTCGGATCCGTTTCCAAAACCAGCCGGACCGTTTCGTAGCTGCTTCGCCCAACAAAAGGCGGAGCACCGGTCAGCAGTTGGTACAACACGGCACCGAGACCATAAATATCTGCCGCACCTGTTAGCTCAGCGTTACCATTTGCCTGTTCTGGTGCCATGTAGCTCGGCGTCCCCAGCATTTCCGTCGTGCGCGTAACGGTACTTTCCGTCTCGACCAGCCTTGCCAAACCAAAATCGGTCAGATGCGGTTCGCCCTCCTTATCAAGCAGCACATTCCCTGGTTTGATGTCCCGATGCAGAATACCGTGCTCGTGAGCGTAGTGCACGGTGCGCGCCAGCTTTGCGATTAGTTCCACCGCCCGGCGAATCGATATTGCCTGACGCTTAACTACTTCATCGAGCTGGCCACCTTCGACCAGGTTCATGCTGTAGTAACAACAATCGTGGCGCTCACGGATTTCGTGAATTGGAACGACCGATGGATGGTTCAGGCTGGCCGCTGCCTCGGCTTCGAGACGGAAGCGTCTTAGGTGTGCCTCGCTTGCCCAATGGCCTACGCCAATAACTTTTAATGCAACTGTCCGATTAAGACTTTTCTGCCGGGCGCGATAAACTACCCCCTGCCCGCCCCGGCCAATTTCGTTCAACAACTCGTAGTCCTCGAAGTCTGTCGGCATCGCCACTGGGCTCGATTCGAAAGACTCATCATCTTCACCCAGCGGCCCAAGGCCGGTCTTAAACAGACATAAGCCGCAAAATCCTTGTGGCGCGTCCGCAAAGATCCTGCTCCCGCAGGTACCGCAGATGCGGCTCACATTCGCGTCGGCACTTTTTGGGAAATGGCTCATCTCCATGGTACTGTCCCAAATCTTGTTAGAGGTTACGTTTGCAGTACCGAAATGAAATGCCGCAACTCCTCTTCGACGTCGCCCGGCACCGCCACCGTTTGCGCAATCTCCTCACGTAACAGCAACCGATATCGCTGGCGCAGGCGATGGAATGCCTGTTTCACCGCATTTTCCTTCATCCTCAGTTCCTGCGCGATCTTTGCCTGCGACGGTCGATCATCACTTAGCATTTGCTTTAACTGATTGAATAATGCGCTGTTGCCCGCGACTTGATATTCCTCCTCCAATCGCGTGAGCACTTGTTCCAGTAATGTGAAGGCCCATCGACGCTCATAAATTCGATCAGCAGTCAACGTGTCAGCTGGCTCGACATCGGCCCGCTCCCGGACGAGAAGTTCTTCCAACGGCACGAGCGGGCGACCTTCACCGCGCTTAACCGTGATGGAGCGACGGTGCGTCTTAGCAAGGAAATTCTTGAGTGACGCCAGTAGATAAGAACGCAACCTTCCCTTTTCGCGCCGTACTGCATCGAGATCTCTTCGCTCCAGCAGCACGGCAAAAAAACCCTGAGTAAGGTCCTGTGCTTCTTCCGGAGAATAGCCTTGCCGCCTGACGAAACCGTAAAGCGGCCACCAGTAAGTGCGGCAAAGTTTTTCCAGCGCTTCTTCGGCCGATGGCGATTTACCCTGCGCGTCTAAAACCACGCTCCATTGCGTGGTGGTAAAGGCAACGGCGCCGTTGTGCGCGCTTGCGCCAATCCCCCTCCATGAAGCCACCCGATTATCCGCAGACACTTGATGATTCAAATAAAAAGTGGCGCCAAAATCAATACTATACCGCGCGGCCGATTGTCAGATTATGTCCTACAAGCATCGCTCAAAAACGTCGCCAACCCTATCATCTACAATAAACCCGCTGATCATAACATTGTCGCCGGTATCCACGTGACGACCAAGCGCAGCCGGGTCTACGGCAAGCTATAGATTTCGACGAGCGCGTTGCGTGAAAGCCCCGATGGCTTGCTGCACTGTCCAGAAACTACAGCCAGGTAACGCGGGAAACTTCAACGCGCTTCAGATGACTGCGCCTTCCACGGACGTCTTGAAATTCGATTGCCACCAATCTCTGCCACAAAGAGGTCCCAAAGGAGTCAAATGCCATTTTCATGGCTGTTCCTTTCGGAGGTACCCCGGCTCCCTACTTTTTGTAAACCTCCAACAAGGCAACACCTGTTCCGCCATTCTGGCCCGACACAACCGCTGTGTGGTTGCCGTTGGTGAGCGTTACCTGGACCGCAACTATTCGCTACTAGTCGCTTCTCGGGACGATTGGCAGTCGGTCTTTACGAGCATCTCTGACGAGCGCTATTACTCATTATCTTGGCACCTTCACCTGGGTCTGTTTCACCGTTTGATTTCCCGCGCCATCGCGGCAGGTGATGGTGATGGTATAAATACGCCCTGCGCCTGTGCCCGAGCGCTCGGCCCGCAGCCGTACGTGATGCGCATCGATGATTTGCCAGTCGGGCGTTCTATCACCATCGCCGAGGCCGTTGATCGGTTCGTTGCTCGTGACTGACAACGTGCAAGTAACCGCTGAGCAGTTATCCACCGCGTTGTAGTTAACGGTAACATTGCGCATGGTGTGATCGGGCGGCCGCAAAACAGAGGGCGTCGCCGAGACGTTTGTCACCGAAGGCGCTTGTGCGTCACGGACTTCCACTTTTTGCGTCGCGGTCGCCGTATGGTCGTGCGCATCCGTCGCTGTCCAAGTGATCGTTGTCGTGCCCAACGGGTACGGGCCGTTCAGCGCCAAACCATCGCTACGTTGGCCGCTTACGGTCACGCCCGGGCAGTTATCTCCGGTCGTTGCCGTACCGGGGTTCACCGTGGCTGAGCACTGACCCGGAGTGTTGCCCACGCTAATATCGGGCGGTGCGGTAATAGTGGGATTTTCCGTGTCGTTAACCGTGATCTTGAAACTGCAAGTCGGACCTGCGGTCGAACTGCACGTGACCGGTGTGTCGCCGATCGGAAAAAAGGAGCCGGATGCGGGACTGCACGCAATGGTACCGCACTCAGCGTTATTCGAATTTGGGACTGAATAGTTCACGACCGCACCGCACTCGCCGGCGTCGTTCGACTGCGTGACATCAGCCGGGCAAGTCAGCTCGGTGCAGGCAGCGAACTCATAGGCGCCAATGTCGATGTGCGCGAATTGCGGGCGGGGCACGCCGCGTTGATCGAATGGATACGATGGCGGATGCGCATCGTCACCGGCATCGAAAGCTGGACTGTTGCCATCAATCGCCATAGTCGGCGTGCTGCCCGGCGGGTTGATCTGCAAAGGCCCAAGCTGCGGATCAGGAGGGTTCGGCGCGATATTACCCGGGCAGCCGAAATTGTTTCGGATGAGATTGCCAGAGCCAGCGTGAGTAACCGAAGGCCCTTGAAAGAAACACTCGCGCGCGGTCTGATTGGCCAGAATAGTATTGTACAGGTGAAACGATGTCGGCGGTGTAATAGTGACATCGACCCCACCAACGTTCACAACGTAGGGAACCTGCACCACGACGATACCGCCGCCTTCGCCCGTGCTTTCGTTTCCGCTGATGGTTGAATTATAGACTGCCAGCGAGCCATTATGGGAAAAGATCGCAGCGCCTTCATCCTGACCGTTTTGGGCTACTGTATCAGTTCCGTCGCAGCCGCCGCCCTTGCAACCTCGCACGACAAAATTGCCCGTGAACGTGCTGTTGAGAATTGTGACGGCGCCGGTGTCGTTGAAAATCGCTCCACCTAAGGCCGCACCACCGCCAGCATGAGCCTCGCTGGCATTACCGCCAAACTTGCCGCCAGCCCCCGGGATCTCGTTGGACGTTGCGCCACCGCCGCCAAACCCACCGTCGCCGCCTTCCGCCGACGCAAAAATCCCCCTGCCGGAGGAAGCGCCGCCACCGCCGCCGAAGCCACCATTGCCGCCATCTGACGCACCATAACCTTCCCCGCCACCTCCTCCTCCGCCGCCGTACTCACCATTGCCACCAGTACCGCCCGAGTGGAAAGTTGACGAGTCCCCCGCGCCCCCACCGCCGCCACCGCCACCGGCACACTGGCCGTTTTGCCCATTATTGAAGAATGCGAAATCGCCGCCCTTGCCACCACAGTCAAAGCCGCCGGCACCCCCGGTGTCGAACCCACCCACAGCACCGCTGCCGACGGTTCCGCCGCCGCCGCTGCCAGCAGCGACACCCAGCGTCGTGCGGGCATCGCCACCTGATCCTCGTGCACCTCCACCGCCGCCCCCGCTGTAGCCGTTTTTGCCACCGTTCCCGGCGAGTCCGCCGCCACCGCCCCTACCATGTTGACCATCAGGAAATACGATAAATGGGCCGGCGTTACCACCAGCCGCGCCGTTGCCCTCGAACGTGCTGCTCTCGACCATGAGGCTGCCGCCATAGACATAGATCGCGCCGCCCGCGCCCATGCCGCCGCCGCCGCCGCCATATCCGTCACCGCCTTTAAACGTAAA
>Ga0209474_10004922_pt1 | contig 11454 bp, 5 predicted proteins | sample GraSoiAngelo_145_FD_185902 | JGI IMG/M metagenome (GOLD analysis project Ga0209474, IMG submission 185902) | Grasslands soil microbial communities from the Angelo Coastal Reserve, California, USA - 14_1009_05_20cm (SPAdes) (version 2) | ecosystem: Environmental > Terrestrial > Soil > Grasslands ...
AGCAGTTTTTGTATTTTTTTCCGCTGCCGCAGGGACACGGTTCGTTGCGACCGACCTTTGGGATTGAACGTCGAATTGGCAGATCGATCGAAACCTCGCCCGCGCCATCGCCATCGCCAGCGGCCGACGCCATCGCGCCGACTGGTTGAGGCTGACGCGCGCGCGACGCAGCGCCTGCGGTTAGCGGGATCGGTGCGTGTTCGCGCAGCAAGAATTGCGGCAACGTGGCGAGGAAATTCTCGAATGCCTGCAAGTTGGAGGTGCTGCGGAAGAGATTATTCAGCACCTCGTTCTTAATGTTCGCCATTAATTCAACGAACATGTCGTAGGCTTCAGTCTTGTACTCGATGAGCGGATCTTTTTGCGCGTAGCCGCGCAAGTAAACGCCCTCGCGCAACGCGTCCATTGCGTAGAGATGTTCCTGCCAGAGCCGATCGATGGCGTTGAGAATGATGTAGCGCTCGAGGCTCTTCACCGCCGTGGGCTCTTCGTAAGCCGATTTGCGCTCGTAAGCGTTCTTGATCTTTTCCACCAGGAACTGCGCGTTTTCCTCGACGCTCCGCGTTTCGAATTCCGCTTTCTCCTTGGTCAGGCCGAGCGGGAAGGTCGTGTTGACCCAATGAATGAAGCCGTTGTAGTGCGGTTCATCGACATCGAGATATTCTTTTACCTTGGCGGGCACGGCTTCATCGATCACTTCGTAAATGAGCGCGCGCGGTTCCTCGGAATCGATCACTTCGTTGCGCCAGGTGTAAACCACCTCGCGCTGCATGTTCATCACGTCATCGAAATCGAGTGTCCGTTTTCGGATCATGTAGTTGCGCTGCTCCACGCGTTTCTGCGCTGTCTCGACCGATTTATTGAGCCAGCGGTGCTCAAGTTCCTGACCTTCCTCGAGTCCAAATCGTTCCATGATTCTCGTCATCCGATCGGCTGCGCCGAAATTGCGCATCAGGTCGTCTTCGAAACTTACATAGAACCGCGATGCGCCCGGGTCGCCCTGCCGCGCGCAACGTCCGCGCAACTGTCGGTCTATCCTGCGCGCCTCATGGCGTTCAGTGGCGATCACCTTCAACCCGCCTAGCTCGGTCACGCCAGGACCAAGCTTAATGTCAGTGCCGCGGCCGGCCATGTTTGTTGAAATCGTGACGGTGCCCGGTTGACCGGCGCGTGCCACGATCTCGGCCTCCTGCATGTGAAATTTCGCATTCAAAACGTTGTGCGGAATCTTCTCGCGCTTCAGCATTCGACTGAGCAACTCCGAGGCTTCAACGCTCACGCTGCCGACCAGCACGGGCTGCGTTTTCGCGTGGGCTTCTCTGATTTCCTTGATCACCGCGTTGTATTTTTCGCGCCGCGTTTTGTAGATGCGATCGTTGTAATCCGTGCGTCGCACCGGCCGATTGGTCGGGATCACGTTCACGTCGAGTTTGTAAATGTCGTGAAACTCTGCCGCTTCCGTTTCGGCTGTGCCGGTCATTCCCGCCAGTTTTTGATAAAGCCTGAAATAATTTTGTATCGTGATCGTCGCCAAAGTTTGAGTCTCGCGATCGATCTGGACGCCTTCCTTTGCTTCCACGGCCTGATGCAAACCATCGCTCCATCGTCGCCCCGGCATTTTGCGCCCGGTGAACTCATCGACAATTACGACTTTGTTATCCTCGATGACGTACTGGACGTCTTTCTCGAACAAGCAGTAGGCGCGCAGCAGCTGTGAGATGTTGTGGATGCGCTCGGCTTGTGCGTCGCAATGCTGCTGGCGTTCCGCTTTTTTCTTGTCCTTCTCCTCTTGCGGCAGTTCCGGATCGAGATCGATCTCGGTAAATTCGTTAATCAAATCCGGCAACACGAATGCGTTCGGATCATCAGGATTCAGAAAGCTGCGCCCCTGTTCAGAAAGGTCCGCTTCGTTCGATTTTTCGTCGATGGTGAAGAAAAGTTCTTCCTTAAGCGCGAATAGTTCCTCCCTGCGCGTGTCCTGGTAAAACGAAAGCTCGGCCTTATCGATGGCGCGGCGCTTGTCCGGATCTTCCATCATCCGCAAAAGCTGTTTATTGCGCGGCTGACCAAGTTTCACCTTGAACGTGAGACGCCCGCCGGTTTCCACATCGCCGTGCTCAAATTTTTCGATGGCCTCGCTGGCCAGCCGGTTGCAAAGCATGTTTTGCTTTCGCACCAACTGCTCAATCAGCGGCTTCCATTTGTCGTATTGATGAGTGGAAATCGTCGCCGGGCCGCTGATGATGAGCGGCGTCCGCGCTTCATCGATCAGAATGGAATCAACCTCATCGACGATGGCATAATGATAGCCGCGCTGGACTTGTTGCTCGCGCGTCGTGGCCATGCCGTTGTCGCGCAGATAATCGAAACCGAACTCGCTGTTTGTCCCGTAGGTGATGTCCATTGCGTATTGTTCGCGACGCACATCGGGTTCCTGATCGTGTTGAATGCAGCCAACTGTGAGCCCTAGGAAATCGTAAAGCAGCCCCATCCATTCCGCGTCGCGTCGCGCCAGATAATCGTTCACGGTCACCAGATGCGCGCCGCGCCCTGTGAGAGCGTTTAGATAAAGCGGCAAAGTCGCGACCAATGTTTTGCCTTCGCCGGTCGCCATCTCTGCGATCCGTCCCCGGTGCAAAACGATTCCACCGAGCAATTGAACATCGAAGTGCACCATGTCCCAGACCATGGGCTGATCGCACACAGTGAATGTGTGCTGCCGCTCTTTCAGCCGGCGCGCCGCGTTCTTCACCACAGCAAATGCTTCCGGCAAAATTTCATCCAGCTTCCTCCATTGCTCCTCCAGCGCCGGAATTTTAGAAACTTCTTCTTTCCAAGCCGCGCTCTTTGCGCGCAACTCGCCATCCGACAAGCCCTTGAACTGCTCATCCAGCTCGTTAATCCGGCGGACAATCGGCGACAGCCGCCTGAGCTCCCGCTGATTCTTCGACCCGAGAATTTTCTTTAAAATCCAACTAACCATTTGAACCTCTAATATCGGTCAGATTCCCGCACTATCAATCTGGTAGGGACGGCCTCGCCGAGCCGTCCGTGACCACCTCGCCGTCTTTTTAGCAGCTACAGAAATTTTCGTGGCAATTCGACTGCTCTCCGCAAGAGGCGCAGGTAATGGTTCCGTGAAATTTCGATACCGCCAAATTGTTGCAGGTGCGGAGTGAGCCATTGCGTATCGAGCAACACGAATTTGCGATCGCGCAAGTGCTTTACCAATGCCGCGAGCGCAATCTTGGAGGCATCAGTCACGCGATGAAACATGGATTCACCAAAGAAAGCTCCGCCAACCGCGACACCGTAGAGTCCGCCGGCAAGCCTCCCTTCGTTCCAAGCTTCGACAGAGTGCGCGTGACCGAGCTCATGCAATCGCGTGTAGCTTTCGATGATGTCCCGATTGATCCACGTATCTTCCCGTTTCGCGCACGCAGCGATCGCTTTGGAAAACGCCTTGTCGATTGTAGTTTCAAATACTCTCCTGCGCAGGAGACGTCCCAACGCGTGAGGGACGTGAAAATCTTCCAGTGGCAGGATCGCGCGTGGATCGGGCGAAAACCATTCGATCGAGTCGTCCTCCATGGCCATGGGGAAAACACCGAGCCGATAGCCTTGCAGCAAAAGTTCCGGATCGATCATCGTCGTTAAAGCGTTAAAGCGCTGAAATGTCGAAGCGGCAACAACGTTATCATTCTGAGCGAAGCGAAGAATCTCTGATTTGCCTTCGAGAACGCGTTGGTAGGGCGCCGTCACTCCGTGCGCGCCGTTGTCGGCAAACCGAAGCGGCGTGTCCCGACCCATCGGGACCCGCCCTACCGATGCGCCCTTTGCAGAAATAGACCAAGATGTTTCGCTTCGCTCAACATGACAGTTTAGGGACTGACCGGTTTTACGCTTCAAGCTTCTTGCAATGGAATATCCGCTTCATAAAATATGTAGATGAAACGCATGCCGATCCTGCTAGCGATCGCATGGCTGGTCTTGAGCGGCTCCGCGGACCCTCTCGAACAGCGCAGTACACTAGAACTACAAGAGCAGTTGCAGCGAGGCTTGACTGGTCAGGGAACACTTGGTCCCCTGGAACGCTCTACCGACGATCCAGCTGCGCGGCATAGCGTCCCCCAAACTCATCCGTAGCGTGTGAAGACTCCAGATTCATCCACACACTCGAGAATTCTCATCCTCGATTTTGGCTCGCAGTACACGCAGGTCATAGCGCGGCGAATCCGTGAGTGCCAGGTATATTCGGAAATTGTTCGCTTCGACACGCCAGTCTCTGAAATTGCCGCAGCAAAACCCAACGGGCTAATCCTCTCTGGCGGACCAGCGAGTGTTTATGACAAAGGAGCTCCGCAAATAGACCCAGAGATTTTCTCGCTCGGCATTCCCGTATTGGGAATTTGTTACGGGCTGATGCTGATGGCGCATCACCTTGGCGGCCAGGTCGTGTTTACCGGGCGACGCGAGTACGGTCCCGGTACGTTGCACATCAAGAACGGTTCTGAACTCTTCAATGGATTGGGCAGCCACCTCGACGTTTGGAACAGCCATGGCGACGAAGTGACGGCGTTGCCGAAGTGTTTTCGCGCCGTCGGAACGACCGAAGGTTGCGACTTCGCCGCGGTGGAGGATCCGCAACGCAAACTTTACGGATTGCAATTTCATCCCGAAGTCGCGCACACGCCGCGCGGTAAAGAGATCCTGCAAAATTTCGTATATCACATCTGCCACTGCGCGATGGACTGGACGATGGGGTCCTTCATCGAAGAAGCGTGCGCCCGTGTCCGAAAACAAGTCGGCGATCAAAAAGTCGTGCTCGGTTTAAGCGGCGGCGTTGATTCTTCAGTGACGGCAGCGCTGCTGCACAAGGCGATCGGCGATCAGCTCACCTGTATTTTCGTGAACAATGGGCTACTGCGCGCGCGCGAGGAAGAAATCGTGCAGCGCGTTTTCGGCGAGAATTTCCATGTGCGTTTGAAATACGTGGACGCCAGCGAACGTTTTCTGGCGCTGCTCAAAGGCGTGACCGATCCCGAAACCAAGCGAAAGCTGATCGGCAACGAGTTCATCAACGTATTTCAGCAGGCGACCGAGGACCTGCTCGAGGAAGACCGGAGAAACGCCGCGCGCAGACACGGCGGTTACAAGTTTCTCGCGCAGGGAACGCTTTACCCTGACGTAATCGAGAGCGTATCGATCGGGGGCAATCCCGCGCAGGTGATCAAGAGTCATCACAACGTCGGCGGCCTGCCGGAAAAAATGCATTTCGAGCTGGTCGAACCGGTGCGTCAATTATTCAAAGACGAAGTGCGCCAGGCAGGCTTGCAGCTCGGGTTGCCCAAAGAAATTGTCTATCGCCAACCCTTTCCGGGGCCAGGTCTGGCAGTGCGCATTCTCGGTGAAGTTACGCTCGAGCGGTTATCGATCTTGCGCGAAGCGGACACGATCGTGCAAAGCGAAATGGAGGCGGCCGATTGGTATTACAAAGTCTGGCAATCATTTGCTGTTTTGCTTCCGGTGCAATCGGTCGGGGTCATGGGCGACCAGCGCACCTACGAGAACACGGCCGCCTTGCGCATCGTGGAGAGCCAGGACGGTATGACCGCTGATTGGGTGCGCATCCCCTACGAACTACTCGCGCGCATCTCAAACCGCATCAGCAACGAAGTCAAAGGTGTCAATCGCGTCGTGTTCGATATCTCCAGCAAACCGCCCAGCACGATCGAGTGGGAATAATTGTCATTCCGAGCGAAGTCGCCTGCCAAGCCGTACCTTTATGCGAAGGTCTGGAGGAATCTCTTGCTATCCTTTTGATTTTCGATCGTAGATTGACGTCGCCCGAATCAATCGAATTGCCCAACCGCGCTCATGAATTCCGAGAAATCTTTCCCGTTGCGCGCGGCGTGATTGAGCGCGTCCAAGCGCGCATTCATTGCTGGTTCAGGCAGCGCGACGCGATATGAGTGTCCCGCGGCCGCGGGATTTGCAAAAACGATTTCGTCCCACTGGATAGAAGAAATTTCATCGTTGAAACGAGCCACCGCGCGACCGCGGAAAAACGCGCGCGTCGTTTCCGGTGGGTTGAAGATCGCGCCCTTGATTTCATCCTCGTTCGTAACACGGCGGATTAAGCCTTTGCGCAACAGTTCGTAGTATAAGCCGCGGTCCAGATCGAGATTGTGATATTCCAGATCGATGGATTGAAGCCAGGGGTCGCTCCAGGAAAGTTTTTCTTCCGCCTGCAACGCGTCCAGCAAGAACTTCTTCGCAACCCAATCGACGCGGTCTCGGGTTGACATCACCTCGCGCTCGAGGTCGTTGAGGACACTTTCCCATTCGCGCATGACCCATTGCTGATCTTCGGTCGCGTCGTCATTCAGCTTGCTGGCGGCGCGCAAATAAATCCGTTGCACTTCGATCGCGGAAATCTTGCGGCCATCTTTCAATTCGATGATCCAATCGTAGGTTTGATCGCGGCTGATTGATTTGTTGGCATCAACCGGTTGTGCGATTTCAAGCTGGGGCGCTTCGCCGCGCTCAATCAAATCGAGAACCAGTGCCGTGGTCCCGATTTTCATGGCCGTGGCCCATTCGCTCATGTTCGAATCGCCAAGGATAACGTGAAACCGGCGATAGCGGCTCGCGTCCACGTGCGGCTCGTCACGCGTGTTGATCAGAGGTCGACGATTCATCGTGTCGATGGACACCACCACACTGAAAAAATCCGCGCGCTGCGAGATTTGATAGACTCCAGAATCGCTTTGTCCGCTCTCCGCTTCGATGCCCATCTTTCCGGCGCCCGCGAAAATCTGGCGGGTGACGAGAAACGGCAGAATCCCGGCGACAATTCGATCCCATGCGATTTCGCGGCTCATCAGGTAGTTGTCGTGACAACCGTAACTGTGCCCGGCAAAGTCGGTATTATTCTTGTAAAGCCGGACTTCGTAGCCGGGCGGCAACTTCTGATTTCGACGCCGCGCGCACTCCGCGAGGATACGCTCACCCGCTTTGTCCTGTGCCGCGATCTGGTGAAGAGTTGTGCACTCTGGCGTGGAATATTCCGGGTGTGCGTGATCGTTGTAAAACCGGGCGCCGTTTGAAAGGACGAGGTCGCTCTTTATTTCCTCGAAACTGAGTGGGCGGCGTTTATCGATCTCGTAATAAGCTGATTCGTCGGTGTCTTGAAGTAATTCGCGCGCCCGAAACCCGCGTGCGTCAAGATGCGGATCTTCCAATTCATAATCCCATTTCATCAGCGCGCCGTGATCGGTGTAGTGCCGCACCAGCTCGATCGATTCGGCCACGACATCGACGGTTTCCGCACCGCTTAGAGTGATGCCGTACTCCGTCTCCAGCCCAAAGACGCGTTTCATCAAAGCCTGCTATTTAAGGTTTAGATTACGCCAAACGCTGTGCGTGCGTGCGCATCGGACACCGCCTTCACAGGCGAAATTTTTACGACGTTTTCGGGATCGTAATCGATTAGCTTGAGCCAGTCTTCGGTGATGTCCGTCGTCGGAAAAATATCGTTCTCCACGTACTCGGCATTGAAAGCGAGTTGCAAATCCGTTTCGCGAATTCCTTCCTCCTGTTGAGTGGCGATAGCCCTTTTGATCGCTATCGCTTTCGCGCGCTCCACAATCGAGGCAATGATCGCACCACTGATGAGATCGCTGCGGTAAAGCGTTTCCTTGCGCCCGCTGCGCAATGTCACCTGCAGAAATTTATTCTCGTCGCGGCGCGTAAACTGCCAGTCCACAAAACGCTCGATCAGACGCTCGATCGACGCTCCCAATCCATCGGCTTCTTTCGCGAGCACACCATCGTACGGCAAATGGTCGGTCAGATAGATGCGGTAGATCTCGCGCGTACCCAGCTTATCCGGCCGATGGACCTTGATTTTCCGATCGATCCGACCAGGCCGCAAAATTGCTGGGTCAATCAGGTCCGCGCGATTGGAAGCCAGGATAATTACCACGTCGTTGAGTGAATCGATACCATCCATCTCAGAGCAAAACATCGGAACGAGCGTGGACAGGATGTTCGAGTGACGCGATGCCCGGCGCGTGCCCAGGATCGATTCGGCCTCGTCGATAAACAGAAACGGCATGTAGCCTTCGCTTTTCTTCTCGCGAGCGGTGGCAAAAATCTCGCGCACCATTCGCTCCGATTCGCCCACCCACATGTTCAGAATCTCGGGACCTTTGACATGCATGAAATATTCCCGCATCTCGGTACCGGCCCTCGCCCGAAGCTGCTTGGTTAAATTGTACGCGGTCGCCTTGCCAATGAGCGTTTTCCCGCAACCCGGCGGACCGTAGAGTAGAAAACCTTTCGGCGTGGCGTGTTGAAATTTTTGGAAAAGATCAACATGTAAGAGCGGCAGCTCGATCGCGTCTTTGATGGCCTGGAGCGCTGCCTCCTGGCCACCGACCTTTTCCCACGGCAGCTCTGGCACAGTGTCGAGATAATGCTCGTGGGATTTTGTGCTGGAGAGCATCTCCAGCGCCATCCGGTAATTTGAATCAACGCGAACTTCGTCGCCGGATTTTAAGGTAGAGTGAGCGAGGTCGGTGGAACGCTGTAAGACCATCGATTGCAATCCATGCTCCGAGCCGACGCGTAATCGGTCTTTGCCCAGCACCTCGGTAATTTTTGTTACCGGACCGGCTGTCTCAAATCCAAGATCACCGACAATCACAAAAGCTTCATTAACGAGAACGCGCGTCCCCTTTTTCAATTTCGCAAGCGGAATGCGCGGATCGACGTTGCAATAATAATCGGCGGCTCCGACCACAATGTGCGCTGTATCCTTCGACGTGGCGCCAAGAAACGTCCCGATCCGATTCGCGGGCGAAGTGACTTTTTTAACGACCTCCTCGAGTTTCTCAATCACCCGACGCGCTTCAACCATCGTCTCCTGTTGATCGAAAATCTGCGGCCGCAGATCCAACAAGTCGCGCCGGACAGGATCGCCCGGAGGTAACGATGCGATCACTCGATCGAATGAATCGAGGAGACTGTGCGGAGTAGAGTCCCCTTCCCCGCCCTCAAATCCCTCACTGCGCTCGTCGCTCATTATGGTTTGGGTCAATCCGCCGAACCGAGTGGCAGTATACCTTTATCAGGCGCATTCGCAATCTTCACTCGCGAAACATTTCGGAGTTCGACGCTGCCATCATGCAAAATGTTCAACCATCCGCGACGCCTCAACGTCGCGGAAATTCCAAATCTTAAGGTCCAATCCAACGAATCACCAAATTCCAATATCTAAAACCAGGCGGGATGCGCCCGTTTGGGATAGACATTGGAACGTTCTTGGAGTTTGGGATTTGGAGCTTGGAATTTCCCGAGGAATCGCGATGCGCACAGCTGGAATTACACGAGGGGAGTTGCAGCGGAACGCCGTTCCGTTAACATTCGAGTTTCCTCGGGAGCCTTAGCTCAATTGGTTAGAGCGCCGCCCTGTCACGGCGGAGGTTGCGGGTTCGAGCCCCGTAGGCTCCGGGGTTTTGTATTACATTAATTCGCCTAACGACAATCGTCTTGCGTCCGACCGACGTCGTCTCCCAGATCGCACTCGCAGACGCAACGGGCCTTAAAATTGAAGTTTTAGCGATTTCCTAGCTTTTCGTTGCGCATCAAATCGAAGGCTGTTTTCCGACGTGAATCGCGCTAATTGCCAAATGCAGCGTCTGTCACGTGGAGGGAGCAGAAAGCCCCTTATTCTTGCACAAACTCTTGCACATTTTTCGCACGACTATGAACAAGCGGAGGCGGTTCAACCCCCGTCGCCGAGTGAGGCAAGATAGCGAAGGGCTTTGAGCCCCGGCAAAAAGCAATACTCGCCGCCTCTTGTGACAACGAACCGAGGCAATCCATGCAGACGCCTGCGAATGGGACGCTTGGGTATATCAAACGTGCCATCGCCGACGCTCGCTCCCGCGATTGGGTCTTTCGCATGACTCCCTCCAAAGAAACTGGCGCTATTCATCCATTCCGACTGGACGAATTCGAACTGCCGTCCTAAATGGGCGCCGACGAATGCGAACATCAAGCCGCGATCAACACCGTCGTCCTCGAGGACTCCATTCGGAAGGGGAGCACCGTAGGAGGTTCCGCGACGGATCATCCGGTGGATGCGAACCACACCTGCAACATCCGCGTCGCGGGGATTCATCCGACGGATGTGGGAACCGCACGGTGTCTTGTAGCCAATCGAGTCGTCTTGCTTGAAAAGGAAGGCGTTGTTCTGTCGTGGGTCGGCTCCCACTTCCGGATTATCGTGCAGTGGACAGAGAGCTAGTGGAGCACCGCTGCGCCAGCGTCCCACCATTTTTGCAGCCAACAGCTCTTCCTCTTCGGGCCTGAACGAGTTCTCCTTCAGGTACTGACGGAACGCGGCCACCCGTTGATGTAGCTTGCGAAAAGCAACGTAGCTCCCGTTTCGTCCCAGAATTTCTGGTTGAGGCATCAAAGGCGCATCGCTGATTTCGTCGGGGTATCCAAGCACGAACTCCCCCGCATTTAATGGAGGCTCGTGTGGGTTCGACCCGGGAATACCGCTCCCTTCGATAGCGGGGTAACTGATTCCATCCTTGAAACCGAACGCTTCCTTCTCATCTGGCAGAACATGACAATCTTGCCGCCAGATTGCCGTGACGCCCGGCAACTCTTGATATGTTCTGCGGGCACGTTTGAGCGCGGCTTCAAGATTCTCTGCGTCAGGCGCGAGGGCAGTGACCACTACGTGCACATCCGCGGATCCGAGCGGCTTTTCCCAGTTCTCAGGGCTGCTTTCGCCGTTGTCTCCTAATATCTTCGCCCGCGCCGCCATTCCTTGCTGAAATTCCAGAGGGAAGCTTTGGAGAGATGCGCGCGGCACGCCCAAGGCTTTGAGGCCTTGAAAGCTGAGAGCAGCGCTCACCCAAGTGTCACCGGCCGGGCTTGTTGGGTGGGCTGCTGAAGCAACGACGCTGCTCAACCGGCGCATCAGCTCACGTCCCGCTTTACGATCGTCGATGCGAAAAATCACGTAGGTCGCTTGATACGGGGTAGGCCGCGGACGCAGGACCGCACTTTGAATGTCATCGAGCTCAAGCATAGATCCGCTCACATCCATTCCTAAAAGGTAATGGCGCCCGCAACTTGGAACGAATATCCCTGGAATGTCGCCCGGTCGGCGAACTCGTCGAAGAATTTGAGAGTCACGTTCGCTCTTTGCTTCGGAAAAGCCACATTCACTGCGACTCCCAGCGCATTCACTGCATAACGCTCGTCTGACACCGCTGAAGTAATACCAGGACCAGTCTTTGCCGTAACCTGTCTCGCTTCGTAACCGGCCAGACCGATTTGAAGCCGAACCGCGCTTGTCTGCACAACTGTTCCCATCAGCGAATAATCGAGGTCAAAGGTGTCGCCCGGATGAATACCAGTGCCTTCCTG
>Ga0209474_10004923_pt1 | contig 11452 bp, 9 predicted proteins | sample GraSoiAngelo_145_FD_185902 | JGI IMG/M metagenome (GOLD analysis project Ga0209474, IMG submission 185902) | Grasslands soil microbial communities from the Angelo Coastal Reserve, California, USA - 14_1009_05_20cm (SPAdes) (version 2) | ecosystem: Environmental > Terrestrial > Soil > Grasslands ...
ATACGGCCTTTGTCTTATCGCTTAGCATCGGGGAATTGAAGTCGTGATTCGTCAAATCGCGAATTGTTCATGTCGTAACTCCTTAATCTTGGTAACTTTTCCAACTCCCAAAACAATGGCGCCAGCGGATTCTAACTTTGCTTCGATTTAATCCAGCGGTTTACTAAATCCTCGAGCACATCGAGCGGCAAAGCGCCGTTCGTCAGCACCACGTCGTGGAACTGGCGAATGTCGAACTTCGTCCCAAGTTCCCGTTTTGCCCTCTCGCGCAGCTCGAGGATTTTTAGCATCCCGATCTTGTAAGCCGTGGCCTGGCTCGGCATCACGATGTAGCGATTAATGGCATCCACACATTCGCCTTCACTATTGGGCGTATTCTGCTTCAAGTAATCGATCGCCTGGTCGCGCGTCCATTTCTTGGCGTGCATACCCGTGTCGACCACCAGTCGCGCCGCGCGCAAAAGCTCCAGTGATAATCTCCCGAAATCAGAATATGGATCCTGATACATTCCGATTTCTTTCGGCGTCAGTTCGCTATAAAGCCCCCAGCCTTCGGTATAGGCAGTGAAACGCGCGCCCAATGTCCGGAATTTCGGAATGCCGGTCAGCTCCTGCGCAATCGCGATCTGCATGTGATGGCCTGGAATTCCTTCATGATGCGCCAGCGCTTCGAGCTGATAAACCGGTTGATCATGCATGTTGCGCAGGTTCACGTAAAACATCCCAGGTCGGGATCCATCCGGCGCCGGTTGCTGATAAAACGCCGCGCCGGCCGAGCTCTCGCGGAATTTCTCTACTGCTTTCACCACGATGTCTGCCTTCGGTTTGGTCAGGAACAAGTCGTCGAGCCGCTTTTTCATCTCATCCACAATCTGCACCGCTTTCGCCAAATATTTTGCGCGCCCGTCGTCGGTGTCCGGCAAATAAAACTGCGGATCTTCCCGCATGAACTTGAAGAAGGCGGCTAAGTCGCCTTTGAATCCAACCTTCTCGCGGATCTTCTCCATCTCACTGTGAATGCGCGCGACCTCCTTTAACCCGAGCTGATGAATTTCATCCGCGCTCAGGTTCGTCGTCGTGGTATGGCGCAATGCCATCTTGTAAAACTGGACACCATCCGGAAATTTCCAGACACCGGCATCGTCATTCGCCCGCTTCGACTGATCCTCTAGAAAGGCGATCAACTGTCTGTAAGCCGGCTTGACTGAATTGGACAGCGCGCTCTTCGCCTCATCAATCAGTTTCGATCGCGCGGCGTCATTGAGTTCCTTCAGGGCGCCGACTTTCTTTTTAAAATCGGCCAGCAGCGGACTGTCCGTTCCGGACTCGTCGAATGGCGCCCCACCAATGACCTTGTGACAGGCTTCGAGCACCAATGGAAAAACAAACTTGGGCCCGACCACGCCTTTGCCTTCGCACGTCCGCAAGTTCGCGATCACCTGATCGAATAATTTTGGGATCGCATTCAGCCGTGCGATGTAAGCGCGCGCATCCTTTCCGTTGTCGACTTTGTGAACGTTAATCAGAAACGTCGGGATTTGTGCGTGCACGCCCCGCATTTGAGTGATGGGATAAACGTCATTCCGGAAACGGAATTCTTCAGCGGCACGCTCGACTTCGAGTTCGAAAAGTTTATAACTCAGCTGCGTTGGGGCATCGAGTGATTCCAGCTTGAACTCGCGGTGCAAGGTCGCGAGTTGATCCTGCAATGCCTTGAGGTCGGCCGCTGCTTTTTCATCCGACAAATCTTCTAATTGATCGTAGTGCGTCTTGATTCCATAAAACGATTCATCGACCGGATGACGCGCGACGGTTTCATCCCAGCACTTGTCGAAAAACTCATTGGCCCGCTTTGATTCCCCCGAGGTGTCGGGTGCTGCCGTGGCAGAACTGCAAAGCGCGAGAGCTCCGGCGAGGAACAACAGTTTCACTTTCATAATAATTCCTCGCACAACACAGTTTTGTAGCAACGGCTCTGCGAGCCGTTCCCTCGAACGCGTCTCGCAGAGACGCGGCTACAGCACTTCACCCGGAAACAATATAACCTTCTTCGCCGTGCAGATTGATATCGAGTCCCTGCCGCTCAATTTCCGGTGCGATCCGCAATCCGATTGTCGCGCGCACAATCAACGCAATCAGCGAAGTCCCGACCAACACCAGCGCGATGGTAATTCCAATCGCCTTTAGTTGTTCCAGCCAAAGCATGTGCCCGACAATTCTTGCAAGTCCGTTTTGACTGGCGGCAGTAGCGGAAAGATTTGAATTCACGGTCGCAGTCGCCAGCAGCCCGGTGAGAAATGCGCCCAGGGTTCCGCCAACCGCGTGTACACCGAAGGTATCGAGGGCATCGTCATAGTGAAACCACGACTTCAATTTCGTACAGGCGAAAAACGGGACTGCCCCCGCCAGGACACCGATGATAACGGCGCCATTGGCATCGACGAATCCACACGCCGGGGTGATGACAACAAGCCCGCCGACCGCGCCCGAACAAAAACCGAGCACGCTCGGTTTGCCACGTAGCAACCATTCCAGTCCGGCCCAGCTGAAAGATGCAACCGCCGTCGCCAATGTAGTGGTCATGAATGCGTTGGCCGCAATTCCATCGGCACCGAGAGCGCTGCCGGCATTAAACCCGTACCAACCGACCCAAAGCATTCCAGTTCCGACCATGCAAAGGACCATCGAGTGCGGCGCCATAATCTCTTTGCGGAAACCGAGCCGGGGACCGAGAAAAAGGCAAAGAAGCAAGGCTGACCATCCGCTCGACATGTGGACGACGGTGCCGCCGGCAAAATCGATCGCACGGATCCTGGCGTTGGAATTCCAGACGCCATTCATCAGGCCGTCAATGCCCCACACCATATGGGCTAACGGGAAATAGACAAGAAACATCCAGAACCCGACGATGACCATGACCGCAGAAAACTTCATGCGCTCCGCCACCGATCCGATGATGAGCGCAGGAGTAATAATGGCGAACATGAGCTGATACATGGCAAAGACGTTGTGCGAAACCCAGTAGGAATAGTCGGCATTGGGCACGGCGGTGACACCACGCAGAAATGCGAATTGGGTTCCGCCGAAGAAGGCACAGCCGTGGGCAAAAACGAGCGAGTAACCAATCGCCCACCACAGAATCGAGACCAAGCCTGCGATTCCAAGGCACTGCGCCAGAATCGAGAGCACATTTTTCTGGCGAACGAGGCCACCGTAAAAAAGAGCAAGACCGGGAAGGGTCATGAATAAAACGAGAAGCGCAGAAGTCATGAGCCAGGCGTTGTGGCCGGGACCTGGTCCGGAGATGTTCGAGAGCTTTGCGGCGTTGGCCGCATCCGCGCCGCGCGCGGAATTGTTAATGTAAGCTTCCAGATCGGAAACGCGCTGCTCGAGTGATGGAGAAGGCGTGGGCGACGAGGAAGGCGGACTGGCACCTGTCTGGGCGCGGAGGGGAGAGCAAATCGCGACGGCGGCGACGAACAAAAGGATTCGAATCATCGTGGAATTATTTCGCAGATCATCGGGGCGGATGCGAAAGGATTTATCCAACAAGGCTTACTATTGACAGTCCATTTCGTATTTGGTCAACGTGATAGGGTGTTTTGGCGTTATTGACGTTGCATTAACCTTAAACTGTCCGCCGATAGCTTATGAACGAACCGAACGAACCGATTACTCAAATCAAGGACACGACAGGCAATCCGGCTCCTCTCGGACTGCTCGGTTTCGGCATGACCACGGTGTTGCTTAACCTGCACAACGCCGGTTTCTACGAACTCAATAGCATGATTTTAGCGATGGGTATCTGTTATGGTGGCGCCGCGCAAATTATCGCCGGCATTATGGAATGGAAGAAAGGGAACACGTTCGCCACCACCGCTTTCATTTCCTATGGCTCGTTCTGGTGGTCGCTGGTGGCATTGATTGTTCTGCCCAAGCTGGGATGGGCCAGTCCGTCCAACGACATCGCCATGGCCGCCTACCTGGCGATGTGGGGATTGTTCACCTCCGTCATGTTTATTGGCACGTTGCGGCTAAACCGCGCCCTGCAAATTGTTTTCGCCACTCTCACGATCCTGTTCTTCCTCCTCGCCATCGGCGATTTCACCAGCGCAAGTCCTGGATTCAAACACGCCACTGGCTATGAGGGAATTTTCTGCGGATTCTCCGCGATTTACGCGGGTCTCGCCCAGGTTCTCAACGAACTGTCTCACAAAATTGTGCTGCCACTCGGGCCAGTGACAAAATAGTCAATCGCGTCAATCAAACATCGCACGCGCGAAAATTTCGCCGGCAGGCGACGCAACAATCGATGTGTGGCTTTGCGTCACTGGCTCTGCGGCTCGACGGAGTTTCGCCCTACCAATGGCTTCCTCGCGAAAAATTTCACTGGTAGGGCGACGCTCTGCGGACCAGCAAACATCAGACAAAAACTCCACCGGAAAGCTGGCCAGGCTGGTTAAGATTCCGGTGGAGTTCTCTGCTAGATCAGGACGGTGTGGATCTCCCAGGCGCGACGTCCAACCTGCTGGGAACAGACCTGATCATACGAAACTGTGCTCGCGCGCGGCGACTCCTCATCAACATCATTGTCCTCATCCGTGTCGCTCTCAGATTCCGCGCGCAAATCATCCGGTGCCACTGCGGGCAAATCATGCTGCTGCAGTTTTTCGTAACGCTGCCGCACTTCCGCCGGCACCTTGTCGAGATCTTCCTTCGTTTCGACGGGACCGCTGAAGAGCAATTTCCCCTGCGGATCTTTCGCCGTCAGAGACTTCTTGCCCTCTTTGTTTTCGATCCGCAGCTCGCCTTTATCGTCGGAAAGAATGATCTGAGCCTTATTCAAATCGATTGTGGTTCGCTGAAGCGCACCGTCGTTGCGTGTAATGGTGCGGATGCGCTGAGCATTGCGCCGCACTTCCTCCGCGGCGCGTTGCGCTTCATCGCGCGCCCGCGCTACGGCGTCATGAATCATTCCGCGTTGTTCATCACCAAGCTGTTCTTTCAACTCCGACATCTGCTCTTTCAGATCGCCCATATCACCGAAGTCGAAGTTCCAATCATGATTCATGTGACGCATACGATCCATCAAGGCGCGACGGCGCGGCACCTCCTTTTTTGCCAGCTTTACCGTGACCTTCTGTTCCTGACCTTTGCGCAGAAGAGTCAGCGTCACGTTTGTTCCTTCCGAGTAACTGCGGACCAGCTTGGACAATTGTCCAGGATCCGTTAGAATTTGGTCGTTCAACATTTTGATGACGTCATTTTGTTGCACCCCCGCGGCAGCCGCCGGTCCATCCGGCACCACGTAATCCACCACTAGGCCGAACCCTTTTGGTAAGCCGAGCTGATCGCATAACACGCTCGGCACTTCAGACGTTTCCACCCCCAGAAATGTAACCGGAACCTTCGGCATCTGGTCCTCGCGATCGCGATCACGCGGTGGCGCCGGAGGCGCTGGCGCGGCCGGTGGATTGGGTGGCGCCGGCGGGCTTTGTGGCTGGCTGAACGCCGTCAGTGGCAGCAAGCTAACGGCAATTAGGGTGATGGTTTTTGTTTTCATTTTTGTGTTTTCTGTTTGAAAATTCATTGACCTGAGACTGGAATCAGCGTGACCTCCTCTGTCGGATAAGACACGGCCAGCTGCGCGCCACTTTGCCGATCACGCCATTGCAACGTTTCCCGCTTCGCTGTGCGCACCCGCCGCGATGGCCCTTCTGCCCCGCGCGGAAAGACCAGGCCCTCGTCGCGTTTACTGTAAACAACCTGAGTCAACCCGGTCGCTTGATAGTTCGGCAACGCCGCGGCCTTTTGCTGCAACGACGGCGTAGCAGAAGCGATGGTTGGTTTCGTTTTATCGTTCGGATGAAAATCAACGCGCGCGAAAATGAGAAAAGTCGCCGCCGCGGCCAGCCCAAGACCGAGCCCGAGCCAATTGATACGAAAGTCCGAGCCGGACGGGCGTGACTGCGGCCTGATGATCTTGGCGCTGCCTTTTTCGGAATTCGCCAGTGTGCTCCCGACCCGCGACATCAACTCAGCAGATGGCTGCACCGGCCGCAATTTCTTCAGCTCACCTTCGAGTTCGGAGGGATCGTTCATTGCGGCTGGTAAGTTTTCTTCAACGCGGCAAGCCCATAACGATAACGCGACGCCGCGGTGTTCTGTGAAATGCCGAGCGCTTCTGCGATCTCAGCAAAGGTAAGTTCGTTCCAAATTTTCATGACCAGCACCTCGCGTTGATCTCGCGGCAGATGATCGAGCGCTGCCACCAGCTGGCGCTGCGAATCATCCAGTTGCTCAAATTGCGGCTGCACCGTCCGCTCGGCCTCACCAAAAACTTCCACTTCGCGTCGCGCTCTTCGGTTGTCCCGCCGAATGAGATCGAGCGCTGCGGAACGAACAGCCGCGTAAAGCAGGGCACGGTTTTTAATGCTGAGATTGCGTCGCCAGAACCGGACAAAGGCTTCCTGCACCACGTCCTCGGCATCGGCCGGCCTCCGCACCCATTGCCGGGCGAACAAGACCAACCCGGGCGCGAGCTCCGAAAAACAGACTTTCCAATCTTCATGGGTGGCGACATTCTCCATGACCCTTCACGGTCTTTACTTTTGAGACGCCGCCAACTCTTGAATTTGTCTGTCACACAAAAATTATTTTTACCCGTCGCGATCTGCGCCGCTAGTTTGAGCGCGTTAGCACAATCCCCTGACGCTTCAGACGCGCGGGAGATCGCGAAGATTGACGGCGAGTATTCCAATCTTTCGATCGCAAAAGGAATGCCCGCGGCGAGCGTCGAATATTTTGCAGAAGACGGCATCGCCTTTGCACCCGGCGCCGTAAACGGAAAAAAGTATTGGGTCGGGCGCACCGACTTTCCGGGCACACTGATCTGGCAGCCAATCTTCGCCTTCGCCGCAGGCGCCGCTGACTTGGGTTATACCACCGGAATGTGGGAATTGAAGAAGGAGAACGAACCGCTTTCACTTGGTTTCGGCCACTACGTCACGGTCTGGGCCAAGCAGCCCAAGGACAAATGGAAGATCGCACTCGACGTTGGCACAGAGAATCCGCAACCGCCTGAATCCTCCCCCGGTCTGCAAGTGCTTCCGCCGGAAGTTACGGCCGGCACGCAACCTCTGGAGAATGCGCGACGCAGTCTGCAAAAAGCAGAACGGCAGTTTAGCAAGGCCGCGCACAACAACATCGGCCAGGCCATTCTCGACTGCGCTACTGACGACGTTCGCGTCTATCGCGAAAAATCATTTCCCGCCGTTGGGCTTGTTGCGGCCAGGCTCATGCTGACTTCCGAGCACGGCAAGGTAACGTTCGAACCCGGCAACTCAAAGATGAGTGGGTCAGCCGATCTATCTTATCGCTACGGCAACTATTCGGAAGACCGTGGCAATGCCGTTGAGCGCGGAATCTACCTGATGATCTGGCGCGCCAACATGAACGGAGATTGGAAGTTGGCGCTCAACCTGCAAAAGAAATTCCCGCCAGCCGCAAAGCCGTAACAGACTACCTCTTGGGCAGGGGTCGCAGGAGTAAATCGGCCAGCCAATCTGGATTTGCTACACCTTCGCGATAAGCCTGCAGCGATTCGACGGAAGAGTTCACCCGAAGGTTACTGTAATATCCCTCTTCATTTTGCCAGCGCTCGTGCCAGTAGACCGCAGCCTTGATTCGCGGATACCTGGAGCGAAACAAATCCAGTCCCTGTTTGATCCACTCGGCTTTCTTGCCGGGCGGAAACTCGCCGGTACCCCATTCAGCAATCATAATTGGCTTGCTCGGGTCGACGCCGCTCATCTCTTTGTAGGGCCAGTCGACCAGGGAAGGTATGTCAGCCCATCCCTCCTCTCTATATTGCTGACCATAGACACTTAATCCCAGCCAATCGCATAATCAGGCCCAGGATAATAGGCGGGTGCGAAGTTCCAGGTATCGACCGGAGATGAGTAGTTATTGGTATGGAACATCCACTTAATGTTGCTGGCTCCGCGAGCGCGGACCCGGTCGACTACATGCCGATATGCCGCCTTAAATGTTTCCGGCCCCTGCCATTTAGTTTTCTCTTCATTCACCGGGCGGTTTCCACCATAGTGCACCCCCGACCACGGGAACCAATCGCCATTCATTTCGTTTGCGAATACAACGATCATCGGCTTGCCAAATACTTTAGCGGCATCTGCCCAGTCATCGATATACTTGTCCCAGGCGCCGGCGATGATTGAATTGAGATTGAAACGGTCGGGACCGGTATTCTGCTCGTAAGGCCGGTCCCACGGTGACCAAAAAACCAGCGGCAAGGACCGATGTTGCCAAATGACATTCAGGTTTTTGCTTGGAAAATCCTGTTCGCCCCAATAACTCGATGAGGCAATGATGGCTTGATGCTTGCCCACCATGGTCTCGAAGTCTTCAATACCCTCGAGCGTGACATCTTCTTCTGCTTCGCCAAAATCAATGAATGCCCCAGTATACGCGCCGTGCTCCGGCACCCTTACCTCTGCGGATTCGTTATTATCGGGCGTGTTGCTTTTGCTGCGTTGATGACATGCTGAAGCAAGCCCGATCAACGTTAAGAAGATAATCGTGCGAAGGCTCCGCGTTCTACTGGCAAGATGGTCGTGCCCCACGACGCCAGTCTGCTTCATCGGCTTTCTGGCAGCAACCACTTCACCGGCCCTAGACGAGAGTTCGTTAATCGTCTCGGCGACGGTTGCGACCGATCAATGCGTGAACAAATGCATTCCTAAGCAAACCCTAGGCGGCGGTGTCGACGGCCATGAGCGCGGAGAATGCGCGCGAATGTTGTCGGACAAGAATATCGCCGAGATGCTGTCAGCCGGTCTGGGACCTTTGACTTATCGGCTGAGAACCGAACTTGCCGGTGAAGTGTGGCATTGGAACCCGCGCGGCAGCTGGAGCGACGAAGCCCGTCAATGCGGCTATTGGACATCGAGTAGTTCAATAAGGACCCCGATCAACCTCTCCTATGGTTATCGCCTGCCACGTCGTGGCAATACCATCGATCAAGCAAACAACGATGGTTATTCACGTATCTGCGATGGTGACGAAGACTCTTTTTGGAAAAGTAATCCTTACCTGGATCCATACTTCACCGGCGAGAACGACGACGCTCATCCGCAGTGGATTGTAATCGATTTAGGCACCGTGAAGCCTGTGAACTCAATCCGTATTCAATGGGGAGTGCCCTATGCCAGACAGTTTCGGGTTGAGTATTGGACCGGCAACGACCCGATGCATTTGCACATCGACAGGAACGATGACTGGCGGGTGTTTCCCCAGGGAGTGATAGGCAACAGCCCCGGTGGCGATGTTACTACTCGCCTCAGTAGTAATTCTATTCCGGTTCAATTTGTGCGCGTCCTGATGAACTCTAGTTCGGCCCCGACTACACAACCTTCCGCAGATGCCCGGGATCATCTTGGGTTTGCCGTACGCGAAATCAGCCTTGGCCAAACGAACGACGTCGGTGCATTCGAGGACTACGTCCGCCATCATCCGGACAGAAGTCAAACAATCGTCTATGTCTCATCCACTGATCCATGGCATCGGGCCGAAGATATCGATTACAAGACGGAACAGCCCGGCCTCGATTTTGTTCTGCGAAGTAAATTAGCCAACCACCTTCCAGTGCTCGTGCCAGTGGGCGTGCTTTACGACACGCCGGATAATGCCGTTGCGGAGGTCCGATATCTTTTGGCGCGGAAGTATTCACTGGAGGGCGTTGAACTGGGCGAAGAACCCGACGGGCAATGGACTTCGCCGGAGGATTTTGCAGCGCTCTACGGTGCGATCGCCCGGCAGCTACGGTCGGTTAGCTCTCAGCTTAAGCTCGGTGGGTTGAGCTTACAGAACTTTGATGGTCATCTCCTCACCTGGCCGGACAAATCAGGAAACCGTTTCTGGATGAATCGCTTTCTGCGCGCGCTCCGCGCGGCGGAATCTCCCTTCGATTTCTTCTCTTTCGAATACTATCCCTTTGATGATGTCTGCACTGATGCCGCCCCGCAGCTACTGGAGATTCCGCAACGACTTCGCGCGATGTTGTCCAGCTTGCATGACGACGGTGTTCCTTCGGATATCCCGTGGCTGATGACGGAGTTTGGTTATTCAGTCTTTGCCGGTCGCCATGAAGTTGACATCGAAGGCGCGCTCTTCCATGCAGATACCATCGGAACTTTCCTGACTTTCGGGGGAACGAAAGCTTATCTCTATGGATATGAACCCGACTATCTCACTGACGAGCTGAAGTGTTCGTGGGGTAATTTAATGATGCTGCAGATGTCTAACGCGTATAATAAGCTTAATCGTTTGTCGATGTACCACAGTGCCAGATTAATTACGAGCGATTGGATGCAGTGGGTGACTAAGACGCACGAAGTATATCCGGTGATAGTTGAGCCGGATAACGCCGGTGTTACTGCTTACGCCGTCCGGCGACCCGATAAGCAGTGGGCGTTGCTCGCGGTAAACAAAGATCCGAATCGCTCGGCGCAACTAAGCGTCCAGTTTACAGGCGCTTCAGTTGCAACGTTTGCGGGCAAAGTAGACATCGCTCAATTTTCGCGCCGGCAATACCGCTGGCAAGATGACGGCCCTAATGGGCGTCCGCTCCTGAGCAATTTGCCATCCCATGTTCAGCGCGCTGCATCTCAATGCTACGAACTACCGCCTTATTCGGTGTCGGTAATACGCGGGCATGTTGGCCATCCCTAACTCACCAACGATTTGCCGTCATCCCGAGCGAAAGTCGAGGGATCCCGGAATGAAACATTTAAGACAACGCGGCGGGATCCCTCGACTGCGCTGCGCTTCGCTCGGGATGACGATGGGCTCATGCCCGCACGGGCACAGAAGCCGTGCGCTCGAGTTTGCCCCAACTTACCCATGCGCCTTTTACTCCGCGCAAAATTGCTTTCCAGATGCAGTAGCTTAGCATCGGCCGGTAGATCAGGCGCATCGGAACAATGCGCCAGGCTTGAAGTAAATTTTCATGCTCGAGGATGCAGGCGAGCGTCGCGAGAATCACGTCGGTGGCAAGAAAAACAATGACAAATGGCAAGAGATCGCGCCAGGCTCCAAAGGGCAGTGACAAAATCAGAAACAAATCTACTGCCGGAGTAATTGCCACCAGGATGATTTGGAAGAACCAGATACTTGGCAAACTAAACCAACCGAGCGCTCGATATTTCCAGTTGAAGACCATGTCGCGATGTTTCCACAGGCATTGCAGCGTGCCGTAGGCCCAGCGGAACCGTTGCCGTGAAAGTGCTCGCACTGTTTCCGGCGCTTCCGTCCAAGCGACCGCGGCGGGAACATAAACGATGCGCAGGCGTTGCTTGTGCAGACTTAGAGTCAGCTCGGTATCTTCGGCCAACGTATCTAAACTCAAACCGCCGGCGCGATCGATCGACGTCTT
>Ga0209474_10004924_pt1 | contig 11451 bp, 8 predicted proteins | sample GraSoiAngelo_145_FD_185902 | JGI IMG/M metagenome (GOLD analysis project Ga0209474, IMG submission 185902) | Grasslands soil microbial communities from the Angelo Coastal Reserve, California, USA - 14_1009_05_20cm (SPAdes) (version 2) | ecosystem: Environmental > Terrestrial > Soil > Grasslands ...
GATTTCGCTGGCGGCTATGGGCTCCGGCCTGACGCCCTACCCGTTCCTGCAGATCTTTCCCCAGGACGAACACGAGCGGTTGTTGATCCAGCGGCTGGACGCCCTCGGCGTCACGATCGAGCGGCGGACCGAGTTGGTCAGCTTCGCCAATCGCGAGGACCGCGTGCTGGCGAGGCTGCGCGGCCCTGACGGCGAGGAGCGCGATTGTGAGACAAGCTACATCGCGGGCTGCGACGGCGCGCGTTCGGCTGTCCGGGAAGCAATCGGCACCGGCTTTCCCGGCGGCACCTATCGCCATCTCTTTTATGTCGCCGACGTCGAGGCCAAAGGCGCTGCACTGAATGGCGAGTTGCATGTCGATCTCGACGAGGCCGATTTCCTCGCCGTGTTCCCGCTATCGGGACAAGGACGTGCGCGACTGATCGGAACGGTGCGCGACGAGCGCGCGGACCGCGCCGATACGCTGACGTTCAACGACATCAGAGGACGCGCGATCGAGCAGATGAAGGTGACGATCGCGAAGGTCAACTGGTTTTCGACCTATCACGTGCATCACCGGGTCACCCAGCATTTCGGCAAAGGCCGCGCTTTCCTCGCGGGCGACGCCGCACACATCCATAGCCCGGCCGGCGGCCAGGGCATGAACACGGGGATCGGTGACGCCATCAATCTCGCCTGGAAACTGGCGGCGGTCGTGGCCGGCCGCGCTCCCAATAGCCTGCTTAACAGCTATGAAACCGAGCGGATCGGCTTTGCTCGGCGGCTGGTCGCGACCACCGACCGCGCATTCAGCTTTGCGACCGCCGAAGGCCGGCTTGCAGACATCGCGCGCATACGCCTCGCGCCGCTAGTGATCCCGGCGGCGTTCGCATTCGAAACGGTGCGCAGATTTGCGTTCCGCACCGTCTCGCAGATCATGTTGAATTACCGCGACGGCCCCTTAAGCCGTGGCGTGGCCGGAAACGTGCACGGCGGCGACCGCCTGCCATGGGCCCCGATCGACGGAGTAGACAATTTCGCTTCATTGACCGCGATGGATTGGCAAGTCCATGTCTATGGCTCGGCCAGCCCGGCACTTACGGCATGGTGCGCCCGCCAAAACGTCCCACTCCATGCGTTTCCGTGGCGATCCGAATATGAGGCAGCCGGCCTTGCGCGCAATGCGCTCTATCTGCTCAGACCGGACACTTATGTCGCGCTGGCTGATGCCACCGGCGATCCCGATACGCTTGATCGCTACTTCGCGGATATGGTCATTCGGCCCGCGCCGTCGATAACATCGGCCTGATCGCGATCAATCCGGCGGCACAATCGCGTTGCTTGGCGTCGGGCGGTCGGTGATCTGCTGGCCGAAAAGGCTGCCGATCAATTCGACCGCCGTGCGGGCGGTGCGGCCGCGCTCATCGAGGAACGGATTGAGCTCGACGATATCGACCGACCCGACCACCCCGGAATCGTGCAGCATCTCCATGATAAGATGCGCTTCCCGATAGGTCGCTCCGCCGGGTACAGTGGTGCCGACGCCGGGAGCAACCGCCGGGTCAAGGAAGTCGACGTCGAAGCTGACATGCAACACGCCATCGCGGGCGCGCACCTTGTCGATCACGCGGCGGATCAACACACCAACGCCGAACTCATCGATCGCCCGCATGTCGGCGATGTTGACGCGGCGGTCGCGCAGCAGCTCCTTCTCCAGTTTATCGATCGAGCGCGTGCCGAACAGCTCCAGCCGATCCGCATCGATCGATGCGCGCGGCTGTTCGCCTAACAAGCCGTCGAGCCCATCCTCGCCGCACAAGAATGCCGCCGACATTCCGTGCATGTTGGCCGTTAGCGTGGTCGCCGGCGTGTTGTAGTCCGCATGCGCGTCGAGCCAGAGCACGAATAGCTCCCGCCCGGTCTCGCTGCAATGGCGCGCCATGCCGTTCACCGAACCCATCGACAGCGTGTGGTCGCCGCCGAGAAACATCGGGAGTGCGCCCGAGTGCGCAAGCTCATAGCTGCGCCGGCTCACGGCCCGGGTCCAGTGCTGGATTTCCCGATAATAGTTCGCGTTTCTGGGCGGCACGTCGGTCAGATCGGGCGTGCCGTTGATGGAAAGATCGCCGTGGTCGGCCACCTCAAAGCCGAGGGTCTCAAGCAAAGTCAAAAGGCCGGCGGTTCTAAGCGCCGCGGGGCCCATCAAGGTGCCGCGCTGCGATGCGCCCATATCGATGGGGGCACCCAGCAGCGCAATGCGTTTGGTCCCAGCTTTGCCCACAAGCCCTCCGGGAAAATGGCGGCGCAGGCCAGGGTAACAGAGATTCTCTCCGTCGGTTTCGTTAGCCTTGGTCTTGCCTGTGGAACAAATTGATCTCTTTCCGTCTCCGGAGAGCGAGCGTCCCAGCCGACTGGCTGTCAGGCTGCCGCGCCCGCCGCCGGGGCGGTCACCGGCGCCGCCAGAAACTGGCTCTCGAACGCCGGAGCTGGCATCGGTCGGCCGAAGTAATAACCCTGGCCCTGCTCGCATCCCATCTGCATGAGAAGGTCGGCGGTAGCCCGGCCCTCGATGCCCTCCGCTATCACCGACAGGCCGAGTTGCCGGCTGAGACCAATGGTCGAGCTGACGATTGCCGCATCGTCCGGATCGGTGAGCAGGTCGAACACGAACGACCTGTCGATTTTGAGTCCATCGAGTGGGAATTTCTTCAGATAGCTCAAGCTCGCATAGCCGGTGCCGAAGTCGTCGAACACGGTGCGCACGCCAAGTTCCTGAATTCGGAAAAACGTATCAAGTACCCTCTTCTCGTCGAGAAGCAGAATATCCTCGGTCAGTTCGAGTTCGAGCAGCGAGGGCGTCAGCCCGGTGACTGCAAGCACTTTGGCGACGGAGCTGGCAAGATCGCCGGACTGCAATTGCGAGGGTGAAAGATTGACGCTCACGCGAATGCTACGCCCGGCAATTTCCCAGGCCCTGGCCTGCCTGCAGGCGGTTTCCAGCACCCAACCGGCGACCCGCTCGGAAATCGAGGCAGTATTCACCACCGGCATGAACTCCGCAGGCGAAACGAGGCCGCGTTCCGGATGACGCCATCGGATCAGCGCTTCCGCGCCGATCAGACCGCCGTCCAACAGGCGGACCTGCGGCTGATAGAACAGCTGGAACTCTTCTCGTTCGATCGCAAGCGCCAGTTCGGCTTCCAGCTTCAGCCGCGCTTCAAGTTCCTGCCGAATGGAGTTCTCGAATATCATATAGCCGCCGCGCCGAGCCGCCTTGGCACGACAGAGGGCCAGATGACCGTTACCGAGCAGCTCGTCCGCCGTTCGCCCTCCCTCCGGATGGACGGCCATGCCGATAGTGACGCTGACGCGGTGCAGCCGCGTTCCCGCCGGCAGCGGGCTATCGAACGCAGCCGCAATCCGCTCGCAGAATTGCTTGATTGTCTCGGCGTGCGCACCGCGCGGAATGGCGATGGCAAACTCGTCGCCGCTAAGGCGCGCAACGATGCCCTCGCCTCTTTCGGAGCTTAGCCGCTCGGCGACGGCGCGCAGCACGAGGTCGCCAAACGCATGGCCCAACATGTCGTTGAGTTGCTGGAAGCCGTCGAGGCCGAGCACCAGCAGGGCTGCCGCCCCTGGCCGTTCGCCCGCTAACTTGATCATGGCGTCGAGCCGGGCGTGAAGCGTCGTTCGGTTCGCAAGCCCGGTGAGTACGTCGTGCTCCGCAAGATATCGAATGCGCTCGGCTTCCCGCTTTCGTACCGAAATGTCACGCAGCACGGCGCCATATTGCACCTCGTCGGCGCCTTGCCAGCCGGAGAAGCACGCCTCGACCGTGAAGACTTCGCCGTTCTTTCGGCGTCCTTCGAATTCCGTCACCCTACCACCGGGCACCAGCGAGTCCGCGCGTACCGCATCCCGGATTGAAAAAGAAGAGATGCCTTCGCCGCTGTCGGCGCAGATCGCATCGAACGGACGACCCATCATTTCCGCACGCTGATAGCCGAAAATCGAGGTCGCACCGGGATTCCATACAGTGATCAGATAATTTGAGTCGGTGCATATCAGGCCGTCGCCCAGCGACATCGCGATGCGTTGAAAGCGGCGTTCGGCAACGCGGCTCAGCAGATCCCTGAAATCGATTTCATCGAGCGCGATGGCCGCGAGGTAGACCGCAATCGCGGTATGGAGCAGCGAGGTATCGAGTACGAGCGGCATTTCTGTCTGCAGCACGATCGCGACCGCCTCGACCAGGGCGGCCATTGCGGCAAGCAGCAGAACTCGCCTGCTTGCGCCGAGGCGGCGCCAGGTGATCAACATCACCAACGAAATGGCGCATAGCCCCAACAATGTGGCTGCGTCGGAGGTCGCGTGCAGGGTGCGGTTCTGCAGGATGGATTCCGCCGCCAGGGCTTGAAGTATCGGGCCCGAAACGATCCGGCCGTTTGGGATGCTGAAGCGATCGCCCAATTCCAGGGCCGTACCGCCAACGATGATCTTCTTGCCCTTCAGATTTGCGAGGGTGTCCTCCTTGCCGCGCAGCACGTCGATATAGGACACTTTCGGAATCGATGTGGCGCTGATACCGAAATCGATCAGGAAGGGGACGCCGCGCTCCGTGTATCGGCCCGCCAGCACAGCGGCCATCGAGGGAACAAGCTGCCCTGCGAGGCTTTCCCCAAAGGGGTAATGTCGGACAAGCCCATCTGGTTCGACCGCGACGTTTACGATTGCCGACCACGAATGATCGGCGAATTGCTTCAGCGGACGATTAATGTGGACTGCGGCATTGCTGCCGGGTTGCTTGAACGACGGCAAGACGACCGATCCGCCGCCGTCGGCAAGCGCATCGACAAAATCCAGATCCGACGATGGTTCGGACGGCGTGCTAAAATCGATGTCGAATGCAATGTCGCGCACGCCGGCGCTTTCCAGCCGCCTGATGAGCTCGGCGTGCAGCCATCGCGGCCACGGCCAGACTCCGATCTTTTCAATCGATGTGGCATCGATCGCAACAATGACGATCTCGCCGCTCGCGTTGCGCGTCTGCCAGGCGAAACGAAGGTCGGTCAGAGCGTTGCGGATTACGCCGTGCCAGCCGGACAACAGCACCGCCGCCAGCGCAAGCGCGACAAGAATATGTGGCCGGTATTGCTTCAAGTTTATCCCCCTGCGCACCACGTTACTGCCGAAGTGCGCCCCCTTCTTGCGCCGCTCGCATCAGCGACTAATGTTTGGCATTTCCCCTGCCATTGCCGTTGCCGACCCCGCCGTTGCCGTTTGCTCCGTTGCCATTTCCGGATTGGTTTGCCGGAGCCATGACGGAAGCGACGGTCGATGCCATGCCTGACGCGCCGGGATTACCTGCCGCGCTATCAGTTGCGCCGGAATTGCCCTGGCTCAGACCGCTTGCGCCGCCTGCGCTTGATTGGGTGGCGCTCCAGACCGTGTCATTGCCCGACGCGTTCTTCGTCGAGCCGCGCGCGACGGCCTCGTGGGCGAGGCCGTGCGTGACCTTCTGAAAATTCAAACGGACTTCGCCGAGCGCGGTCGAGATGCGCACTCCCTTCGGCCCGCCGGACGTATCACCGGAAGCTTGCTGCAGCTTGGACGGCCCAGCGCCTATCTTGATCGCGCCGATATGGCCGAGTGCGTGGATGAATTTCTCATTGGCGGCGTTGCGGGGAGCGAAGAGGCCGGACTTGGGCACAGGGATGCGATCGATCGAGGACGCGCGCGGTTTGCCTTGTTCGATCGGATTGAACGTGCCCGAGCCGCTCAGAACAAGACCGGGTTTGCCATGCGCGAAGGCGGTCGCGACCTGACCGGGCATGACTTGCGCGATCTGGCCCGACTTGAAATCCGAAACTTCGACCTGCCCCCGGCGCACGTCGACGCTGGTACTGGCAGCCTTGACGGTTACGCTGAACTGCGTGCCCTTGACGACAGCGGCAAGATAAGGCGTCTCGACTTCGAAATGCTTGACGTTGCGCTTCTCGACCTCAAGAAGGATCGAACCGGCCTGTTGAACGATCGTCGTCGACAGCCCTTCTTTCTTCTCCACCGGCAAACCGATCACTGAATTCGGCGAGATCAGGATCGTTTCCTCACCGCGTACCAGCAGAACGCGCCCGGTGCGCCCAGTGCGGATGGTGTCGCCGGGCTTCAATATCTCTTCGTGGCTGAGGGAAACCTGCTCGGCGCCCGTCGTGGTGACCCACACTTCACCGGAGGATTTGCTAACCGACCACGCCCCGTTTTCGGCGGCGCGTGCGCTCGAGGCCGCTCCCAGAACCAGTGCCATCGCTAAGATGCACCGCAACATGCCAGCCTGATACACAGGTGCCTCTCCGCCCAGTTTTACTGCCTGGCTCCGAGGCTTACTGGAAATGTTTCAAGATAGAATTATTGCATAGCGCCGAGTTCAGTGACCGCATTAACCATTCATCAACCATAAAAAACTATGAAAAATCATGGGGCTAACAATACTCCCGGGGTTCGCGCGGCGCGCTCCGTTGAACTACGGGCAGGGAACGCTGCCGGCGGTGGCAAAGCGGCATCGCCGTACCGCTAGCCTCGTTATGACAAGCCTGGCCCTGGTATCGTTCGGCTTGCCGCCATCAAATGCACAGCAGGCGAACCAGCCAGGCTTTGATCCGAGACAGACCGAACGGCGCTTTGACGCATTGGAATCCGGTCAGACGCAGCCAACACGGCCCGGTCTGAGTTTGCCGCAGCTCGCGCTGCCGGCAGTCGGAGCCGACACCCGGCCGAGTTTCGATCTGCGCGACGTGGTCCTGACCGGCGGCCGGGCGATACCACGGGCCGAGTTGATAGGGACCTATCAACCTTATCTCGGAAAGAAAGTCTCCCAGGCCGACCTCGCGGCGATCGCGGGTGCGATCAGCGATCTCTATCGGGCGGCCGGATTTCACCTGAGCCGGGCGATCGTCCCGCCGCAGGACATCAGAGATGGACGGGTTCGTATCCAGGTGATCGAAGGCAGCGTCACCGAAGTAGCGCTGCGAGGCGACGGCGCCGAGCAGTTCGGGATCCGGCCCATGCTGGGCCCGCTGCTCGCCGAACGCCCCTCGCGACTAGCCACACTGGAGCGACAACTGCTCCTCATCAACGGCCGGCCAGGAGTTCGCATCGTCGACGCGGCGATCGAGGAGATTGGCGGCCCGACCGGCCGCTTCCGCCTCGTCGTCTACGTGAAGACCTGGCACATCTTCACTTCGTTGGGGATCGACAATCTAGGTTCGTCATCGGTTGGCCCTTGGCAGACCTATGCGACCGCCGCCTTCAATTCCTATCTGCTGCCCGGCGACACGCTGGCGCTCAATCTCTCGACCACGGCCAACGATCCCAGGGAGCTTGCTTTCGGCCGATTGTCCTATGATGTCCCGGTCGGTACCGACGGGTTGCGGATCGGGACGTCTGCGCTCTACAGCGACGTCCGGCCCGGCGACGAGAGGCGGCTTTACAACGACAGCACAAGGACCGAAGCCTTCGAGGTCCGCGCCAGCATTGCCGCGCTGCAGTCGCAGCGATCTTCGCTGACGCTCACTGCGGCCGCCGACTTCAGCGACGTCTCGGAACGCGACATGTTCGGCCCGATCTACAACGATCACATCCGCACCCTGGGCCTGACCTCGGATTACCGATTGCAGGACAATATCGGCGGCAACAACTACGTGACGCTGGCGTACCGTCAGGGTCTCGACATTTTCGGCGCCTCGCGCTTTGGCGAGGATCTGGTGTCGCACGACGGTGTCGGCCAATTTCTCCGTTCTTGACCCCTCTGGTTCACGCGCTACCAGGCACTGTCCGACGTCTGGTCGGTAAAGGCGGCGGGGGCCGGCCAGATCGCTTCCGGCCCGTTGTTCACTTCGCAACAATTCTATCTTGGAGGTGCGAACTTTGGGAGGGGCTATGGCAGTGCCGAGATCAGTGGCGACAACGGCATTGCCGGCTCGTTCGAACTTCGTTTCGATCAGAAGCTGAACTTTCGATATCTGAGCGGCTATCAGCTCTATGGCTTCGTCGACGCCGGCGCGGCCTGGAATGACGGCTACAGCATCAACAACGGTCTTTCGCTGACTTCGGCCGGCGCCGGCGTGCGCTTCTTCCTGGGGGATGATTTGCGGGCGGATATCGGCGTGGCCTTCCCGTTGAGCTACCGAGCGCCGGACAATGAACGGCGCAGCGCACGCCTGCTGTTCTCGTTGTCGAACGCGCTCAAACTCTGCCCGGAGATCGCGCGCGGGCACCGCCTCTAGATCGGGTTCCAGCCGGCTGAGCAGGTACTTTTCTGTGCCGCATGTCATGGCGCGAGGGAACCAAACTTGCCTAAAGTTAATTTAGCTCCCGCGGTAGGCAGCCTCGACCTGTCACGGCCAATCACCATCTATTCAACTAGAGGTGAGCAGGAGGAAACGGTGAAGAGGGCAATAGCGATGTTTGCCTGCCTTTGCGTTCTCGCGGGCGGCGAATATTTTGCCATCAGCAAATGGGCCATCCGGCACCAAACGCTGAACCTCTTTGACGCGACGCGGCACCGGCCGGTCTCGGTCGATGTGGCGGTGCGTCGCGATTACGAGATGAAGGCGAACAACGGCTTCTGGAAACTTCCGATCGCCATCATCAGCAACGGCAATACCGTCAGGAATACCGAATATTCTTTTCTCGCCAACGTGCTCGCGGCGCGCGGCTATCTGGTTGCCAGCATCCAGCAGGACCTGCCGAGCGATCCGCCGCTGATGACCAAGATTGGTATGCCCTATGTTGGCCGCATCGGAGTTTACCAACGCGGCGAAGCCAATATCCTGTTTGTGGTCGGCGAATTGCAAAAATTGCAGCCCAACGCCGACTACGATCATTTGACGCTGGTCGGGCATTCCAATGGCGGTGACGTTGCCATGTATTGCGCCAAACAACATCCCGAACTGGTATCTAAGGTCATCACGCTGGACAATCTGCGCGTCCCATTCGTACTCAATGACAACTTGAAGATCCTTTCGTTTCGCTCGAAGGACCCGAACTTCAGAACCGATCCCGGCGTGCTGCCGACCCCGGAGCAAGCCAAGGAGGGAGGTATCGATATTATCAATACCGGCGCGCAGCATACCCAGCTGAGCGATCGCGGCCCTGATTCTGTGAAAGAGAAAATCCAGGCGACGCTCAACCAATTTCTAGGCGACAGTGGAACCAGCGACCTTGCGCCGGCGCAGACCACGCGGCCGATGATCGCCAACCCCGGTGACTATTGAAATTCCAGATCTTCCAAAAATGCAAATCCCTGCCGGCCTGAACCGACAGGGATCAGCAGAAAGGATGACGGACGGCGAGCGCGATTTCCCGGTGGTCCGTCATGGACCTGCGCCTTGAATTCAAATCCCAGGCGCTGTGCGATGCAAGATTATTTTGTGAGCATGTTCGAGCGTGGTCCCGGAACCTGCGTCCGGGCTAGAATTTGCCTTTGGACGCGTCCTTGGCGGCAGACATGACGCCGCCGGTGATCTGCCTCATATGATCGCCCGCGTTGGTGAATTGGCTGCGCAAGAATTCCGATTGAATGCGCATCGCCTCCTGCAGATCCGTGGCGTGAACCAGCTTTCGCGCGTGCTCGAAAGCTGCCTTCATATTCTGTTCGGTAAAGGACAGCGCCTGCTTGGAGATTTCGCTGCCCGCGCCCGGGACGGACGTCATCGATTTGCTGGCGGCGTCAAAGAACATTCCGAACGCCTTTTCCGCCTGATCGATGGTCTTTTCGGCGAGCTCACGCAATTCGGCCGGGACTTCCAGTTTCGGTTCGATCATGGTCGCTATCCTCCGATATTGTCCGAGCATTAGCACGTTTGCGGACGGTCCGGTCCGAAAAACGTCGACAGACGGTCGAGGCGGCCGGTCGCGAGCTCTTACCACAGTCCCTGGCATGCGATGGCAGCGAGCCAACCTTTCCAAGCGACACGCTTGGAACCCACGCCTGCGTCGTAGGTTCTAGTTCCTGCATCACCCACATTCAAAGCAGGAGCTTTCCCATGCTATCCAAGCTTGCACTCTCGGCCCTCGCGGTCGCCGCGCTGGTGGGAATGACGTCGGTTGCGCCGGCGCAGACACAACCGGCCCCCGGCGCATCGAGCGAAGGCAATGTCGGACCTGGCGCTACCAATCCCCGAATGAAATCCCACAAGATGAAGACCAGCATGACTTCCCACAAGATGAAGACCAGCAAGATAAAATCCAGCACCACGACCGGAATGTCGCGCAATCGTTCCGGCCAGCAAAATACTAACCCGGGTACCGAGAACCGCAGCGGCGGCAAATATTGAGAACAGCTTTCCGGTGAATATCTGGAAGCATCGCCAGGTAGAGGCCCCCGCAAAACGCTAGCGGGGTCCTCCGCGCAAGGTCTGACTATCTTTTTTATTTCGGCGTCGTATCCTTTGATATCTGCGCGATCGCGTCTTGCACGGTGGACATGAACTGTGCAGGGAAGATGATCGTGGAGTTCTTCTCAACCGAGATCTCGGCCATGGTTTGCAGCGTGCGGAGCTGCAATGCTACCGGATGTTGCGTGATGATGTCGGCCGCCTCGCCGAGCTTGACAGCGGCCTGGTATTCGCCCTCGGCGGCGACGATCTTGGCGCGGCGCTCGCGCTCGGCTTCGGCTTCCTTGGCCATCGCGCGCTGCATGTTATCAGGCAGCGTGATGTCCTTGATCTCGACCGCGGTGACCTGTGTGCCCCACGGCTCGGTGTGCTGATCGATGACGTTCTTGATCTGGTCGTTGATACTGGCGGTATCCGACAGCAGCTGATCGAGGCTGAAGCGGCCCACCACATTGCGCACCGTGGTTTGGCTGATCTGATTGATCGCGTTATAGACGTTCTCGATAGCGATCACCGCCCTTTCCGGATCGGTGATGTGATAGTAAGCGACCGCCGCGATATCGATCGATACGTTGTCCTTGGTGATGATCTTCTGCGAGGGGATCTGCATGGTGACGGTGCGTAGCGACACCCGCGTCATCTGCTGCAGCGGAACGAAGATCAGCGTAAGGCCCGGACCGCGCACACCTGCAAATTTACCGAGGAAAAACACGACGCCACGCTCATACTGCTTCAGTACCCTAAGCGAAGCGATGACATATAAGATGACGAGTATGAGAACAATGCTGATGAAATCCATGGTCTCCTCCTGCGCGGTTCACCTGCGGTCCTGGCCGCATTGAACTCGAAGAGGATGTTATCATTGATCTGTCTCAGATGTATTTACCTCGCCGGTAAATCGTTTCGGCGTCGGCGCCACTGGCATTTACTGCTGAACTTGATTCTGACGGGGCTTCGTCTCCCCTTTTTTTACGCAATCCCTTGGAGCTATGATCAGCAGCGCTGCCGGCAAGACGAGCGATCTGAGATCAGCGCCCGCGCGTATCAGCCATGCATTCATGAATTTATATCAGTCTCG
>Ga0209474_10004927_pt1 | contig 11449 bp, 10 predicted proteins | sample GraSoiAngelo_145_FD_185902 | JGI IMG/M metagenome (GOLD analysis project Ga0209474, IMG submission 185902) | Grasslands soil microbial communities from the Angelo Coastal Reserve, California, USA - 14_1009_05_20cm (SPAdes) (version 2) | ecosystem: Environmental > Terrestrial > Soil > Grasslands...
TCGGCGACAAGGATCTCCGGCGCAACTATCAATTTTGGTTTTACAGTTACCCCAGCGGTTATCCCTATCCCTATAGCGCGCTCATCCTCCGCCAGGAACTCGACGCCATCGAAAAGAAATTTCCGCTGCGCAGAAAGATGGTGCTCATCGGTCATAGCATGGGTGGATGCATCAGCAGAACTCTGATCACCGACACCGGGAACAAACTCTGGATGGAGGGGTTTGGAAAGCCGCCCGAGCAAACAGAGATGCCGGCCGAGAGCAAACACCTCCTCGAGCAGGCGATCATCCTTAAACATCGACCGGAAATCGGGCGCGTGATTTTTATGTCCACTCCTCATCGCGGCAGTGACCTGGCCAGAAACTGGATCGGCCGTATTGGATCGATGTTGGTGAAAACGCCGAGCAAGCTGATCACCATCGGTCAGACCATCCGCGAAGCGGCTACGTCTGATCCGGCGGCCCTTCAATTGAAACGCTTTCCGAACAGTATCGACACGCTGGCCCCCAATAACCGATTCGTTGTGGCCATCAACAAGATCCCGATCACCCCCGGCATTCCGTATTACACGATCTTAGGCGATCGGGGACGTGGTGATAGTCCCAACAGCAGCGATGGCGTCGTCCCTTACTGGAGCAGCCATCTCGATGGTGCCAGGAGCGAATTTATCGCGCCCTGCAATCACGGCTCACCTCTTAACCCGCAAGCCATCGCCGAGGTCCACCGCATTCTCAAACTAAACGCTCAATCCCGATAACCTGAATGCCTAGCAACGCGATAGCTCCGCAGTTCCTCGCCGACGTTCGAGTATTGATCACACCGGGGACAACCTTGGTCCTGAGCGATGCCCCAGTCAGCGGTCGCACTCGGAGCGCATCCGGTTTCAACATCCTAACGACCAAGCAAGGAGACTCGACACTTTAGCAACCCCGCGAACAAGCATATCGTCGCTATGAAAACAAATTCGATCGTCGTGGAACGAATCACTACTGATTCCAAACTGTTTGCCCATACGCGCTGGGACGCAATTCCGGTCGCCGCCACCCTTCTGCACTGCGCTTATTTCTTCGGGATGTTTTACCTTTTTCCGCGGATTCCGCTATGGCTGATGATCATTCTCGGTTTGATCTACTCCGTCAGCATCTCGTGGAACATCAATGGCATCTCCCACAACTTCATACACAATCCCTATTTCCGTTCGCCGGTGCTAAATCGCTTATTCAGCATCCTGGAGTCGATCACGATCGGCTTCAGTCAGATTTTTTACGAGTGCATCCACATGCAGCATCACAAGGGGAATGCTGACTTGCCCGATGAAACGGGAGAGACAGTGGATTGGATTTCAATTTATAAACACGGCCACGATGGTGCCGCGGAGCATCCATTCAAATACGCTTTCTTCAGTTTCTTCCGAGAAGATCCGAAGACGGTTTTCAAGGAACTGAAACGCAAGGATCACCGGGAAGCTTTCTGGGGTGTCCTGGAACTCACGCTCTTTGTGGCCACCTTCGTCATTCTTGGCGTTCTCAATTGGCGTTACATATGTTTCATTCTTCCGTTTTACTATTTCGGTCACAGCCTTTCCTACCTAAACGGCTTCTACCGGCACTATGGCGGTAATCCGGATGAGCCGCTGGCCTGGGGCGTAAGCAGCTACGACAAGCTCTACAACTGGATCTGGTTTTACAATGGCTACCATGCCGAACATCATTTCCGGCCGAAAGTCCATTGGACACGCATGCAAGCCTTTCGCGATCAGATTGCGGAACAACAACGTGCCGCCGGCGTGCGCGTGATCGAGCCGCCTCACGCGCTTGGCTTCCTCGATCCGAATTTACCACCGCGCACCCCACCCAGTTCGGTGCTGCCAGGAGCGAATTTATCGCGCCGTGCAATCAGGGCTCACCTCTTAACCCGCAAGCTATCGCCGGGTTCATCGGATTTTGAAACTTAACGCCCGTCTCTCTAATTCAACATCCTCACTACTCGGACAATAGGACATCATCATTGGTTTCGCAGTTACAACCCCGTCACCACATCCCATGATAACCAAGTATATTATCGCTACCCTTACTTTATTCGCCAGTACTGCGCTAGCGCAGACCAGCAGTAGTGCACCTTCTCCCTCTCCATCGGCGCCAACCTTCGAATCCAGCGGCCGGGTCGAAACGAAAATGTTTATACCTGAGGATTTGATGAGAGGATCACTCCATACCGTCGGCGAACAAGCTGAAAACGATGGCTTGCTCAATACCTACTTTCTTTACTCGGGAGACGACGCGTTTGAGGTGACGACTGGTATCGCCTTGCGCACGCGCATTCGCGAGCTCTATGCGATCGACAAATTGCGCGCGATGAGCCAAACCGATGAGTTCGCCAAAGCAATGGCGAACGCCGGCCGACAGAAAGTTCAGAGTGTCGTCGGCTTGGTGGAAGACCCATTCGGTACAATCAAACGCGTGCCCATGGGAGCATCGCGCTTTTTTGGAAGGATTGGTGAAGGGCTGAAAGGCGGTAGAACCGAAGGCGAGGGCAACATGGTCCAAAGCGTCACGGGTATTAGTAAAGCAAAAACAACTCTGGCAGTGAAATTAGGCGTTAGCCCGTATAGTTACAATCAGGAACTTCAGCACCAGCTAACAATAAATGCACGAGCGATCGCCGGCGGGGGTTTAGTAGTAAGTGCGGCTACGGCTGCGGTCGGCGGCGCCGCCGGCGATGTTATCAGCGTGTTGAATGTTAATCAAACACTCCAGCAGACACTGGTAAATTCAACCCCCGACGATCTAAGAATCCTTAATCGTAAGAAACTCTTTTCGCTCGGTGTCACGCGCGAAGACGCTGACGCCCTTCTCATGCATCCTTGGTACTCGCCCTGGACTGAGACAATCTTGGTTGACGCGCTCTCAAATATTGGCGTCGATCCAACTGCGTTTCTTGCCGATGCCTGTAAGGCGCTCACCGAGCAGGACGCGATCTACTTCGAGCGCCTGGCGCAAATACTCGCCCGCTACCACGTTAGCAAAGCGAAGCTTCGAGCTATCCACGTCGAAAGCCGTGCCGTCTGCGCGCGGGATACGAATGGAGCGCTCGTCTTTCCCCTTTCCTGCGATTACGCGATCTGGAGTGAGCATGCCGCGGGACGCGTGGCTGAGTTACTCGCACTTGCCCAGGGGCAGGATGAGATCAAAGGACTCGCCTTGTGGGTGGATGGAAAAGTTTCCGATCGCGCGGCGCAGGAACTGAAGAACCGCAAGATCGATCTTGCTACGAAAGTGCTCGATAAGCAGCAGTGATGAATGAAGCAACTTCAATCGAATATATCGGTCAATAACAACAAGAAAACGGTTAAGAAACTCACGCATGAAAAATACAATCCAACTAACTACATCCTCAGTCTTGCCAGTGCCTGCTTGCTCGTGGCAGGATCGTCCAGCGAGGTGCGAATTTTGGCACCGACCTTTACCTCACCCTGTCGGTCGACGGCGCCCACATAGCGGACCTTGGTGAAGGTCGAACCTATGATGGTTACCTGCCACCCGGCCGACATGTCTTGTCCGCCATTGCGAGTCCAAATAACGGTCAAACTCCATTCAAAACGACTTTGACGATACAAAAGGGCCGCACTTATTCCTTTACCGCGATTTGGCGGGGAACAAACGTAGTGTTGGTGAAAGATCAGTGACCAGAAAACCAGTTCTTGGCGCGATATAACCGCACAGACGTGCTTAATCCCGCCGAGATGGTGCGATCATGATGCGGAAGACGGTCCGCTTCATTTGGGCAGGCTTGAGCGGATTAGCCTGTGTCATCGCTACTGCCTGGGCCACAGGCGCGCTCTACTTCGATCTGCCGATCGCATGGCTCCGTTCACCGCTCGCCCTCATCTACGGCCTGGCAACGTTGGCCGTGCTGTTTTTGGTCAAAGGTCGCTGGCGCGCGATGGGCGTGGTCGCGGGAGGTTTTGCTGTCGTTCTCGCGTGGTGGTTCACAATCAAGCCGAGCAACGAAGGCAATTGGCAGCCCGACGTGGCCCAACTCGCGTGGGCGGAGGTTAACGGCGACGAGGTCACGCTGCACAACGTCCGCAACTGCGACTACCGCACCGAGACGGATTACACGCCGCGCTGGGAGACGCGGGCCGTGCGCATCTCGCAGGTCACCGGCATTGACATTGCCATCAACTACTGGGGCTCGCCGTGGATCGCACATCCCATCGTCAGCTTTCAGTTCACCGACACGCTGCCTGTCTGTTTTTCCATTGAGACGCGGAAGCAAACCGGCCAAAGCTACTCCGCCATCCGCGGCCTCTACCGGCAGTTCGAGCTGATCTATGTCGTCGCCGACGAGCGCGACGTCATCCGCGTGCGGACGAACTACCGCCACGGCGAAGAGATCTATCTTTACCGCACTACCGCCACACCTGCGCAGGCCCGCGAGCGTTTCCACGAATACCTGCGTTCACTCAACGAAATCCGCGACCACCCGCGCTGGTATAACGCCATCACTACCAATTGCACGACCAGCATCCGCGACCAGCATCCCGCGGCCGAGCGCATTCCCTGGGACTGGCGCATCCTCCTGAATGGCAAGGGCGACGAGCTGATGTTCGAGCGTCACACCATCGTCACAGCAGGCCTTCCATTCTCCGAGCTCAAAGCACGCAGCCTCATTGATCAACGTGCCAATGCCGCGGATGCGGCCTCGAATTTTTCCGAGCTGATCAGAATCGGATTGCCACTGTCCGAAAACAAAAACAAGAAGACACCGTGACGGTGTTGATCCGACGGGCACACAATTATGCAAGAGCTAAGCCAATCGCAGATAGGAGACCAAGGTCCCATGTCTCCCAGCAGCAGGTTTCATATTCTGTGCCTCAACACACCATGAATAAACTATCCGCAATCATATCCTTTCTTCTTGCCGCAACGAATTTCTTCTTTGCGCAAACTGAACCATCGCCATCGCCACTGGACGCCGCGAATACGTACGAAGAACTACCGGAATTCAAAGCGAGCGAGATTTTGCGCCCGGAATTTCTCCAAGGCGACTCAAAGGCGGTGCCACTGCCGTCATTATGCGCGGCCCTTCGGTGCCGAAAACCCCCGCAGGTTGCGATTTTGTTTTTCTCACTTGCCAGGTGCAAAATCAGATTTCCAAGGAACACAATCGTTCCGCAGGTAAACGATTGGAATGAGCCAGCATTGAATTTAAGCGGCGTTGCCAGGATGGAGACCCGCCACCACTGTGGCTAAAAAGGGGATGGGCAATTCGACCGCAAAACGAATTCGTCAGCGAACGTCTTCGACGTAACTCACGACCTGGTAATCTGTCACCACGCCTATATCAACCTGATTCAGTGCCTTATCGTAATGAAGTCCGGTATTTCCGTTACCGGAAAAGCTACGACCCACGATTGCGCTGAAGATGTCGGTGTCGCCTGTTACCGTAATGTCAGCGCTTGGCGCATAAAAGGTTGCGAAAATATTCCCGGGGCGATCGATTTCAATTGTTTGCGTAGTACCAGAGGTGGTGGGGCTGATCCCAAAAAACTTCATGTGACCGACCCGACTCGGGTTCGGATCATCAGCTGGAGTTGGCGGGATCAACGGCGGGACGCCGAGGCTGCCAGGGTTGGCGATTGGGGTGCCCCGGTCAACATTCTGATTATCGAGGTCGCCTGCTTTCACTTTCATGTTCCCGGTGAACCAGATTTCCGCAGTTACGCCTCTTTCAACGGTGATCTTTCCGGTAATGTCGCCGTTGACAACGATCTTTGCATAGGCGTACGGAAAGGTGGAGCTGCCGGCGTTGCCATTCTTTATCGTTTTGCCGCCGGTAATTCCTGAATAGACGAACCCGGTTGGACTACTTTCGCTCGTGCCGGTCGCGGTGTCGGCCCCGGTCCCGGAGTTGCCAGCGGTGAAGCCGGTTGTGTCAGGTCCCGGCAGCGGCGGAATCGTAAATGGCACATTGTTGTCGATGGTCCCGCTGATCTGATAGCCTGAATGGGTAACGTTGCCGCCGTTTGTTGTCACGTCGCCCCAGATCGGGCCGCCTTGGGCAAAGTTCTTTGTTCCGACAGATACATCACCGTCGTGTGCGTCTGCCAGGTATGTCGAATTTGATGGATTAGACCCATAGTAAGAGGTGGTATTTGGTCCCGGAATGTCGTTGTTTACTACTTGGGGACTACCGGGATTGGGATTAGTTGGGTTCTTGGAACTGTAACTGTCGAGAAAACCGGCGTTGCCCGGGCCGTCAAACAGGTTAACGACCCTCATGGCGCCCCCCAAAACAAAATACTTCGGAACGGCAACCAATTCGATACGCCGTGTAATTTGAGGAAATGTAACCGTCGACAAACTAAGATTATGCCCGTCACCGTCGCCATAACTCGCCTTAAAATGATCGTACTTAAAATCGATCTTGCGCAGGAGGGTGTCGCCCACACCGCGGCTGGCGGAGTTCGCCACGAAATTGGGGCCACCGGCAAAAAACTGGTCGGACAAACCGACACGGGGTAAGCCAAAGAGCCTGGCGGTCCCTACTGCACGAATTCGATAATAAGGGGTGCTGCTTGGAATTGTCCCCGTGGTGTCAAAGAGTTTATCGATGGTTACAGTCGTGGAAAGGTTGCCTTCTTGTCCGAAGCCACTGATGGTTTTGGTCCAGGCAGGCCCAGGAGTCGGGGCCGGCGAGGGCGCAGCGGCCCAGCCGTCTGTGGTAAAAGGCAGGCTAATTGGATTAAGCGCTTTTCGCACTTCGTCAAAACCCGCGTCGCCGCCCGCTTCCGCTGCGTAGAGAGCCTCTTTCCATCCTTTGAGCTGCTTCGCCGTGACATTGTAATGCGTGATACAATTAACCAAAACGTTGGCCCCGATTAAAGAGACAATCACGATGGTGCAAAGCGCACAAACGAGAATGTGGCCGTTATCTCTCTGGTGAATTTGTATCTTCATTTCGTTACCTGCGGTAAATTAACCGTCCCCTCTTCGCCTGTTGCGAAGATAGGTGAGCGAAAAGATGGTTGTGCCGGAGCGCTCGTTAGCGAAAAAAGTTTGATCGCCCCTGGCGAACTGGGGCAGAAAGCTTACGGTTGATTGCGTAAACTCGGTGTTTAGAAGCTCGACGTCGCTCGTGACGGGGATCAAATTGTCGGCGCTAGCTGCGATGTTGGTGAGACCGCCGTTTTCTCTTCGCTGGATTGCCTGATTAAGGACGGAGTAAACCACGTTAGTGAGTGCGCCAATCGTAACGGTGGCGCTGCTATTAGTAGTACCTGCCGCGTTCGACATGGTGGCCTGCCTGCAACTCCCCGAAATGCAATTGGAAACGCTTTGGATGGTGGTACCCGCCGGGATACCGGTGCCAACGATAGATTGTCCGACGTTCGAGTTCGTAAAATGAGAAGAAACCAGCGCAAGCCCAGGACAGGTAAGATTAGTAGAGCCTTGCGTTATTGTGACGTTATTCACGGTATTAGCCTGATAATTGGCGACGACTTTGTTCCCGACCAGCGAAAGAGTGGGCGTGGCGCGTGTGGGCTGGTTGCTGCCATTGTCAACCAGGTAGTTCGGAATGATACAAGTCACGGTTTGCAGATCTGTGCTGGTGGTGACGATGTATGAACGCTTCACATCCCGGCTGAGGTAGTCCATGATCCGCACCTGTTGCACGTGCGAGGCAAAGTAATTATCCACCGCGGTGAAGCTCCGGTGCAGGCAGACCGCAGCAGCCACGAGCGCCGCCATCATGAGCGCGCCGACGGCGACGGCAAACATCAGTTCTATTAAGGTGAAGCCTTGGTCATGTATCCGGGCAGCCTTCATTTCTTGGTTCCGGCTGCAACCAGCGTCTCGGTTTCTTCGCTGCGTGGACGACCACCAAGGGTCGCCGTCCAGGTATATTTCACCTTCACTTTGACCATAGTAATTCCGCTGAAGTCCGGTGATGTCGCGGGCGAGGCGCTCGGATAAACCGCGGCGCCTGGCGGACGCTTGTAGGTGATATTGGGAGTGCCCCCTGGGAGGGGGGTGCCACTCGGGTAAGCGCTGACTGTAACCTCTTCTGTGACCCGAGCAGCGAGATCCGACGAGTTAGAAGGATAAACCAACGAAACCGGCCTCGGTCCCGAGGGCGCAGGCGTCGGCTGCGAATTCATCATATAGCTTGGTGAAATGAGATCGCTAAACGCGAGGTTTCTTAAGCCTTCGATGCGGTCCTGAACACCCTGGACGGCTGCCACACATTCCTTGCTCGCGTCGATATAACGCAGGCAAACCGCGTTAACTTCGAAAATCGTCACGAAAAAAGCGCCGATAAGAGTGGCTGCGACGAGCGTTTCAGCGAGCGTATTGCCAGCCTGAAACTGCGTGGGGCGCGCAAGTATCATCTTTCAAAATTTGCAGCAGTCTGTGTGCCTTTTCTCGAATCGTCCCGCAGTCTGACGAAGGTGGGGTAATATTTGCGCTTTCCTCGAGAGTCTCCGAGGGAAAACTGGGAATAAACCCATCGGGCAACGCGACGGGCTCTTTCTCAAGCCAGTCCGGCTGCAAAGTTGCGACTCAGCGGCCAAATAGGGAAATTTTCGCGTTCTGCGCAGCCAGGATTACATCCTGTTTTTCCAGCAATAGAGTGCGGCTTGCTTCTAAAGCAATCACTCGAATCTTTGCCTCCGCCGCGACGGAAATTGTTTCTCGACCAATGACAGGAACGTCGAAGCGCATGTCTTGATTCGGTTTGGCGACCTTGATCATGACGGCGCCCCCACATCCAAGCGCTCCGCCTCGGCGCATTGTCTCATTGGTTCCATCAAATCCTTCAATCGCCAGGACCGCGCCGTTTTTTACAATTATCGTTTGTCCAATATCGAGGGCCGCAATTTTCTGTGCGATATCCCAGCCAAGCTCGATGTCCGACTTTTCTCGGCGCGATAGTTTTGGTCCCACGATCAAATCCTTGCCCGCCAGAAAACCTTCCAGAAAAGTAGTCGCTGGTAAGAGCGCGACACCTATTTTCTCGAGCTCGCCGGCGATGGCCCGAAAGATCGATTCGGCATTGCGTTGTTTCAGCTTCGCCAGCAGCAGCAGGGCGCGCCAGTCGGGATGAAGGTCGAATAGATTTCGCGGCGCGATTTGGCCTGCCATCATCGCGCTGGTAATCTTGGCATCGCGCAGGGTGGAAAGCATCCGATTCAATTGACCGACGCGCAGCCAGCAAATTTCATCGACGAGTTGACCAAGTTCCGCTTCGGTCTCCCCTTCGAAAGCAAGAGCGAGAATCCTCCGAACGCCTGCTGCTCGTGCCGCGCGCGCGAGGACCCGCGGATAAACGCCGTTGCCGGCGATAATGGCGAGTTGATCGGGCGCGTGCAATTTCGCGCGGAAAAGCAGCTAGGAATGCCGCCGACGTTTTACGTGCAATTGCGCTAGCGCCTTCTGCAGCGATGCTTGAATTGCAGCGACTTCTTCGGCAGTGTGATCCTCCTTCATCGCGGCCTGCGCGCGAGCAACTGCCTTCTCAGCCGCAGCCTCATCGATTACTTGGGCCTCCAAAGCCATATCGGTTAGAACCGAGACTCGTTCGGGCGTAATTTCAATGAAACCTTCACCGACAGCCAGCGAAGTAGCGCGTTTGTCCTTTACCACGCGGACCTCACCCGGTTTTAAAATCGTTAGCACCGGCACGTGCTTCGGATAAACCCCAAGCTCACCTTCCGATCCGGGAAGCGTTACCATTTCCACGTCCTCGGAGTAGGCGGTTGTCTCGGGCGTTACGATTTCCAGTCGCAAAGTAGCCATTAACTCTCCTCCTTGATCTGATCAATGCCGCCCTTCATATAGAAATTTGTTTCCGGCACGTCGTCGTGTTTGCCCTCGAGAATTTCCTTAAACCCGCGCACGGTCTCCGCGATTGGCACATATTGGCCTTTGGTACCGGTAAAAACTTCCGCGACGTGGAACGGCTGGCTAAGAAAGCGTTGGATCTTACGCGCACGGTAAACAGTGAGCTTGTCTTCTGGAGACAACTCATCCATGCCCAAAATAGCGATAATGTCCTGCAAATCTTTGTAGCGTTGCAGCACTTTCTGAACACCACGCGCGACCGTGTAATGGTCTTCACCGACTATTTCTGGCGCCAAGGCTTTCGACGTAGAAGCAAGCGGATCAACTGCCGGATAAATTCCCAGCTCCGCGATCGCCCGCTCCAGCACAATGGTAGAATCAAGATGCGCAAACGTGTTCGCCGGCGCCGGATCAGTCAGATCGTCGGCCGGAACATAAACTGCCTGGACTGAAGTAATCGATCCGTTCTTGGTTGAGGTAATGCGCTCCTGCAAGTCTCCCATTTCCGCCGCGAGCGTTGGCTGGTAACCGACTGCGCTCGGCGTGCGTCCCAATAAGGCAGACACTTCGGAGCCTGCTTGAGAGAAGCGAAAGATGTTATCGATAAACAAAAGCACGTCCTGATTTTTTTCGTCGCGGAAATACTCTGTCATGGCGAGAGCGGAGAGGGCCACTCGCAGACGTGCGCCCGGCGGCTCGTTCATCTGTCCGTAGACCAGCGCCACTTTGGATTTGCTGAGATCCTTTTGATCGATCACGCCCGCTTCGCTCATTTCGACATACAGATCGTTGCCTTCGCGCGTCCGTTCGCCCACCCCGCCGAAAACAGAAAGTCCGCCATGCCCTTTAGCAATGTTGTTGATCAACTCGAGGATGACGACTGTCTTGCCAACGCCGGCGCCACCGAATGCGCCTACTTTGCCACCTTTGGTAAACGGGCAAATCAAATCGATCACTTTAATTCCGGTCTCAAGAACCTGCGCTTTGACGTCTTGATCTGTGAGCGACGGCGCGGGCCGATGAATAGGATACCGTTTCGCGAACTTAACCGGGCCTTTGTTATCGACCGGATCGCCGGTAACATTGAAAACGCGTCCGAGAGTTCCCTCGCCTACTGGCACGGTGATGGGGCCACCAGTGTCGTTCACTTTCATCCCCCGTTTCAACCCTTCGGTCGACGACATGGCAATCGAGCGCACCCAGTTTTCGCCTAGATGCTGTTGTACTTCGAGCGTGAGCTTGGTCGGGTTACCATTGACCTCGTACTCAATTTCGAGCGCGTTATAGATTTTGGGTAGCTCCGTGACGTTACCAAATTCCACATCGACCACCGGACCGATGACCTGAACAATACTTCCTGTATTCATAAATCTCGTTAACTACTGGCCGACCGCCATCTGCGCGGTTGCGATTTCGAGCAACTCGGTCGTAATACTTGCCTGTCGCATTTTGTTATACTCCAGCGTGAGGTCTTTGATGAACTGATGCGCGTTGTCCGTCGCGTTCTTCATCGCCACCATTCGCGCGCTATGCTCGGACGCGCGCGCATCAAGAATCATCTGAAAAATTTGATACTGGAGATAATAGGGCAGCATCACTT
>Ga0209474_10004928_pt1 | contig 11446 bp, 8 predicted proteins | sample GraSoiAngelo_145_FD_185902 | JGI IMG/M metagenome (GOLD analysis project Ga0209474, IMG submission 185902) | Grasslands soil microbial communities from the Angelo Coastal Reserve, California, USA - 14_1009_05_20cm (SPAdes) (version 2) | ecosystem: Environmental > Terrestrial > Soil > Grasslands ...
GGCGATGGCGTCCTGGTTGGCGCCCAGAAAGAGAAAAATCCACTTGTACGTATCGGTCTGATGTTTGATTTTCCCGGCAATCTCTTTCCAAGTGAACCGCTGCGAAGCGTTCTCCAAGCCGTCGGTCAGAATGGCAACAATGACCTGCCCAGGTCGGTCTTTCTCGGCCAATGCAGCGAGGCGTTGGCCGAGGTTGTCGATGGTCTGGCCAATAGCGTCGAGCAGAGCGGTGCATCCACGCGGCTGGTAGGTGTCGTCGGTGAGCGACACAACTTCCTCAACCGGGATTGAGCTAATCGGCACAAGGTATTCGTCGTCGAACAGGACAAGAGTGAGCTTGGCGAGTCCATCGGTTTTCTGCTGGTCGGCTAAGAACTGGTTGAACCCCTCTATAGCGGCCTGCTGACAGGACTTCATGGAGCCGGAGCGGTCGAGGACAAAAGCGATCTCGCTGTAATGAGCGTTTCTTTTCATGTTCATGAATGTAGCACCTTAGGTAGGACATCAGCTGTCCTATGGGGAAAGTTTTTCCGTTTAATTGAACCGAAAAACTCAACGTCCAACATCCAACGCTCAACCCGCCTTCGCTAGGCTACGGCGCGGCAGGCGCTCAACGTTCAATAAGCACGCCGACAGAGCGGCGTGACTACAATTGTAGCGCAGCGGTGGAGGGAGGAGGAAGAAGTTGATAGGTGAAAAAGTGAATTGGTGTCATGCGCACAAATGACGAAGAACGAATGACCAATGACGAAGGAATGACGAATGACGAGGCTGTCAGGGCGGACGTGCCGCCTGCGCCCGAGGCTCCGGCTCGACAAGACGGCGAGCCAAAGACCTATTTTGCCGTTCTGACGCGGTAGATTATATTCGCTGTATGAGCGCTGCTGAGCTGATCGAGCAATTTAAAGCCCTTCCGCCTAACGAACGGGCACAAGTCGCAAAGTTCGTTGTGGAAAATGATGATTCCTGGATCCCAGAATCATTGCGAGAGGGAATGGCTGATGCCGAAGCCGGACGTGTTGTCGACCTCGATACTGCCCTTAATGAGCCGTATCCCGGCGACAAATGAAGTATCGATTCCAAGCCACTCGCACATTCTGGCGGAGTTTCGGAAAGCTGTCGCTCCGACAACAGACCAAAGCTCGCCAAGCGTTTGCTATTTTTAAGCAAAATCCATTTGATCGCAGATTACGTTCCCACAAATCCACAGGCTTTCGGCGCTCGTTACGGACGTATCATTTATGCGGCAGAGATCGAAACAGACCTGCGCGTTGTCTTTTACATTGAAGGAACCACCGTGGTGACGGTCGAAATCGGTTCGCACGCTGTCTATCGAGGCTAAGCTCCACCCACCAATCGAGTCCGAGCAGTCGAAAGGAAGCCGTGCGGTAGCATCGGTTTCCGCAATGCTGTGCGTTATGAAACAGTCGCGTTTTCAGGCACCATTGCCGTAAGCATCCGCTAATTCTGAGACGGTTTGTGCAATCCGCTGTTTCAATTCTGGTGGCGCCAGCACCCGAGCGTGATTTCCCCAGCTCAAAATCCAGCGCTCGATGTCTTCTAGGTTTCCCAATGTCAGGGAGAGCTCGATCCCGCCCTCTCGGAGCTGCTTGATCTTCTGCGACGGGTGCCATTGCCTCTCCTCAACCCGTGCGGCGGCGAATCGGTCAAACAAAATGCGAACGGTGTGCCTGGTCTTTGTCGGCTTGGCGAAGACTCCGAAGCTTTGGTCCAGAAATCTGCTGATCGAAAAATCCGCTGGTCGCCTAAAGCGTGTTTTACTTGCTCGCACGTTACGAATTCGAGGCAGAGCGAAAGTTCGCAGCTCTCTACGATCCATGTCGAACGCAAACAAGTACCAAAGATTCTCAACACAACCCAAGTGATATGGTTGGACGTATCGTTCCTCATAACGTGCAGCTCCGGGTTTCTTGTACCCGAATCGGACTTCGAGCTGCTTGAAAACGGCGTGGCTCAGCTCTTCAAACAATTGAACATCGGCAACCGTTCGTCCTGTGCTGCGAAAGGAGATGGTTGAATCCAAGTCGCTCCAGGTAACGGAAATGGTATCGCGCAATCCGTCAGCGATCTTGCGGAATGCGGTAGAGAGAGGCGTTTCGAAGGAGGTTCCTTTGTATTGCGCCAGAGCTTTCTGCCCGACATAGAGGGCCACGAGTTCTCCTTCCGAGATTTCAATGTTCGGAAAATGCGAAACCGGTTCGGTGTAATAAAAGCCAAAGTGAAGCTGATCGTACTCGATCGGCAGACCCAAGCGATATCGCATGAAGTCAATGTCCCTTTGCACAGTCTTGGAACTGACTTCAAGTTCGTCTGCGAGCTTCCGGCAATTAGGATAACGACCGGCTTTCAGACGCTCGTGCATGCGCATCATTCGTTCGAGAGGCGGACGAGAATAAAGGCCGGGCTGGCGGCTGGGTGTGAGTCGAATGCGCTTCATAGCAGAGCGTTGAAGTCGGATTAGCGCCTATGCTTTATGATTGCAATAAAATTTTGCTCATATCGGACAGTGTTTGTCCTACCCCACCGCGTAAACGTTAGGAGTTATGAACAGAAATCCAATCTTTCCCAATTGGCAGTTGCCACGTCGTCAACCATTCTGTGCCCGTCGCGGCATCGCTCTGCTCCGCGCCTTGCGATTGCGCCTTGCGGAACAGACTCAGGAACGGTGCGTCCAAACGCAGTTAGAATTCCGACAATTCGTCACGTCGGGGCGAGCTGCGTTAAAGCGTTAGGCAAAAACCCGCACACAATCATATTCTGCGGCTATTTCCGCTTTATCTGCTAAGCAAATTCAACCCACGCCGCGTTGCTGACAGACCTTTGATGCTCGCTTGGCGAGAGAAGCTCGCTAAAAACACGGTGTGACAGTTCGCCCAAACCCACGGTACAAGGAGTTTGTTGCCCGCTTGCAGCCGTTGTGTTCGCGCGCCAGGCGATGGCGTGGAGTTACTTTTCGTTCAGTCGATTTGGCCTACGCTTCTCCGGCATCTGTGCTCAGCGGGGAGGGAAGTCTAAAGGCGGGTGGCCGCTGGAATGCACCCGGGGCTTTTTCAGCCGTGTACTCTAGTACGCGGCCAGGAACGGCCGTTGAAGAGGCATTTCAGCTCGCTGCCGACTTTCAGCTTGCGCCCGACGATTTGAAGCCGCGAATCACGTGCGGAATCGAATGGGAGCTCGCATCTGTACTCGACCTAACCGTCGCCGATCTTCCAGCATGGCTCAAATTATCTAACTGGATGCGCGAGAATTTCACGAAGATTAACGACAGTGGCTTTGAAACGATATGCCAGGCATTCGGCCGAGCCGCCAGAAACTCCGGTGTTGCCGGCATATTGTGCCCGTCAGTTCGTGTAAAAGGCGGCATTAATCTGGTCGTGTTCCGCGACCGCATGCGCAAAGCAGAGCTGGCGCGAGTTTTGGGCGAGGTTGAATTAAAGAAATATTTGGCATGACAGATGCAATATTGCATGCAATATTATAGACATGAAGATGCACAAGAAATCTGTGCGGAAGACTCATGCTAGGCGGGCACGCCGGGGTTCGTTCATCGCCCGGAAGGCGCGTGCTTCATCTTCGCTCGTCGCTCCTGGGAAGAGCGAGTCCGACGTACGTCGGCTTTCGCGAGCCTACAACCTTTCGAACGAAGCCGTAAGCAGGGTCACGGGCGCGTCTCCGAGGACGGTCTCGTATTGGAACGCCGGTATAGCCCCGCAGCGGTCGAGCGCGCAAAAGCTTCGGGAAGTGACGCGGTTGTTCGACGCCTTGTCCGATATTATCAAGGCCAGATCGATCGGGCCGTGGCTGCAGCGACCGAATGACGCATTCGATGGTTCAACGCCGTTGCAAGTGATGGAGCGAGGGGAGAATGACCGGCTTTGGCGGATGATTTGGCAGATCCGCGAAGGCAACGCCGGCTAGTCAAACCGACGCATCGGCACGGATTAATTGTTCTAGCTTCTCCCGCACAAAGTGCTTCGTAATGAATGCGCCAGGGTGGCGAAATTGGCAGACGCGCCAGACTTAGGATCTGGTGCCGAAAGGCGTGCAGGTTCGAGTCCTGTCCCTGGCAGAATTGCTGTTAGCGTCTATGCCTAATTTGTCATTCCGAGCGTAGCCGAGGAATCTCTAATTCTTAGCAGCGGAATAGTAAGAGATGTCTCGACTTTCGCTCGACATGACAAGGAGGGCACTCGACAAAACGCGAGGGTTCTTAGTTTAATCGGCGCTGACGCCCTACAAGATCATTTGGCGCGATAGGAGCCGTTGCCTTCGTCGAAATAATCGACGGTCGAGAAACGGGAAACTTTGAGCGTTTGCTTCCACTGTCCATCGCTAAAGGCGCGTGGCGCTTCCAAGGTGTGGCTAGTAACTGGAAGATTCTTATCTTCAGTCCGCTTTCGCATTACCTCGTGCAAAGATCGTCCATCGAGAATGCTGGGTAAGGGCACATCGAGAGCCTCCAAGATCGTGGGGAACAAATCGAGATTGTTGGTTGGATAGTTATCCTCGCGGCCAACATCGAAAAATGGCCCAGCAGCAACGAGAAGGTTGTGCGTATCCTTCGGGCTCAAGGTAGCGTGCGTCCCCTCACCCGCTTTCCGATTCCAATCGGCATCAATCATGCCCGCGATACCGAATTGATTTTGTGTCTGCTCATCGCAGCGAAACGACAGGATGACGTCGGCGCTGTTTGGTGCATCAATTCGGATGTCGCTTAGCCAGAATGTTCCCTCGAGTTTGTCGCGGGTGAAAATCACGCCGGCGAAATCGCTGTGCTGCAACCAATCGACCAGGCGTTGCGTGACTCCACGATCATGATCGCACACATAAAATAAAACCGTACCGCCGTTTCCACAGACGAGAATATCGCCTGGTGTGGGCGTTTCTGAGAATTCCTTGGCGGCGTGGAAGCCAGCCTTGTTCAAGAGCGCGATGACATCGATGGAGCGGCGGATGGTGGAGAAGCCGTGATCGGAAACGACGAAGATGTCGGTAGAATCGCGAACTTTTTTCTTTTCCAGAGCGGTCAGCACCATCGCCAGGTCGTCATCGACCGCTTTGATAGCCTCGAGCGCCTCGGGCGAACCGGGCGCATAGTTGTGCTCGGAAAGATCGGGTTCGCTCAGCCAGAGAAGAGAAAAGTCCGGGACGCCGTCGCGCCAGAAAAATTCGGTAAGCGCGCGAGTAGCAAAATCGTTTCGCTGGCCCGTCTTTGCCTGAGGATCATCGGGAATCGGCCCGAGCAATTTTGTCATTTCCTCGCGTGCAGCGGGACCGAGCGGCGCCGCCCCGAAAATCGTGAGTGGTTTTCCTTTTATTCGGACCACGGTCCAGTCGTTGCCGCGATCGAAGAGTATCGCGACCGATTTCGCTCCCACCAGGGCGATTTTCTTTCCCGCGGCGCGCAATAATTCCACGAATGTCGGCACGGCGAGATATTTGCCCCCGGATATTTCGTCACCGCGTTTGATCGAATCTGGGTCGCCCATGTCGATAGATTGGCGCGAATTAATCGCTGGGCGAAATTCCAAGTTGGCCGCAAGGCCGTTGCGATTCGGATAGCAACCGGTCGCCAGGGCGGCGCCATTCACGTCGGTCGCGGTTGGATAAACGGCGTGATGATTGCGAAAGCGAACTCCGTTGTGCGCCAATCTCTCCAGAGTGGGCGCATATTTTTCGGTAACGAAATCGGGGCGCATGCCATCCCAAACGACGAGAACGACGTGACGTGTATTCGTAGCCGGCACGGCTGCCACTACCGAACCGGCCTGACCTGACAAAGCCGCGATTACGATCAGAAGGAATTCTCGGAAGCGGGTTTTCAACAGCCCGATCTTCGGTTGGTCAACGCAAGTTGTCATCCCGAGCGAATGCGAGGGACCTCTCATTTGCTGATTGCTCACACAAGCCTGAAAACGTTTGACCAACTGGAAGGTCCCTCGGTCCGAGCTGGACTGGCGTTGTCTACACGGCTCGGGATGACAGAGTGTATGCTTCACGTTTCGCTGCGCGTTGAGGTTGTGGCTTGCCAGCGCTGGGCGGACCGTTAAAAATCGTGTTGTGGCCCGCCACCTTCAATCCCGCAACGGCAAAGTCTCGCGTGAGATCGAACGGAAATTCTTGCTGAAACGATTGCCGCCGAATCTTCGGCATTTCCACAGTCGCACCATCGAGCAGGGTTATCTCTCAGCGAAAACCGACGGCACCCAAATTCGTTTACGCAAATCCGGCCGGCGTCATTCTCTCACAATCAAACGCGGTCGTGGTGTGTCGCGGCAGGAAATCGAAGTCGATCTGACGCGCGACCAGTTTGAGGAGCTGTGGCCGGCAACGGCGGGCTGTCGTTTAACAAAAACCCGCTATGATGTTCCATTTGGAAAACGCACGATTGAGATCGATGTTTATCGTGGCCGCAACGAAGGGCTGGTCGTCGCGGAAGTGGAATTCAGGGACGAGCGCGAATGCCGCCGTTTTCAGCCGCCGGATTGGTTTGCGGCGGACGTGAGCGGGAAATCGCGTTACAGCAACGTGCGGCTGGCGCGGGAGTAAAGCGATGAGTTTTCAATTGCGACGTAATCAAATATTGGGCGCGAATCTGCAGCGAATTTGCCGAAAGCAGGTTGAGGGCGCGCTGGAAATGGTGCGCGGCGAAAAGGAGGCAAACGATACGCCCGTGCATGAGACGCGGAAACATTTGAAAAAAGCGCGAGCGGCGTTGCAGATGGTCTCGGATGAAATTGGGCGCCCGCGTTTCAAAAAGCAAGATCACTGTTTTCGCGACATTGCCCGGCTGATTTCCGATGTGCGGGATGCGGAAGTGCGTTTGCAAACAGTGCGGCAATTACAGGAGATTACCCGGCGCACTTCGCAGCAGACATTTCGCAAAACCGAGGAACTGCTTCTAGCGGAGCTGGAGCATTTCATGGCAGCATTTGCGGGGTGGCAAAAACAGGCGGCGCCGAAGTTGGAGAAGTTGCAGGAAGAAATTGAAGCGTGGCCGGTCGAAAACCTCGATTGCAAAAACATTCGCTGCGCCGCGCAACGCGCGTACAAGGCCGCGCGTCACGCGTTGGCCTGCGCCAAAAGCAAACCAACGCCGGAAAATTTCCACGAATTTCGCAGTGAAGCGAAACGGCTGCTTTATCAATTGCGTATTTTGCGACCAATCAATCCGCTCGTCATCGGCGCATTGATCGATGATCTCGATTCCGTGGGCGAGGTCTTTGGGCGATCCCATGATTTGTATTTCCTGGGCGAACGATTGCGCTGCAATGGTGCGCAACCGCCCGCACGAGAGACGCGCGAATTGGTGGCGGTGATTGGAGCGAGCGAAGTGGAATTACAAAACCGCGGCGTCGATTTGGCAGAACGATTTTTCGAGGAACGTCCGCGGGATTTTGGGCATCGCCTCGGCAGTTGGCTGCAACAATGGCTTAGGGGCGAAGCCCCCACCGTAGCCGACGCGCTGGTGTGTCATGACACCAGCGTTTTGAAGTAGCGCCGCTCCAGAAATCAAATCGTAAAGGCAGACATGCTTGCGTTTGACTACTTAAAGCAGTCAAGAACGCGGGCGTAAATCAGCGGGCCATTTCCTCGACCGGTTTTCCAGGGATTTGGTTGTTGGGGCTTGGGATTTATTTTTTGAATCGTGTCGTTGCGTTTGTTTCTCTGCGGCGATCTGATGACCGGGCGTGGCATTGATCAGGTGCTGCCACACCCGCTGAATCCCACATTGTACGAACCGCACCTCCGCGATGCGCGCGCTTATGTCGAGTTAGCTGAAAATGCCAATGGTCCGATTCCCCGACCGGTAGACTTCGATTATATCTGGGGGGAGGCGCTGCCGGAACTACGGCGGACCCAAGTCGATCTTAGCGTCATCAACTTGGAAACCGCCATTACGACGGTCGAGACACCGTGGCCCGGGAAAGAAATTCATTACCGCATGCACCCGCTCAACATTGGTTGTCTATCGGCCGCGGGAATCAACGGATGCGCGCTGGCGAATAACCACATCCTGGATTGGGAACACGAAGGTTTGTCGGAAACGCTTCGAACTTTGGATGCGGCGGGCGTGAAGCACGCGGGCGCGGGAAACGACGCGGAAGATGCCGCGGCTCCTGCGGCGCTCAATGTGCCGGGCAAGTGCCGCGTTCTTCTCTTCTCGTTTGGATCGACGACCAGCGGGATTCCGCGTCAATGGCGCGCCGCGAATGCTAGCCCGGGAGTGAATTTATTGGACGATCTTTCCGAAGCTACCGCGTCGCAGATCGCAAAAGAAATGCGGCAATTTCAACGGCCGGGTGATTTGCTCGTCGCGTCGATCCACTGGGGCGGCAACTGGGGCTATGACATTCCTTTGGAACAAATCGTGTTTGCACATCGCTTGATCGAGGAAGGCGTTTCCATCGTGCACGGTCATTCTTCTCATCACGTGAAAGCGATCGAGGTTTTCAAAGGTCGCCTGATTCTCTACGGTTGCGGCGATTTCCTCACCGACTATGAAGGGATCAGCGGTTACGAAGATTTCCGAGGTGATCTAGCGCTCATGTACTTAGTCGAATTGGACTCGCGTGGTGGCCAGCTTGTGTCACTGCAACTTGTTCCGATGCATATGCGCCGCTTTCGACTGGAACATACATCGGCCGCGGATGCACGGAGTCTATGCAATCTTTTGAACGCGCTTGGAGCGCCGTTCGGCATTCACGCGCGCCTGGCGGGCGATAACAGCATGGTCCTCGAGTGGCGGCCTTGATGACGAAATCCGAATGGTCCGAGCCGGAGTGGCGTTAAAGGACGAAGGAATGACGAGACCTTGGAGAGCCTCGCGGTCACTCGGTGGCAAGTTTGCCTACGGCATCATGTAAAGCGCTCGCAATTTTCTGATGTGGTTCTTCGCCGCGGCTTTCGCGTTCTAGCTCACGCGCATCCAGCGGCTTGCCCAATACAACGCGGATCATACGCGGCCGCGGGAGAAACTTTCCAGGTGGCAGAGCTTGGTGGGTGCCGTGAACGAAAACAGGAATCACGGGTGCCGGAAAATGTTCAAGCAACATTCCAATACCCGGCTTGAATTCTTGAAGTTTCCCGTTGGCAGAGCGTTCGCCTTCTGGAAACCACACCAGGTTCTTTTTCTTTTTCAAAATGATCGCGCCAAAGGCCAGGCTCGAACGCGCGGCGCGGGTTGGTTCGATCGGTAAAATTTTTCCCAGTCGACTCAGGAAACGCATCAATGGATTGGCGAAGATGATGCCGGTCCAGCCGGCCCAATAGGTTTTACGCAGCTGACGCCAATCGAGTAGCGCAGCGATTGCGAACGGATCGAGATAACTGACATGATTGGGCGTGAGTATCCACTGCCGATCTTGCGGCAGATATTCCAATCCCTCGGCACGGACGCGAAAGAGCAGACGCATCAACACTCGATTCACGGCGTAAAGAAAGCGTGCCGTCCCCGCCGCGACCGGACCGAGCGGCTCGAGCCACTGCTTTTGTTTCTCATCGAGAACTTCGTCCGGGTCTGTTAGCGGATCGACCGCTTCGCCTTCGCCGCCTTCTGTGACTTCGCGCAGGAGATCGCGCACGGTCTCGATGCGCGCGATCGCCTCCTCGTTCAATTCCACTCCGCTCGATTCTCCGATTTCGAGCGTCAGATTCAGCCATTCGAGTGAGTCGATGCCGAGGTCGAACTGCGGACTTGTGTCCGGCGTCAGTCGCTTGCCGCCGTATCGTTTTGTGAGCAATTCCCAGACAGATTGCGCAGAAGGATCTTCGAGCAACGCGCGATCTTCGCCCGACATTTCCTCAACAGACATCGGCTCGGCGGTGGCAGCTTTCTCACCGCCTTCTTTCACTTCCTTATAGCGCTCCGCCAGTCGATGACGCTGGATTTTGCCCAGCCGGGTGCGTGGCAAGGCATCGGGAGTGATCGCGTAATCGGAAATGCGCTGATGACTCGGCAACCGCTTTGAAGTTTTTTCGACCGCCTTGCGCACGGCATCTTTTCCATCGTCGCTGCTCGCCCGGTCGGGAACTATGAGCGCGACAAGTTTCCCTTTTTCCCCGAGCACGCCAATCTCACGAATAGCGGATTGCTCAGCATAGGCTGCCTCGACATCCTCGGTTTGGATCTTCTCTCCGCTCTCGGTTTTAATCAGCGTAGAGAGACGACCGAGCAGGTGAAGCTCTCCATTATCATCGAAGTAACCCAGGTCGCCGGTTCGGAACCATCCATTTTCGGTAAAGGCCTCCTCAGTCTTGTCTGGAAGATTCCGATAGCCCCTGAAGACATTTGGTCCGCGCGCAACGACCTCGCCGACCTCATGCCCATTGACGTGCTCCTTTTTTTCGGCTGCGCTCGATTCAATACGAATCTCCACACCGGCAACAGGTTTTCCCGCGCTCTCTGGCGGCGACTTGTTAGGCAACTTCACCGTAAGCAGCGGTGAAGTCTCGGTGAGCCCGTAACCAATGGCGACTTGCCAGCCGAGCGCTTCAAGTTTCCCAGCCAACTCGGGGTCGAGGGCCGAGCCGCCGGAAGCAAGCAGCCGCAGGTTTTCACCAAAACGTTTGTGCAACGAGCGAAACAGTAACTTGCCAACCCGCAACCCGACCCATTTTCGCGCAAATCCGCTCGCCGCCAAAAAAACACGGAACAATTTGCGTGCGACCCACCCGGAAGATTTTACTCTCGCCTCGATGCCGGAATAGAGCGCGCTGTAGAGCCGCGGCACGCCAATGATCGCCGTCACTTCGCCTTCCCCCAAAGCGCGCAGCAACTGTTGTCCGCTAAGCGAAAATGGCAGAATCAACGGCAGACCGAGAGCCAGCGGAGCCAGCATACCGATCACAAATGGATAGACGTGATGCAAGGGCAGCGGGAGCAGCACACGATCTCCGCCCGTGATGAGGTGCACTTCGGCGGCAGTATCGAGCTGAGCTGTAATGTTGCCATGACCCAGCGGCACGCCCTTGGGCGGGCCGGTTGTTCCCGACGTGTAAAAGAGCACCGCTTCATCGCCGCAACTCACCGTCGGCAGTTCTGTCTCTTCACTCTCAAGGAACCGTTTCCAATCCGCCTCAGCCCAATCCTCTTCACCAGCATCGAGCAAAATGGGCTTTGGTTTTTCTTCGAGATCAAGCCTCTCGATCCATTCCACTCGCTTTCGTGTCGTAATAATCGCGCGCGCCTCACTGTCTTGCATAATGTGACCCAGAGTTCTCTCGCCAAGCTGAACATCGAGCGGCACAGCGACCATGCCCGCGCGAATGATTCCCAGCGCAGCTGCGATCCACTCTGGGCTGTTTTCAGCGAAGAGGGCGATGGTATCGCCGAGTTTAAAATCCTGCCTGACGAGCCCATTAGCGAAAGCTCGCGCGCAAGCTGAAAGTTTCTGAAACGACCAACAATGTCGATCTTTCTTGT
>Ga0209474_10004929_pt1 | contig 11445 bp, 5 predicted proteins | sample GraSoiAngelo_145_FD_185902 | JGI IMG/M metagenome (GOLD analysis project Ga0209474, IMG submission 185902) | Grasslands soil microbial communities from the Angelo Coastal Reserve, California, USA - 14_1009_05_20cm (SPAdes) (version 2) | ecosystem: Environmental > Terrestrial > Soil > Grasslands ...
GAGCGCGTCGCCATCCTGGGTGACGAGGTCGAGCTGCGCCTTGCCGCCAGAGGCAGGAAAGGCGGTGAAATTCAGCAGGTTGATCCCTGCCTCCTTCAGCGCGCCGAGCACTCGCACGCCCTCGCCCGGCTTGTCCGGCACCTCGATGTAGAAGTAGTCCACCTTGCGGACCTGGTCGGCCATGATCACTGCCTCCCTGGCTCCGATTCGAGCCTCGCGCATGCTAGCTCGCGGAGGACCGCTTCGCCATGGTTCCCTTCAGAACGCGTCGAGCCCGGTGAGGGCGCGGCCGATCGAGAGCGTGTGGATCTGATCGGTGCCCTCGTATGTAAAGGTGGATTCCAGATTCGCGGCGTGGCGCATGACGTGGAAGTCGCCGGCGACGCCGTTCGCGCCGAGCAGCGCGCGCGACCGGCGAGCGGCTTCCAGGGCGATCCGGCAGTTGTTGCGCTTCAGCAGGCTGGTCTGCACCGGGTGGAGCTTTCCGGCTTCCTTCAGCCGTGCGTAGTGCAGCGAGAGCAGCGAGGCCTTCACCACCTCGGCGGCGACGTCGGCGAGCTCCGCCTGCACCAGCTGCTTCGAGGCGACGGGGACCCCGAACTGGATCCGCTCCCGGGTATAGGCAATGGCCTGCTCGAGACAGGCGCGGGCGGAGCCGAGCACGCCGAAGGCGACGCCGAAACGGGCATTGTCGAGGCAGGAGAGCGGGGCCTTGAGGCCCGCCGCCTGCGGCAAGCGGGACTCCTCCCGGAGCTTGACCTCGTCCAGGTAGAGGGCGCCCGTCACGCTGGCCCGCATGCTCAGCTTGTGCGGGATGTCGCCGGAGGCGAAGCCGGGCCGGTCACGCTCGACGATGAACCCGACGACGCCATCGGGGCCCTTCGCCCAGACGACGGCGAGGTGGGCGATCTGCGCGTTGGTAATCCAGAGCTTGCGGCCGGAGATCGACCAGCCCTCCTGCGTGCGGGCGGCGCGGGTCTCCATCGCGCCGGGATCGCTGCCGTGCTCCGGCTCGGTGAGGCCGAAGCATCCGACCGCCCTTCCCGCCGCCATCTCCGGGAGCCACCTCTCCTTCTGCGCCTCGGACCCGTAGCGCCAGATGGTGAACATGGCGAGGCTGGTCTGGACCGACACGAAGGAGCGCAGGCCGGAGTCGCACGCCTCCAGCTCGTGGCAGGCGAGGCCGTATGCGAGGCTGCCCATGCCGGCGCAGCCGTAGCCCTCGAGGTTGGCGCCGAGGAGCCCGAGCTTCGCCAGCTCCGGGATCAGCTCCGTCGCGAATCGCCCCGCCTCGTAATCGGCGACGATCCGCGGCATGCAGCGTTCCCTGACGAACCGTCGTACGCTGCCGCGCACCAACTTTTCCTCTTCGTGGAGGAGCGAGTCCCAGCCGATCAGCTGCTCGATGTCCATGGTGTCCATGCGTCACCCGTTCTCGCAGCATATCCCGGTCAGCTTTCGTCAGGCGCTCGGGCGGCGGAAGCGTCCAATCCCGCGAGCAGCGGGCGATGCGCGTCGGCGAATGACGGCCCGCGCGCCCGCATCGCCGCGGCGAGCGCCGCAGGCAGATCGAGCGCGCTGCCCTCGAGCGCTCTGCGCGCGTGGAGATCGACGAAATCGGGCGGCACGCGAAGCGACCAGTTCTGCGGCCCCACCGTTCCCGGCCGGTTGTAGACTTCGCGCATTCCCAAGAGGTCGGCGAAGAACACCATCACGTTGCGGGCCGGCCCCACGAAGAGATTGGCGAGCTGCGCCCGCGCGAGCGCCTGCGCAGAGGAGGCGACGCGCTGGACCCATCTTTGCCGCTCGCCCTCTTCTGGCACCAGCCGGGATGCCAGATAGGCCGCGCGCTGCTCCGCCGATCCGGTCGCCAGCCATCGCTCCGCGACCAGCCAGATCGGTTCCGTGTCGTGCGTTCCTGCCATGATCCAGTCCTGCGGCCGCGCGTTCTCGGCGCGGTAGACGTCGGCGGGATCGCCCAACGCCGCCTTCTGCGTGACGCGAAACCTGCCGAGCCCGTGCCGCTCGAGCACGCGCCGGACGGGGTATGGCTGGGTGCTCAGCACCTCCGCGATGATGTCATCCGCGCCGCAGCCCCGCGCCCGCGCGGCGTCGACCAGGGCATCGAACACCGTCGCGTACCGCTCGACCTGCTCCGGTGCCAGATCGCGGACGCGCCCGTCGGCGTGCAGCGGCTGCGAGAGATCGAGCTGGTCCGGCCTCGCGATCGCCCAGTGCGCCAGCTCCGGACGATCCGGCGAGGAGAACAGGCGCGCTCCGGCCTGCACCGCCGCGAGCGGATCGGGATGCTCCGCCTCGTAGACCCACGGGTCGATGAGGCCGTGCGGATGGTCGACGCGCAGGCCGTCGAACTCGTCGAGGAGCTTGCCGACCCGCGCGCGGACGAAGGCGAGGGCCGGGCCCGGCGCAGCATGCGTCCCATAGAGCGCCGGGTCCAGCACGCCATAGCCCCAGGGCTGGCCTTCGGGGTTGGTGCGGCTCGGGGGCGCGCCCATGCGCAGCCAGGGCACGAGCAGCGTCCCCTGGCTCCAGGAATCGCGGTGCGAGATTCCGATCTGCAAGTCGCCAAAGAGCAAGAGGCCGAGCCGCCGGGCCTGCTGCCGGAATGCGTCGTGCTGCTCGTGCGCGACCAGCTGGCCGAAGCGGAAGACCGCGATCTCCTCTCCCTGCGACGAGCTCAGCTGCGTCCGCCGGGCGCGCGCATCCGCCGGCCGCAGCGATCGATCAGGCCCGGGCCAGCGGTGCCAGTCCTGCTCGCGGTGGAGCGCTTCGAGCGCCCTGTAGAGCTCGTCCCGCTCCAGCCATTCCCCGCTCGCTGCCGCGAAGCGGCGCAGTCTTTCGTCGAGGCTCCCATCCGCGTGCGAGCGCTGCCAGGCAGACCGCACGATGCGCGTCGCGACCTCGTGCGCGTACAGGTGGTCCGCGCGCAGGAGCGCACCAGCGGGACGCCCGGCCACCGCATCGGCCAATGCTTCCGCCGGAACGAGCCGCTCTTCCGCAAGCTGCGCGAGGCCGATGGAGCTGGTGTTCCGGCTGAACACCGTGGCGTCGTATGGAGACGGATCCTGCGGATCGGTCTCGCCTTGGGGACCGAGCTGCAACCCATGAAAACCGAGGTTCGCGGCGAACTCGAGGAACGCGCGCCCTCCCCGCGACAGTGGCGCGCCCCGTCCGACGTCGTCGCCCGGGTCGCCGGGCAGCGAGAGGTCGTGCACCGAGAGCAGCAGGCGCCGGATCCCCAGCGCTCGCAGCGCGTCGCGGACGAGCTCGCGCAGCCGGTTACTCCTTGCCCGGCACCAACCAGATGGTGCCGAGCGGCGGCAGCGCGAGCTGCGCCGACTGCTCCTGCCCGTCCCAAGGCGCGGCCTCGACCGCGATGCGCTCGGGGTTCGTCACGCCGGATCCGCCGTACGCGGCGGCGTCGGAATTGATCAGCTCCTTGTAGGAGCCCTTCTGCGGCATCCCGACACGATACCCGTAGTGCGGCACCGGCGACAGATTCGCGACGCAGACGGCGTGGCGCTTGCGGTCTTCCGACCAGCGCACGAAGGCGTAGACGTTCGCGTCCGCCGCGTCCGCCTGCAGCCACTGGAACCCGCGGCCGTCGCCATCCAGCTCGTACAGCGCCGGCTCGTCGCGCAGCGCACCATTGAGATCGCGCACCAGCGCGGACACGCCCGCGTGCATGCCCGAGCCGAGCAGGTGCCAGTCGAGGCTCGCGTCGTGGTTCCATTCCGACCGCTGGGCGAGTTCGCCGCCCATGAAGAGCAGCTTCTTGCCAGGGTGCGCCCACATCCAGCCGAACAGCGCGCGCAGGTTGGCGAACTTCTGCCAGTCGTCGCCGGCCATGCGCTGCAAGAGCGAGCCCTTCCCGTGCACCACTTCGTCGTGCGACAGCGGCAGGAAGAACTGCTCGCTGAAGATGTACATGAGGCCGAAAGTCAGGCCGTTGTGGTGCCACTTCCGGTGCACGGGATCCTTGGCGAAGTAATCGAGGGTGTCGTGCATCCAGCCCAGGCTCCATTTGTAGTGGAACGACAACCCGCCGTCCTGCGCCCGCTGTGTCACCTTGGGAAAGGCCGTCGACTCCTCGGCGATCATCACCGCCCCGGGATGCAGATCGCGGACGCGCTCGTTCACTTCCTTGAGGAACGCGATCGCCTCCTCGTTTTCACGGCCGCCGAACCGGTTCGGGATCCACTCGCCCGGTTTCCGCGAGTAGTCGCGGTAGAGCATGCTCGCCACGGCGTCCACGCGCAGGCCGTCGATGTGGTACTGGTCGAACCAGAAGAGCGCGCTCGCCAAAAGGAAGTTGCGCACCTCGTTGCGCCCGTAGTTGAAGACCAGCGTTCCCCAGTCCGGATGCGCGCCGAGGCGCGGGTCTTCGTGCTCGTACAGGGCCGAGCCGTCGAAGCGCGCCAGCGCGTGCGCATCCTTGGGAAAGTGCGCCGGCACCCAGTCGAGGATCACGCCGATCCCGCGCTGATGCATCTCGTCCACCAGCGCCTTGAACTCGTCGGGGTGCCCGTGCCGGGCGGTAGGCGCGAAGTAACCCGACACCTGGTAACCCCAGGAGCCGCCGAAGGGGTGTTCCGCGACCGGAAGGAACTCGACGTGGGTGAAACCCATCCCTTGGACGTAGTCGGCGAGCTGGGTCGCGGCTTCCTTCCAGGAGAGGGCGCGGCCGCCCTCCTCGACCACACGGCGCCAGGAGCTGAGATGGACCTCGTAGACCGACATGGGGCGGCGGAAAGGATCTTGCGTGCGGCGCCGCTCCATCCATTCCTCGTCGTGCCAGAGATAGCGATCGAGCTGGTGGATCACCGAGGCGGTCGCCGGCGGAACTTCCGTCCGGAATGCGTACGGGTCCGCTTTCAGCAGCTGCACTCCGCCACTGCCCGGACGGATCTCGTACTTGTACCGCGCACCGCTGCCGACGTCGGGAACGAACAGCTCCCAGACGCCGGTCGCACCCATGGTGCGCATCTGGTGGAGGCGGCCGTCCCAGGAGTTGAAATCGCCCACCACCGATACCGAGCGCGCGGTCGGCGCCCAGACGGCGAACGAGGTCCCGTAGACTCCCTGGTGGTGCCGGGGATGCGCTCCGAGCCGCTCCCAGATCCGCTCGTGGCGTCCCTCGGAGACGAGGTGCGAGTCCAGCTCGCCGAGCGTGGGCGGAAAGCTGTAGGAGTCGCGCATCGTGAAGCTGGCGCCGCCGCGGTAATCGACCTTCAGCAGATAGCCGAACACGTCCTTGCGCCCGTTGAGGCGCGCCTCGAACACACCGCCCTTGCGGTGGCGCGCGGGGACCTGGCCGCCGAAGTCCGGCAGCACCGTCACTCGCTCCGCGTCGGGACGATAAATGCGGACCACCACCCCGTCGCCATCCGGGTGGACCCCGAGGACGGCATGCGGATCGGAGTGCCGCAGCTCGACGAGCTGCTGGATCTGCCGTTCGACCTCCGCCGTATCGGTTGGGCGCTTCACGGATCACCCCTCGGGGCTCCGGGGGGACGCCATTCCATGGTGTCCCCGTCTCGGTACCCGTCTCGGAACAGGTCACCCGCCGGGATCGCGACCCAATCGGGCCGGTGGCCGACTTCGTATCGGAGCTCGTAAAGGAGCTTCTCCAGCTCGAGAGAAGCGAGCAGCAGCTTCGCGGTCGCCTCCTCCGTGGGCAACAGCCCGCCCGCCCGCGAGTCGTAGCCCTGGAGGAAAGCCTCGCGGGCAGGGCCGCTCCGGTTTCCCGCGGGTGCACCGCGTTTTTGCGCCGCGGCTGCCGCATACGAGAACGAGCGCAGCATTCCGGCGACGTCCTTGTACGGGCAGTGCTTCTCCCGGCGCTCTGCGAGAGGGCGGGCCGGCTCGCCCTCGAAATCGAAAATGAGCCACTGCCCGCCCGCGCGCAGGACCTGGCCGAGATGGAGATCGCCGTGCTGGCGGATGCGGACGCCCGAGGGCTTCGCCGTCGCGAGCCGCTCGATTCGGCCCCGCAAGGCGTCTCTGCGTTCCTTCAGCCCGGGAACGGCGGAGGCGGCGACGCGGATCGTCCGCTCCAGCTCCGCCAGCAGTCCCGCGCTCCAGCGTTGCAGGTCCTCGCGGCGGATGGGCTCGGGCGCGAACGCCGGATCGTCGGGCGCCGCGAGCGCGGCGTGCAGCTCACCGATGCGCGCACCGAGCTCGCGGATCTCCGCCAGCAGCTGTGGAGAGGGTGTCGGCTCCTTCACGAACGACTCGAGCACGTAGGACCATCCGTCGCTCTCGACGCGCACGAATCGGTGCGCGACCCCTACGGTGGCCTCGAAGCGCCCTTCGAGCGACAGGGCCCCGAGCAGGGTCGGGGTGGAGCGGAATCCGCGCCGCGCGAGCATCGCGCCGATCTCCAACTCCGGGTTCCTTCCCTCGTCCAGCTTGCGGATCAGCTTGAGGATCACGGCTTCGCCGAAGACCAGCGAGGTATTGCTCTGCTCCGCCGAGAGGCGGCGGACCGTGGGCCGCGGCGGCAGCGTCGCTAGCGGGGAGTCCGCCCCGTCGAATCGCTCGCCGCGCAGCTTGCCGGCGCGGGTGGGGACCTCGCGGCGGCCGCGGATGACGTCGAAGATGGCGAGCCACGCGGCGTCGTCAGATCCGTCCTCCAGCGGGGTATCGTCGGAACGCAGCGGCAGCAGATAGCGTTCCGGCAGGCGATCGGCGGCGTAGCGCACTTCGATGGTCGCGACGTTCGATCCGCCGAGGCGGGCCTCGTCGACCACCTCCGCCGAGGTGATCTTCGCACCCTTGCTGCCGAACCACCGTCGGCCCGACAACCAGACCGGCAAGGCGGCGAGATCGAACATCGGGGACCTCCTCAGAAGTAGTAGTCGAATCCCTGTTCGGAGCGGCGGAAGCGGAGCACGGACCAGAGCGCAGCCGGCTTCTCCGGCGTCAGCCGCACCAGCGCGTTTTGACCCTGCCAGAGCGCGCGATCGCCGGAAAGCAGGTCGTGCACCTGGTACGTCTCGTCCTCGGGAATGCCCAGCCGATCGAGCGGCACTTGCAGGATGGCCTCCTGGGGCGCGTAGGGATCGAGGCTGACAGCGGCCAGCACCAGGCTTGACCGGTCTTCTATCGCCTTGGAATAGAACAGCACGCGCTCGTTGTCCGCCCGGTGGAAGCGCAGGTTGCGGTAGGACTGCAGGGCGCGGTGCTCGCGGCGGGCACGGTTCAGCGCCGCGATCCAGGTCTTGAGGTTGCCGGGCCGGTCGAAATCGCGGTTCACGATCTGGTACTTCTCCGAGTCGGCGTACTCCTCCTTTCCGGGCAGCGCACGGTTCTCGGCCAGCTCGAAGCCGCTGTAGATGCCCCAGGAGGAGCTGAGCGTCGCGGCGAGCGCAGCGCGCAAGAGGAAGGCGGGCCGCCCTCCCTGCTGCAGGTGCTCGGGGAGGATGTCGGGCGTGTTCGGCCAGAGGTTTCCGATCATGTAGTCGGCAGGGGGGCCCTGGGTCAGCTCGGTCAGGTAGTCCTCGAGCTCGTGCTTGAAGTTGCGCCAGGTGAAGTATGTGTACGACTGGTTGAACCCCGACTTGGCGAGCGCCTTCATCATCTTCGGCCGGGTGAACGCCTCGGCGAGGAAGATCACGTCGGGGTGGCGCGCGTGTACCTCGCCGATCACCCATTCCCAGAACGGCGGCGGCTTGGTGTGCGGATTGTCGACGCGGAAGATGCGGACGCCCTGCGCGATCCAGTGGAAGAACACCGAGCGCAGCTCCGCCCAGAGCGCTTCACGAGCCGGTCCCATCCAGTCGAAGTTGACGATGTCCTCGTAGCGCTTGGGCGGGTTCTCGGCGGTCTTGATGGTGCCGTCAGGCCGGCGCTGGAACCACTCGGGGTGCTCGCGGATGTACGGATGGTCCGGCGAGCACTGGAAAGCGATGTCGAGCGCGACCTCGATGCCAAGGTCCTTCGCCGAGCTGACGAAGCGGCGGAAGTCCTCGAGGGTGCCGAGCTGCGGATGGATCGCCTTGTGCCCTCCCTCGGGACCACCGATGGCCCACGGGCTGCCCACGTCCTCGGGGCCGGCGGTGAGCGTGTTGTTCTTGCCCTTGCGCGCGGTGCGGCCGATCGGATGGATGGGGGGCAGGTATACGACGTCGAACCCGAGCTCTCCGACGTACGGCAGCATCCTCTCCGCGTCGCGGAAGGTGCCGTGCCGCTTCGGGTCGGTCGAGGTCGAGCGGGGAAAAAACTCGTACCAGGAGCTGAAGACGGCGCGATCGCGCTCGGCGAAGATGCGCAGGTCGCGCTCGAGCCGGCTGGCGACTGAACGATCCGGATGTCGCGATGCCGCGGCGAGCAGACCCGGATCGACGGCCGCGGAAACCGCGGCGGGGGACTGGCCGCCGAGCAAGGCCTTCTGTCCCTGCCGCAGCCGCTCCGCATCCGCCCGGGCTCCGCTGCTTTCCGCCCGCGCCGCCGCGGCGTCGAGCAGCGCCGCGCCCTCGAGCAGCTCGGAGGACACCTCTCGCCCGACCTCGATCTTGCGTTGCAGCTCGTGGACCCAGGTGCGGAACGAGTCCGGCCAGGCCTCGACGCTGAACGCATGGAGACCGTTGGCGCCGATCGGGAGCTCCGTCTCCCAGGCATCGTTGCCGAGGAAGCGCATCGGCTCCTCGCGAGGCTCGCCTTGTTCGGGAGTCAGCTGGCGCCAGCGGACCACGGCCGCGAGGTCGTCGTGACCCTCCTTGAAGATGTCGGCTGTGATGCGAACCGGGTCGCCGGCCTTGCGCTTGACCGGATAGCGCCCGCCGTCGACTTGCGGCTGCACGTTTTCGATGATCGTGCTCCCCCTGCGCTCGGGCATCGCTGTCTCCTGCTCCCGCCGGCTCCCCGGGACGGTTTGGAGGGCCCGGCCTGGAGCACCGCTGTTCGGCCACCTCCCGGTCCCTAGCGCCACTGATGGACATCGCGTCTGTCCGAAACAAGGCGCGCGAGCGCGGGGCGCACAGTCTTGATCCGCGAAGCGCCGTGCGCAACGGGGGCCGGAGACCAGCCGGGAGAAGGTCCGCCAACTGCGCAGCGATCTGGTCTACTCTTCGCGCCATGAAGAGCCGCTGGTCCGACAGCGAGGCCCGACAGTTCTGCGACCGGTATGCGCCGCGCTGCGGCGATGCGCTTGCGCTGCGCGTCTACACGTCGCGGCTGATCGGCGCAGAAGCCGACCTGGTCATGCACGGCGGCGGGAACACCTCCGTGAAGGTGGCGAAGGAGAACCTGCTCGGCGATCGCCTCGAGGCGCTCTGCATCAAGGGCAGCGGCTGGGATCTCGACTCCATCGAGCCGCAGGGGTTCCCCGCGATCGACCTGGGCTGGCTGCGACGGCTGCGGAAACTGGAGGCGCTCTCCGACGAGGAGATGGTGAACCAGCTGCGCACGCACCTCTTCGACGCCGCCGCCCCCAACCCTTCCGTGGAGACGCTGCTGCACGCCTTCCTGCCGCACACCTTCATCGACCACACCCACGCGGATGCGATCCTGGCGCTCACCAACCAGCCGGATGGCGCCAGGTTGATCCGCGAGGCCCTCGGCGATCGAGTGGTGGTGGTGCCATACGTGATGCCCGGGTTCCGGCTGGCGAAGCTGGCCGCCGAGATGTTCGAGGGCAAGCCGGACGCGGACGGGATGGTGCTCCTCAAGCACGGGCTCTTCACCTTCGCGGCCGACGCCCGCGCGAGTTACGAGCGGATGATCGAGTACGTCGATCGCGCGGAGGGTTTCCTGCGAGCGCGTTTGCGCGGCCGCGCCTCGGGCGGCGCCGCCCCGGTCGACGGGGACGCTGCTCGGGCGCGAATGGGACAGGTCGGACCGATCCTGCGCGGCCTGCTGGCGAGCGCGAGCGGCAATCCGGACCAGCCGCACCGCCGCATGATCCTGGAACATCGCGCCACACCCGAGCTCCTCTCGCTAATCGCCTCACCGCAGTGCGCCTCGCTTGCCCCCCGCGGGCCGCTCACCCCCGACCACGTCATTCGCACCAAGGCGCAACATCTCTTCATCGAGCAGCCCGCGCTGCAAGATCCGGATGCGCTCCGCGCGCAGCTCGCCTCGGCGATCGCAGGCTATCGGGGTCGTTACGACGCTTACTTCGCCGGCCAGGTGCGCGCCAAAGGCGTGGCCCGTAGCAAGCTCGACCCAGATCCGCGCGTGTTCCTCATTCCTGGTCTGGGAATCGTCTGCTCGGGCAAGACGCGCAAGGATGCCGTCATCGCGGCGGACATCGCCGAGCACACGCTGCGGATCAAGGACGCAGCCGAGGCGATCGGCTGCTACGAGCCGCTGGACGAGTCCGATCTCTTCGACATCGAGTACTGGAGCCTGGAGCAGGCCAAGCTGGGCAAGGAGATCGAGAAGCCGCTTTCGCGCCAGGTCGCGCTGGTGACCGGAGCCGCGGGCGCGATCGGGCTGGCGACCTGCATCGAGCTTGCGAAGGCGGGCGCCCACCTGGTGCTCACGGACATCGATGCGGATGGGCTGGACCGCGCGCTGCGAAAGGTCGTCGCAGCAGGGGGGGCGAGCGCTTGCAGCGCCGTGCGGCTGGACGTGACCGACGAAGGCTCCGTCGCCGCCGGTTTCGATCACGCCTGCCGGACGTTCGGCGGGGTGGACATCGTGGTCGCCAACGCCGGCATCGCGCACGTCGGCGCGCTCGCCGACACCGATGCCCCGCAGTTCCGCAAGGTCCTGGACGTGAATCTCGGCGGATACTTCCTCACGCTGCGGGCGGCGGCGCGGGTGATGCGCCTGCAGGGCACCGGCGGGAACGTGATCATCAACGCTTCCAAGAACGTCTTCGCCCCAGGGGCCGACTTCGGCGCGTACAGCGCCTCCAAGGCAGCCGGCCACCAGCTCGGGAAGGTGGCCGCGATCGAGCTGGCCCCTCTCGGCATCCGGGTGAACATGATCAACGCCGACGCCGTGTTCGCGGAGGGTGATACGCCCTCCGGGCTCTGGCGGGAGATCGGGCCCGACCGGGCCAGGTCGCGGGGCATTCCGCCGGAGAAGCTGCAGGACTTCTACCGGGAACGGAACCTGCTGCACGCCGAGATCACCGGCGCGCACGTCGGCCGTGCGGTGGTCTTCTTCGCCTCCAACCAGACTCCGACGACCGGCGCGACGCTTCCCGTCGACGGCGGAATCGCCGCCGCCTTCCCGCGCTGAGGGATGGAAGCGAGGGCCTGCCGCAAGACGCCAAAGCTGGTTTGCGGAGTAGGATGGAGAGGTGCCGCTCGCATCGCAGACGATTTCCAGAGAGGTCACGCCGCCCGCAAGCGGAGGTGTCCCGCACCTTTTTCTCGGCCTCGTCTGCGACCGGCTGTCCGTTCCCTCGATCCGCAACTGCCTTCGTGGCGTCGAGGAGGTCTCCATCGGACGCGGTGATCTCAACCGCGG
>Ga0209474_10004933_pt1 | contig 11441 bp, 7 predicted proteins | sample GraSoiAngelo_145_FD_185902 | JGI IMG/M metagenome (GOLD analysis project Ga0209474, IMG submission 185902) | Grasslands soil microbial communities from the Angelo Coastal Reserve, California, USA - 14_1009_05_20cm (SPAdes) (version 2) | ecosystem: Environmental > Terrestrial > Soil > Grasslands ...
TTGAGATAGGTGTCGTGGAAGGCCAGGTTGGCGTCGTAAAAGCGGGCGAAGTCGGACGCGTCCAGCGCCCGGACCATTTCGCGGTTCAATTGGTCCATGCGGGCGACGGTCTCCGGGGTAATGCGCGTGGCGACCCGGCGCAGCGCGGTGGATTCGAGCGCCGCGAGGATCTCGTAGATGTGCCGGATCCGGTCCAAGGTGAGCGGGGCGACCCGGACGCCTTTGCGGCTGTGGATCTCGACGAACCCCTCGCACTCGAGCCGGAGCAAGGCGTCGCGCAACGGTGTGCGGCTGATCCCGATTTCCCGAGCGAGCGCGTTCAAATCGAGATACTTGCCGGGGCGAAGGCCCCCCTTGTTCAGGAGTGCCCGGAGGCGCTCGTACACCTCCTCACGGAGCGAGCGGAGCGGGCGAGGCGGCGCGTCCTTCATCGGCAGCCCGGCAGCCGGAATGCGCCGATGCGCGTGGAGTAGTCCGTGGCACCCTGTTTGAAGTAGTCGCCCACGTACCAGATCGTGCAGTCGTCGCTCGGATCCATTGCCGTTTGGGTGTAGTCTTCCCACCGTAGTGTGTTAGTCTGCGGGGCCTCGCCCTGCGCGAGCACAGCTTCGTGCAGCGTCAGCATCCCGGGCGCGTCGCCCGCCAGGCGCGCGGCGAAGCGCTGCCCCGGATAGTACGGCGTGCCGCCGAAAGAATACCCGATGCCGATGTTCCCTGCGCGGTCGATCGCCGGGCTCGCCATCCAGCGGTAGAATCCATCGGGCGCGTAGGTCCCCTGCTGTGCCAGCCGGACGGCAGGCCCTGAGTCCACCGTGAATTCGTACCAGCGCACGCCGCCGCCGCCCGCGGATGTCGCCACCGAGTGCACGGCCACGAGCGACTCCCGCCCGTTCACGTTGCGGTAGACCAGGCGGGCCATGAGCTTGTCCCCCTGCGCGTCGAGGTGCCGGTCGGTGCCCGGCTGGCGCACGCAATTGGTGAGCTGCCCGTCGCACAAGAAGCGGTACGGCGCCACGGGGATCTTCACCGGGCCGCTGAGCTTGCTGTTGGCCGGCGTCTCGAAGTCGGCGTGGAATTGCCACACGTAGATCCCGTCATCCTCGAAGTCGCCCTTGAGCTGTGCGCCACCCGCGGCCATGACGATGTTCGGTGCGCCATTCGGGGGCAACGCCGTGCCGTCCAGATCGGCGTTGTTCAAGAAGCTCACGCTGTCGATCACGAAGCATTGCTCGGTGGCCGGCTGCCCGGCCAGCATGCGCCGCCGATCGGCCACGCAGTCCTGCTTTTGGATCACGGTATCGCCGGTGCTCGTGGGGACGTAGTAGCCATCGGGCCAGACGGCGGGCCGCGGGTAATCCGGGAACAGCGGGCGCAGGAACTCGTACCGGTACCAGGAGCCGAGTGGGTCCGGGCTCGTGGAGACGGCGTAGCACATCGCCCAGGGACCGTCCTCTTGGGGAGGCGGGCGGAAACGCGAGGAGAATCCCCGGCGCTCGCGCGGGCCGCCGAGCGCAGGTGGCCTCGGCGGAGCGGGCGGCGGCACGAACAGCGTGGCCGCGGGCCCTGGTTGGCGACGGATCCCGGGCGGGCTCAGGTACGCGTGCTCGCTCGCCTGCCACGGCGCCGGCTGGTCGGGGCGCCGCTTCCCGCGGCGAAAGATCGGCATCACGATGAGCCAGCGGTTCGCGAGCTGATCGTAACGCACCACCGCATCCGCGTTGTCGTCGGTCTCGCATGCGCCGCCGAAGCCCTTGAACACCGTGTTGGTCCGGACGGGCCCGTACAAGACGTTGCCGGTCGTGCCGAACCGCGCGCCGGGTTTGGTGAAGATGGCCATGCGCGTGTTGACGATCTGGACGATGTGATCCGGCCCGACGGCAAGCGTGTTGTCCGACGGATTGCGTCCCGCCCAGCTCCCCTGCGGGCCCACGAACCCGTAGCCCAGGCCGTCGAAGCTCGCCGCGATCATGGCCGGAGCCCGCGTGCCCTGCCGCCGCTCCACCGCGGCTCCGGGGGTGGGCACGTCCCTGCCGGCCGGCGGTGCGGTCCACCGCCAGGCTGTCGCGAGCCAGGTGGCTGTCGCGACCACGAGGGCCACCACCGCGTTGCTTCCCAGCATCCGCGCTGGATACGTCAGCGCGGGCTCGCAGTCATCGAGGAGCGGTGACCGGTGGTCGTGGTCCAGTAATCCATCCACCGCAGGCGAATCCCGTTCACTCGCTCGATCAGCTCCCGGCTCGGCGTTTTGCCGTGCTCCACCACGAGAACGAATCCTGTGTTGAAGTTCTTCTGCGCATGATCCACGTCCGGCAGCCGCGGTCCCTCAGCCGCGATCACGTCCTGAATCGTAATCTTGGTTCGCTCGGCCTTGATGATCGGGTGGCCATTCGGGTCGCGGCCCACCGGAGCGAGGTTGCTGAGAATGAAGAAGTCCGGCACCTCACTGGGCGCGATCAGGCCCATGAGATAGAGATCGAGGTACGACCATCCCGTCGCTGGAACGTAGTAGTCGTCGTCAAGCTGGGTGAACGTACTATCGAGGTTGTCCTGCCACACGCCCCCGCCCATCGCCGACGCCTCAGCGGGCCGCTGATAGGGAAAAGCCACGGGCGCCTGCAGCCCCCTCGCCCAGTGCGTGGGGCCGAGCTGGATCGTGTCACGCCCCCCATTCACTGTGGCGGAGAGAAACGCCGCCCAACGGTGGCCCATCTCGTGGGCGATCTGCGTAATCGCGTAGTTGTACGGCGGGATCTTCCCGGTCGCGGTCCGCTCCGCGAGCTGGTGAGTGTACGCCGCCACATTGTGGCGATTGCTATCCGCGATGCCGTCTGGCGGATACTCCTGCATCTGATTGGCGCCGACGTAGACCGGTTGCACATACTGCCACTGGAATCGCCCCTGGCTGCAGTAGCTCGCGAGGTTGCCCTGGTTGCTGCCGATGCCCGTGACCGCGCCGCCTGAGGGACCACCGCCGCGCGGCCCGGTGCTGGGCGTACCGGCTTCCGGGTTGTCGATGCGGAAATCGGCGTAGTACGGGAGGAAGTCGAACTTGTCGCCCAGCGCCTGGATCACCGTGCAGGTGAGATCCATGGGTCTGGGCGACTTCCCAAAGTGGAATGCCTCATAGACCACCGGAAACGGACCGTCCCGGTTCTTCGCGGAGGAGAGGTCCACCGCAGTGAGTCTCACCTGCTGCGGCACGGTCTGGTCCCCGGTCGGCGGCGCGCTCGAGCCCATGGTCCCTCCCGGCGCGCTTCCGGTGGCGCCCGCCGCTGAAGGCGCCGGGCCCTGCGCAGCAACAGACGCGAAGACCGGCGGCCCGCCGCCGTACCCCGCAGGCAGTGTTCCCTGCACCGTGATGCTGTTCCCCTCGACTTTCACCCCGGGCAGCACGCCCGGCCCGAATGCGACGTAGCGCGACCCTCCGCCGCTCGCGCGCCGCGGCGTCCCCACGACGGACCAGACGGCAGTCCCGCTCGTGCCCGCGGCGCAGTCACCGGCGGGCTTGGTCGAGCTGAGACACACACGGTAGCTGACCCCGACGATGGCGGAGTCGCCGTCGGGCGGCACCGCCCCGCGCGTCCCGATGGTCGCCTTGAGCACGAGGCCGTCCACCGCCGACAGTTTCACGCTTGTAATGTCGAGGTTGGGAGCCAGCTCGGCGTTCGCGGCGGCGCTGATCGTGGCGAGCGTCTTCTCCTTGCCCGCCGTCACCATCGGATAGACGCCGACGATGGCATCCTGGGCGTGTACGTCGTTATACGACAGGTCGATCGTTCCGTCCTTGCGCAAGACCGCCTGGAAGCGGTTCACGGTGGGCGTCCACGTCATGTCCTGAATACCGCCGACGGGTTCGGTCAGGCTCCAGGTGATCACCACACGATCGCCCAGCTCTTTCAGGTAGCGGGTGCCGTACATCCGCGGTTTGAAGAACACGCTGATCGCCGGGACGGTATTGATCAGCTCGGGCCCTGCGTCCTGCAGCAGGGCGAAGCGGTCGACGGCGAGGCCGCCCCCGCGGTTCAGCCGGTCGCCCGCGCTTTGGGGCGAGACGGGACGCGCCGCGCCCGACCCACCGGCGAACGTGATCGACCCGGTCATCCCCACGGAGAAGGCGCTCCAGCGTTGACCTGAGAAGGGGAACGCGAACCGCTGCAGCGTGGCGTCGCTCCCCGTCATCTCAGGACCAAAATCGGTGTCCCATGCGAGCGGCAGCGTTGTCACGCGGTACCCCGACGCCGCCGGCGTGAAGCGCACGGTCCGATGGTCCAAGTCGAACAAGCTCGCCGCTCCCAGCGCGCCTTCGTTCAGAGTCAGGACGATCAGGTCGCCTTCCGTCGTGACCGTGCCGATTGATTTGCCCGGTTCCTGGCGGAATGCCGCCTGTGCGGGGGCGGGGGCAGGTGCGGCGGCGGAGCACAGCAGCACGAGCGCCTGAGTGTGGGCCAGAACGGCATACCGGCGGCATCGCATCGTGGTGTTCATCTCCCTACTCCTTGGAGGCTTATGGCGGGAAGCTTCCCCTTCATCGCGCCGTTGAACGCCGGCACGTGCTGCTGCACCAGCGTCGTAAACGCCGTGTGTGCGGCCGCGAGGTCGCGCTCGATCTCCGCGAGCACGGCCATCGAGGCGTCCGTGGGCCGGTAGTCGGCGCCGCCCGCCACATCCCCGGCGCCGCTGCCCACCTCGCCCGACAGCCAGATCAGGTTCATGTAGACCTTGTACGGCTCGACGTACCACTTGTCGTCGCTGTGCAGGTCCGTGCGCGAGAGCAGGCGCAGCTCGACGTCCAGCATTTTCGCATCCAGATCTGCCAGCGACCGCTCGACGCCGGAGTCCCCGGCGTGCGCCGCCCGCTGGTCTTCCACCTGCTTCCGCATCACCTCGAGCCGGTTGATCATGTCTACCGTCTCGTTCATGTCATCGCGGATACGGACCTGCATCGCGGCGGTCGCCGCGAGGTCCGCGCCCGAGGACGGGATAGTCGGGTCCGCCACGATCTCGAGCGGTCGCGTGTACGTCTGTCCGCCCAGCGTGAGGCGCACGGCGTACCGGCCGGGCAGCGCGAGCGGCCCCTGGCGCTCCGGGCCCTGAATGCCCCAGTGGCTGATGGGCCGCGTGTTCTTCCCCGTGAAGCGCGCCTCCTCCCAGATGTGCGCGTTGTCGGGCGGCAACGCGCGGAGCTCCACCTGTGCGGGTCCGTCGTAGCGCACATCCCAGGTCACGCGGTTGAGCCCGGGGCGGGCCTTGGCCCGCAGCGTCCGAACGCCCGAGCCCGTCGAATCGACCACGGTGAGCTCCAGGGAGTCCTTTGCCGACGCGGCGGAGGAGTCGAGCGAGACGGTGAACAGCGCGGACCCGCCGCGCGCCTGGCGGTAACCAGCCGCCGGCGGGAACAGATACGTCCCCCCCCGCGCCACGCTGTCGCGTTGCTCCAGCGCCGTCACGTCGCGCAGCACCCACAGCCCCCGGCCGTAGGTCGAGACGATCACGTCGTGGTACGGCTTCGCCGTCTCGATCCAGGTAACCGGCGCCGCCGGCAGCCCCTCGGCGAAGGGCTTCCAGTGGGCGCCGTCGTCGAGCGAGTAGAAGAAGCCGTGTCCCGTGCCCGCGAACAGCATGCCTCGGCGGTTGGGGTCCTCGGCCGTCGAGAGCACGTAGTCCAGCGGATGGCGGGAGGGAAGGTCGCCGCTGATGCGCGTCCAGGTCCGCCCGAAGTCCGCCGTCTTGTAGAGGTACGGACGGCGGTCATCCATCAGGTGGTAGTCCACCGCGACGTACGCCGTGGCCGAGTCGAAGCGGGAGGGCTCGATTGTCCGTACCGTCCCCCACGGCGGCATGCCGGTGACGTTCTTCGTCACGTTGACCCAGGCGCCGCTGCCGTCCTTCGTGTACCAGATCTGGCCGTCGTTCGTGCCGGCCCAGATCAGGCCGCGCCGGATGGGGGACGGCGCGATCGCGAAGACCACCTCGCCGTAGAACTGGCCCAAATTGTCCCCGATGATGCCGCCGGAGGAGACGATCCGCGTCGTGTCGCCGGTGGAGAGGTCGGGACTGATCACGGCCCAGCTCTGGCCGCCGTCGGACGTTTTGAAGATCACCTGGCAGCCGTAGTAGATCGTGCGGTGATCGAACGGGTCGATCGCCAGGGGCGGCGTCCAGTGGCAGCGGTACCGCGTTGCGTTGGGTGGAGAGTCGAGCGTGTGGATCCAGGGGCTCACCGAGCGGGCATGTCCCAGACGCGCGTCGTAGCGTGTCACCTGATTGCCGTAACAGCTCGCCCACACGATGTTCGGATCGGTGAGATCGGGCAGGGTGAAGCCGGACTCGCAGCCGCCGAGCCTGCCCTGCCACGTCACCTGGCCGCCGCCGAAGAACGTGCCGCCCCCGCCCTCGCCGCCCCCTCCCCCTCCACCGCCACCGCCACCGCCGCCTCCCCCTCTCCCTCCCCGCCGATAGGAGGGCACGTTGGGCACCGGGACGGGCTCATTGGACGGGCCGCGCATCGTACCGTCGTCCTGGCGGTTGCTGTAGATCCAGTAGGGCACCTGCGTGTCCACCGCCACGTGATACATCTGGCCGAGCGGGAGCGTGATCCTCTGATAGTGCTTGGCGTGATCCGTGGTGATACTCATTCCCGCATCGTCGGTGAGCGCCCAGCGGTCCGGGTTGGTGGGATCGAGCCAGATGTCGTGGCAGTCGCCGCAGCCGCCCGTGTCCGGGAAGGTGAGACCGCCGTCGGTCGAGCGGTGGAAGCTCGAGTTGGCCACCATCACTTCGTCTCCATTGCGCGGATTCACGGCCAGGCGGATGTAGTAGCCGGCGCGCCCGATCAACCTGCGGTCCCAGCTCACCACCTTCCATGACGTCCCACCGTCATCGGAGCGCCACAGGGAGCCCTGGTTGGCCGTCTGGATCAGCGCGTACACGCGCTTGGAGTCGGAAGGCGCGATGGCGACGTCGATCTTGCCCACCGGCGGCGTGGGCAGGCCGCGGGTCAGACGTGTCCACGTCGTGCCGCCGTCCCGGGAGGCGTACACGCCGCTCCCCGCACCGCCGCTGAACATGGCCCAAGTGTGCATCACGACTTGCCACGTGCCGGCGAACAACACGGTGGGGTCGTGCGCGTCCATCGCCAGGCCGGAGCAGCCCGTGTTCGCGTTGACGAACAGCACGCGCTGCCACGTCTTGCCGCCGTCGAGCGTCCGGTAGACGCCGCGCTCCTGCTGCGGCCCCGTGGTGCGGCCCAGCGCGCACACGAACACGATGTCCGGATTGGTGGGATGGATGACGACGCGCCCGATGCGCCCGGTCTCGGTGAGCCCCATGTGGGTCCACGTGGCGCCGCTGTCGGTGGACTTGTAGACACCGTCGCCCATGATGTCGGCGTCGCGGATGGCCCAAGCCTCGCCCGTGCCGGCCCAGACGATCTTCGCGTCGGACGGCGCCACGGCCAGGGCGCCGATCGCCTGCACCGGCTCGTGGTCGAAGATCGGCGTAAACGTCCGGCCGCTGTCGGCGGTCTTCCAGATGCCGCCCGAGGCCGCGCCCGCGTAATACACGGACGGATCGCCCGGCACGCCCGCCCCCGAGGCGATGCGCCCGGCGCTCGGCGGGCCGACGTACTCGAAGCGGAAGGGGTCCTGGGGCGGCCTGGTCGAATCGCTGCGCTGCTGTGCGCACAACGATATCGGCAGCAGCATGGTCAGGAACGGTGCTGATCGCATTCGACCTCTCTACTACTCAAGGCTTGATGTTGAGCATGAGCTCGATGACCCCGCGCGGGTGGCCCATCCCGAATCGCGCGGCCGCCTCTCCCGCGGGCCAATAGCGTACCTGGCTGACGTCCAGCACGCGCACTTCGCGCAAGTGGTCGACATTGCCCAGCAGGATGCCGTTCATGTACACGTCCACAGCGGTCGGCGTGGGGTCCGTCACCGACGTCGGCCCGCGGCTCGTGAGCCACTCCGGTCTGAGCTTGGCGATGGCGTCGTACAGATTCCCCGAGTTCGTCGCTGCCAGCTCGTCCTGCGTCACGGTCGTCCCCCGGCCGCGGAGCTCCCCGGGCTGCCGCGTTGCACTGGAGCACGCCGCTAGCAGTGTGGCAATCAGGAGCAAGGCTTTCATGGGGGCGGCGGCGGCGGCGGCTGGTGATCAGAGCCGGGGTTGGGATCGGTCAGCTGAACGATCGCAGCAGCGAGCAGGGCGAACCCCACGAGTATGCCGGCGCCGGCGGCGATCGTGCGGCCGCGCGCCAACCGGCTGCGGCGCACGTCCACGACGTCCGACCTCCCAAGCGACAGCACCTGGACCGCGGAGTCCAAGGTCACGCCGCGATATTCGCGCCTGATCGGCACGGTCAGCGTCAGGGAGTCCGGCCCCCGTGCCGCCAGCGTGCCATCGAGCTGCGTGAGTGTGGTCCCCAACTCGCCGGCCAACCGTGCCGCCGCGTCCCTGGTAATGCGAACCCGCACTTCAGCATTGGGGGCGAGCGAGGCCGGCGAGACCGCCTCGAAGCCGTAGCACCCGCTGAGGGCGACCACGCCCGCTGGGAGCGCTCCGGCGGCACGGCGCCAGCTCATCACGCTCTCAATTGCGCTGCAGGTCGCCGCACGCGATCGGATCCGTGCCGTTCCAATTGGTCGCCGTCTGCGACGGGCGGAGGCGCACGCTGTACGCCGTGAGTGGATCCAGATTGCCTGCGATCGCGGCAGCGACCGCCCCCACCCCAGACGTGTCCGCCGTGATATTCGGGTAGGACTGGATGGTCGCGAACAGCAGAAGCCCGGTCGGAGATGGCCCGCTGGGGTCCTGAGCGGCGGCCGGGACGTTTGTGGCGCAGTCACCCCGGAATATGCGCCACTGGTACGTGTGCGAGATCGTGTCGCGCGTCCCGGCAATCGTGAGTCCCGCGTCCATCCGGAAGCCCCGGTGCTGCTGGATGGTGAGACTCCCCGACACGGTCGAGGTCCCCACCGGGGCGACGGTGGCTGTCCACACCGCGCTCACCGGGAACTGCCCCGCCGTGCTGCGCACCTCCGCGGGGTTCTCGGCGCAGGCGGAGAGCCCCACTGCCGCCGCGAGCACCAGACGGGGCTTCATTGGGAACCTCCCGCCCACCAGACCTTGATGGACATCCCCTCCAGACCGATCGGGATGCCGGTCGCGGTAACCTGGTTGATGTTGTTGCTGAGCTCGGACCCCGGGGTCCGGATCCGTTGGGGGATGCCGGGGAGCACGGCGTTGGGCACGGGGTTCGGAATCCGCGGGTAGCCCGTCCGGCGCCAGTCGTCCCACGGCTCCACTTTGAGGAAGTTGGCGATGTACTTCTCCGTGATGATCTCCTCGAGCGGATTGGTCACCGCGCTCAGGTTCGGCCGCGCCGCGAGATAGGCGGTGATGGCCGCGGTATCGACCCGGAGCTTCGTCATGTTGGCGCGGATCGCCGCCCGGTACGGCACGTCGGCCGCCGCCGCACCGCTCATGATGAGCCGCGCCTCCGCTTCGGTGAACTTCTGGTCGGCGTAACTGGCCACGCTGAGCGGAGCGTTTTCATTGGAGAAGAACGGCCCGATCCACGAGACGGTGGAGTCGGGAAGCGTCGCCCCGCCATTGGGGTGACCGACGTACCTCGTGGTGGTCGCGGGATACCGCGTGGTGCCGCGGACCGAGTCGTACACGATCGGCGTGAACATGATGGGCAGCCGCGGATCGTTGCGGCCCTTCAGCATCTCGATCAGGTATTCCGACCCCACGAACTGATTACGCAGCTCCTGGAACGTGTACAGGGGATTGCGCGCGTCTTGTCCGCCGGGATAGATGAAGTCGGCGTCGTCGCCGTTACCAGTAAACGCCCCTGCCAGCGCCGCGAGGGCATTGTTGGCGCGGGCGACGGAGTCCTCACCGGGCGCGTGTGCCAGGCGGAGCTGCGCTCGCCCCTGGAGGAGGTGAGCGAGCTTCATCCACTTGGACAGATCGCCGCTGTACAACAGGTCGTTGCCGGTCGGCGGACGACCCGTGGCGCTGCTCAGCTCGGTCACCGCCGTGTCGAGCTGGGCGAGTAGCGCCTGGTACACGGTCTGCTGCTGGTCGTACGCGGGCTCGCGGATCTCCGGATGGAAGGCCTCGCGGTAGGGCACGGGCCCCCACAGGTCGGTGATGATCTGGAAGGTCCACGCGTAGAACATCCGACCCAGTCCGCGATAGTGCACGTCCGCCGGGGCGGATGCGTCTCGAACGATGCCGTAGGCCGTGTTGCCGGTGCGGGCGTAGAAGTAGTCCCAGGCCGTCGAGGCGTCGGTCTCGGAGAGCTCGTAGCGCTGGACCTGGGAGTACGACCGGTTGTCGCTGTTGAACGAGAACTGCTGGGTCCACTCGGCGCCCCACAGGGCGTTCTCGCCGTAGTACGTCGAGTGGACGAACTCCGTGATCAGCGCGGGCAGACGGACGTCCACCGCCGCATTCTCCGGAGCGTTCGGGTTCTGATTCACGTCTAGGAAGGTCTGGCACGCGCCCACGCCGAGGATCAGCAGCACGGGCAGCACCCGCGCCGCGCGGACGAGCCGTTGCATGGTGTGCCTGTCGGCCATGGGTCGCGGCATTAGAAGGAGGACCGGATGCCCACGAGGAAGCTGCGCGTCTGCGGCGCGTTGAACTGCCGGAAGTACTGCCCGCCGGCGTTCTGGCCGCCGTACACGTCCCCTTCGGGGTCGCCGAGCGAGAAATCACTCCAGACGCCCAGGTTACGGCCCGTGACGTAGACGGTCGCCCCGCTGATGTGCATCCACGCCGCGACGGGATCCGGCAGGCGATACGAGAGGGTCACCTCGCGCAACTTCACAAACCCGGCCGGCTCGATCTGGTTTTCGTGGCGGTCGAACCCGTACATGAGCCGGTAGTAGGTCCGGTCCTTGAAGACGCGGACGGTATTGGGCTGGCCGGTGTTGATGTTCACGCCCGGCTGCACCGTCCAGGTGTAGCGGTCGGCCGTGAGGATGGACCGCCCGTTATCCGTCTCGTACTGCGTCTCGAAATTGATGATGCGTCCGCCGTTCCGGACGTCCACGAGCCCGGAGAGGCCGAGATTCTTGAAGCGGATCTCGGACGAAACGCTGCCGATCCAGTTCGGCATCACCGTACCGAGGTTGCGCAGCTCGTCGGAGCGGATGGGGAAACCGTCGTTCCCGATGAGCAGCGTGTTCCGCGGCACGCCGGAGAAGCACGGGTCCTTGGCGACGCAGTTGCGCTTCCAGCCATAGCCCCAGATCACGCCGTACGGCTGCCCTTCCATGATGCGGACCTGCGGCCAGGAGTAGCCGGCGAGGTAGATAGAGGTCACGCCGGGCGCCAGCCGGAGCACTTTGGATTTGTTCTTCGCCCAGTTGAGGTTCACGTCCCAGGAAAAGGGCCCCATCTGGAGCGGGCGCCCGCTCAGGGAGAGA
>Ga0209474_10004934_pt1 | contig 11441 bp, 10 predicted proteins | sample GraSoiAngelo_145_FD_185902 | JGI IMG/M metagenome (GOLD analysis project Ga0209474, IMG submission 185902) | Grasslands soil microbial communities from the Angelo Coastal Reserve, California, USA - 14_1009_05_20cm (SPAdes) (version 2) | ecosystem: Environmental > Terrestrial > Soil > Grasslands...
GTGCCCGGCCTGTACCGTCGCGGTCATCTCGATCACTCCGCCGAGCTGCATCGAGGGATCCCAGGTCGCGCTCACGTCCTGGGCGATCTTCTTCTCGTAGACGAGGTCGTGGTACAGGCGGCTCGACTTGCCGCCCGCGAGAATCCGCATGAGCAGGGCCGTGGCCGGATGCTCGAGCGGCTTCGGTCCCACGAACCCGACCAGCACCTTCGCGAGCTGCACCTGGTCGCGCATCGTCTCCCGGATCTGCTTCGTATGCGGCTCCGTCTTCGCCGTCACCGGCGCTGGCTCGGGTCCGCGCGGGATCGGTCCGAAGTACTTCTCGACTAGCGGCTTCACGTCCGCCGCGCGGAAGTCGCCGACGATCGCGAGCGTGGCATTGTTCGGCGAGTAGTAGGTGTGGAAGAAGTCTCGCACGTCCTCGAGCGAGGCCTTCTCGAGATCTTCGTGCGAGCCGATCACGTATCCGAAGTACGGATGCGGGTCCGGGTAGAGGAGCTGGACCAGGCGCTCCTCGGAGCGGCCGTACGGGATATTCTCGACGCTCTGCCGCCGCTCGTTGCGCACCACCTCCCGCTGCGTGTCGAGCTTCTTCTGATCGACGGTGTCGAGCAGAAAGCCCATCCGATCGCTCTCCAGCCAGAGCGTCAGCTCGAGCCGGTCCGATGGCATGGTCTCGAAGTAGTTGGTGCGATCCCACTCGGTCGTGCCGTTCAGGTTCGTCGCGCCGTTGCGCTCGAGCAGGGCGAAGACGGTCCGCTCGTCTCCGTTGAGGTGCTTGCTTCCCTGGAACATGAGGTGCTCGAACAGGTGCGCGAAGCCGCTGCGTCCCTTGCGCTCGTTCACCGCGCCGACGTGGTACCAGATGTCCACCGCCACCAACGGAGCGCGGTGATCCTCCGAGAGGATCACTGTCAGCCCGTTGGGCAGCTGATACTTCTCGAAGGGAATCTGCGGCAGCGCCGCGGCGGCGATCAGGATGGCTGCGAGCATGAGCGGTCATTAATGGGTTCGGCATCGTCTGGCAAATGACGCTCTACGGACGCGGGGGTGCCGGATTTCACAACCAGTGACTACCTGCGTCGAGGATGCCCCTAGCCGAACGTACTCATCTCCAACGATGGACCTTCCTCGTCCTGTTCGTGTTCGCCGCCTACGCGTTCTGGCGGACCGTGGAGCCGATCTGGGTGCCGGTGTTGCTCGGCCTGGTGATTGCGGTCGGCGTCCATCCGATCCACGAAAGGCTGCTGAGACGCCTGGGCGGCAAGCACCCGGGGCTGCCCGCGGCGCTTTTGACCGGAGTGGTGATGGTGCTCGCGCTCGCGATAACCACGTTTCTCGTGTTCGTCGTCGGACAGCGCGTTCTCGAGTTCGCCCGGCAGCTGGCCGCGAGCTACGGGAAGAAAGGCGCCGCGGGACTCCTCGGCCACGACCTCAACGTCCTGCTCTCGCGCCTCGGCGTCCAACCCGAGGAGATCAATCAGCGCATCGCGGAGGGAGCGCGCGAATTCGCTGCCTTCCTCGGCAAGGGCGCGACCAGCATCGTCACGGGCCTGTTCACCGCGATCTTCATCTTGATCTTCACGGCCATCACCTCCTACTACCTGCTGCGCGAAGGCACCGAGGGCACGTACTGGCTGGTGGAGATGATGCCGCTGCCCAACGGGCAGGTCGCGCAGATCGTGCGCGACGTCCGCGACGTGACGCGGGCGATGCTCTTCAGCACCGCCGTCATGTCGGCCTATCAGGCGGTGACCGCGGGCATCGGCTACTGGATCTTCGGGGTCGACAGTCCCCTCGTCTGGGCGTCGCTGACGGGCATCGCCTCCATCCTGCCCGCGGTGGGAACCGCCCTGGTCTGGGCGCCGGTCGGGATCGTGATGCTGCTCATCGGTCGCGTCGCTCAGGGCATCGGCATCCTGCTCTGGAGTCTCGTGGTCGTGGTGTTCGTCGCCGATTACATCCTGCGGCCCAAGCTGGTCGGGACCCGGATCAGGATGAGCGATCTGCTGGTGTTCATCGCGATCTTCGGCGGCATCGAGGCGTTCGGGATCCTCGGGGTCATCCTCGGTCCGATCGCCGTCGCGGTCCTGCTCTCTCTGCTGCGGATCTACCAGCGGGACTACCGCCCGGAAGGTCCGGTGCACGCGCACGATCCCACCCAGCCTGACGGCTCGGCCCTCCAGACCGCGCCCTGACATTTCTTGAGCCGCCTTCGGCGGCCGCGACTACGCGCAGAGGAACAGGCGCACGCGGGCGATGCCGCGCCGGATGAAGCGGAGCGCGCGCGCAGCCGATTCCGAGACGTCGACGATCCGGCCTTTCACGAAGGGTCCCCGGTCGTTCACGCGCACGCGGACCGAGGTGCCGTTCTCGAGGTTCTGGACGCGCAGACAGGTACCGAATGCCATCGACGGATGGGCGGCGGTCAGCTCTTCAGGATCGAAGCGCTCGCCGCTGGCCGTCCGGTTCCCGCGCAATCCGGCCCCGTAGTAGGAGGCGATGCCTTCGCCGACGGGCGTATCGCCGCCGCCCGGCGGAACGTGGGCGCAAGCCATCAGGACCAGCGCGAGCGCGAGGAGCCCGAAGGGCCACCTCACCGGAACAACTTTCCGAAGGTCCGCTCGAGGAAGCCGGCGATCCCTCCAGCGTGCTCGGGGCAGTCGTTCGGGACGGTTCCTGGGACGAACCATTCGCGCGAGACCTGCTGGGAGGGACAGCCACCGGTGGCCAGCCCTCCAGTGCGCGTGTCGATCTCGTGCTGCTCGAGGCCCTCCGGGGGCTGCCAGGAAGGCGGGATTGGCCTTCCCCGCTGCCAGGCCGCCATCACGCGTGCCCACACAGGCGCCGCGAGCCGCCCGCCCGTGGCCGCTGGCCCGAGCGGGCGAGGACGATCGAATCCCATCCAAACGCCGGAGACCAGCTCCGGGGTCGCGCCGATGAACCACACGTCCTGGGCGCCGTTGGTGGTGCCCGTCTTTCCCAGCACCGGCAACTCGGGAGGCAGGCCCGCGCGCGCCCGAGATCCAGTTCCGCGTTCCACCACGTCCGAGAGCAGCATCGCCATGATGAACGCGGGCCCGGGCTGCAGGGCCGGGGAAGTGACTACGCCGTTCTTGAGCAGGACCTCGCCGGTAGCGCTCCGCACTTCGTCGATGAAGCGGGGGAGGATGCGGTCGCCCCCGTTTGCGAACGGCGCGAACGCCGCCACCAGCTCCAGGGGAACCACGTCGGCAGCGCCGAGGAAGCTCGACGGATACGGAGGAATCAGCGCGTCGGCGATGCCGCAGGCGTGCGCCGTCTCCACCACCGCGGGCATCCCGACGCGCTGCCCGAGCGCGACGGCGGCCCGGTTCGAGGAGACGCGCAGCGCCTCGCGCAGGTTCAGCGGCCGATCGCCCACGATCTGTCCGTCCGCAGGGGCGTAGTCCGGCGGAAGCTGTGCCGGATCGAGCAGCGTGGACACCGGCACGCCGCTCTGGATCGCCGCCGCCCAGACGAACGCCTTGAAGGTGGACCCCGCCTGACGCCGGGCCTGCGTCACCCGATCGAACTCCGAGAGCTTGTAATCGCGCCCGCCCACGAGCGCGCGGACGTCGCCCGTATGGGTGTCGAGCGCGACGAACATCCCTTCGAGACACTGCTCCGGATCGCCGTTGCACTTCTCGGCCGCAATGCGCCCGAGCTTGCCGGACTCGGCAGCCTCGATCTGCCGGATCAATTCCTTCTCAGCGGCACGCTGCAGGCCGGCATCGACCGTCGTCCGCACGCGCAACCCCTGCGTCTCCGCGTCCTGGCCAAAACGGTCGTTCAACTCCTGCCGGACCGCCGCCACGAACCAGGGCGCGCCCCCCTCCTGCTCCTCCGGGCTGAGGCGCGGCTTGCTTCTCTTCGCCAGGGCCTCCTCCTTGGGGGTGATGGCCTTCGCCTTGACCATCTGTGCCAGCACCAGATTGCGGCGCTTGAGCGCGAGGTCCGGGAACCGGCGGGGGTCGTAGCTCGACGGCGCCTTGGGCAGCGCGGCGAGCAGCGCTGCCTGGGACAGGGTCAGGTCCAGCGCGGTGCCGCCGAAATAGCCTCTCGCGGCGGCCTCCACGCCGTAGTACCCGTTCCCCAGGTAGATCTGGTTCAGGTACATCTCCAGGATCTGCTGCTTGTTGAATTCTCGCTCGATGCGGCGGGCGACGATCATCTCCGCCAGCTTGCGACGCAGCGTGCGGGCGCGGGTGAGGCTGTCGGGGAAGACGTTGCGCGCCAATTGCATGGTGATGGTGCTCGAACCTTCCCGCAGCGAAAACGTGCGGAAGTCGCGCCAGATCGCCCCCGCCACCCGGCGCCAGTCGATTCCGGAGTGGTCGTAGAAACGGTTGTCCTCGACCGCCAGGAATGCCGCCACCAGCTTCGGCGACACCGAGGAGAGCGGCACGACGATGCGCTCTTCGGGCGCGAGCCGCGCGAGCAGCTTGCCGTCACGGTCGAATACGAGGCTCGCCTGCGGCGGCTTGTAATCGCGCAGCGCGCTCACGGGAGGACAGCCGAGCGCGACGATGCCGACGCCCGCCGCGGCAGCGGCGAACAGGGCTCCGGCGCACCAGGCTGCGATGCGCACACGTTTCGGCACTTCCGGAAGCCGGGGCATCCCCCACGGAACAACCGGACGGCCGGCCTTCCTTCCGAACAGTCTCATGTGGCAGAGCTTCCGCCGGCTGGGGCGAATCCACAAGGTTTTGTGACGCGCGGTACAGTGGCGCCATGTCGACTCACCGCGTGCTGAACCAGGCGCCGCCGCTGCAGGACTACGATCCGCTGGCGCGGGACCAGGCGCTCGAACAGGCGCTGCGACGCGAGGGCGCTGCCTGGGCGGCTGAGGAGATCGGCGCTTTTGCGCGGGCCACGGCGGCGAGGGAGATGCTGGCGCTCGGTTTCCAGGCGAACGAGAACCCGCCGCGGCTGCGCACTCACGATCGTTTCGGGAACCGCATCGACGAGGTCGACTTTTACCCGGCGTGGCACGAGCTGATGCGTTTTTCGGTCGCGAACGCAGTCCATTGCGGACCCTGGCGCCATCCCCGCGAAGGCGCGCACGTGGCGCGGGCGGCGAAGATGCTGCTCGTCTCGCAGACCGAGGCTGGGCACGGCTGTCCCATCTCGATGACGTACTCCGCGCTGCCGGCCCTTCAGCGCCAGCCCGATCTGCTGGAGGAGTGGGCCCCGCGCATCGTATCGCTCGCCTACGACGGCCGCATGCTGCCGGCGGCCGAGAAGAGCGGCGCGCTGATCGGGATGGGGATGACCGAGAAGCAAGGCGGCTCCGACGTGCGCGCGAACACCACGCGGGCAGAACCGCTCGGGTCGGGAGCGTACGCTATCACCGGGCACAAGTGGTTCTGCTCGGCGCCGACCAGCGACGCGTTCCTCGTGCTCGCGCAGGCCCCTCGCGGGCTCTCCTGCTTTCTCTTGCCGCGCTGGACGCCGGAAGGGGAGCGCAATCGCTTCCATCTGCAGCGGCTGAAAGACAAGCTCGGTAACCGCAGCAACGCCTCCGCCGAGGTTGAGCTCGAGGGCGCCTGGGCGCGGCTGGTGGGCGACGAGGGACGCGGCGTAAGCACGATCGTGGAGATGGTCAACCATACCCGGCTCGACTGCGTGATCGGCGCTGCCGCGGGGATGCGTCAGGCGCTGGTCCAGGCGGTCCACCACTGCCGTCATCGCAGCGCGTTCGGGCGTCTCTTGATCGAGCAGCCGCTGATGCGCGCGGTGCTGGCCGATCTGGCGATCGAATCGGAGGCGGCGACGATTCTCATGATGCGTCTGGCGCGCGCGTACGACCGGCGGGAGCAGGAGACGGGGTTCCGGCGCCTCGGTACCGCCATCGCCAAATACTGGGTGTGCAAGCGCGCCGCGCCGATGGTGGCGGAGGCGCTCGAATGCCTCGGCGGGAACGGATACGTCGAGGAATCGATCCTTCCACGGCTCTACCGGGAAGCGCCGCTGAACTCGATCTGGGAAGGATCGGGAAACGTGATCTGCTTGGACGTGCTTCGGGCGCTGCAAAAGGAGCCGCAGGCGCGGGACGCGGTCGTGACCGAGCTGCGCCTGGCGCGTGGAGCAGACCGGCGGCTGGACGCGGCGATCGACGATGCGGAAGTGCGGCTCACATCGCCGGATGAGACAGGGGCGCGCAGGCTCGTCGAATCGCTCGCGCTGGCGCTGCAAGGATCGCTGCTGGCGCGCCACTCGCCCGGGCCGGTTTCCGACGCGTTCTACGCCGCGCGGCTCCGCGGGGATCACGGCTACGCCTTCGGCGCGGTGCCGGCCGGGATCGATGCAGGCGCGGTCCTCGAGCGCGCCTGGCCTACTGACAGGTGAAGATGTGCACGGCGCCGTTCGGCGAGTCGCCGCCGAGCAGGCTCAGCGACGCGGTGGCGGTGCCGTAAGACGCCGAGCGGCCTGGTATGCTCGTCGCGCTGGCGCAATTGAGCAGCGCGGCCAAGTTTCCCGCGAATTTGCTGCCGTCGGGGCAGGTGACCACTTCATCGCTGCCGGAAGTGATCGCGATCGCCGCTCCCGCGGAGGTGGTCAGACGGAACGTCGAGCCGTCGGGCTGCTCGAGCTTGATGCAGGTCTGCGATCCGGAAACGAGGGTGAAGTTCCAGAGCTGATCGGCGGGGACCGGATTCAGGATCGCGCTGGTGAAGGTCACCTGTTCTCCGCCGCTGTACAGGCAGGTCAGGCGATCGGTGCTGAACGAGCCGGTCGCGATGCTGTACGGCAGGCACGAGGACGCTCCGGCCAGCGTCGTCTTCCAGCAGTTGCTCGAGGCAAGCCAGTTGCAGTCGAGCGGTCCGGCGCTCGACCCACCGCACGCGGATAGGAGCATTCCGCCGAGGAAAAGTCTCATCCTCTTCAGCGATTGCCATCGCCAGTTCGCCCTGTCGAGTTTTCGCCTTGCAGGATAGGTTCTGGCCCGTGCTCCTCAGCGTCCGCGGCAAGAAGATCGAAGCGCAGCACATTGGCCGGTCCGGCGGCCCGACACTGGTGTTCCTGCACGAGGGCCTGGGGTCGTTGGGCCTGTGGCGCGATTTTCCCCAGAGGGTCGCCGAGGCTACCGGGCTGCCGGCATTCGTATACAGTCGCGCGGGCTACGGCCAATCGGATCGGGCGCCGATGCCCCGTCCCATCCGCTACATGCATGACGAGGCGCAGCTGCTGCCAGAGGTCCTCGCGGCCGCGAAGATCGACGACCCGGTCCTCGTCGGGCACAGCGACGGCGCGTCGATCTCGATCATCTACGCTGGCAGCGGTGGAAAGGCGCGGGCATTGGTGCTCGAGGCGCCGCACGTCTTCGCGGAGGAGATGGGGCTGCGCAGCATCGCCAAGGCGCGCGACGCGTACGAGAGCAGCGACCTGCGCGCGCGGCTGGCGAAACATCACCAGGACGTCGATGCAGCCTTCTGGGGCTGGAACCGCCCCTGGCTCGATCCGGAATTCCGCAAGTGGAACCTGGAGGAATTCCTGCCACGCATTTCCGCGCCTATCCTGGTGGTGCAGGGCGAGCAGGACGAATACGGCACGCATGCACAGGTGGCAGCCATCGAGCGGGGGGCGCGCGACGTGGAGGTGCTGATGCTTCCGCAGTGCGGCCACTCTCCGCACCGCGATCAGGCCGAGGCGACGCTGCGTGGGATCGCCGCGTTCGTGCGAAAGCACGTCAAGCCGGGTTCGTGACGTTCGTGCCCGCGGGCGATGGTCCTCGTGCGACCGCCACCGCCGCCGCCAGCATGACGAGGTCACGTACCACCGTCCACCAGGAGGCGCGCTCGTCGCCGCCGAAGCAGCCGCAGCGCAGATCGATGCCGCGCAGGAGCGCCTGCGCCAGCAATCCGATGAACGCGGCGAGGAGCACGGCAAGCACGGCAGCCGCCGGCCGCTCCATCACGCCGGTGACGAGCGCGATACCGGCCAACAGCTCGATCCCGACCACCGCCGCAGCCAGAATCGGCACCAACGCCGCCGGAACCACCCGGTAATTCGCAACGTCCTGGGCGAATGCCGCCATGTCGGGCAGCTTGGTGACCGCCGCCCAGATGAAGAGGCCGCCGAGCACGATGCGGCAGACCGCGAGAGCGCGCGCCATCATCGCCCCCCCGCCGTGCAGAGGGCGCAAGCTCCCGACTCGCCCGGACCGCCCACCGCCAGCCATTCGGGCCAGGCCCCGGTCAGGACGCGCACGTCGCGGACCCCATTGGACTTCAGGAGCACGGCGACTTCATCCGCCGCGGCGCAGTCGCGATCGCGGTCGTAGACGATCACGGTCGGCGCGGCGCTCAGCTTGGGAAGCAGCGGGCCGGCGGGCTGGCCCGGAGCGAGATGCACTGCGCCGGTGATGTGTCCGGCCGCATATTCCTGCGAGGAGCGCGCATCCACGAACGCCGCCGTGCAAGCGATGCACAGCGGCTTTGCTTCCTCTACCGAGACGCGGGCGACACTCGCGCGCGGATCCTGGCAGGCCGCACCGGTCGACTCGGCAGCGGCATGGACCGGGATCCCAAGCAGCGTTGGATGCGGCGACAAGGCATTCCCGGCGATCCCCAGGACGCCACCGGCAAAGCAGAGCAGGACGGCACGCACCAGAATGCCCATGAGACGATCATAACGAATCCGGGGGGAGCGCCATCAGCGGGGCGGGATCTTCTTCTGGCAGGTCGGGGAAGAGCGTGCGGCGCCGCACGGTGACGGAGACGCCGAGGACACCGCCGAGGTCGATGCCGGCGACGCGCAGGCCGAGGTACGTTTCGGTCTCCTCCGTCAGATCGCGGCGTGACCGGCGCTTGCGCTGTCGATTGTATGCCTTGCGCCGCGCGGGGTCGGAGAGAATGAGGAAGGCTTCGGTGATCTCGCGGAAATGCTCGATCGCTTCTTCGTCCGCATTGACGTCGGGATGAAAGGTGCGGGCGAGCTGCCGGTAGACTGCTTTGATCTCCGGTGCGGACGCGCCGGCGGGAATACCGAGCACCTCATAGGGGTCACGCGGAAGCACGCACAAAAAGATATGCTTGAGCGTCTTATCCGGCATCGCGTGGGCGAGGGGACCCTTGACCGTCCAGGGCGAGCGAAGTACAGCCGCGACATGAGCAGCCGCGGTTTGCTCCAGGGCACGTTGACGATTCCCTGGTGCCGGGCCTTGGTGATCGCTGGCGTCTGGGTCGTCGCGATCGAGGCGATCCAGCTGCCGTTGCTGACGGCGCCGGCAGCCGTCTCCTGCTGCTGCGGCCATCGCAGCGCGGACTCGAAATGCCAATGCCGGTTTTGCACGCATCAGAGGGAGCTCGAGTCCCGAAAGCCGGTGCTGAAGACCTGCGGAACTTCCTCTAGCGCTTGGGCGATCGTTTCCATTCCCCGCCAACCCGCCATCCCTCCCGCGGCGCCTCCGCCGCAAGCGGTTGCAGCGCTGCCGTCCATCGATCTGCAACTGCCGGCGCCGCCACTAGATCCGCTTTTCGAAGTCCCGACCCCGCCTCCCCTCGCACGCTCCTGAGCACGGTCCAGTTGGCCCACTGAGCGCGGCGTGGGTTTGAGCGCCGCGAGTCTCGCTTGCCCAGGAGGAACCATGCGCACCGGCGCATGTTTGTCTTTGCTTTCGATTTGCTTCATCTCGTCCGGCGTGGTCGCGCAGGAGCGCGAGGTCAGCCTCGATCGCGAGGAGGCCTCGATGCCCTCGGCCCTCGCTGGCCTCCGGCTGTCGGGTTTCTTCGTCGGTTCGGCGAACTACAACTCGCACATCCAGATGGTGCCCGAATTCGCCGGCAGCGCCCCGGTTTCTTCGGAGCTGCGGCGCATCGACTACAGGTTCGATCAATTCGCCCTGGGAGTGAACAAGGTCTTTGCACCGTGGCTCTTCGCCGGCGCCAGCATCGAGATCGAACGCCATGGCCACCGGCACAGCCACGGCTTCGATCCCGCCTTTGGATGTCCCGGCACGGGCCAGTGCATCGAGCAGTTCGGAACCGAGACCATCGACACCGAGGTCAGCCTCCATCGCTTCAACCTCACCGCGGTTGCGCCGCTCGGGAACGGCCTCGCTCTCTCGTTCGCCCGGTTCGACACGCCGTTCGGTTACGAGCGCCACGATCCCGCGCTCAACCTGACCGCCACGACATCGGAGCTGCAGCGATTCGGACGGCCGCAGAGCATGACCGGTCTACAGGCTGCTTACCAGTTCGCTCCATGGCTCGATGCGGTGGCCTGGCTCGTCAACCGCTGGGAGAACGAGACCACCGAGGATCCGCCCGAAGACAATAACCGCGCGAAGAGCGTCGGTGGCCGCCTGGGCTTGACGCCTCTGCAGGGCAGCCAGCTCGTGAACCTGGGCATCGGCGGCTTCTGGGGACCCGAGCAGGACGACGTCAATACCCATGCGCGCTGGATCGTCGATGCCGACCTGACCTGGTCGGCTTCGTCGCCGCTGCTCGTTGCAGCCGAATTCGTCTATGGGCGCGAGTCGGGCGTGTCCTTCCGCCGCCGGGGCATCCCGTTCGCCGGCGACGAGGTTTCCGGCGCCGACGTTCACTGGCTCGGCCTCTACGCGCTCGCCCACTACGATGTCGTTCCCTGGCTCGGGTTCTCCTTCCGGTACGGCTTGTTCAGGGATGTCGATGGCGCGCGGACGGGCGCTGCCCAGACGTTGCAGTCGTTCACGCTTGCGTCCATCTTCCACCTGTCGGAGCTGATTCCAGACCTCCGCCCGCTCGGCGTGACCTACGCGCGCACGCGACACCATCTCGACTGGGTCGATCTGCGGCTCGAGTACCGCCTCGGCCACTCCAACCGGACGGTCTTCGCCGACGCAGAGCCGGGCATTCCCATCACCGAGGCGAGCAACACCGGCCACGTCGTGACCGCGCAGCTCGTCGTCAACTACTAGTCAACTACTAGGAGACGCCGCCATGAATGGGATCCAGCTGTCGCGGCTGCCCTTGAGCGGAAGGATTCTTCCTGCTCGGGATCGGCTGCGGTGCCCTCGCTGCATTCGCGCAGGCGTCCACCGCCGTCGGGGTATCGCCTGCGGCAGTCCAGGCGAGTCTTGCGCCCGATCTTCCCATGACCGGCATGCAACACGGCGAGCCGGGCGGCGAGAAGGAGATCGATCTCGGGCAGATCTCGAGCGAGGCGAAGATGACGATCCGCACGCCTTTGCTCATCCAGACCAGCCATACGCACCTGTTCGGGCAAACGCTGATCGCCGGCCTTGCCGGCCTGATCTTCCTCTTCACCTCGGTGCGCGAAAGGACCAAGGCCGCCATCGTTGCCCTGCCCTTTCTCGGGACCTTCCTCGACATCGGCGGCATGTGGGCGACGCGCTTCGTGTCGCCGTCGCTCAGCATGCTCGTCATCGCCGGCGGGACGTTGTTCGCTCTCGGCTACGTGCTGATCGCGGTGCT
>Ga0209474_10004935_pt1 | contig 11440 bp, 7 predicted proteins | sample GraSoiAngelo_145_FD_185902 | JGI IMG/M metagenome (GOLD analysis project Ga0209474, IMG submission 185902) | Grasslands soil microbial communities from the Angelo Coastal Reserve, California, USA - 14_1009_05_20cm (SPAdes) (version 2) | ecosystem: Environmental > Terrestrial > Soil > Grasslands ...
TCGAGGCTCTGCGTGAAAAATCCGACTGGCGAGCGATCGGCTGGAAACAGCTCGCCCTGGCCTATTCCGACTATGGCGATTATCAGAATGCCTGCGCCACGACGCGCCAATTCGCTTCGATACCCCCAGTGCCTGAGCCCCCGGCTCGCCTTTCCGTCGCGGATCTCGAACTACAGGCGCGGCTACATCCTACCGACATCGACATCGCCGCGGCGCTTTGCCTCGCGCTGGCGAAACAAGACAGGGTCGAGCAAGCCTTGGCGCGATTACAAGTACTGCACGAGGTGAAGGGCTACCCCGATTACCTCCGAAACCTCGAAGCGGAACTTTGGGAACGTAAAGCTGAGTGGGGTAAAGCCTGGAACGCGCTAAAACCATTCGTCTCGGGCTGAGGCTTCGGACTCATACTCATGCTCATTTTGTTTCCGGGGAGCGCAGGCTGGTTGCCTGTGCTCCCCGGAACCCCAATACCCCATTACTCCTTGACTTAGCGCCTCCGCTGGCAAGAACGCTGCTTCAAAGGGTTTAAATGCCAGTCACCCTTTATCCCTGCACTTCTCCTGCTTTCTCCTGTGATGCTGACCGTATTCCGGCCGCGTTTATTTAAGGCACGGTTTGTTTTGCCGGGGCGGCGTAAATGCTCTACGATCGCCACTTTTCTGCGTCGCACCTTGAGAGTTGTCTCTAACCTCGCCTTAGCCGCGTCCCTTTTTTTGGGAACGCTGAATCTTTTGCCTTTGAGCACCCGGGGACAGACTACCGAGACTGCCACGACATCTGGAACCGAGCCACCGCTACCAGTTGGAGGCATCAGTCGCCCATCACGCGACGTGCAAGTTGAGACCAATGGCAATCCGGTAAATGAAAATTTCCGCCGTTTCCGCTACAACGTCGGCGTTACCGTCCGGGAAGTCTACGATGACAATATTAACATTAGCTCGTTCCAGCGGATATCCGACACATACACTGTAATCGAACCGGGAATCCATCTTGGCTTTGGCGACAGTGCCGGAGGGTTCAACTATTTAACGTTCGATTACATTGCCAGCGTCTATTTCTTCGCCGAACAAACCGAGCGCGATACCGTGGAGCACCTGATTCGTTTGGCGGCGCAACACGATTTTGGCCATCTCGTTCTCGGACTAAACCAGGAGGTTCGAATTCTGGACGGCACCAACCTCAATACCTTGTCAAATACCACCGGCGTGCAAGCGAACACCGATGTGGGCGGTCCCTCGCGAGAAAATACTTATACGACCACCGTGAATGCCACTTATGATCTAACGGGGAAACTATTCCTGAGCGGCCAGATCAGCTACGCCATGTACGATTATGAAACTCTGATTAGCTCACGCCAGGCCAGCGCCAATCTCTTCATAAATTACGTTTACAGTCCCAAGCTGGTCATTGGTCTTGGCGCAACCGGCGGAGTGAATTCGAGTGACGGACCGGCGTCCGATGAAACATTCGAACAGATGAATGTTCGCGCCAATTACATCGTCAGCGGGAAGATCTCGCTGAGCTTATCGGCGGGCCTTGAGTTTCGCCAGTTCGGGGACGGCGATTCCGTTTCGCCTGTCTATGAAATTGCAGGCACATATCGCCCCTTCGAGAACACTATCATTACCATCGCCGGCAGCCGGCGCACGGTCAGCTCCGCCTCTCTTGCTGGTCAGGACTATACGGACACAAATATTAGCCTGACGTTTAGTCAGCGTCTATTTAGTCGCGTTAACCTTAGCCTCGGGGTCGGTTATCAGAACTTGGACTACCTCAGTGCAACCACCGGCGCATCTACTGCCCGCAACGATGACTATTTTTACATCGAACCCTCGATCGACCTCGACATCACGCGCTACTGGAGCATTGGCTTTTACTACCTCTACCGGCAGGATTCCAGCACACTTGCTTTATTCAGTTTTTACGATAATCAGTTCGGAATTCGCAGCTCGCTTACCTTCTAGTTCATGCTCCCCCGCCTGCTCCTGATTGCCGTTACCGTCACAGCCGGTTCTCTTCTTGCCCAATCCCCGGCTCCAGTGGCATCAGCCGAACCTCTCCGGCCCACCTATCCAATTCCGGGCATGAGCAGTAGCTCGACTGCGCCAGCGGCGGCAGCGCCCGCACTTCCATCCGGAGTAAGCGCCCCTAGCGGTTATATCCTCAGCGCAAACGACCAGGTCGCGGTTGAAGTTTTTGGCGAAGAAGATCTGCGCACCAACGGGCGTTTGAATGGCGAAGGCAACCTGAGTGTTCCGCTGCTTGGCTCGGTTCACCTCGCGGGACTCACACTCACTCAAGCGGCCTCAAGGCTCACCGATCTCTACGCTCGCGATTATCTCGTCAATCCCAGGGTCAACGTCATGCTCGTTGGCTATGCCAAGCGTCGTTTCACCATGCTGGGCCAGATCAATCGTCCCGGCAGCTATGAAATGCCCGATGGCAGCCCCGAAGGAATCGACCTGTTGGAAGCGGTCGCCATGGCCGGCGGCTACACTCGCATCGCCGCCCCGGAGCGAATCAGCATTCGCCGGCATTCCAATGCCGGCAAAGACGAAATCATTCGGGTCGATGCAAAACGTCTGGCCCGCGGCGACCGTGGCAACTTCACAGTTCTCCCCGGCGATGCGATCACAGTTGGCGAAAGCATTTTCTAATTTTGTCGTCAAAAGTATGAGCGCTCGCTAGAACGAATTAAGCTATGGCTGTTTCCCGATGAATTCCCGTGCCCTTGCGTCAAGACTTCGGTGGTGGCACGCGTGTCGCGTGCTTCTTTGCGGCCGACACGGCCGCCGCTACAGCTTCCGCTCATTGCTTCTCGCTCCCTGCTCCGCGCCCCTTGCTCCCTGCTCTCTGCTCCCATGACACCGGATTCACCCGCCCCAGCAACCGCCGAGGCAACTCCGGCCCCGCGCACCATCAATCCCGCCATCGACGTGATGATGGAGCCGCAGCGCGGATTCAATTTGCGCCAGTTCTGGCACGCCCTGGTGGAACGACTTTGGATCGTCGGCCTATGCGTGCTGGCCGGACTGTTCGTGGCGCTTGGTTATTTGGGCAGAACGCCGAAGACCTATCAGTCGCACGCAGTCCTCGAGGTCGATTTCCAGGAGCCGACTTTTGTCGCAGGCGATGATTCATTCATGCGGGTGCGTTCGATGTTTTTGGCCAGTCAGGAAGCGCTGCGCACGATTGAACAGAACCTGACGAATCGACAGATGCTGGCCCGCGTGATCCGCGCGGAAGGTTTGGCGGATGATGATGGCAAAGCACTGCTCGGGACCGCGGGCCGCCAGGTGCCAAACGAGAAAGTCACATCCGTTCCATCGAAAGATGCCCGAACGCAGCCTAAGGCGGTCGAGGGAATGACCTTTACCCCGATGGAAAACGCGCTCGCCGGTGCCCTTTCGGGAATGGTGAAAGCGACAATTCGCCGCGGCACACGTTTGATCGATCTCTTTGTAGCAAATGGCGATCCCGTAATGGCACAACGCCTTGCCGAAGCGGTCGGGCGTGAATACATCCGCAATGCCATCGAACGGCGTGCCAGTTTTAGTAACGACACGCTTCGCTATTTGGTCGAGGAAGAAGAGCGGCTGAAGGCGAATTTGCAGAAAAGCGAGGCTGCGATTGCCGAGTACAAAGAGAGAAATCCTGACGCACTTCAGCTTGGCGGTGGAACGGTTGCGACTGGCAGCCAGACTGGTTCCGGCGCGGGAGCGGGCGGACCGCGCGGCGGTATTGTCGAAGATAAATTACAGGAGCTCAGCAGCAAATTGACCGCGGCCAAAACAGACAGGCTCCGTCTGGAAGGTGAGCTTAAGCAAATCGAGCAAGCAGGCGACGACGTCGATATGTTGATCGCAATCCCGAGTATTTCCGGCGCACAATTGGTGGGCGAAGCGCGTCGCAACGTCACCCAAATCCAGGCCGACATCGCCACGCTTGCTCTTCGTTACAAGGAGAAGCATCCCCGAATGATGGCAGCGAAAGCGGCTTTGCGCGAAGCGAACGATGCCCTGCGGCGCGCTGCCAAAGCCCAGCCACCCATTCTTCGCAATGCCATTGCCCAGGCGCAAACTACTGAGGCCAATTTCGAGACGGCGCTCCGCGAACAGCAAGGCACGGCGTTGGCATTGAATCGCGCAGCCATTGGTTACCAGGAATTGGCGCGGCAAGCGGAAAGCGATCGCGCGCTTTACGAAAGCGTTTTGCGGCAGATCAAATCCACCGACCTGACCAAGGATATCAAAACCAATGCGGTTGGTATTGCCGAGCACGCCGTCGTTCCGCGTCAGCCGGTCAGCCCCATTCCTTCAAAGACAATCATCTTCGGGTTGCTTGGCGGCCTGGTGGTTGGATTAGCATTCGTTTTCGGGGCCGATACCCTCGATCGCTCGGTCAGGACAGTGGACCAGGCCGAGGCAGTTCTTGGGTTACCAGTGCTGGCGGCGATTCCCGAAACCAAGGATAGTGAGTCGAAGAAAGCGAGTGACAACAAAAACGCGCCTCGCGAATCGATCAAGTATCGTCTGGTCGATGAGGCTCCGGGCGGAGTCATTGCCGAAGGCTTTCGTAACTTGCGCGCGGCCCTTTCCCTCCTTGGCCCCGAGGTAGATCGCCGTCTTTTTCTCTTCACCAGCGCGCTTCCCGATGAAGGCAAGAGTTTTACCAGCGTCAACTATGCACTCGCGCTCGCACAACAAGGCCATCGCGTCCTCTTAATTGATGGCGATTTACGTCGGCCCAGTGTCCACAAAATATTCGCAAAGAAAGATGGCAGTGAAGGAGCCGAGGTTGGCATGGTTGATTACCTCGTTGGCAATGTTGAATTGAAACAAGCGGCGCGCCTTGTCGCTACAGTCGAAAGCGAATCACTTAACCTCTCTAAATCGCGCGACCCGAAGGCCACTACCGGCCAGTTGTTTATTCTGGCTGGCGGCCAAATGGCGCCGAACCCTGCCGAACTACTAAGCGGCGATTGCTTCAAGAAACTGGTTGCCGCGGCAGTTAGAGAATTCGATCGAGTCGTGGTCGATAGCGCGCCGATCCTGGCGGTGAGCGATACCCTTCTTATGATACCGCATGCTCAAACCACCTGCATGGTAGTGCGGGCCGGAAAAAGTCCGCGCAACGCCATTACCCGAGCCCTCTCGCTCATGAGCGCCGCTGGTGTTCGCCCTGCCGGCCTAGTCTTGAATCGGTTACCGCGCCGTCGTGGCGCCGGCTACTATTATTACTATACGTCCGATGGCTACGGAACCGCCGGCGGAGCCTACGCCGGTCAATACGGCCGGCGCCATTGTGCTCCCGCCGCGCCGAGTTCAGTCTCCGGCAATGGGGCTGGCGGCGGCTCGTAGCCGCCGCGTTATCGGTTAACCGTTAATTAGTTAGTTGTAGCCGCGTCTCGGAGCTCGCCCTAAGCTTGTCGAAATGGGAGGCGCGTGCACACGGCTCGCAGAGCCGTGGCTACAGTTGCGAAATGAGAGGTCCGGGGGAATTTGCAGGGCAAGCGCTCCCGCTTACCATTCCCTGGACCGGCAGGCAAGAATGCCTGCCCTCCAATTCGCAGTTATTAGTTAATTGTTATCTGTATTGTAGCCGCGTCTCTAAGAGACGCGTGCGCACGGCTCACAGAGCCGTGGCTACAGTTGCGATACAACGAGCGTTTCGCTCGCCCCAATAACCGGTAACTGGGCTTTCAGCGGCCCTTGCCCGCAAACATCGTGTAGATCGTTTTCAGAACAATCATCGCGTCGAGCTTCAACGAATAATGCCGGATGTAATAGAGATCGTAGGTCAGCTTCTGCATCGCGTCTTCTTCGCTCTCGCCATAGGGATAATTTACCTGCGCCCATCCCGTGATCCCTGGTTTAACCAGATGCCGGAAATGATAGAACGGAATTTTGTCCCGGTAACGTTCCGCGCATTCCACCCATTCCGCTCGCGGCCCGATCAAGCTCAGCTCGCCGTGAAACACATTCCATAATTGTGGCAATTCATCGATGCGTAGCTTGCGCAGCCATCGCCCCACCGGAAGTATCCGCGGATCGTTTTCCCTTGTATAAAGATCTGCTTCTCTGACCTCCACTCCTTGCTCCGTGCCCCCTGCTCCTTGCTCCGTGCGCATTGTCCTAAATTTGTAAGCGGTGAAAATGTCTTCATCCCGCCCGACCCGGTGTTGCTTGAAAATGACCGGCCGCCCACTGGTCAGCCAAATCACAGCCGCGATCACTGCCATCAGCGGGACGCAGATAACCAACAACAATCCTGAAAGGATGATATCGCACATCCGTTTCACATAATGGTAGGGCGAAGCGCGGGATAATTGAAAGCCGGTCTGCATCGGCCAGAGCGGGTCAATCGAATGTGCCGGGACCTGCCGCCAATGGGCTTCATAGAACGACTCCAATGTATAAACCCGAATGCGTTGAAACTGCGTGCGGATCAGCCGGTCGAGCAAATCGGGGCGTATCCGGTCAGCTCGTTCCGCTAGGATGATGCCGCTGTAACGTCGCGACATGTCATCAAGTTTTGCGCTTAGATCGCCTTCAATTAGTGGTGAGCCTGGACCGGCGATGCGTTCGCCCACATGCTTACCTTCCGGATCCACGAATTCGAGACCCTGGTTGTTTGGGGAAACGCGGTACGTCAGATAAAAATCGGCGGCCATCCGGCCACAACCAAGCACCAGGAAAGCGCGGCTCGCCGTTGCCGCTGTCACGTGCGTTCGCAGCCATCGCCGATAAAAGAGCGACGCCGGAATGAAAACGAGAAAGCTGCTGAAGATCGCAAACCGGCTCGGCTTCATCGTGTGATCGTAGGTAGCGGCCACGTAAATAACGAAGGCGCTGATCCCAAGCGCACAAAGCAAGGCCAGAATATGCTCCGCGGTATAGGCCAGCCCGCGCGTCTCCGTACGGGGACTGTACCCGCCAATGATGAAGAGAGCCTGGACGATTACCGCAATCTGAATGATCTCAACGACCGCAAATTGAAATGACCCGGAGAAAGCGGTGTCATTCCGCAAATAACTGGCCATCCCGTAGATCGCCATCCAGGTAAAGATATCGAGAAGGAAGATCAAAGTTGGCGGCGCCCATTCCTGCCGCGTCACTCGCGACATTCTCGTAACGCCGCGCTCGCCAGCCTGACTGGGAGACGCGACTGAAACTTGCCCGCCACGGCGGAGGCCGCCTTCGACGTCCGGATAGGCCCCGATCCTCGGTCCTGGATCCTCCGTGCTTGATGTCGGATTACTGACTGCCGATTTTAGCATTTCAGCGTTTCAAGTCCTTTTAGGGCGGGGGTTCATGGGACGAAAGCCTGTCTTATCGCAAATCGCTGGGCCTGGTAAAAGGCTTTTTTCCGATTTTCACAGTTAAACCCCCGAGACATCAGCAGATAGAAGGCCAGGGGTGTTAATTGAATGGTGAGAAGTGAGAGTTAGTAATCAGCAATCAGCAATTCGCGATCGGTGAATAGTGGCGGAGCGCAGGGTTTCGGTCTTGCCGTTATCAGTTATCCGTTATCCGTTAATAGTTTGTAGCCGCGTCTCTGTGAGACGCGCGCATTCGCGCAGTTTGCCGCGCGCCCCCAATAACCGATAACAGATAACCGATAACTGCGATGATCCCGTTAAAAGGCACGACCAGGTGCTAAGGACAAAGCAGCAGAGGGCCAAGGGCAAAGAGCAAAGCAGAAAGAACAGCTGACGATAGCGCAGCCGGTAACTAGACTTTGAAGATATGAGCAAAGAACAAAGCGGGAAGAGCAAAGGAGTACTGAGGAGTCGCCCGCAACGGCCGCACTGGCGGTTTGAAGACCTTCAAATCTGGAACAACGCCTGCGACCTTGCGGTCGATTTTCACCGTATCGTGGACGGGCTTGATAGGCGAAGACTCTATCGCTACGCGGAACAACTACGCGCCGCAGGTTTGTCCCTGCCCAACAACACTGCTGAGGGTTCCTGCAGTACGCACAAACAGGAATTTGTTCAATTTCTTAACACTTGGCCTGTGAAATAGGTGTATTACGTTTACGTTCTTCGGTGTTACGCTGATGACAATCTATACATCGGATGCGCAAAGGACCTTCGGGAGCGTGTTGCTAAGCACAGCGCCGGATCGGTCAAATCGACAAAGCGGCGCCTACCCGTTGAATTGATTTATTACGAGGCTTGCCAAAATAAGAAAGATGCCTATCACCGCGAGAAATATCTTAAGAGCACTTATGGGCACCGATATCTCAGAAATCGGCACAGCCATTATTTCACGGGCTAAAGCGCGTCGATCTTTGTTTGAAGACGCGTCGATGCTCCTCGTGTTTGAAAGGCTTCAGCTGCTGAAGGAAGTAGAAACTGACCAGTTGTTGTGGGATTGTGATACGTTAAGCCGGGGCATAACTAATTTCTCACGTTCTTTGTGACACTTGGCCCTTTGGTCTCTGCTCCTTGCTCTTAGTCGTAACAGCTCCTCCGACCTCAGGTTCTTAGCTTTTGCTCCAGCAAACGCAAAGAAAGCATCATCTCCGCGACCGTCCGCTGAAACGCATAATACCAACCATTCCAGCCATCGAAGATCAGACCACGCACTAACAACAAGTAGATCGGCATCGCCAGCGGCACGATAATGAGCCACTTCCGCATCTTATCCACGCGATTTAGTTCTGTTCTCTCCACTCCCTTCTCCATGCTCCCTTCTCCATGCTCCAGGTACGCCGCCTCAATTTCTGAATAACGCACCTGCGATTGAAACCAGCGATTCAGCGGCTTGCGATCGTCGTGCCAAATTTTGCCTTTGAATTTTGCCAGCTTTCCCTTTACCCGAAGTTGCTGGGTGTGGCCTTCGTCCACGTAACGCGCCCGTTTCGTGCGGAAGAGGACAACCCGCGGCGGATAAACCGACGCGCGCAGCGGGCGGCCAAAAATGCAGTAGTCAAACTCGCCCCAATATAGCGCGATATCGGACGCCGGCCGCACTTTCTTAATCTCCTCCTGCAACTCCGCCGTCAGCACATAATCCGCGTCCAGCGTCAGCGCCCACTCCGTATCGATCCGATCAAGACCTGCATTCCACTGATTCGCATGCGTATCGAATACACGCTGGACGATTTGAACATTCGGAAACGATCGCGCGATCTCAAGGGTTTGATCGTTACTGAAGCTATCGACGATGATGACTTTCGGCACCCAAACCAATGCCTCCAGATTGCGCCGGATGTTCTCCTGCTCGTTATAGGTCAGTACCAATGCCGTTAGTGAAATCATCCTAAACTGGAAACGGCGGGTTCTCTCTCCAAGCCCCCGAAGTCACCGTCCTTCTCGCCTAGGTTATGATCGTTTGATAAAGCTCGTGCAAGGCTCTTCCAACTGCTTCCGGCGAATAACGTTCCTCCACTAGCCGCCGCCCATTTGTCGCCAGCGCCGCCGCGCCTTCTCTATTTGAAAGGAGATCCTCGATCGTTTTGGCTAATTCCTGGACATCACGTTTCACCACCACACCTGCACCGTATTGCCAGATATCGCTGCTTAAAGCAACTTCTTCCGACACAATCGTCGGCACGCCGGCCGCCAGACTTTCCGCCGCGGCAATGCCAAAGTTCTCCGAAGCCGAAGGCAACACAAAAGCATCCGCCGCCGCCAGCGCCGCCGCTTTCATCTCCCCGCTCAAATGCCCTGTCCAAACGATCCTCGTATCTTCCTCCTGTAGGTTTGTAGGGCAAGCGCTCCCGCTTGCCGAACCAGTTCGTAAATCGCTTCTTCTCGCTCGTTCCTTCAGCTCTCGCCGATAGGCCTCCTCCCCTTCTCCAGCGATAACAAGCGCAACCTCATTGTGTTGGTTCCGCAGAATCGCAAATGCATCCAGTAACAGCTCGATCCCCTTCATCGGATGAATTCGCGACAAGATCAGAATGATCCTGCATCCTCGTAAGTTGGGATAGCGATCGAGAAATCGCTCTGCATTGCCTTGCGCTACCCGTTCAACAGGCAATGGTATGACCACTGATTCATGTTCCGCCAGGTGCGGATCCAATGATGCTGCTTCGGCGCGTTCTGCATTGGAAGTATAATGGATGGCGGCCGAATTAAGAAGGATGGGAAGTTCGACCAGACGAAATGAAACGCGTTTCACAATAGGCCGGCGATTCTCCATTCCCCATCGATTCAAAACTCCAAGTGGCCGCACCACATACGGCACGTTGTGCTGCCGGGCGATTCGCGCTGCCATCGTGCTGCTGAAAGAAAACAAAGCGTGAATGTGCACGAGATCGAACCCGGCTATGTTCTTGCGCAACCATCTCGTTAGGCCAAACGATACTTTGTAAGGTTCGAACTCCCGCCGAAAACAAACAATACTGCAGCCGCGTCGCTCTGTCGACGCGTCCTCCCGCTCGCTGCTCCGCGTCGTCGTCGCCACTGTGACCTGCACGCCCTGGCGCGCGAGTGCCTCCGTTATCGCCTTTATGGCGAAACTTGGTCCCCCTTCATTGGCGGCAACCGATGGAATTACATGAAGAACATTCACCCGCTTCTGCGCGGCTATGCGATGCGCGTCTCGGACGGCAGCTGCCGAACGCCAGCCTTAGACGCAGGCGTTTGTTTGAGAAAATTTGCGATCGTTCGGCCGCAAAGGTTGTAAATTACAACACTTACCAGAGCGACGGATACGACACCCCCAACAAGCTTGATGTTTGAGGTTTCGATCGCATAGGCATTGAAGATGAGAACAGATACCGCCATAGCCGCACCTAGTAATTTGTATTTAGCTGCCGTGATGAAGAATCGATTGATCAAACCATAAAACAAACCGAGCAAGAAAATTGGCGCAAACATCCCTACCGGTCCGTAGTCGACGTAGCTCTCGCCCACATAACCGATGCCAATCGATGTGCCTGTTTCTGTTCCGGCGACTTGGACGCCGGTGTAGAAACGCGTCCTCTCCGAGTCATCTAGCGCTGGCTTGTCTGGGAAAAGGAATCGCGGCGTCAGCACATGCATTACTGACCCACCCCAAAGCTCACCGTTTTCGTACGGGACCCTGGTCGGAACATTTTCAAGCGTTAGCGCGAAAAAATTGACGTAGCTGACGCGGAGAATCAGCGCATCAATGCCATCGGTGAAGTTATCCCACGTGACACTTTCGACAAGGTCCGCCAGCTTCCCGAACTTTCTTTCGACCGGGATCGCTTCCTCATTAGCTGTACCTTCATTCGCTAAAAATTCACGGTAGTCCATCTTCACAGCGGTCCAAACCACACCCAGCGTAAAAAGAATGACAAAACAAATAACCGTTACGACCAAGCGTCGACCGCGGAGTGCGAGTGGTGATGACGTCGCGGCAACGACGAGTACGAAAAACACACTTTTGAAGTCGGCGAAGATGCCGAATAACCCCATTGTGAATTCCAATCCGAGGCAGACGACCAATATCCCGTAGCC
>Ga0209474_10004937_pt1 | contig 11438 bp, 10 predicted proteins | sample GraSoiAngelo_145_FD_185902 | JGI IMG/M metagenome (GOLD analysis project Ga0209474, IMG submission 185902) | Grasslands soil microbial communities from the Angelo Coastal Reserve, California, USA - 14_1009_05_20cm (SPAdes) (version 2) | ecosystem: Environmental > Terrestrial > Soil > Grasslands...
GTTGAAATCGTTCCGTTGGGATGACACCCATTTGAAGCGCCAGCCCATCCGCTTTTTGTAGCTTTCCAATTTGGAGAGTGGTGCGCGCGAGATCGCGACGAAGCTCACGTCGCGATGCGGCAAGTGCCAGTTGGCGCCATCGAAGTGGTCAGCCAGATAGGAACAGCTTTTGCAGCCTTCTTCCCAATCCGGGCCGAACATAAAGTGGTAAACGATGAGTTGGCTGCGGCCGCCGAACAGATCGGCCAGTGTTTCTTTGCCTTCGGGACCGTCGAAAACGTAGTCTTTGTCGATTCTTACCATCGGCAGTTGACGCCGCGCGGCGCTGAGCGCGTCTCGCTGACGTGTGAATTCTTTTTCTCGCGTCAGCAAATCTTTTCGCGCAATCAGCCACTCAGCTTCGGAAACGATTTCTCTTTGTTTCGTTTTTGTTCTTGGTTTCATCTCTTGCAGTTTCATTTTGGCCTCCTTTGATTTGGTTCGTCTGTTTTCTCCTGTAAGACCTGCTCGCGGCGAGGGCGCTTAGTCCACCGCTCGACGTCGCGCTGGCTGCGATGAAAGTAATGCTGGCGATGCAAGCGGGACACATGGTCGTAATTGTTTATCGTTTTTTCGAAGGGTCTTTGGTCTTTTCCAGATAAGCGGCTAAACGATCGAGCGATCCTTCCCAGAATTTTCTGTACTCTTCGACCCATTGCGCGGCTTGTTTGAGCGGCTTGGCGTCCAGCTGCATTTCATGCACGCGCCCGTAACGCCGCCGGCGTAACAATCCAGCTTTCTCCAAAACGCGGAGATGTTTCGAAACCGCGGGTAAGGACATGGCGTGCGGGCGGGCGAGATCGGTCACGCGTCGATCGCCCCGGGCGAGATGCGCCAGGATACGCCGCCGGGTGGGATCGGCCAGAGCCGCAAACGTTCGATTCAAAGTGCTGGAATATTTAACCATTCGGTTAACTATTGTCAGGTTATTTTTGACGCGCAAGCACTTTTTTTGTCGCGATCTATGGAACCTGGCTGATCGCGCTAGCCGGACATGAACTGCAGCAAAGCATCAAAGCGCTCCGACTGCGCGTTCGAGCACGTAGCCGATCAGGCCGCTCGCGGGAAGAGTGAAAAGCCAGGTCCAAATAATTCGTTCGACCACGGTCCAGCGCATTCCGCTGAAACGCTTCACCGCGCCGACGCCCATGATCGAGGTGGAAATCACGTGAGTCGTCGAAAGCGGAATGCCGTAGTAACTCGCGGCTTGAATGATCAACGCGGCTGTCGTTTCCGCCGCGAACCCGTGCACTGGCTGCAATTTCACCATGCGATGCCCGAGTGTGCGAATAATTCGCCACCCGCCGGCAGCTGTTCCTACCGCCATCGTTACCGCGCAAAGAGCGATCACCCATTTGGGCAGCACGAAGACTGGCGTTTTAAGAAAGTCTAACCAAGCCGGGAAATGATCGAAACTCCCAGCTTTCGTGCCGGTAAAAAGTGCCAGCGTAATAATGCCCATTGTTTTTTGGGCATCATTAGTCCCGTGGCTGTGCGCCATCCAGGCTGCGCTGAAAATTTGCAGTTTCCCAAAAAGCGAATGGACGAAATGCGGCGTGAAACGTTGCAGCGTAATAAAAAGTAGAAGCATCAGTAACGCTCCGAAAATAAATCCGGCCAATGGCGATGTGATCATGGGTATGACAACCTTCGGCCACACCCCTTCATTCCATTTTATGACGGACCAATTGCCGCGCGCCGCGGCCAACGCTGCGCCGCAAAGGCCGCCGATCAGCGCGTGACTCGAACTGGACGGCAAACCGAGCCACCACGTGGCGATGTTCCATGCAAATGCGGCGATCACGGCGCAGAGCACCGTCGTCATTGTGACGATCTCGGTGTCCACCAGTCCTTTGCCGATCGTGGAAGCAACCGCGCCGCCGAACAATGCGCCGGTAAGATTGAAAAACGCAGCCATCGCGATCGCCTTGCGCGGCGTCAGAACTCGCGTCGAGACTACGGTGGCGATCGCGTTTGCGGCGTCGTGAAAGCCGTTGCTGTATTCGAAAATGATCGCCGCAAGAAGGACGGAAATTAACGTGAGCACGCGATTGCTTGCTACGAATACTTGAGCGCCACTTGCAGGATGATGTTTCCGGCGTCGCGGCAGCGATCAATGACCTTTTCCAGCAAACCGTAAAGATCGTAGAGAAAAATGATCTGTTTCGGGTCGTATTTGCCTTGAAAAAGATCGCGAAGGCGATTGAGCTCGAGGTTGTCCGCGTCGCCTTCGATGCTCTGCAGTTTCGTATTCATTTCCCGGGCGGTGCCGGCGTCAATCCCTTTTCGTAACTGTTTCACCATCGCCAGCACGGTTTCGGCTGCCTGATCCAGCAATTCGACCTGCTTTTGAAAACTGTGCCCGCGCAAATCGTCCGGGCAGATTAAGATCCGCTCACCGATTTTTTCGACAGTCTTCGGAATCTTATAAAGCGCCGCCGCCAATTCCTGGATGTCTTCCCGCTCCAGCGGCGTGACGAATGTTTTTGAGAGCTGCTCGGTTAGTTCCTGTGTGATGCGTTTGTCCTCGCGCCGGCTGTGCGCAAACTCTTCGAGGTGCTCTGGCGTCTCATTTTGCTGAAGTTTTTCCAGCAACGCGACCAGATGATGGACACTGCTGTCGGCCTGCTGGGCGCTCGCTTCCAACAAATCGTAAAACTTTCCGTCCCTGCCGATGAGTTTTTGAATCGAGAACATAAGCAGTTCCTCGTGCAGCGAGTAAATTTACAAAAAACGTCGCAACCTGGCGAGTAAAGACTTTGGACTACCAAGCTGTTTGGGCGACTAACCAACCGCCCCAGACGGAATCGCGAACTTTCGTTGTCTTTCTTTGCTGCGGAACCAAAGCCGAACCCACTTCTGCTGGACCGTTACCCGCCCGCATGCCTCGGGCCGACTTGCCTAAAACATCACCTGCATGCGGCCAATGACTTCGTCGAAGTCGTCCTTGCCGAATTCCGGATTCGCTTCGCGGAAATCCGACCAGGTATGGATGTAGTTCACCATCAGCTTCAGGTCGTCGCCGCGGATGTAATAGTTCAGGCCGCCAACAATCGACGAGATGCCGTCATTACCCTTTTGCCCCGGGTTTAAGTGTTGCCACTGAACCACAGCCTGAAGCTTCTTCGGTATCAAGAAATAGCCGCCGGTCACGTAGAATCCGTCCGTGGTGAATTCGTCAAAGCCCGGAGGCACTCCGTTCACCGTACGAGGATGAACCCTTTCCTGAAGAAACTCACCAATAAGATCAAACGGACCCATCTTGAACCACGCATCAACGCTCCACGCGGTTCGCTCGTCCGCTCCGGGGAGCACGAAAGGCGAAAGAGAGCCGTCGGAATTCACCAGTAAATTCAAGCTTTGCGAAATATTTGTTCCCTTGTCATCGCGGCTATTGAGAACGTCGGCGCCCAGCTTGAGGAAGGATCCCTTTCCCAAAACGTCCTTGAACAAGGTGGACTCCAGTCTACCCACATACATGAAGTTGTTATTGTCGTTATTGGTGATGTTCCGGCCGTTTCCGTTGAAGATGCCAGCGTAATAAGTAAGCAGATCTGCCTGGCCAGGCCAGATGGTCGCGAATGGTTTACCCCAGAGCTGAATGCCAATCTGTCGCTCGGGTGTAATCGCGCCCGTCGGTAGAGTTCGCTCGATCGTATATAGGGTCGTGTCCGGAGTTATCTGGTCCAAGCCAAATGGCGCTTTCCACTGACCCATCTTGACCTGCGCCCAGGGGAATTGATGCCAGTTGATAAAAATGTCCGTGGCCTCGAACGCGGTTCGGCTCGAATTAAGTCCGTCGCTGTTTTCAAAGTCGCCTTCCACCTTGAAATCGAATTGCTCGGCAAAATCGCCGGTGAGATTGATTCGTGCGCGGCGCAGACGAAACCGATCTTTCAGCGCTGTTTGACCAAACCGGCCTTCGAACGCGGAGACATCACCGTCTTCGAAATTCATCTGGATGAACCCGCCCAGCACCAGTTTCAATTCTGGTCCACGCTGCTGGACGTAAACCGGCAACTTCTCTTCTTCGACGACAGCTTTCTCGACGTACGTTTTTCCGTCGTAAGTAACTTTCTTTTTCAATTTCCCCTCAGGCGGGTAAGCGGCCTGTTTGGACTTCAAGCTGCTGACCTCCGTTTTCAGCTCTGCGTTTTGTTTTTCCAATAACTCCACCGCGCGCTCGAGTTTTTCGATTCGCGCAGTGTCGGACGATGATTCCGCGCGCAGCTGCTGCGTAGTGAGCAACACAATTGCAGCCAGGCTTGCGCCCGCTGCCCGTAAGACGAATTTTTTAATGAGCATGAATTTCTCCTTGGTGTTTGATGGTTTGGATCGAGAGGTATAACCGCTCGGTTAAGACTGGTTATCCGAATACGGGCGAGGCTAGAAGCCGATTGTTACAGGCTTATGACGAAACTGTGACGATTCAGCAAACTTTGGCGTTAACTGCTGAAGCAATTCTATCGAGTGGTATAGAAATATTGGAATTTAAGGCGCGAGCGAGTTGAATTGCTATTCCATGGAGACCGGCTCTGGCAGGAAAATCCTGATCATCGAAGATGAGAGCGACGTTGCCGACCTCCTCACGCTGAACTTGCGCAAGGCGGGCTTCAGGACTTCGACGGCCGCCGACGGCGCCAGCGGTTTACAGAGGGCGCGGGATGACAGACCTGATTTCCTCATTCTTGATCTGATGTTGCCAAAAATGTCGGGACTCGAAGTCTGCAGAATTTTGAAGAGCGACACAGCGACGTCGCACATTCCGATTCTGATGTTAACGGCAAAAGCGGAAGAGGTTGATCGGATTGTCGGGTTGGAATTCGGCGCTGACGATTACGTGACCAAGCCGTTCAGCCCGCGCGAAATCGTGCTGCGAATTCGGGCGATATTACGGCGCGGGGAAAAAGGGGACGAAAGTCTGAAGGCCGGCCCGATCGTGATCGATGCCGCTCGCCATCAAGTTCGCGTTAATGGCAAGCAGGTGCATCTCACCAGTCTGGAGTTCAAACTGCTGCGGACTTTGATGCAACGCCGAGGCCGCGTTCAGGACCGCGATCGGTTGCTGAATGAGGTTTGGGGTTACGAAAGCGTGATCGACACGCGCACGGTGGACACACACGTGCGTCGCTTGCGCGAAAAACTGGGCAAAGCCGGTGACGCGATTGAAACCGTTCGCGGCTTCGGTTATCGGCTGCGGGAGAATTAGAGTAAATGATCTGGCTGCTCCTGTTCGCGATTGTTACATCGACAATGGCTCTCATGTTGATCGCGTGGCGCAGATGGATTGCACCGTGGCGGCAAGTCGAGGAGCTCGTGACAGAAATCGGGCGCGGCGAGCAGCCGCGGACATTTCTGGTTCACGGCGGCGCCGAGCCTCAACGTATCGGGTTACGCTTGGAAAAGATTTTCAACGATTTGAAACAGCTCACTAAGCAGATCGCAAAACGCGAATCCGGAATGCAGACGATTTTCGCTGCGATGCATGACGCATTGCTGGTAGTCGATTCCAATCGGTACGTGATTTTGGTCAACAGGACGTTCCGAAAACTCTTCGCGCTCCCGGAAATTTCAGAAGGGACACCTCTGCTGGAGATTGTGCGCGACGCGACGCTCGACCGGGTAATTAATGATACTTTCGATCATGGTGGCCCAGTTCGCAGCGAGTTGACCCTGGACGGTTCGCAAATCGAGCTGCACGCCGTCGCGACAAGGAACCAAGCAGGCGAGATCACCGGTGTGCTCGTTCTGTTCCATGACATTACCGAACTGAAGAAGATAGATCAGGTCAGGCGGGATTTTGTCGCTAATGTCTCGCACGAATTGCGCACGCCATTGTCGATCTTGCGCGGCTACATCGAGACCTTGCTGGATAATCCGAAAACGTCGCGCGAGGAACTTTCTCGAATTCTCGGAGTGATGGAGCGCCATTCGAAGCGCCTCGACTTGCTCGCCCAGGACCTGCTTACGCTTGCGCAATTGGAATCGGTCAATCCGAATTTGCAATTGGGCAACGTCGATCTGTCGAACTTATTCGGCGAGGTGGTTCGCGATTGGGAAAAAAAGCTCGTACCCAAACAGCTCAGTGTAATTGTCGATGTTCCGCCTGACTTGCCAACCGTTCCGGCTGACCGGGTACGGCTGCAGGAGGCACTGTATAATTTGCTCGATAACGCAGTGAAATATTCGCCTGAGCATGGCGAGATCAGGCTGACGGCTCGGCAGCGCGACGAAGAAATTGTTCTGAGCGTCCGCGACAGTGGCATCGGCATCGGCAGAGAAGATTTACCGCGAATTTTCGAGCGCTTCTATCGGGCCGATAAAGCCCGGACCGCCGAGAACATTCGAGGAACTGGCCTCGGCCTGGCGATTGTGAAACACGTCGCGCACTTGCACGGCGGGCACGTCGAGGCGGAAAGCGAACTTGGCAAAGGCACAACTATCCGGGTGGTTCTGCCGGTCAGAATGTGACGTTCTTGTGACACCCGCAATCGGGGTTTGGACTGGTCATCCCTTTGATCTAGGATTTGCTTGTGAAGAAAAACGTCCTTTTCATTTGCGTCCATAATAGCGCGCGCAGCCAGATGGCCGCAGCGTTACTCGACGAAGTGTGTGGCGACTTTTTTCAGGCCCAGAGCGCAGGGCTCGAGCCGGGAACGCTCAACCCGCTGGCAGTGGAAGCGCTTCAGGAAATCGGGATCGATATCTCTGGCGTCAGGACGCAATCGGTCTTTGACGTCTTCAAATCCGGTCAGCTGTTTGCGTACGTAATTACAGTTTGCAGTGAATCCGAATCGAAAGGCTGCCCGGTGTTCGCGGGCGTAACTACACGGCTGCACTGGCCATTTCCCGATCCGTCGCAGTTTACTGGAACGCACGAAGAAAAGATGGCGAGAACACGCGAGGTCCTGGAGCAAATTCGCGCGAGAATCGAAAACTTCTGCGAGGAACATTGCGCCCTCGAGGCGCAACCTTAGTGTTTCGTGTAATTAGCGGGAGCGGTACGGGTCTCATTCGGTCGCTGTCACACAATCGTAACAGTAAAGGTTTTGACCGCACGAAATCGGATGCGGCAGTTTGGTGTCATGACAAAATTTGAACTGCCGAAAATTCTTGGGCTCATCGTTGCGCTGGGATTAAGCGCCAGCGCGTCGGCGCAGATGATGATCAACGGCGCAGGCGCGACGTTTCCCTATCCGATGTACTCGAAATGGTTCGACGAATACGCGAAGGTCGATCCTTCCGTCCGGTTCAATTATCAATCGATCGGTTCCGGTGGCGGGCAAAAACAAATCCTGGCGCAAACAGTCGATTTCGGCGCGTCGGACGGGCCGATGAGCGACGACAATTTGAGCAAGGCTCCGGGGAAACTTTTGCACATTCCAACGGTGGCAGGTGCGGATGTGGTCGCTTACAACTTGCCTGGAAATCCGGCGTTAAAGCTCGATGCGGACACGATCGCCGGAATTTTTCTCGGCCAAATCAAAAAATGGAATGATCCAAAGATCTCAGCATCAAACTCCGGCGCAAAGTTGCCGGACCAAGAGATCGTGGTCGTTCATCGCTCCGATGGCAGTGGAACAACCTACATTTGGACAGACTATTTAAGCAAAATTAGTCCAGAATGGAAAACTAAGGTGGGTACAAATACCTCGGTGAATTGGCCGACTGGCATCGGTGGCAAAGGCAATGAAGGCGTAGCCGGGCAAGTGAAGCAAACGCCGGGGGCAATCGGATATGTTGAATTGATTTACGCAGTCCAAAATAAAATGTCTTACGCAGAGGTGAAGAATGCTTCTGGGAAGTTTGTAAAGCCATCGCTCGAATCTATCACCGCGGCGCTGGCCACGGCGCAAATTCCCGACGACTTTCGGTTCTCGATCACCAACGCTCCAGGAGCGGACGCTTATCCAATCTGCGGCGCGACGTGGCTGCTTGTTTACGAACAACAGAAAGATCCTGCGAAAGGTAAGAAGCTCGTTGAATTCTTAAGGTGGGCCGCGAAAGACGGCGAGAAAATGGCGACGGATCTGCAGTATGCGCCATTGCCCGACAGCCTCCAGCAGCGCGTTCTCAAACGAATCGACGAAATCAAGATGTAAGCGAGGGGTGTACCGCAGCGGACTGCCGCTGCTAATCAAAGTATTAAGCTTTATGGCTGTTGCCGCATCGATAGCGGTGGAAGAGCGCTCTGTCCAAGTACGCATGGCGTCTCCCTCGCGCTTTGGGGATAAGGCGTTCGAGTGGCTTACGCTCGCGATGGCGCTGGCGGTGGTTGTGCTGGTTATCTTGATTGGTTGGCAGCTCTGGATTGGGTCTTCGGTCGCTATCAAGAAATTCGGTTTTCATTTCCTCGTCACATCAACCTGGGACCCGGTCGCGGAGCAATTCGGCGCGTTGCCCTTCATTTACGGAACGCTCGTTTCTTCTCTGATCGCATTGTTGATCGCTGTTCCCTTGAGCATCGCAACAGCCGCGTATCTGACTGAGCTTGCTCCGCTCTGGATTAGGCAACCGCTCGTGTCTTTGATCGAAATGTTGGCCGCAATTCCGAGTGTCATCCTCGGCCTCTGGGGCATTTTCGTAATGATTCCGTGGCTGCGCGATTATCCGTTTCCGTTCCTCAAACGACTCTTCGGTTGGACGCCCTTCTTCAGTGGGCCGATCTACGGGCCGAGCATGCTCGCTGGTGGAATCATTATTGCAATCATGATCCTGCCAATCATCACTTCGGTCTCACGCGAGATTCTGCGCAGTGTTCCGAATTTGCAGCGCGAGGCCGCCTACGCGCTTGGCGCAACGCGCTGGGAAGCCACACGGATCGCAGTGTTCAGTTACGCCAAGAAGGGCTTGTTCGGCGCGGTCATCCTCGGTCTCGGGCGCGCTCTAGGCGAAACGATGGCGGTGACGATGGTGATCGGCAACACGCCACAGATCGCAGCGTCGCTCCTCAAACCTGGATACACGTTGGCGAGCGTGATCGCCAATGAGTTCACCGAAGCAACGACTGACATGTATCTCCAAGCGCTGTTTGAAATTGGCTTGGTTCTTTTTGGCATAACCATCCTGGTAAACCTCCTTGCGCAACTCCTTCTGCGAACCATCACGACAACCTCAGCAACACGCGCGGTGCAATAGCGATGCATTTGGAACGAGCAGACAATCACACCTGGCGCAAAATTAAAAGCGCGCTGGCATCGACGATTGCGTTTGTTTCCGCGATTCTTGTGATCTCGCCCTTGGGTCTGGTATTTTTTCATCTCCTCGTCAATGGCGCCGGTTCGGTGAACTGGGATTTCTTGACGAAATTGCCTGCGCCAGTTGGAGCGGTTGGCGGCGGCATGGCCAACGCCATCGTGGGCTCGCTCGAACTCCTCGCGTTCGCCGGCGTGATTGGAATTCCGATCGGCGTTTTGGGCGGAGTTTATCTCGCCGAGTACGGTTCGGCTCGGATCAATTCTGTTCTCCGCTTCCTAGCTGACGTGCTCAACGGCGTTCCATCAATCACATGGGGTGTCGTAGTTTATGGTCTCGTGGTTTTGCGTTTCAAAGGGTTCTCGGCTTACGCTGGCGGTCTTGCGCTGGGCCTGATCATGATTCCACTGATCTTGCGCACAACTGAGGAAGTCGTTCTGCTTGTGCCAAACGGATATCGCGAAGCCGCGCTCGCGCTTGGCGTCAGCCGCTGGAAAACGATCGTCCACATTGTGATGAAGACCGCGTCCAGAGGTATCATAACTGGAATTCTGCTCGCGCTAGCCCGCGTCGGCGGCGAAACTGCGCCGCTGCTTTTCACCGCTTTCGGTAATCGATTCTGGAACCACAGCCTCAGTCAACCCATCGCCGCGCTTCCATTGCAGGTTTTTACCTATGCCATTTCTCCCTATGACGATTGGCATCGCCAGGCTTGGGCTGGCGCTCTTGTGCTCGTCACGGGAATTTTTTGCGTTAATGTGCTCGTGAGAATTCTGACTCGCGGGCATGCGGCGTCAGTGGTCTAGCCTTTCACGAATGGAAAATTTAGTTATGGCAACACCCGAGCGCAGCGTTGTCGAGGCCGTTGAGCGGATGACCGAGGCGCCGTCCACTGCCGAGCCTATTCCGGCATGCACGTTTCAAGTTAAGAATCTTTCGATCTGGTACGGCGAAAAACGCGCCATCGACGATGTGACGCTGGACATCGCGTCCAATGCTGTGACGGCGATCATCGGGCCAAGTGGTTGCGGAAAATCCACTTTTATCCGTGCCCTCAACCGTATGCATGAGCTCGTGCCGAAAACGCGTGTTGAGGGTACAGTCTTTCTCAATGGCGAGGATCTCTATTCGAGTACTGTCGATCCCGCGATCGTTCGCCGCCGGGTCGGCATGGTTTTCCAAAAATCGAATCCGTTCCCCACAATGTCGATCGGCGAAAATGTCGTCATTGGCTTGCGATTAAACGGTGTGCGCGACCGCAAATTTCTGAACGAACGGCTGGAAAAATCGCTTCGCATGGCGGCGTTATGGGACGAGGTGAAAGAGGATCTCCACAAACCGGGCACGAGTCTTTCGGGTGGCCAGCAGCAGAGGCTTTGTATCGCGCGTGCGCTCGCCGTGGAACCGGAAGTGCTTTTAATGGATGAGCCATGTTCGGCGCTCGATCCCATCGCCACGGCCAAGATTGAGGAATTAATTTACGAGCTCAAAGCCAAGTACACCATCGTGACCGTTACGCACAACATGCAACAGGCGGGTCGCGTCTCCGATTACACCGCGTTCTTTTATCTTGGGCGGCTAATCGAGTTCGGGCCAACCACCAAAATTTTCACAAACCCAACCGAACGACAGACGGAGGACTATATTACTGGCCGATTTGGCTAATCCATTGCTCAAATGATCGCGCATAAACACATTTTAGGAACATTCGATGAATCGCTCGCGGCTCTCCGTAACAACGTGCTCATGATGGCTGGGCTCACTGAGCGTAGTCTGGAGCGGGCAATGAAGGGTTTGGTCAATCGCGACGACAATATTTCCGCGACTGCAATCGCCGACGACGAAGAGATCGACCAGTTGGAGAAGCAAATCGACAAGGACGGCGTGGATATTTTGCTGCGCTTTCAGCCAGTTGCGTCCGATCTGCGCCGCGTCGTCGCGGCGATGAAACTTTCATCGAACCTCGAGCGCATGGCCGACATGGCGACTACGATTGCTCGGCGGGCGCGAAAGCTAAATCAGCATCCGCCTCTGGCCGAAGTCGAGCTGATCCGGCCGATGTATGACCATGCCATGTCGATGTTCAAGGACAGCGTAGATGCGTTCGCACGCGAGGACGTCGATCTTGCACGCGCGGTCGTTCCTCGAGATCAAAAACTGGATGACCTGAACCGTATGGCCAGTCACAAACTGGTCGATCGAAT
>Ga0209474_10004940_pt1 | contig 11433 bp, 11 predicted proteins | sample GraSoiAngelo_145_FD_185902 | JGI IMG/M metagenome (GOLD analysis project Ga0209474, IMG submission 185902) | Grasslands soil microbial communities from the Angelo Coastal Reserve, California, USA - 14_1009_05_20cm (SPAdes) (version 2) | ecosystem: Environmental > Terrestrial > Soil > Grasslands...
CTGCCGCTCGTCCTCCTTGGGCTCGTGGTCGCCCACATCCTCGCGCTTCACGACGTCGGCTCGAACAACCCCGATGGCGTAGATGCGAAAAAGCTGAAGGGCCCCGATGGCCACTACCTGGACGCGATCCCGTTCCATCCGTATTACACGGTGAAAGATCTCGTCGGCGCGGTCGTGTTCCTCGCCATCTTCTGCTTCGTCCTGTTCTTCGTGCCGGAGATGGGCGGCTACTTCCTCGAGTACAACAATTTCATTCCCGCGGATCCGCTGAAGACGCCGCCGCACATCGCGCCAGTGTGGTACTTCACGCCGTTCTACTCGATCCTGCGCGCGGTGCCGCCGCTGTTCCATTCGCAGTTTCCCGGCGTCCTCGCCATGGGAATCGCGGTGCTGATCCTCTTTTTCCTGCCGTGGCTCGACCGCTCGCCGGTGAAGTCGATCCGTTACCGCGGCGGCCGGTACAAGACGTGGCTCGCGCTCTTCGTGATCGCCTTCGTCATCCTCGGCTATCTGGGCACCGAGCCCACGACCGTCTGGGGACAGTTCGGCTTCGACGCCTTCTTCCTCGACACGAAGGACGTCGCCACCTGGGTCGCCCGCCTCTGCTCCATCGTCTATTTCCTGTTTTTCTTCCTCATGCCGTGGTACAGCGCGCGCGACAAGGTGACGCCGCTGCCCGAACGGGTCCTCTGGCACGCATGAAGACGCTGCTCGCCCTGCTCGCCGCCGTGCCGCTCGCTGCCTTCGGCGCCGAAGGTTACCGGCTCGACCGCTCGCCGCACGATCCGCGCGATCTCGTGAGCCTGCAATCCGGCGCGCGCACCTATATGAACTATTGCCTGGGCTGCCACGGCCTGCAGTTCATGCGCTACGAAGGGCTGAAGGAGCTGGGGCTCAGCGACGCGCAGATCCGTGACAACCTCATGTTCACGGCCGAAAAGCTGGGCGAGCCGGTCAAGATCGCGTTCAATCCGAAGGACGCGAAGAGCTGGTTCGGCGTCGCGCCGCCCGACCTCTCGGTGGTCGCCCGCTCGCGCGGCCCGGATTGGCTCTACACCTACCTGCGCACGTTCTACCGCGATCCCAAGTCGCCCACCGGCTGGAACAACGCCGTTTTTCCGAACGTCGGCATGCCGCATGCCCTTTGGGCGCTGCAGGGACAGCGCGGCCTCGAGGTCGTGGCGAACAAGGAAGGTGGGCATGCCGCCGTGCAGTACAAGTGGTCCGAGATCGCCAAGGGGACGCAGACTGCGGCGGAGTATGACGCCACTGTGCGCGACCTCGTCAACTTCCTCGTCTACGTCGCCGAGCCCTCTGGCATCGAGCGCCGGCCGATCGGCATCGTGGTGCTGTTCGTGCTCGGCGTGCTGTTTGTCTTTGCCTACTTGCTGAAGAAGGAATACTGGAAGGACGTGAAGTAACTGCGGGCGCGCCGCGCCCGGTCTGCGGAGTCGCAACCAAGCCATGATGCAACTTTACTCGGGCACCACGTGCCCATTCAGCCATCGCTGCCGCTTCGTGCTCTACGAGAAGGGCATGGATTTCCAGGTCATCGACGTGGATCTCTACAACAAGCCCGAAGACATCGCGGTGATGAACCCGTACAACCGGCTACCCGTGCTGGTCGAGCGCGATCTGATCCTCTACGAGTCGAACATCATCAATGAGTACATCGACGAGCGTTTCCCACACCCGCAGCTCATGCCGGCGGATCCGGTGATGCGCGCGCGTGCGCGGCTGATGCTCTTCAACATGGAGGTGGAGCTCTTCTCGCAGATCGAGGCGCTGGAATCGGGCAAGGAGAAGCAGGTCGAGCGCGCGCGCCAGCACGTCACCGACCGCCTGATCGAGCTCGCTCCGGTGTTCACCAAGACCAAGCACATGCTGGGTGACGACTTCACCATGCTCGACGTCGCGATCGCGCCGCTCCTCTGGCGCCTTGACCACTACGGCATCAAGCTCGGCAAGACGGCCGCCCCGCTGATGAAGTACGCCGAGCGTATATTCTCCCGGCCGGCGTTCATCGAGGCGCTCACGCCCTCGGAAAAGGTGATGCGCAAGTAATGAAGGAAATACCGACCAAGCCGTACGTGCTGCGCGCGCTCTTCGAGTGGTGCGTGGACAACGGCTATACGCCGCATCTCGCGGTGAAGGTCGACTCGCGCACGCAAGTGCCGCCCGAATACATCAAGGGCGGCGAGATCACCCTCAATATCAGCCCGAACGCCGTGCACAAGCTGCAGATGGGCAACGAACTCATCGAGTTTTCGGCCCGCTTCGGCGGCGTGGCGCGGCAGATTTCGGTCCCCGTCACGAACGTGTACGCGCTCTACGCCCGCGAGACCGGCCACGGCATGACCTTCGATGTGGAAGGCGCGAAGCCCGCCGTGCAGACGAAAGGCGAGACGGAGTCGGTCTCCGCCAACAGCAAGCCGCCCGCGGCGCTGCCGGCGCCTTCGAGCTCCGAGCCGCCGAAGAAGCCCGGCGGCGGCAAGCCCACCCTGCGCCGCATCAAGTAAGGCGCATAATTCGTTTCCCGAAGCCGGCTTAGCTCAGCTGGTAGAGCAGCGGTTTTGTAAACCGTTGGTCGGCGGTTCGAATCCGTCAGCCGGCACCACTGCAGTCGTCAAAGTTTTTCAACCCCGTACCCAAGCCGCCCGCCCTGGTGGATAGTGGGGCCTCCATGGCGAGCACCGACTGCATCTACCGGCGCACAGTAGCGGGCCAGAGCGCGTGGGATAGTGGCGCTCCGCTGGCCGCTCCATTGCTTCGCGTCCTGAGTCTCATCGAGGCGGAGATGCACTCGCATGTGCTGCGCCGGCTGCTGCGCCACCACGCGGAAAGCTCCGTCGCCGACTGGCTTTCGCAGCTCGAGAAACTCGGCCTCGTGGAAACGGTGCCGAGCCATCTCGAGCACGACCTCGACTTCACCGGCAGCTTCGACTTCCGTAAATAAAAAAGCCCGCGGACGCGGGCTTTTTTAGCGCACTGAATCGCTTACAGCGGCTTGATGTTCGCCGCCTGCAGGCCCTTCGGGCCACGCTTCACTTCGAACTCGACCTTCTGGCCTTCCTTGAGCGTCTTGAAGCCGCTCATCTGGATCGCCGTGTGATGCGCGAACAGATCTTCGCCGCCGTCCGTCGGGGTGATGAAGCCGAAGCCTTTGGAATCGTTGAACCACTTAACCGTACCGGTTGCCATCTACTCGTTCCTATTTGCGAATGCCGCGACATATCCGGGCGCGACGAAGCCGGGCATGACGATCAAGGAAGGGAACTGACTGCCAGTACTGACGCTACTTCGCAAATAGGAACGAGTAGATGGCAACCGGTACAAATTCGCTGCCTGAAAATCACTGCGGGCGGCAGTATACCACCCGGAGCGGCGCGGTCGACGTTCCGTTGGGGCTAGGGAGCCGCGCCGGCCCGCGAGGGGACTAACATGCGCGCCATGACCGACCTCTCCGCCATCGTCAGCTCCGCCTTCTGGCGCGTAAATCCGCCCGACTCGGACCCCGTCGAGACGCGCGAATGGCTGGACGCTTTCGATGCACTGGTGCAATCCGAGGGCCGCGAGCGTGCCACGTTCCTGCTGCGTAGGCTCCTCGATCACGCGCGGGCGCGGCGCGTGCCGCTGCCGCCGGTGCTCAACACGCCGTACAAGAACTCGATCGCGCTCGCCGAGCAGCCGCAGTTCCCGGGCAATCTCGAGCTCGAGAGCCGCATTTCGGCGATCGTGCGCTGGAACGCGCTCGCCATGGTGGTGCGGGCGAACCGCGCGCACGCCGAGCTCGGCGGCCACATCGCGAGCTATGCCTCGGCGGCCGATCTCTTCGAGGTGGGCTTCAACCATTTCTTCCGCGCCGGCCAGGCGGGGGACCTCGTCTACTTCCAGCCGCATTCGGCCCCCGGCGTGTACGCGCGAGCCTTTCTCGAAGGCCGTCTGCCCGAGGAACGCCTCGGCAACTACCGCCGTGAAACCGGCGGCAGGGGCCTGAGTTCCTATTGCCACCCCTATCTGATGCCGGACTTCTGGCAGTTTCCGACCGGCTCGATGGGCATCGGCCCGATCTACTCCATCTACCAGGCGCGCTTCATGCGCTACCTCGAGCACCGCGGCATTCTCGCGACCGCCGGCCGCAAGGTGTGGGCATTTGTCGGCGATGGCGAGATGGACGAGCCCGAATCGCTCGCCGGGCTGTCGCTCGCCGCGCGCGAGGGCCTGGACAACCTGATTTTTGTGGTGAACTGCAATCTCCAGCGGCTGGATGGGCCGGTGCGCGGCAATGGCTCGGTCGTGCAGGAGCTGGAAGGCCTTTTCGCTGGCGCCGGCTGGCACGTGCTCAAGCTTCTCTGGGGCTCGGACTGGGATCCGCTCTTCGCGCGCGACGAAGAAGGCGTCCTGCTAAAGCGCCTGCACGAGACGGTGGATGGTGAATTCCAGATGTATGCCGCCACCGACGGGCGCTTCAATCGCGAGCACTTCTTCAACAAGTACCCCGAGCTGCGCGAACTCATCGCTGGCATGAGCGACGCGGACATCGACCGGCTGCACCGCGGCGGCCACGACCCGGTGAAGATCTACGCCGCCTATCGGGCGGCGCTGCAGCACCAGGGCCAGCCGACCGTGATCCTCGCGCAAACCAAGAAGGGCTACGGCATGGGCCTCTGGGGCCAGGGCAAGATGGGCACGCACCAGCAGAAAAAGCTCGACGACGAAGCGCTGCGCGAATTCCGCGACCGCTTCGCCGTGCCGCTTTCCGACGACGACGTGGCGCAGCTTCGCTTCCTGCACCCGGGCGCCGACAGCCCAGAAATGAAGTACCTGCACGCGCGCCGGCAGGCACTCGGCGGCTATCTTCCGGCGCGCTCGAGCGAGGCGCCGAAAATGGCCGTGCCGGCGCTGCAAGTCGCGCCGCGCAACCAGTCCACCACCATGGCGTTCGTGCAGCTTCTCTCCCAGCTGATGAAGGACCCGAGCATCGGCAAGCGCGTCGTGCCGATCGTCGCCGACGAGGCGCGCACCTTCGGCATGCAGACGCTGTTTCGCCAGTTCGGCATCTACTCGTCGCTGGGGCAGCTCTACGAGCCCGAGGACCACGAGGAGCTGCTCTATTACCGCGAGGCTCAGGATGGCCAGATCCTCGAGGAAGGCATCACCGAGGCGGGCGCGGTCTCGTCGTGGCTCGCGGCCGCTACCGCCTACTCGGCGCACGGCACGCCGATGCTGCCGTTCTACATCTACTATTCGATGTTCGGCTTCCAGCGCATCGGCGACCTCATCTGGGCGGCGGCCGATTCGCGTGCGCGCGGGTTTCTCGTCGGCGGCACCGCCGGTCGTACGACGCTCGCGGGAGAAGGCCTGCAGCATCAGGACGGCGCCTCGCATCTCGCCGCCTGCACGATCCCCAACTGCCGCGCTTACGACCCGTGCTTCGCCTACGAGCTCGCCACCATCGTCGAGGACGGCGCGCGCCGCATGCTCGAGGCGCAGGAGGACGTCTTCTACTACGTCACCGTCGCCAACGAAAACTATCCGCATGCGGCGGCGCCGAAGGATGCGACCGAGGGCATCCGGCGCGGCATGTACCGGTTGCGCGAAGGCTCGCAGTTGCAGCTCCTCGGCTCAGGGCCGATCCTGCGGGAGGTGATCGCTGCCGCCGACCTGCTGGCGAAGGACTGGAGCTTGTCGGCCGGCGTATGGAGCGTCACTTCGTTCACCGAGCTGCGCCGCGACGCCATGCAGGCAGAGCGCGCGAGCCGCTTTGGCCGCAAGCAGACGAGCTGGGTGGAGCAGTGCCTCGGGCCCACGCAAGGCCCGGTGATCGCCGCGAGTGACTACGTGCGCGCGGTGGCGGACCTCATTCGTGCGTATGTGCCACACAAGTATGTCGCGCTCGGGACCGACGGCTTCGGCCGCAGCGATACGCGCGCAGCGTTGCGCGCTTTCTTCGAAGTCGATGCAACGCACATTTGCGTCGCCGCGCTCGCCGCCCTCGACGAGCGCTTAGCCGCCGCCGCCCTGCACCGGTATGGGATCGACCCCGTGGTGCGGCCCCCCTGGGAGCGGTAGCGGCCGCGAGTCCGGCGCCAGTGGCGGCGCCTGCAGGTCGCTGAAGATCTCCGCATCGCGCTCGCGCGCCTGCGCTTGGCGCTCATCCGGCCGTGTCGGCAAATGTATCTGATCGCGCGCCCTGTCCGTGGCGCGCAACGCCGGGTGCGCGAACTCCGCCGACTGCCGATCGCGCTGGATGAGCTCGCGCTGTATCGCGTCCGCCGGGTCGTCGGCGTGCGCGATGCTGAAAAGCGCCGCGAGTGCTGCGAGCGCGAGGCGCTTCACTGCACTTCCGCTGCGCGTCGCTCGCGAATCGCGGCGGCGAAATCGAGCACCTCTTGCGCGAGCACCACGCGGTCATCGATCGAGCGCATGATGGTCGGCAGCGCCACCACTTCCATGCCGAGCGAACGCACGCTCTGCGTGAGCCCCGCATCCTCGATGTCGAGCACGAAGCCGTCGATGATGCGCAGGTATTCGCCCGCGACCGAGCGCGCGGAGAGCTCGCGGCCGAGCTCGCGCATCATCTTGCCGGCCGAGCCCCGCAGCGCCCGACCGCCCACGATCGGCGTCACCGCGATCACCGGCACGCCGCGCCGGCGCAGGAGCCGCTTCATGCCGTCGATTTCGAGCATCGGCCGGATCGCGTGGTACGGGTTGGCAGGACCGATCACCACCGCTTCGAGGTCCGCCGCATGCAGGGCATCGAGCACCTCGTCCGGGATACGCGCGAAATCCGCACCGGCGTACTGGAAGCCGCGCACCGCCGGCTCGCACCCGAGCTGGGCGAAGTAGTCGTGGAATGTGACGGCGCCGTCGTCGGTCAGCACGTGAGTGCGCACCCGGTCGTCACTCATCGGTAGCACGCGCGCGCTGATGCGGAGATGGCGGCAGAAGTCGAGCGTGATGTCGGTCAGCCGCCGCTCGTTGGCGAGGCCTTCGGCGCGCAGCAGCGGCGCAGCGAGTGAACGATCGCCCTGCACCGGTCGGTCGGGGCCGCCGAGCCTTCGTACCATGGCGTGCACGGCGTGGGTTTCGTTCTCCGGCTCCCAGCCGGCGCTCGGCGAGGCGATACCCGCGAGCGTATAGAGCATCGTGTCGATGTCAGGCGAAAACGCCAAGCCGAGGTGCTCGTAGTCGTCGCCCGTGTTGACGATCACGGTGAGCGCGTCGCGGCGCAGGCGATACAGGCCGTCGGCGAGCTTCGCGCCGCCGACCTGGCCTGCGAGGACCACCACGCTACCCATGCGGCCATTCTAGCCGCGAAGGACGAGAACTGTTCCAGCGGTAACCAGGAGAGCGCCGAGCAGCATTGCGACACTCAGAGCCTCGTGTAGAAAGAGCGCGCCCCAAAGCACGCCGAAGACCGGAATCAGGTAGGTGACGGTCAAGGCGCCCGTCGCGCCGATGTCGCGGATCAGGCGGAAATACAGGACGTACGCGAACCCGCTGCACACGACGCCAAGCGCGAGCATCGTCGCGACAATGCCGGGCGTGAATTCGCCTGGCCGCGCGGCTGCAAGCAATGGCAGCAAGAGCAGCCCGCCCATGAGCTGCGTGCCCGCGGCCATGGCGCGCGCGCTCGCTCCTTGCCCGTAGCGCTTGAGCGCGATTCCAGTCAAGGCGTAGCAAAGCGCGGCGCCGAGGCCGGCCGCGACCGATAGCCAGCGCGCGCTCGCTTCCGGGCCACAGACGAGCGCGACGCCCGCCATGCCGAGGATGAGGCCAGCAACGCGCTTCTTCGTGAGGCGCTCGCCCAGCGCGACGGCGCCGAGTAGCGCCGCCCACATCGGCGAAGTGGCGTTGAGCACGGCGAGCAGGCCCACCGAAAGCTCCAATGCGGCGTACGCGTAGAGCAGAAACGGTGCCGCCGAATTGAGGATGCCGATCGCGAGGTAATAGCGCCACCAGCGGCGCCATTGCCCATCGAAGCCAATCGCCGCGTGGTACACGGCGAGCACGCTGCCGCCGATCAGCATGCGCAGATCCGCGGTCGCGACCGGACCGATGGCCGGCGCGGCAATACGCACGAAGAGGAACGACGCACCCCAGATTGCCGCGAGCGAAATCAGCCGCGCCGCGTCCGCGGCCGTCACTTACGCCGGCGCTTCTCGATCTCGAGGAGCCGCTTCTTCACCGGCAGGCCCCAGGCGTAGCCGCCGAGCCCGCCATCGGCGCGCACCGCGCGATGGCACGGCACGACGAGCGCCACCGGATTCGCGCCGCACGCGCTGCCGACCGCCCGCACCGCGGCCGGCGCACCAATCGCCCGGGCGATCTCGCCGTAAGTGAGCGTCTCGCCGCGCGGAATGCGCCGCAGCGCCTCCCATACCCGGCGCTGGAATACCGTGCCGCGGATATCGAGCGGCACGCGTGCCAGGCTGCCTTCTCCGGCGATGAAAGCGCGGACCTTCGCTTCCAGCTCGGGCAGCGCCTCCTCGGCGAGCTCCGCGGCGCTGAATTCCTGGGCAAGCAAGCGCTTGAGCCGCTCACTATCCGCGCCGAGCTTGACCGCGCAGACGCCATTCGCGGTAGTTGCCACGAGCACGACGCCGAGCGGCGTTGCGAAGCTGCAATAGCGGATCGACTGGCCCTTGCCGCGGGCACGGTAAGCGCGCGCGTGCATGCCGAGATGGGGCTTCTCGTAGAACCGCGACACGGAGCCGTAGCCCGCCTCGAACACCGCGTCGGCGACGCGGCTGCCGTTCTGCAGCGATGCCTTCACCGCCTCGAGCCGGTGCGCTTCCTGGTAGTTGCGCGGCGACACGCCGAACGCCTCCTTGAAGCGCCGCTGCAGGTGAAACGGGCTCGCCCCCACCGCCTGCGCGAGCTGGGTCAGCGTCACGCGCTCGCCGCGGCGCTCGTCCAAGTATCGCTTCGCTTTTTGCAGCCTGACGTCCATGCCGGCACTGTAAGCGCTCTCGCCGCCGCCTTCTATCCGGATTTTGCGCTCAGCACGTATTTGCGCGACGTGCGCGGATCGAGCGCGGTGCGCTCGGCGACTGCGGCGTAGCTGCCCAGCCGCTGGTAGAGCATGGCGCTGTAACCGGCGAGCAGCTCATCGGCCGTCAGGCTTCCGGCTCGCAGCTGTGCGATCAGGCGCTCCTCGCCGTCGTGCGCCGCCGGGGCGGCGAGCTCCGGCAGATAGCGGCCGGTGAGGAGCACGCGGCGCACCGCTTGCTCGAGCTCGCGCACGTTGCCCGGCCAGGCGTAGTTCAGCGGCAGGTCCCGCTTCAGCACCTCGAGCACGTAGCCATGCAGCGCCGCGCCCGCTTCGCCCGCCGTGCGCGCGAGCATCAGCCGCACGAGCTGCTCCAGCTCGCGCGGCGACTCGCGGATGCGCTCGCGCAACGTCGGCACGTGGATCACGTCGGAGCACAGGCGGTAATAGAAGTCCTCGCGAAAGCGGCCGCTCTGCCTGAGCTCCGCGAGTGCCCGGTTGGTCGCGGCGATGACGCGGCCGGAAAAGCGCTTTTTCTCGCGGTCGCCGAGCGGCGTGAAGCTGCGCTCCTGCAGCACCTGCAGGAGCTTGATCTGCATCGGCAGCGGCACTTCGCCGATTTCGTCGAGAAACAGTGCACCGTGCGCGCTGCAGCGCTCGAACACGCCCTGGTGGCGGTCGAACGCGCCGGTGAAGGCACCCTTGCGATGGCCGAAGAGCTCCGATTCGATCAGCGTCTCGGGAAACTGCGACAGGTTGATGGCGATGAAGCTCTCGGCGAAATTCGCGGCGAAGCGCCGCTCGTGCGCGAGGTAGGGAATGAACTCCGAGCGGCCGATCGCGGCCGCCGCCGAGCCCTTGCCGGTGCCGGTCTCGCCGAGCAGCAGCGTCGAGAAGTCCTCCATGCGGTTCCACAGCGCCGCCTCGTAGGCACGCATGTCGTGGGTGAACATGTTGTCCCACAGCGCCTGCCGCAGCCGCTGCATCGCTTCGCTCTCGCCAGCGAGCGTGCGCTCGATGAAGTAGAACGCGCGTCGCAGCTGGAAGAACAGCGCAAAGAAGCGCGCCGCGCGCTCTTCGGCGAAGCCCATCTGCACCAGATCGCGCAGCGCGTCTTCGCCGAACGCAGCGGCGAGCGGCTCGCCGCTCTTATGCGCCTGGCGCTCGATGTGCGCATCGAGCTGCGGCACGTAGCGGTGATAGGCGATGTAAAGAAGCGCCGGCTCGAGGAGCTGCCGATCCTCGGCACTTAGGCGAGGCAGCACATTGTCCCGCAGGAAGGGCGCGATTTTCGGAGCGACGACGCGCACCAGGGCCTCGCGGTCGCTCGTGAGATCCCCCGGCGCCTCCGGCGCGAGCCGCTGGATCACCGCCATGCGCTGCGGCGTGAACGGATTGCCGAACACCACGTCCGCCAGCGCGCGTACGAATTCGCGCTCCGCGGGCTTCAATTGTTCGAGGGGCATGCATTAAATGTATGCCGCTACCTCAAACAATGCTAGTCCCGAGCAGCATCGCAAGTTAGAGAGCATGTAAAAACAACGACTTGATGCCTGGCACGGGCGGTGCTCATAGGTCGGCGAACCACCACAAACAAGGGAGCCGTCCATGAACGTCGCCGAGAAACGCGGACATCGCCTGCATCGGTTGCTGATCAACGAGTTGAGCAGCGCGGGCTGCTTTCGCCGGGCACCGGTGCGCACGGCCGCTTGCGCGGCCTTTGTCGTCAGCGGCTACGCGATCGCCTATCTGATGCTGCTTGGCGGACCGAGCACGCCGCTGCGCGTCGTCGCGCTGGTCGCGGCGGCGTTTTTCACCATGCAGGCCGGTTTTCTCGCGCATGAAGCCGGGCATGGCGCGATGACCGGCAATCGCCGGCTCGCCGACGCGCTGGGACAGCTGTTCCACACGCTGCTCACCGCGCTTTGCTACTCGTACTTCCAGCACATTCACCGCCGGCATCACCCGGACTGCAACGATCGCTCGCGCGACCCGGACATGCAGTCGGAATTCTTCAGCATGTACCGCGAGTCAGCGCAGGCGAAGCGCGGTCTCGGCCGCCTGATCAGCCGGCACCAGGCGCTGCTCATCTGGATCCTCGTCTGGCTGCAGGGCTTCACGCTGAAGCTCGACAGCCTGCGCTTCCTCGCTCGCGAGCCGCGCGCGACGCGCGTCGATCAGGTCGTGGTGGCTGTGCACTACACGATGTGGCTGCTGGCGCCGGCGCTCGCGCTCGGCTTCGGCGATGCGCTGCTCAACTACGCGCTGGTGACGCTCTTCATCGGCGGCTATACCGGCGCGGCGTTCATCGTCAATCACATCGGCACCCGCGTGATCGAGCCGCAAGAACGGCTCTCCTTCTTCGAGCAGGAGCTGGCGGTCACGCGCAGCCTCGCCGATTCGCGGCTCGCCGACTTCTTCTTCGGCGGCGTGAACAA
>Ga0209474_10004941_pt1 | contig 11432 bp, 10 predicted proteins | sample GraSoiAngelo_145_FD_185902 | JGI IMG/M metagenome (GOLD analysis project Ga0209474, IMG submission 185902) | Grasslands soil microbial communities from the Angelo Coastal Reserve, California, USA - 14_1009_05_20cm (SPAdes) (version 2) | ecosystem: Environmental > Terrestrial > Soil > Grasslands...
CGCGGGAGGCGCGGGACATCCTGAGGACCATCGGCCAGGTGGTGGGCTCGAACCAGCAGCAGGGCGATTTCAAGGAAAGCGTGAAGAGCCTGAAGTCGAACCTGGCCAAGCTCGACGCCTCGCTCACCAACTTCCAGGAGATCACCGACAAAATCAACAAAGGGCAGGGGACGGTCGGCCATCTCATCAACGACGACAAGCTCGCCAAAAACCTCGACCGCGCATCCTCCTCGCTCACCAATCTTTTGGGGGGCGCGGAGAGGTTGAAGATCGAGGTGAACTGGCGCAGTGAGCTGTTCATCGGCGCGCCCGGCGGTGGCACCATCGACAACCCCACCAACCTGGCCGGAATCACCGCGAACACGGCCTACAATCCCTGGACGAAGAACTACTTCGGCCTCCGCATCATCCCCAGGCCCGACAAGTGGTACGGGCTCGAGATCGTCGACGATCCGCGCGGCCTCACCCGGCGGGTGGAGACCACGAACAACGCCACCTGCGGCACGATGGTGTGCTACCCGAACTACCCCGAGAGGGTCATCACCACCACCACCGAGCGGCAGCTCAAGTTCAGCGCCTACATGGCGAAGCGCTACGGGCCGTTCAGCGGACGGTTCGGCATCCTCGAAAACACGGGCGGGATCGGCCTCAAAATGCACTTGCTGAACGACGCGCTCACGGTGTCGGCCGATGCCTTCGAGTTTGCCAACCCTCTCAAGGACCATCCGCGGGTGAAGGTGTACGTTGATTACCGGTTCCTCGATCACCTGCTGATCACCGCCGGCGCCGACGATCTGGTCAATCCTCCGCGGGTCGAAACGCCCGACCTCACCCGCATCGTGTCCGGCCGCGACTTCTTCCTCGGAGCAGGGCTCTATTTCACCGACGAGGACATCAGCAAGCTCGTGGGGCTCGCCACCTCGCGCTTCTGAGATCGCGCGATGATGCGTTGAACTTCGCGGACGAGCGTGCTACGTGCCACGCGCCATGGCGACCGAGCGGACGCTTTCCATCCTCAAACCCGATGCGCTGCAGAGCGGCATCGTCGGGAAGATCCTGACGAAGCTGGAAGAGGCGGGCCTCAAGCCCGTGGCGATGAAGATGGTCCACCTCACGCAGCAGGAGGCGGAAGGGTTCTACGCCGTGCACCGGGAGCGGCCCTTCTTCCGGAGCCTCGTGCAGTACATGTCCTCCGGGCCGGTGATCGTACAGGTGCTCGAAGGCGAGGACGCGGTGGCGCGCAACCGGGAAGTGATGGGCGCGACGAACCCCGCGAACGCGGCGCCGGGCACCATCCGCAAGCTCTTCGCGAAGAGCATCGAGGCCAACAGCGTGCACGGCTCGGACTCGCCGGAGAACGCGAGGACGGAAATCGCCTACTTCTTCGCACAGACCGAACTGGTCAGATACGACTGGAGGAAGTAGTTCCCTTCGTCGGATGCGGTTCTGCCGGTACAGTGTTCGGGCATGCGGATCGGAGCGATCGCCGCGCTGCTCTGCACCACCGGTGCATCCGCGCAACCCCGGGTCGTGCGCTGGTCCCACGCGGAAGCGAGCAAGGCCATCTACTTTGGGAATTGCCCGGTCCGGCTGGTGTTTACCGGCACCATCCTGGCCGCGCGCCAAGGCGATTTCACCTTCGCCTGGAAGCACAGCGATGGCTCAATCGGCCCGGTCCGGACCATTCACGCAGCGCGTCGTGGGCAGGCCTGGCGCGTGCACGAACAGTGGGAGCTTTCCACGACTACGCAGGGGTGGGCGCAGCTTTGGATCCCATCGGAGCGCCATGGCTCGGCTGTGGCGCGTTTCCGCGTGCACTGTAAGTAGCCAGTCGGACTGAAGATTCGCGCCCTTTTCGGGCGGCGGTTAGACTCGACCGGCTTTGATCCCATCCTGGCAGTGGTTCACATTCGCCGTCGCCCTGCTGGGCGCGGCCTTCTTCTCCAGCGCGGAAACGGCTCTCACCGCGCTTGGCGAGGCGCGCGTCCGTTCACTTATCGACACCGGCGGGCGGAGGGCCGCCTTCCTCAAGCTCTGGCAGAACCATCCGGATCGGATCCTGTCCGCCTTGCTGCTCGGCAACACGCTCGTCAACGTGGGCCTCGGCTCCCTGACGGCGCTGATGGCCGACGAAGCCGGCTACAGCCACGCGATCGCCGTGTTGACCGGCCTCACCACTGTCATCCTGCTGCTGTTCGGCGAGATCACGCCGAAGACCTTCGCCAAGCGGCATGCCAGCGGATACGCGCTCTTCATCATGCCGCTGGTCGCGCTCGTGTACTGGATCCTGTACCCGCTGGCGTGGCTGTTCGTGCAGATCCCACGGGCGCTCAGCCGCGCCATCGGCAGCAGCCCACCCTCCGGGGAATCCGTCACCTCGCAGGAGCTGGAGTACCTGATCGAGATGAGTGCCCGGCAGGGATCGATCGACAAGGTGCGCGAGGAGCTGCTTTCCAGCGTGCTCGCCTTCACCGAGGTCCTGGTGAAGGAGATCATGATCCCGCGGACGCAGGTCGTCGCCCTGGAAGAGACCGCGACCTACGAGGAAGCTCTGAAGCTGGTGACCGAGAGCGAGCTGTCGCGCATCCCGGTCTACCGGGGCAGCCTCGACGAGGTGGTCGGCGTCCTCCATGCCAAGACGCTGCTCGCCGACGTGAAGAGGGGAATCCAGCCGGAGCAGTTCCAGCTGACGAAGTACGTGCGCAAACCGTTCTTCGTGCCCGAGGTGATGAAGGTCTCCCGCCTGTTGACCGAGATGCAGCGGCGCAAGACGCACCTCGCCATCGTGGTCGACGAATTCGGCGGGACCAGCGGCATCGTTACGCTCGAGGACGTGGTGGAGGAGATCGTCGGCGAGATCCACGATGAGAGCGACGTGGAGGAGAAGCGCATCAAGATCCTCTCCGACGGCGTGGTGCTCGCCGACGCGCAGGTCTCCATCCGCGACCTGGAGGAGCACCTCGGCGTCGAGTTCCCCGAGGGCGGCGACTACGAGACTCTGGGCGGGTTCCTCACCGCTACCGCCGGACGGGTGCCGCCCACGGGCTCGCTCGTGGTCTGGGGCGGGCTCACGTTCACCGTCAAGGCGGCGGATGACCGCCGGGTGCAGAAGGTGGAGATCGCCCGCAAGCCCGCCGCGGGCTCCGCGGTGACCGGCCCGCAGCATTCCGGGCCGGAAAAGCAGCCGGCGCCCTTGCAGGTGCCGGTCCCGCCGGACAAAGTCCACTGAGACATGCTTCCCCTGCTGGACGAGGCGGCGCGGCCCGACCTGCGCTCGCTGAGCTTTTCCGGGCTTTCCGCGCTGGTGTCGCGGCTGGGGGAGCGGCCGTACCGCGCCCGGCAGCTCTACTCCTGGTTGCACCGCAAGGGCGCGGCGTCTCTGGACGCCATGACGGATCTGCCGCGCGCATTCCGCGAGCGGCTCGCGGCGGAAACGCGGCTGACGACGCTTGCCGTCGACGCCGTCCAGGAGTCGAGCGACGGGACGCGCAAGTACCGGATGCGCACCTCGGATGGCAAGTTCATCGAGAGCGTCTACATGCCGGACGAGGCGGGACCGCGGAGCTTCGATCCGGAGGCCGACGAGGAGGAGCCGGAGATCCGAGTGCGGCGAACGCTCTGCGTCTCGACGCAGGTCGGATGCGCGATGGGCTGCGGCTTTTGCATGACCGCGACGATGGGACTTTTGCGCAACCTGACCGCCGGCGAGATCTGCGACCAGGTCTATCGCGTCAACGACGACCTCCGACGCCTGGGCCTGCCGGGAGAGCGGCCCCTGACGAACCTCGTCTACATGGGAATGGGCGAACCGCTGCACAACTACGACAACGTGATGCAGTCGCTGGAGCTTCTCCTCAGCGAGGATGGGGCGAACTTCAGCCACCGCCACATCACGGTATCGACCAGCGGGCTGGTGCCGAACATCGTGCGCTTCGGCGAGGACACGGAGGTGAAGCTCGCGGTCTCGCTCAACGCCACCACCGACGAACAGCGCGCGCAGCTGATGCCGGTGGACAAGAAGTGGGACATCGCGGCGCTGATGGATGCCGTCCGGAAGTTTCCCTCCCGCCAGGGGCGCCGCGTGACGTTCGAGTACGTGCTGCTGCGCGGCGTGAACGACTCCGACGAGGACGCAGCCCGGCTGGCGGCGCTGCTCCGGGATCTGCCGGTGAAGGTGAACCTGATCCCGTACAACGAGAACCCGGGCCTCGGTTTCGGCGACCCCGGCGCCGAGCGCGTCGCCGCCTTTCGCAAGGCGCTGGACGCGCGCGGGATCACCGCCATGGTGCGAAAGAACCGCGGCCGCGACATCGCCGCCGCCTGCGGTCAGCTCGCGATCCAGGGGCAGCGCGAGGCGCGGCCGGGGATTTGACCCCCGCGGGCGGTCGTGCGAAACCGGCGCGCCGTGCTCGCGATCATCGGCGGTTCGGGCCTTTACGACCTTCCCGGCCTCACCGGCGTACGCCGCGAGAAGGTGCGCACTCCGTTCGGCGACCCGAGCGACGAGATCGTCGTCGGCCGGCTCGGCGAAGAGGAGGTGGCATTCGTCGCCCGCCACGGCGCCGGCCACCGCCTGACGCCCAGCGAGGTGCCCTATCGGGCGAATCTGCTCGCGCTGAAGCAGCTCGGCGCGACGCGCGTAGTCAGCGTCTCCGCGGTGGGATCGATGAAGGAGGCGATCGCGCCCGGGCACCTGGTGCTGCCGACCCAGTACATCGACCGGACGGTGGCCCGGCCGAGGACGTTCTTCGGCGACGGGATCGTCGCCCACGTCGCCTTCGCCGATCCGGTGTGCCCGCAGCTGCACGAGCACCTGAACAGCGCGTGCTTCGCAGCCGGCGCGACGGTGCATCCGGACGGGACCTACCTGTGCATCGAGGGGCCGCAGTTCTCTACCCGCGCGGAGAGCGAGCTCTACCGGAGCTGGGGCATCGACGTGATCGGAATGACGGCGATGCCCGAGGCCAAGCTCGCCCGCGAGGCGGAGCTCTGCTACGCGACCGTCGCGTTCGCCACCGACTACGACTGCTGGCATCCCGGACACGAGGCCGTCACCGTGGCGCAGGTGATCGAGACCATGCACAAGAACGTGGCCATGGCGCGCGAGGTGATCCGCAACGCCGTCCTCGGCCTCGGCCGCATCCGCGAGCGCACCTGCGCATGCGGACGCGCGCTGGACAGCGCCGTGCTCACGGCGCCCACCCGCATTCCCTCCCCGGCGCGGGAACGGCTGGCGCTGCTGCTTGGAGACAGGTTCAAGGCATGAGCCTCCTGGTGGTCGGCAGCGTCGCCCTCGACTCCGTGGAGACGCCGTTCGGCAGGCGAGACGACGTGCTCGGCGGGAGCGGCACCTATTTCGCAGCCGCCGCCAGCCTGCTGACGAAGGTGTCCGTCGTCGGCGTGATCGGTGACGACTTTCCGCTGGGGGACCTGGAGTTCCTCCGCCGCCGTGGCGTCGACCTGGACGGGCTCGAGAAGGTGCCCGGGAAGACCTTCCGCTGGCGCGGGCGCTACGGGTTCGATCTGAACGCCGCCGAGACGCTGGAGACGCAGCTCAACGTCTTCGAGCACTTCTCGCCCCGCCTGGGCGCGCAGGCGCGCCAGGCAGAGCGGATCTTTCTGGGAAACATCGATCCCGAGCTGCAGATCCGGGTGCTGGACCAGGCCGAGCGCCCACGCCTCGTCTGCGCGGACACCATGAACTACTGGATCAATTCGCGGCGGCCGGAGCTGCTGAAGCTCCTGCCGCGCGTCGACGTCCTGATGGTGAACGACAGCGAAGTTCGCCAGCTCGCCGGCGAGAGCAACGTGATGAAGGCGGCGCACGCCGCGCAGCGGATGGGGGCGAAGTCGGTGGTGATCAAGCGCGGCGAGTACGGCGCGCTGCTCGTCACCGCGGAGCACCGGTTCTTTGCGCCCGCCTTCCCCCTGACGGACGTGGTCGACCCGACCGGCGCCGGCGATTCGTTCGCCGGAGGCTTTCTCGGCCTGCTCGATCGTCTCGGATCCAGCGAGCCCGCGGCGCTGCGGCAGGCCACCGTGATGGGCTCGACCATCGCCTCGTTCACCGTCGAGCGCTTCAGCCTCGACCGCTTGCGGGACCTCGATCTGGGGGAAGTGCGCCGACGCTACGACGCCTTCCGGCATCTCGTGCACTTCGACGCGCTGCCCGATCAGGTCGGCTGACGCTGGCGCCGGCGGCGATCCACCATCCACAGCCCCGCCGGCAGCGCCGTGAAGTCGGCGATCAGCGCGAGGACGAACGCGGCGCTGGTGACGAGCCCGAATTGCCGGAGCGGAGGAAAGCTGGAGACGGAGAGCGCCAAAAAGCCGGCGGCGTTGATCAGGGTCGCGAAGACGATCGCCTGGCCGGAGACGCGCAAGGCGTGCGCGAGGGCATCGCCGAGCGGGTGGCCGTCGCGCTCGTGCAGGTGGTGGAAGAAATGGATCTGATCGTTCTCCGTCGTCCCGAGGATGGTCGTGGCGATGAGGATGGTGGCGACGTTCAGGGAGGCGCCGAAGAGGCGCATTCCCAGGAACGTTGCCAGGATGGCGAAGAGGGAGGGAATCATCGCCAGGGCCCTCGCGGTAGCGCTGCGGAAGACGAAGAGGAAGACCACGAAGATCAGCGCCGCCGTGATGGCGAAGCTCTGCGCGAGGGTGGGAACGAGGCTCGCGCCCACCTTCACCTCGAGGAGCGACTCGCCCACCACGCGCATTCGCGCACCAGAGGGCGCCTGGGCTCCGAGCCCGTCCCAGGCGCGCGCGATGTTCCGGGAGAGCGCTGCGTACCCTTCGACGTCGCCCTGCCGGAAGAGGACGGTGACGTTCAAGTCGCGCAGGCCGTTGACGTCGATGTAGCCCCGCAGGCCCGGTTCCGACAGCAGCATCTGCTCCAGATCCGCTGCCGCGCGCGCGAACTGCGCCGGGTCTTCGGGAAGCCGCTCTCCGCCGCCGGCGAAGTAGCGACGCAAGCGGAGAAAGGTGGTGGGGCCAAGCACCGCGATCACGGAAGGAACGGCCTCGATCGCGGACTGAAAACGATCCACGGCGTGCAGGACCTCCGCTTCGGTGGCGGCCGGGCGAGGCAGGCGGACCCAGGCGTGCGCGACATTCAGATCGGCGACGTTCTTGCGGAACCAGACCAGGTCGCTGCGGAGCGGAAGCGAGGGATCGATGTAGGTGAGCGAATCGACCGCGACCGGCATCGGCCGCAGCCGCCCCGGGATGCCGAACAGCGCGATGGCGCCGGCGGCGCAGAGCAGCAGCGCCGTGGTCACCAGCGCGCGCCGATGGCGAAAGGTGAACGCCGGCAACGCAGCCGCCAGGCGCCCGTAGACCGTGCCGCCCGCGATGCCGGTGGTGCCGGTGGGCGTGCGCAGCGCGAGCTGCAAGGCGGGAAACAGCGTGAACGCCACCAGCCAGGAGATGGCGAGGCCGAGCGCGGTCCAGATCCCCAGCTCCCGGATCGGCCGCACCCTGGACACGGAGAGCGCCGCGAACCCCAGCACCGCGGCGAACGTCGATGCGGTCACCGGCAGCAGCTTGTTTCGCAGGGCCGTGAGCTGATGCGCGGCGACCGGCGTGTCGGGTGGGCGATCGACGAAGCGGGATTGGAGGTAGACGAGCGTCGCGAGGGTGGTGACGAGGACGGTGAGCGGCACCAGCACCGAGACGATGGTGAAGGTGAAGCCGAGAAGGCCTCCTGCCGCGACGGCCAGCGCGACCGCGGATCCGAGCGCGAGCACGAACGCGAGGAGGGTGCGCACCGACCGATAGAGCAGGAGCGCCGTTCCGACCACCAGCGCGCCGAAGAAAGGAAAGTAGCGGACGGAGGCAGCGCCGGACTCACGCTCAATCCAGGACTGGACGTAAGGGGCGCCGACCTTGCGAACTGCTCCGCCGCCCGCACGCACCAGGGCGGTGTCGACGGAGGAAAGCGCGCGGTCGCGCTCCGCCGCGCCGCGCACGTCCAGGTCCACCACGACGGAGAGGAACCGATCTCCGAGAAGGCCCTGCCTGCGGAAGAAGTCCGTCCCGGTGGCCAGGCGCCGCAGCTCCGTCAGAGGCGCGCCGGGCCGCGCCCGGCGGACCGCATCGAGGACGGAGAAGGCACCGAGGTGGGGAACTGCCCGCAGCTCCCGGATGGCCGAATCCACGCGCGAAACGTTCGCCGGTGCCCACGGATCGTCGGACTCGAACAGCAGGACGACCGAGGGCGAATCGGGAAAGATGCGCTGGAACTCGCGCGTCGCGGCGTAGTCGGGATCGCTGGGCTCGATCAGCCGCTCGAGCCCGCCTTCGGAGGGGATGCGCGCGGCGCGGACGGCCGCGAGCGGGACCAGCAGGGCGTAGACGAGAAGGATGGGCGCGCGCAGGGAAACGATGCGAGCGAGGATTCGGGCGGGACGGTCGTTCACCGCTTCCAACCTATCCCGTTTTTCGCGTAGAGAAGCGGCATGCTCGCGCTTGCGGCAGCAACGACGCTGGTGGTGTGCGCTCCGGGGTATCCCGGCAATACGGCGGAGGCTCAACCGGCGATGGATTCCCTGGCCCGCGCCCTCTCCCGGGCTACACGCTTGCCGGAGGGCGCCTTCGCCGCCGTGTACGAGGAGACGGAGGCGGGCGGCGTGCAGCGGCTCCAGCAAAAGGACTCCGCGCTGCTGCTCGCGACGCTTCCCTTCTACCTCGTCCACGAGCAGGAGCTCGGGCTCGTCGCTCGCCTTGCGGCCACGCCGCAGTCCGGCGAGCCGCTCGAGAAGTGGACGCTGGTGACCGGCAAGGAGCGGCCTCCTTCGCTCGAGGGCTATACCGTCCAGTCCAGCGCCGGTTACTCGAAGCGGTTCGTCCGCGCGATGGCGCCGAAGCTGCCGGGCACGGTGAAGGTCGAGCAGACGTCCGCGGTACTCTCCGCGCTCCGCCGCGCCGCGAGCGGCGAGAAGATGGCGGTGCTGCTCGACGGCTCGCAAGCGGCGGCGATGGCCACGCTTCCGTTCGCCGGTTCGCTTGCCCCTGTCGAGACCTCGCCTCCGGTCCCCGTCGCCGTGATCGCGACGGTCCGCAAACGGATCGACGACCAACGCTGGAAGGCGCTCGAGCCGGCCTTCCTGCGACTCGCCGAGGATCGATCGGCGCGGGAGGCGCTGGACGGCGTCCGGATGGCCGGCTTCGTTCCTCTCGACCAGCACGCCCTCGCGGCGGCGCGGACAGCCTGGCGGCGCGCGCGGTGAGACGCGCCGTCCTGCTCGTCCTCTGCGTCGGCTGCGCGCAGGCGCTGCACAAGCCACCGCCGATCGAGACGATCGCCGCCGCTCCGGGAGCTGCCGCGGCGCAGCTTCTCGCCGACGCCGACGCCGTCTGGGCGCGGCGGGGCGAGCCGGGACAGGCCGCGGCCGCAGAGGATCTCTACCTTCAGGCAGCGCGAGCGGATCCCCGCAATCCCGCCTCGTTCGCGGGCGCGATCCGGGCGAAAGCGTTTCGCGTCGGACGGGAGCAGGACGGCGGCGAGCGCTCCCGTCTCGCCGAGAGCGCGGTGATCGTCGGCCAGCTCTGCGAACAAAACGCGCCGGCCGCGGCTGCGTGCGATTACTGGCTCGCCGCCGCCCTCGGCCTGCAGGCGCGGGAGCGCAGCGCGACGGGCCGCGACGCGCTGCCGCGGATGGTCGACCTGCTCCGGCGCGCCATCCGCAACGACCCGGGCATCGATCACGCCGGGCCACACCGGCTGCTCGCCATCGTCCTGCTCCGCGCGCCCGGCTGGCCGTTGGGTCCCGGCGATCCCGACGGCGCGCTGCCGGAGGCGGAAGCGGCGGCGAGCGCAGCGCCGGACTTTCCCCCCAACCAGCTGGCCCTCGGCGAGGCGTTGAAGCAGAAGGGTCGGGCGGCTGAGGCGCGTGGCGCCTATTCGCAGGCGCTTCGCCTCGCCATGGACGCCGTTGCGCGGGGAGATCCGGACGCTGCGGGATGGGTGGACGATGCCCGCGCGGCGCTGCGGTGAGCGAGCGCCGGAAATGCGCCGAGGACCGCCAGCGTCGCGACCGCGTACGCGATTCCGAGCAGCACGTCGATCACGTAGTGGTGCTGCAGATACACGGCGCTGAGGCACATGAGGAGGAAGAAGCCGATCGCGGGCGCCCGCGCCCAGCGCAGCTCCGGGGCGCGGAACGTTGCCCAGATCACGAGGAGCGGATAGGCCACGTGCAGCGAGGGATATGCGCCATAGACGTCGATGCCGCGCCCGTAGATTCCGTCGAAGAAATGGGTTCCGAGCAGAAGATCGAAGCGGCTCGCCGCCGCGGCAGCCGGATGCACGTCCAGCCGCGCGGGGCCGAAGCCGTATTCGGTCACGTACCAGGGAGGGGCGACGGGATAGATGAAGTAGGTGGCGAAGCCGAGCAGGTTCACGACCAGGAACGCGACGGCAAAGGTGCGCAGCACGTCGGAGCGCCGCCGGAAGAAGAGCAGGAAGGCCACTGCCAGGTACTCACCGACGAACACGAGATAGGCGAACCCGCAGGCCAGATCGAGCGCAGGCCAGTGATGGGCGAGAAACCATTCGTTCGGCGTGCGGCCGCCGATGCCGAACCAGTCACGCTCGACGTCGTACGGTCCCGCCACGTGTACGCGCCCCGCGATCGCCGGCCAGTAGAAGTACCGCATCGAGTCGTAGACCACGCCGGTGGCGATGAAGGGGAGGAACTGGCGCAGGAACATCCGCGTCTTCTCGTTGTACAGGTCGAGCAGGCCCAGCGAGCCGATCAGGACATGGTCGATCCGCAGGCCGCCGGCGATACCGATCAGGGCGACGTATGCGAATCCGATGACCGGCCCCAGCGCGCGCCGCTTCATCGTCCGGGATGGCAGCAGCCATTCGCGAACGCGCGCCCACCTCGAAGACGTGGCGGAAGCCCGGTTCAGCATCGGCCGACCACCGCGAGCCCGGTGACATGAGGGGCGCCCGGGTACTCCTGTTGGCCGGCTGTCTTCTCCCGGCGGCCGCCGCCGCAGCCGGTGCGGAGTGCGCCGGCGGCCTGGGCACGCGCGTCGTTCCCCTTCCGGTGTATGCGACGCTTCCGAACGAGGGAGACACGCTCGGGTTCATGCCCGTCTTCCTGCGCGTCTGCGATGCGAACGCGAGGACCCAATCGATCATCGCTCCCAGCATCACCTGGAACGACGTGATCCACTGGACCGGGACGTTCCGCTGGTTTCATTATCCCGCCGACGATCAGACGCTCACCCTGATCGCGAGCGCGAGCACCCGCATCAATTCCGGAGTGCTCCTGCAGTGGCGGGACCTTCCCAGGCGCGCCGGCGAATTCACCACCGAGGTCGAGCTGCGCTGGCAGCGGAGCGCCTTCTATCGCTTCTTCGGACTCGGCCCTGACACGAACGAAGCCGCCGAGAGTAGCTACACGCGCGTTCGCGGCCAT
>Ga0209474_10004945_pt1 | contig 11429 bp, 8 predicted proteins | sample GraSoiAngelo_145_FD_185902 | JGI IMG/M metagenome (GOLD analysis project Ga0209474, IMG submission 185902) | Grasslands soil microbial communities from the Angelo Coastal Reserve, California, USA - 14_1009_05_20cm (SPAdes) (version 2) | ecosystem: Environmental > Terrestrial > Soil > Grasslands ...
CCCCGCCGGTCTCCGCGAGAAGTACTTCGAGCGCGCGGCGGCCCGCTACGTCTTCCGCAACGAGCTGCGCCGGGCGATCATCTTCGGACGCCTGGACCTGATCGCGGATGCGCCGATCTCGCGTCTCGACCTGCTCGCGTGCCGCAACACCCTCATCTACTTCAACCTCGAGACGCAGCGGCAGGTTCTCGACCGATTCAACTTCGCGCTCAACGAGACGGGTTTCCTCTTCCTCGGGCGGGCGGAGATGCTCCTCATGCACGCCAACCTGTTCACGCCGGTCAACCTGAGGCACCGCATCTTCGTGAGGACGCCGAAGGGCGCCCTCGCCGATCACCCGACGTTCCTCGCCCAGGCCGACGATCACGAGGCCGGGACCCGCATGTCGCACGAAGTGCGGCTGCGCGCGCTCGCGATCGATGCCATCTCGGTGGCGCAGGTGGTGGTGGACGCGAACGACACGATCGTGCTCGCCAACGAGCAGGTGCGTGCCCGCTTCGGGCTGAGCGCCAGGGAGCTCGGTCGGCCCTTGCGCGACGTGGAGCTGTGCTATCGGCCCGTCGAGCTGCGCCCGCTCCTCGCGCGGGCGCTCGCGGAGCGCCAGCCGGTCCGGGTGGCGAACGTCGAGCGGTCGGGGCCCGACGGGCAGACCCGATACTACGACGTGCTGGTCACGCCGCTGCTCGACGACGGCAGCCAGCCGCTCGGGGTGGCGATCACCTTCACGGACACCACTCGCTACGCGCAGCTCCGCGAGGAGCTCGAGCGGTCCCACTCCGAGCTGGAGACGGCCTACGAGGAGCTCCAGTCGACCAACGAGGAGCTCCAGACCACCAACGAGGAGCTGCAATCGACCGTCGAGGAGCTCGAGACGACCAACGAGGAGCTGCAGTCCTCCAACGAGGAGATGGAGACCATGAACGCGGAGCTGCAGTCGACCAACGAGGAGGTCCAGACGACGAACGACCAGCTGCGCGGCCGGACGGACGAGCTGAACCGCGTCAACATCTTCCTCGAGTCGATCGTCGCGAGCATGCAGGCGGGGGTCGTCGTTCTCGACGCGAACCTGGCCGTCGAGGTCTGGAACCGCCAGGCCGAGGACCTCTGGGGCCTGCGCGCCGACGAGGTGCGGGGGAAGCCCTTCCTGAATCTCGAGATCGGCCTGCCCGTCGAGGAGCTGAAGACGCCGCTCAGCGAGTGCCTGGCCGGGAGCAGCCCGCAGCGAGTGGTGCTCGACGGGCGCAACCGGCGCGGGAAGGCCATCCGGTGCGCCGTGGTGTGCGTCCCGCTCGCCGGGAGCGACAAGCTCGTGCGGGGCGCGATCCTGATGATGGAGCAAGGGGACTGAGGGGCCCCGGGGCCCGCGGAGGAGGGTCTCGCCGCACGCTGCCGCGAGCGCCGGTCACGCCGCGCGCCGGCCGCTCAGGTTCGCCACCGCCGTGACCAGCTCCTCGGGCGTGACCGGCTTGGGCACGTGGAGCTCGTAGCCGGCGTCGAGGGCCCGCTGGCGATCCTCCGGCGCCGCGTACGCCGTCAGCGCCACGGCCGGGATCCGTCCCCCGTGCCGGGCATCGAGCACACGCACCTTCTCGATGAGCGCGTAGCCGTCCTCCTCGGGCATGCCGATGTCGCTCACCAGGATGTCGGGCCGCTGGTGCGCGAGCGCGCCGAGCGCCTCGCGCGCCGAGGCGACCGCGGTCACGACCGCCCCGCACTGCTCGAGGACGGCCGTGAGCGACTCGCGCGCGTCGGCCTCGTCGTCGACCACCAGCACGCGCAGCCCCTCGAGCGACGGCCCGTCCACCGTGCCCGGCGCCTCGTGTCCCTCCGCACCGTCGAGCTCGAAGGTCGGAATCGGCAGGCTCACCGTGAAGGTGGCGCCCTGCCCCTCCCCGGGGCTCTCGGCACGTACCGTTCCGCCGTGCAGCTCGACCAGCTGACGCACGATGGCAAGTCCGATCCCGAGGCCGCCGTGCGTGCGCGTGGTGGCGCTGTCGGCCTGTCGGAAGCGCTCGAAGACGAAGGGGAGGAAGTCGGGGCGAATGCCCCTGCCCGTGTCGCTCACGACGATCTCGGCCCGCCCGTCCGCCAGCCCGACCCGGCTTTCGACGCCGCCGCCCTCGGGCGTGAACTTGATGGCGTTCGAGAGCAGGTTCCAGACCACCTGCTGCAAGCGGCCCCCGTCGCCCCACACCCGGCGTGCCGCGCCGCGGTGGATCGACTCGAGCCGGATGCCCTTCGCCTGCGCCGCCGGACGGACCGCCACGATCGCGGCGGCGATCACCTCCCGCAGATCCACCGGCCCAGCCTTCAGGCGAAGCTTGCCGGCGGCGAAGCGCGAGACGTCCGTCAGGTCCTCGACCATCCGGGTGAGCGACGCGACGTTGCGCTCGATCGCCTCGAGCGCGCGGGGCATTTTCGTCGCCTCGAGCTTGCCGGTCCCCAGCAGGCGCGCCCACACCACGACCGCGCTGAGCGGTGTGCGCAGCTCGTGCGAGAGGGTCATCAGGAACTCGTCCTTGATGCGGTTGGCCTCGCGCGCCTCGCGGTAGAGGCGGGAGTTGTCGACCGCCAGCGCGGCGCGGCGCGCGAGCTCCTCGGCGACGGCGAGATCGTCGCGATCGTAGCGACGACCCGACGCCGCCGTGACGAACGTCATCGCGCCGAGCGTCTGCCCGCGTGCCACCAGCGGCACGATCATGGTCGACCGGTAGCCGAGCCGCCGCAAGACGGCGAGCTGCTCGGAGTCGGCCGCGGCGGCGACCAGCGCCTCCTCGGTCACCCCTGGGAAGAGCTCCGACCGCCCCGCCCGCACGACCTTCGTCCGGAGGTGGGTCCCGCGCGGGTCCGGCGGGCAGGTGGCCACCACACGGGCGAGCTCCGCATTCGGCGGATCGGCCTGCGCCACGGCGATCCGGCGCAGCTCACCGTCCGGCTCGAGCATGTCGACCGTGCACCAGTCGGCGAGGAACGGCACCGCCAGGCGCGCCGCGCTCGCGAGCGTGGTCTGGTAGTCGAGCGAGCGCGCGAGCACGGAGCCCGCCTCGGCGAGGAAGGCAGCGCGACGCTCCGCGGCCTCGGCCGCGGCGCGGGTCGCCTGCTCGCGCGCCAGCAGCTCGCCCCTCTCCAGCTCGATTCGCTCGCGCTCGGTGACGTCGTAGAAGGTGACCGCGCCCGCGATGATGCGTCCGTCGCGGTCACGGATGGGCGCGGCGCTGGTGAAGAGGGTCACGCGTACGCCGTCGCCCCGCACGACGTCGATCTCCTCGCCCGCCACGACCTCCCCGGTGCGGATGGCGCGCGCGAGCGGCCACTCCTCGGCCCGATACGGACGGCCGTCGGGGTGAAACCCGCGGTACTCTTCGTATCGCTCCAGCGCTGGCGGCAGGGGGCGACGGAGGATCTCCTCGACCTGCTGGTTGCTGTGAAGAATCCTGCCCGTGGCGGCGTCGGCGATCACGACGCCCGCGGGCAGCTGGTGGAGCACGGCCTCCAGGCGGGCGCGCTCGGCCTCGGCGCGCTCGAGCATCCGCTCGCGCTCCTGCTCGGCCCGCTTCCGCCGTGCGTTGAGGGCGCTGATCAAGACCGCCGCCCACACGAACAGCCCCAGGCGCACGGCGTCGTTCACCCCGAACTGCAAGAGGTGCACCGAGGACGCGAGCAGGTGGGCGGACGCATGGGTGGCGAGCCCGGTGGCCAGCAAACCCGGCCCCAGCCCGCCGTACCAGGCGCTCACCATCACCGCCGCGCAGAAGAGGGCGAAGGCGTTCGGGTCGATCAGCGGCCAGAGGAGCAGCGAGGCCGCGTAGGCCGTGGCGGTCGCCGCCAGCGCCACTCCGTAGCGCCGCAGGACCGAAGCTTCATCCGAGAGGATCAGCACGTGTGCGCCCGCGGGTGACCCGCTCGCCATCCTCTCTATCGGCGGGATTCGCTCCCCCCTTGAGGCGTAGCGGGTCGCCATGGCCCCCGCCCGGCCGGCACCGAGGCCCGGGCGCTGCAGCCAGCGCTCTGGCTCCGTGGGGAGCGGCGGACCCCGCATCTGCCGGAGCGAAGGCTCCACCAGCGGTGAGTAACGGCATCGACTGCGCCGAGCGGCACCGAGGTCGCGGCAACCTTCAGTTGGAGCGCGTAGCAAGGCGCTCTCACCGAGAGGACGCCGAACTCCAGACCCGGCGGCCCGTTTTCGACGTGACGCAGCGCCGCGAGCCCGAGGAAGACGCCCAGGTCGCCACGGGAGGCCGAGAGCATCGCGCCCAGCTCATCGACCCAGGTCACCACCCGCCTCCACCGTCCGCCGCACGCCGCGCGGGAGTCTCTTACGATGCCCAGCTTTTTCTTGTCAAGCCACCGCGCGTGTGACCGGGAGCGGTTTCTCACGGATACGGTGGTGGTGATTGGCTTACCGCAACTCGGGGGTCTGCCAGGTAGTTGTGGCCCCCGCTCACACGTTTTCGGGTTGACGCGGGCGTCCCCACCGCCTTGCCCTCCCGGCGGCAACCGTGTTCTCGTCCCCCCCGATGGCGAAGGCCGAGGTCGAGGCGCCTGCATGACCGGCCGCGAGCGCCGGGCCTGGCTCGTGGTCGGCAGCCTCTTCGCGACCCTGTTCTTCGTCTTCGGCTCGGGCTACAACACCGCCGGCGTCTTCTTCACCCCGCTCCTCGATCACTTCGGCTGGACCCGCGCGCAGCTCTCGCTGCTTCAGACCACCCTCGCGCTCTCGGCGGGTCTCGTCGTGCCGCTCGTCGGGTGGCTGCTGGACAGGCTGGAGGCCCGGGTCCTGATCGTGGCCGGAGCGACCGCGACGGGGATCGGCTTCCTCCTCGCGAGCCGCGCCGACGCGTTCGTCCCCATGGTCGTCGCCTATGTCCTGATCGGCCTGGGTCTCGGCGCCGCGACGCTGCTCCCCGTCTCCCTGGTGGTCGCCAACTGGTTCGGCGCCAGGCGAGGCCTGGCGCTCGGCCTTGCGATGGGGGGCACGTCGGCCGGCGGCATGGTGATGACCCTAGTCGCCAGCCGCGCCATCGCGCACGGCGGATGGCGCGACGGCTACCTGGCGCTCGCGCTGCCGATCTTCGTCATCGTGATCCCGCTGGTCGCGACGACCGTCCGGACCCGGCCACCGGCGGGGACCGGCTCGACCGTCGCCGAAGCCGCCAGCGCGCTCCCGGGCCTCGAGGTGGACGCCGCGCTGCGCGGCCGCTCGTTCTGGCTGATCGGCCTCGCCCAGTTCTGCTTTGCCTTCGCGGCGAGCGGCACGAACCTGCACGCCATCCCGTACTTCATCGGCATCGGCTACGGCGCCGCGCGCGCCGCGCTCTTCATGAGCCTGGTGCTCGGGATCGCGGGAGCCGGCAAGCTGGGGATGGGGCTGCTGGCGGATCGGATCGGCGCCCGGCGAGCGCTCGCGCTGAACTTCCTGCTCTGCGCGTGCGGCATGGTGAGCCTGCTCTTCGCCGCCAACGCCGCCGCCGCGGCCGCCTTCCTCGTCGTCTACGGGCTCACGGTCGGGGCCCCGCTCACGCTCGTGCCGCTGGTGATGGCCGATTCGCTCGGGCTCCGACGCTTCGGCTCGCTCTCCGGCCTGCTCGGGCTGTTCAACATCCTGGGCGGGGCGGCGGGCCCCGTCGTCGCGGGCCGGATCTTCGATGTCACCGGCAGCTATGCCGCGGCGTTCGAGGCGTTCGCGCTCGCCCTGCTGCTCGGCGCCGCCGCCAGCGCGGGATGCGTCCCGCTCGGCGAGGCCGCCCCGCGGGAGCCGGCTCGCGTGGCATCGCGAGCGGAAGACGTGGCCGGCGCCTGACCCCGATTGCAAAGCGCGTCCCAATGGTGCGACTCTCCGCGGTGAACTGCCGCGGCCGCGCCCCACCCACCCTCGCGGGCGCATGAGGAGAATCAGCCATGCAGGAGTACCAGCTCTACATCGACGGCGCGTTCAGGGACGCCGAGGGCGGGAAGACCGCCGACTCGATCAACCCCGCGACCGAGGAGCCCTGGGCGCGCATCGCGCGTGCCAGCCGCACGGACACGCAGCGCGCCATCGCCGCCGCCCGCCGGGCCTTCGACGAGGGCCCCTGGCCGCGCATGAGCCCGGCGGATCGGAAGAAGATCCTGAACCAGATCGCCGACGAGCTCGAGCGCGCAGCCAGGAGATCGCCGCCGTCGAGACGCAGGACTCGGGCGGCACCATCCGCAAGACCTCGGGCGACATGATGATGGGCGCGGCGCAGCTGCGCTACTTCGCCGAGATGGCGGAGAAGGTCCCGTTGCTCGAGGAGATCCAGGTGCCGCAGTTCCCGGCCCAGTCGAAGAACTACCTCCAGCGCGAGCCGATCGGCGTGTGCGGGCAGATCATCCCGTGGAACTTCCCGCTCATGATGGCGGTATGGAAGATCGGCCCGGCGCTGTGCACGGGGAACACGCTGGTCCTGAAGCCCGCCTCCGACACGCCCTGCTCGGCGCTCGAGCTGGCGAGGATCATCGACCGGACCGACCTCCCCAAGGGCGTGGTCAACGTCGTCCACGGGAGCGGTGCGGAGTGCGGCGAGGAGCTGTGCACGAGCCCGCTGGTCGACAAGGTCGCGCTCACCGGCTCCACCGAGGTCGGCCGCCGCGTGCAGCAGCTCGCCTCGGGCACCATCAAGAAGGTGACCCTCGAGCTGGGCGGCAAGTCGGCCAACATCATCCTCGACGACGCCGACCTCGACATGGCGGTCGACGGCTCGCTCTTCGGCTGCTTCTTCCACCAGGGACAGGCCTGCGAGTCGGGGACGCGCCTCTTCGTCTCCGAGACGCTGCACGACGAGGTGGTGTCGCGCCTGGTCGAGCGCACCAAGCAGCTCACCATCGGCGACCCGATGGACTTCGGCACCTGTCAGGGGCCGCTCATCTCCGCGCGCCAGCGCGAAACCGTGCTCGGCTACATCAAGGCGGGCGTGGACGAGGGCGCCAAGGTCGCCGTCGGCGGCAAGCGCCCGGAGCACCTCGCCAAGGGCTACTACGTCGAGCCCACCATCTTCGTCGACGTGAAGAACTCGATGAAGATCGCGCAGGAGGAGATCTTCGGCCCGGTGCTGGTCGTCATCCGCTACAAGAACATCGACGACGCGATCCGCATGGCCAACGACTCGATCTACGGCCTCGGCGGCGCGGTCTGGTCGCGCGACAAGGCGAAGGCGCTCGAGGTCGCGAAGCAGATGCGGACCGGCACGGTGTGGATCAACGACTACCACCTGCTCTCGGTCGCCGCCCCCTTCGGCGGCTACAAGCAGAGCGGCATCGGCCGCGAGTTCGGCCTGGAGGGCATCCTCGAGTACACCGAGGTGAAGCACGTGCACGTCGACCAGGTGGACAACCGGCCGGCGAAGTTCTGGTACGGGGCGCTGTTCGGGGCCTAGGAGTTTTTCACGCCTGCAGCGCCGCCAGGTGGCGGAGGCCGCGCCGGCGGCCGAGCGCGAACGCCAACGCGGTGACCAGCGCGACCGCGCCGAAGGCAGTCGCGATGAGCGCCGACTCGCCGGCCGCGACCGGTCCGCGAGCCATCCGGTGCCAGAAGAGCCGCGACACCGGCCAGGCCTCGAGCGCGACCACCACCGCGATGAGCCCGAGGCAGAGGATCATGTAGAGCACCGCGCCGAAGCTGGTCGCGATCTGCGCCGGGTTCTTGGCGTCGAAGCGGGGGTGGGCGGCGCCGAACGCGATGCCGAGGCTCACGACCGCCGCGATCACGAGGAGCAGGGTCACCATGAAGACCGCCGTCAGCCCCGGGGCGACCCCGAGGAAGCGATTCGTGGCCGCCACCAGCGTCTCGCCCAGCACGGCGAGCGGCACGAAGGCGATCGCGAACTTGCTCCACCAGATGGCGCCGAGCGGGATCGGCGCCGTGCGGAGCACCCACCACGTGCGGCCCTCGAGGCTCGGGGCGGGATAGACGAAGCGGGCGGCCACCGCGGTCGTGACGAAAGCGCTGAGGCCCAGGTTCAGGAGCGCCGCGAACTCCCGCATGGCGGCCCCGAGCGGACTCCCGTCGTCGATCGGGAGCACGGCGAAGTTGTAGACGTAGATGACGACCAGGGCGAGCAGCACGACGAGCTGCGACCACTGCCCGGCGTCGCGCAGGAAGACGGTGAGGTCCTTCGCGAGGAGGAGGCCCGCCGGGCGCGGGAGAGGCGCGGTCAGGATCGGGAGCCAGCGCGACAGCCGCCGCTCGCGCCCATCGCCCGTCCGGCCCTCCTGCGCGCGCGACCACGCCCGCAGGAAGACCCGTTCGACGACGGCCGCGCTTCCCAGGTAGAGCACGGCCGCCGTGCTCGCGAGCAGCCCCAGGTGGAAGAGCGGCTCGCCGGCGCGCACGCCGAGGAGCGGGATCAACACCTCCGCGGCCCAGGTCGTCGGCAGCCAGGGCGACGGCGCCCCGACGTCGCCGAGGAAGGCGGCGAAGCCGGCCAGCCCCGAAGGGCTCGCGAGGCTCTCGGGGCGCAGGAGGCGGATCGCCAGGTAGGCCCCGGCCGCAAGCGTGACGCTCACGACGAGGAGCACCTCGCGCGCCCGCTGAGCGGAAAACACGAGCACGATCCCGGTCGCCGCGAGCACGCCGAGCGCGGCCGGGATCACCAGGAAGGGGAGCAGCGTCGCGACCGTGGCGAGGTAGAAGACGGGGCCCGCCCCGTGGACGATGCCGTAGGCGACGAAGGCCGGCAGGCCGAAGAGGAGCACCATCCAGCTCGAGGCCGCCAGGGTCTCGATGAAGCGCACCTGGTGCACACGCCGCGCGCCGAGGGGCGCCGCCAGGAGGACGCTCACCTCGGGGGCGCCGTAGAACGTGCTGAGGGCGGTCACCAGGTTGCTCAGCGCGAGGACCGCGAAGGAGCTCGCGAACAAGAGGACGAGGAGGCGCTCCGTCAGCACGGGACCCAGGGCGGCGATCGTCTGGAAATACGCGAGCGTCCGCTCGAAGAAGAGGAAGCAGCCGACCCAGAAGGCGCCCGCCATCGCGGCCAGCAGGAGCGGCTTCGTCCGGCCGCGGCGGAGCGCGCCGCGCGCCGCGAGGAGCCGCGGCGAGAGCAGCCAGAGCAGCGACGGCGCCCCGGTCATGATCCGTCGGCCGGCGCCGACGCGGGACTCGTGATCGCCAGGAAAACGGACTCGAGCGAGCCGTCGCCACGAGCCGGGTCGACTTGCGCGGCGGCACGCGTCCGCAGCTCGGCCAGGCTCCCGAGCGCGACCAGACGGCCCCGGTCGAGGATGCCGATCCGATCGCACAGTGCCTCCGCCACGTTGAGGCTGTGCGTGGAGAGGAAGATCGTCACGCCGTGTGCGGAGAGCTCGGCGAGCCGGCCGCGGAGCGCGACGACGCCCTGCGGATCGATCCCGACCAACGGCTCGTCGAGGACGAGGATGCGCGGGCGGTGCACGAGCGCCGCCGCGAGGGCGAGGCGTTGCTTCATGCCGTGCGAGTACGTCTCGGTGAGCTCCGCGGCGCGCTCGGCGAGGCCGAACCCTGCGAGCAGCTCGGCGCTCCGGCGCTCGAGCTCGCCGCCGCCGAGGCCGTAGAGCCCGCCGACGAAGCGCAGGAACTCGCCCCCGGTGAGCTTGTCGTAGAGGAAGGGATGGTCCGGCAGGTAGCCGGTGATCGCCTTGGCGGCCTCCGGCTCGCGGCCGATGTCGTGCCCGCCGAGCAGCACGCTGCCGGCGGTCGGCGCGAGGAGCCCCATCATCATCCGGATGGTCGTCGTCTTGCCGGCGCCGTTGGGTCCGATGAAGCCGAACACCCGTCCCTGCTCGATCGTGAAGTCGAGGCCGGCGACGGCGACCGTCGGCCCGTATTCCTTGCGCAACCCGACGAAGCGAATCATGGCGCGCTCTCCTCGGCGGTGACCCAGGCGCCGAGCCGGAGCTCGGTCCAGGCGTGGTAGAGGACGATCGCGAGAGGCAGAAGGCGTCGCACGGGGGTGGCCCATACGTCATCGACCGAATGAGACGATTTCATGAGCGCCGGCATACGGACCGGCTCGCCGCCTCGAGGCCGACGCTTCATGGACCGGCCCGCACCTCGGCGTCAGATCACGCCTTCGCGGGCGAGGCGTGCGCGCTCCTCCGCGGTGAGCCCCAGCAACCCGCCGTACACCTCGTCGTTGTGCGCACCGAGCCGCGGCGCCCCGGCACGGATCGCGCCCGGGGTGCGAGAGAAGCGCGGGTAGACACCCTGCATGCGCACCGTCCCGATCACGGGGTCGTCCACCGCCACGATGTCCCCGCGCGCCGCGACGTGCGGGTCGGCGAAGATGTCGGCCACCGAGCAGGCGACGCCGAACGGCACCTCGTGGCGCTCGAGGACGTCCTGGATCTCGCGCGCCGTCCGCGCCTTGCACCACGCGGCCACGACGGCGTTGATCTCGTCGCCGTGCTCGGCCCGCTTCGCCATGCTCGCGAAGCGCGGATCGTCGAGCAGGTCCTCACGCTCCATGGCGCGCGCGAGGCGCCGGAACAGGGCGTCGCCGGCGGCGATGACGCACACGTACTTCCCGTCCCGGGTCTCCCAGTTGTCGAGCGGGGCGGAGTTCTTGAGCCGGTTGCCCTCGCGCTCGCGCACCATGCCCAGGCGATCGTAGGCCGCCAGGGTGTGCTCCATGATGCGCAGGATCGATTCGTAGAGGGACAGCTCGACCCACTGCCCGCGCGGCGGCGTCCCGCTCTGGCGCGCGCGCCGGTCGCGCTCGTAGAGCGCGGAGACGATCGCGAAGGCGTTGAAGACCCCGGTCAGGTAGTCCGAGACGATCACGCCCGGACGGACCGGCGGCCGGTCGGGGTAGCCGGTGATGTAGAGGAGGCCGCCCAAGGCGATGCCGTTCCGGTCGAGCCCCGGGCGGTCGCGGTACGGCCCCGTCTGCCCGTAGACCGACACGCGCGTCAGGATGAGGCCCGGATTGAGCGCCGACAGGACGTCGTACCCGAGCCCCCACGACTCGAGCGTCCCGGGCTGGAAGTTCTCCACCATCACGTCGGCGAGCGCCACGAGGCGCTTCAGGAGCGCCTGGCCGGCGGGCCGGCGGAGATCGCAGGTGATCGACTTCTTTCCCCGCCCCTCGACCGCCCAGAAGAGCGAGTAGTCGCCCACGAAGGGCCCGATCGAGCGCATGAAATCGCCCTGCCCCGGCAGCTCGACCTTGATCACCTCGCCGCCCAGGTCGGCGAGCAGCGTGGCGGCGAAGGGCGCCCCGATGCGCGTGCCCAGATCCAGCACGCGGATGCCGGCGAGCGGACCGCTCATCGCGCCCGGCGCGCCGCGACGCCGCGATCGCGCGCCGCAATCAGCTGGCGCATCGAGCCGAGGCGTCTCCGCTCGGCGAGCGCGTCCATCGCCGTCTTCGTCCCGTGCATGAACTGGTGCACCATGAAGAGGCCCCCGGCTATCCCGCGCGACCCCGGGCCTG
>Ga0209474_10004946_pt1 | contig 11428 bp, 10 predicted proteins | sample GraSoiAngelo_145_FD_185902 | JGI IMG/M metagenome (GOLD analysis project Ga0209474, IMG submission 185902) | Grasslands soil microbial communities from the Angelo Coastal Reserve, California, USA - 14_1009_05_20cm (SPAdes) (version 2) | ecosystem: Environmental > Terrestrial > Soil > Grasslands...
ACAAACAAAAAGGAAGCCTGTAAACATGCACTGGCCAAGTTCCTTTGCCTAAACAGCCACGCGGAACGGACGAGTTGTTGCGTAATTACCACAGGCAGCGCTTCCAAGGCGGGAACTCAAGTTGTAACCCGTTGATAATAAAGCACAACGCTGGCGCAAGCTGGCAAGCAAAATGCTACAATAGAGGCGGGGAATGTTCCAAACAACGATAGCCAGGGAATCCTGCGTGGAAGGTGTGGGTCTTCACACCGGTGTGCGGGGGTATCTGCGTTTGGTGCCGGCTCCCGCCGAAACGGGCATTGTTTTCCGGCGCGTGGACTTGGACAATTTCCCCATTGAAGCTCAAGGGCACAACGTCGCCCGCGTCAGCTATGCCACTAGCCTGATGAAACAAGGCGTCCTTCTGTCGACCACCGAACACCTCCTCGCGGCCATCTACTCCTGCGGAATCGACAACATCTACATCGACATCAATTCCATCGAAATCCCCATTCTGGACGGCTCCGCGGAGCCCTTCATGCAGATGCTGGAACACTCCGGACTGCGTAAGCTGCGCCGCAAGCGCCGCTATCTGAAGGTGCTAAAGCCTTTGGAAGTGTGCGAAGGCGACCGCCGCATCGGCATCTATCCGGCCGAGGAATTTCGCGTTCGCTGCTACGTGGATTTTCCCCACCCGCTTGTCGGGCAGCAGGAAGTCGAGATGCTGGTTGGGCCCGACACCTTCCGTCAACTCCTGGCACGCGCACGCACCTTCTGCTTCGATCGCGACATTACCCCCCTTCGCGCCATGGGTCTGATCCGCGGCGGGTCCCTCGAAAACGCTATTGTCCTCACACAAGACGGCATCATGAACGGCCCCCTGCGCTTCCCCGACGAATTTGGCCGCCACAAGGCCCTGGACCTCATTGGCGACCTGGCCTTGGCGGGGTTGCCGCTCCTGGCGCGTGTCGAGGCGCACAAAGCAGGCCATTCTTTGCACACCCAGCTTGTGAGTAGACTGCTGGCCGATCCTTCGCTCTGGACAATTACCACCGGCGCGACGGCCGAAGCCGTCCCCGTTGAGGAAGAGGCCTATCAGCCGGCCCTCTCCCCGGTCCCAGCCGCTCCTGGCGATTAACGTTTAGCTGCGCCCCGGCTATCCCCCGATTGCCAAAACCTTGCGCCTCCCGCAGAATGAGTTGCTAACCATGTCTAATCATGACCTAGCCGTAATTGTCCTCGCCGCGGGAAAGGGTACTCGCCTCAAATCGAGCCTTGCGAAAGTCCTGCATAAGGCGGGCGGACGCACGCTCGTGGAACACATCGTTCGCGCGTGCGAGCCGCTCAAAGCACGTGAGACTGTGGTTGTGGTAGGCCACCAGGCCGAACAAGTGGCCGCTGTGGTCGAGCCGCTCGGAGCCGTCACCGTTCTGCAGCAGCCGCAAAACGGCACCGGGCACGCGGTTCAAGTGGCAAAACGCACGCTTGGCCGCGCCAAATGTGCTTTGGTGCTTCCTGGCGACGCTCCGCTCGTTCGCCCGGAAACCTTGAAAGCGATGCTCGCCGCGCATCACAACGGCAACGCGGCGGCGACCATTCTTTCCGCCGTGGTTGCGGACCCTTCCGGCTACGGCCGCATCGTTCGCAAATCCGAAACGGCCGTATCCGCCATCGTCGAGGAATCGCAACTCACGGATGAGCAGCGCGAAATCAACGAGATTAATTCCGCCATCTACTGCTTCTCTCTGGAAAGTCTTTGGCCTGCTCTCGCCCAGGTGAAACCCAACAACAAGCACCGCGAGCTTTATCTGACCGACGCCATCGCAGTGATGAGCGGCAAGGGCGAAACCGTGCTGGCGCAGGTTGCCGGGGATTCGCGAGAAGTTCTCGGCTGCAACACCCGCGCGGACCTCGCCGAGGTCGACCGCATCTTCCGCGAGTGGAAGCGCAACGCATTGATGGACGCCGGCGTGACGATTCAGTTGCCGGAAACCGTGCTGATTGACCCGGATGTGAGCGCCGGCGAAGACACGGTGATCGAGGCAGGCGTGCAGTTGCTCGGCAAAACAAAACTGGGCGCGCGCTGCAGCGTCAAAACCGGAAGCGTCATCGTGGATTCCGTAATCGGCGACGACGTAAAGGTCGAACCGCATTCCCTCATTGTCGAAAGCCGCCTCGAAGATCGCGCGACCGTCGGCCCCTTCGCGCGCTTGCGTGTGGGGACGCACGTGAAATCCGGCGCCCGCGTTGGCAACTTCGTGGAGACCAAGAAGGCCGTCATCGGCGAAGGCGCAAAGGTCCCCCACCTCACCTATCTTGGCGATGCTAAGGTCGGGGCAAAGACCAACATCGGCGCCGGCACCATCACCTGCAACTACGACGGCTTTGAGAAGCATGCCACGACGATTGGCAGAGGCGTGTTCATCGGCAGTGACTCCGTCCTTGTCGCTCCCGTGCGCATCGGCGATCACGCCTACGTCGCCGCCGGTTCGACTATCACCGAAAACGTGCCCGACGACAGCCTGGGAATCGGCCGCGGCCGCCAAGTCAATAAGCCCGGGTGGGCCTCTAAAAAGCGCCGCGAACTCGCCGCCGCGTTGCAGCCGAAGAAATCAGCGCGCCGCAGCAACAGGAAAAAGTCCAACCGCAAATCAAAGAAGCACAGGTAGCGCCCTAAGAATTTCAACAGGTTGCATGGTAGGGTAGGAGTATGTCTGGCTGACAGGTGTGCTAAAATAGGAGTTCCGCAAAGCACTAGGGGGCTGCCGCCGCATGAAATTTGGAGTCGTTGTTTTTCCCGGGTCCAACTGCGACCACGACGCCTTTTACGCCATCGGAAACGTCCTCAAGAAGCCCGTCGAATTCATCTGGCACCAATCGCAAGACCTCGCCAACTGTGACGCCATCATCCTGCCCGGCGGATTCTCTTACGGCGACTATCTCCGCACGGGCGCCATCGCCCGCTTTTCGCCGGTGATGAAGTCCATCGAGAAATTTGCTGCGGGCGGCGGGCTGGTGCTAGGCATTTGCAACGGTTTCCAGATTCTTTGCGAAGCCGGCCTGCTACCTGGCGCGATGATGCGCAACAGCGGACTGCGCTTTATTTGTCGACACGTTTACATCCGCGTCGAGCAAACCGACACGCCCTTCACGAATGCCGCGTCGAAAGGCCAAATTCTCAAAATCCCCATCGCGCACTCCGACGGCAACTGGACAGTGGACAACGCCACTGTCGATGAACTCGAAAGGAATCGCCAGGTGATTTTTCGTTACACGAACCCGGACGGCTCCAACGATGATGCCGGCAATCCCAACGGCGCCATGCACAACATTGCTGGCATTTGCAACCGCGAGCGCAACGTCGCCGGCTTGATGCCGCATCCCGAGCGCGCCTCGGAAGCGGCCCTCGGCTCCGCCGACGGTCTGGTCATCTTTCGCTCCATGGTCGAAGCGCTCGTTGGCGCAGCGAAGGCCACGGCGTAACCCAAATGGCCACGGCACCCACTGAAATCCGCGTCACTCCCGAAATCGCCGCCGAGCACGGCCTCACTGCCGAAGAATACGCGCGGGTCAAACAAATTCTCGGCCGCGAGCCGAACATCACCGAGCTCGGCATCTTCAGCGTGATGTGGAGCGAGCACTGCTCTTACAAATCGAGCAAGGTGCATCTCAAGCGCTTGCCAACGCGCGGCAAACTCGTCGTGCAAGGCCCTGGCGAAAACGCTGGCGTGGTGGACATCGGTGACGGCCTCGTCGCGGCGTTCAAAATCGAATCGCACAACCATCCCAGTTACGTCGAGCCCTTTCAGGGCGCGACCACGGGCGTTGGCGGCATTCTCCGCGACATTTTCACCATGGGCGCGCGGCCCATCGCCGTTCTCGATTCGCTCCGCTTCGGAGAGATTGCGCCCGGCAAGGGCACATCGGAAGACGAAGCCGCGAAAAACCGCCGCATCCTCGACGGCGTCATTCGCGGCATCGGCGGCTACGGCAACTGTTTTGGTGTGCCCACCGTTGGCGGCGAAGTCGCCTTCGAGCCTTGCTACTCGCAGAATCCGCTCGTCAACGCGCTGGCTCTTGGCATTGCCCGCAAAGAAGATTTGTTTTTTGCTAAGGCCAAAGGCGCGGGCAATCCCGTGATTTACGTGGGCGCAAAAACCGGCCGCGACGGCATTCACGGCGCGTCGCTGCTCGCCTCCGCTGAGTTCACCGAAGAGTCGCAGCAGAAGCGCCCCAACGTGCAGGTCGGCGATCCGTTCATGGAGAAGTTGCTGCTCGAAGCCTGCCTTGAAGCTATGCAGACCGGCGCGGTCGTCGCTATTCAGGACATGGGCGCGGCGGGACTCACCTGCTCGACCGTGGAAATGGCCTCGCGCGGCGGCACCGGCATTGAAATCGATCTCGCCAAAGTTCCGCAGCGCGAAACCGGCATGACGCCGTACGAAATCATGCTCAGCGAATCGCAGGAGCGCATGCTGCTCGTCGCAGAAAAAGGCCGCGAGCCGGAAGTGCTCGGAGTCTTCAAAAAGTGGGGTCTCGATGCCGTGGTGGTCGGCCGCGTCACCGAAGGCGGCTTGGCACGCATCAAGAATAACGGCAGCGTCGCGGCTGAAATTCCCGCGCATCCGCTGGCGGAGGAAGGGCCTGTCTACAACCGCCCGATTGCCGCGCCGGCCCCTCGCGTTGCACGCTCTGCGGGCGCAAATGACGAAGAATCCGAAAAAGACTGGTTCACCTTCGCGCTAGAAGGCACGAACCTCACGCAGAATTTCCTAAAGCTACTCACATCCCCCGCAATTGCCTCCAAGCGCTGGATCACCGAGCAGTACGACACTTCCGTGCGCACCAACACACTCGCTGGCCCCGGCGCCAGCGATGCCGCCGTCGTGCGCATCAAGGATCCCAAGACCAACGAGGTTAACCGCGCTCTCGCGCTCTCGACCGACGGCAACGGACGCTGGTGCCATTTGAATCCGCGCGTCGGCGCCATGCACGCCGTCGCGGAAGCCGCCCGCAACGTTGCCGCCAGCGGCGCGCGTCCCATCGCTGCCACGAACTGCCTCAACTTTGGCAGCCCGGAAAAGCCCGAAGTGATGTGGCAATTTTCCGAGGCCATTGACGGCATCGCCGAAGCCTGCACCGCTCTTCGAACGCCCATCACCGGCGGCAACGTCAGCTTTTACAACGAAACGCTCGGCAAATCGATCTACCCAACGCCGGTGATCGGAGTTCTCGGCATCCTCGACGACGTTTCCCGCATCCTCAAAATCGCCTTCCGCAACTCCGGCGACCTCATCCTCCTCCTCGACGGCGCTTCCGCTTCCGTCATCGCTCCCAATTTCGACATTTCGAGCGAAGCGGGAAATCTCTCTTTGTCTGCGTCACTCGCCACTCGCCACTCGTCACTCGCCACTTCTGATTTCTCCCGCGAATTCTCCTCCTCCGAATACTCGAAAACCGTCGCCGCCATCGTTGCCGGTGAACCGCCTGCAATCGACCTCGCGGCCGAAAAGCGCCTCATCGACTGCCTCGTTGCTCTCGCTGCCGAAGGCGTCGTCGAATCCGCCCACGACATTTCCGACGGCGGCCTCGCGGTCACCCTCGCCGAATCCTGCTTCGCCTCTGGTGACAACCAACCCAACGCTTGTCATCCCGAATCCCCGCGTTCTTCGCGAGGTGAGGGATCTGCTTTTTCAGGCTTCGGCGCCAATGTCAATCTGACTGACAACTGTCCCGCCGAATTCGCCCTCTTCGGCGAACGCGGCGCCCGCGCCATCGTTTCTCTTGCGCCCGAAAGCCTTGCCGCCGTTCTCGCAATTGCGAGACAATACCACGTGGCGGCCCGCGAAATCGGCAAGGTCATCCGCGGCGATGTTTTCCGCATCGAACATAAGGGGTGCGCGGTGATCGATAGTCCTCTAGAAACGCTTCGCGACGCCTGGGCCAACTCACTCGAACGCGCGGTAGCTGCAAGATGATGCGAATAGCCAATTTCTCCCGATGGTTCATATCGATCACGTGTTTGCTGCAAGGAATTTTCTTTCTGGCCATCGCGTACTGGGCGTATGGTTTTGAACGAGCTTTTCACGCCCAGCGCCTCGCGGACAACCTGATCCAGAACGCTACGTTTTTCTCAGTAGGAATCATCTCGATTTGGATCGGCTGCGTTTTCTTCATCCGGCGCGGTTGGGCGAAATATCTGGTTGCGCTTCTGTTGAGTGGGGTCATCATTTGGTTTCTATCAGATGCTCTCTCTGAGAGACTGGAACTCTTTGGCCTTGTTTTGGCACTGCCGCAGGCTATTGCGTTGGGATTCCTACTTGCCACATGGAGAAGAAACGGCGTGGACCGTATTGAGAAGCTAGCTTGAGGGAAACTTTAAAAATTCTCGACGATCACTTCCACGACCACTGTGGCGTCTTCGGCGTCTTCGGCCATTCCGAAGCGGCGAATCTCGCCTATCTCGGCCTCTACGCGCTCCAGCATCGCGGCCAGGAATCTGCCGGCATCGTCTCGAGCGACGGCAAAGAACTGCAACTCCACCGCGCCATGGGCGAAGTCGAGAAAATTTTTCAGCCGAGCGTTCTTGCGGAACTCCCCGGCAACCTGGCCATCGGCCACACACGATATTCCACGGCCGGCGACAAAGCCTTGCTCAACGCGCAACCCATCGTCATTGATTGCAACAAGGGCAAAGTCGCGCTTGGCCATAACGGCAATCTCACCAACGCCGCTGAGTGGCGCCGCAAACTCGAGCATCGCGGCTCGATCTTCCAGACCAACAGCGACACCGAAGTCATCGTTCATCTCCTCGCGCGCTCGCAGACTCACAATCTTTCCGGCGCGCTCGGCGACGCGCTCAATCAGGTCGAAGGCGCCTATTCTCTTCTCGTTCTCACCACCGACGAGCTCTACGCCGTGCGCGATCCCCGCGGCTTCCGGCCCCTCGTTCTCGGCAAACTCTCGACACCCGGCGGCCACACCGCCTGGCTGGTCGCCAGCGAAACCTGCGCCTTCGATCTCCTCAACGCGCAGTACGTCCGCGAAATCGAGCCCGGCGAAATGGTGCGCATCTCCAAGTGCGGTATCGAGTCCATTCACTTCGCGCCCGCGAAGCCGCATCAGCAGTGCATTTTCGAGCATGTCTACTTTTCGCGCCCGGACAGCATCATTTTTGGCCGCTCCGTCAACCAGAGCCGCGAAATGCTCGGCCGCCTGCTCGCGCGCGAACATCCTGTCGAAGCCGACATCGTTGTTCCTGTACCCGACTCTGGCGTTCCCGCCGCCGTCGGCTACGCACTCGAATCCAAGATTCCGTTCCGCATGGGCCTGATCCGCAACCATTACATCGGCCGCACGTTCATCGAGCCGTCGCAGGCCATCCGCAATTTCGGCGTCAAGCTCAAGCTCAACCCCGTGCGCAGCCTCATCGAAGGCCAGCGCGTCGTGCTGGTGGATGATTCCATCGTGCGCGGCACCACCAGCCGCAAAATCGTACGCATGGTCCGCGAATCCGGAGCCAAAGAAGTCCACGTGCGCATCAGTTGCCCGCCCACGATTTCCCCCTGCTACTACGGGGTGGACACGCCTACGCGCGAAGAGTTGATTGCCTCTTCAAATTCTCCCGAGGAAATCTGCAAATTCCTCGGCGCGGATTCCCTCGGCTATCTCTCGCTTCCTTCCTTGAAGCAGGCCGTCGCTGATACCGAAGGCAGGTTCTGCACGTCTTGTTATACGGGTGTTTATCCGACCGATCTTGTGCAACTGGAAGTTCGCGTGTCCAATTCGGCCGGTAAACCGGCGGAAGCTTCGGTTACAATGGTAAGGGAACCCGCGTCCGGAGAAGGGCCGATGGTGGTGCATCGTGAAAACTGAAAACGAAAAAACAGAAAACGCGAAGAAAACAGAAGCGAATGTTCCCGTGAAAACGAAAATCCAGCGCGAAGTCATCGCCTGGTTTTGGGTCGGCCTCGTTTTTTTGCTGATTAACGGCGCCATCGGCCAGGCGCGCGTCATCCCCTCCGGCTCGATGGAAAAAACGCTGCTCATCGGCGACCACCTCATCATGAGCCGCATCGGCTACGATGCAGGCATTCCCTTCACGAACTGGCACGTTCCCCTCTGGCGCAACCCCAAGCGCCAGCAAGTCATCATCTTCAAGCCCCCTTTCGCTCCGGACACGCCGGATTACGTAAAGCGCGTCATTGGCCTTCCCGGCGACAGCATCGAAATTCATGACGGCGCCGTCTGGATCAACGGCCAGCGCCTCAACGAAAAATACACCACCGGTTCCACCGAGCCTTACGAATTGAAGATGCCGTACAAGGTTTCCTCCGATTGCTATTTCGTCATGGGCGACAATCGCGCCAATTCTTACGACAGCCGCTTCTGGGGCTGCGTTCCGCGCAACGACATCATCGGGACGCCGGTCATGATCTACATGTCCCTGGATGTTTCGCCGGAAGCGTGGGAACCCGGCCAGTTTCGTGAGCGCTTCTTTGCCTATGCCAATGCCATCCTGCATCCCGGCGAAGTGCGCTGGCGGCGAATCTTCCGCACGTTCTGAGAAAGACCCGGTTAAGTTATACTTTGCAAGTCGCGCCGGCCCCTGTCCGGTTCGGTGTTTTGCAGCAAATGAGTCCTCGGACTCGCATTTTTCTGATTCTGGTGCTCCGCCGGCCTTTAAGCCGGCATTCTGTTCCTAACGCGCCTTCTTAACGCCACATTCCATCGTTGCGTTGCGCCTTCACGGAACACGGGTCACAGGTCACGCCGCTTATGAAATACGCCGATGCCGGTGTCAATATCGCCGTCGCCGATGAAGCCAAGCAGCGCATCCGGCATCATGCCAGCCGCACGTTTACTCCCGGCGTGCTCGGCGGCATCGGCAGCTTTGGCGCGCTCTTCGCCCTCGACCACAAGAAGTGGAAAGAACCCGTCCTGGTTTCGAGCGCAGATGGCGTCGGCACAAAGCTCAAAGTCGCTATGTCCATGGGGGTGCACTCTACGGTTGGCGGCGACCTCGTCAATCACTGCATCAACGACATTCTGGTGCAAGGCGCCGAGCCGCTCTTTTTCCTCGACTATCTCGCCCTGGGAAAAATGGATCCACAGGTCGTCGAGCAGCTCGTCGAGGGCATGAGCCGCTCCTGCCGCAAAGCCGGCTGCGCGCTCATCGGCGGAGAAACCGCGGAGATGCCCGGCCTTTATCCTCCGGGCGAATACGATCTCGCGGGCTTCATCGTCGGTGTTGTGGAGCGCAAAAAATTGCTCACCGGCAAAGCGGTCCAGCCCGGCGATGCGCTGCTCGCTTTGCCGTCCGCAGGTTTGCACACCAACGGCTATTCGCTCGCGCGCAAACTCATTTTCGAAGTCGAAAAGCTAAAACCGGAAACCTACGTCGCGGAAGTGGGAAACAAAATCGGCGCGGAACTTCTCAAGCCGCATCTGTGCTACGCGCCAGCGCTGAAAAGTGTTCTCGCCAGGGGCTGGGTCTCCGCCCTCGCGCATATCACCGGCGGCGGCATCCCGGGAAACTTGCCGCGTGTGTTGCCCAGCGGCATCAAAGCCGAAATCGATCTGGCTTCCTGGCCGGTCCCAGCCATCTTCAAATATCTTGCCAAGGTCGGAAAGATTGACACCGACGAGCTGCTGCAGTCCTTCAACATGGGCGTGGGAATGATTCTGGTCGTGCCGCCGAAGTTTGTGAAGTCCGTCGAAGCCGATCTCAAGAAACGCCGCGAAAAATTCTTCCGCATCGGCCGCATCGAGCGCGCCGAATCCGGCAAATCCCGCGTCGCCTTCACCGGCTCCCTCAACCTGTGATTTCCTTGCATCAATTACCTTGGGCGCTCACGAAGAGACCTGCCCATCGTCCAAACGCATAAGGGATTGCCCTGCCCCGTTCTCCAGGAGGTGTTTATGGAATTCTCACAAGTCGATGTTCAGAGTTTGGCCGCGCGAATCGAGAAGCTCGAATCCGCCAATCGCCGCTGGAAGTCCGCCAGCGCGATCGCTTTGCTGTTCGTTCTTTCCCTTTTGCTGTTGAGCACAAGGCACGCGGAGCGCGTCGCAGCCGCGGCAAGACCTGATCGCGTCGAGCGCGACGTGCTTCGCGTCCGCACCGTCGAGGCGCAGGATTTCGTTTTGAAAGATGACGAGGGCCACGTCCTCGCGCGCCTCAGCCTCTCCCCGCAGGTCGACGTGAAAAAAAGAGGCGGCGCGTACCTGCTCCCCAAGGACGGAGCATCGCCGGGTCAGGCGGCGCTGCAGTTCTACAACGACAAAGGAGAGGTTCTCTGGACAGCTCCATCCGCGGCCGAGCTTCTCCCTGCGAGGTAAAAGGGAACGCCGAACTGTGTTCGGGGAAGCTCAAGGGGCCTTCGCCAGCTATGCCAGTGCACCTTACCGTGCTGGCTAGCGTCGAGGCAACTCAGGCTCCGGTCTGCGCGGTGGGCAATCATTACATTGGCCAGATCAATTTCACTTCGGCAATCCTTCCGAGAACACCGAAGGATACCGTGCTCGCGCTCTTCGCGCCAACGACTGCTCCAGTTGGCGATTCCAGCGAATTTCCGTTTTCAGCTGATCGATCATCAACCCCACCATCCAGACCGCTTCGTGAAACTTGTGACCGACCTCTTCGTAAATCGACATTAGCGTCGCCTTTTCTCTCTTCAGCTCTTGCAACAGGAATTTCCGCCTTTTCTTCAACTGCTTCCGGAAGACGCCGGGCCGCGCCAGCCAGGAAAGCGCCAGCCAGGTCAGAAAAGCGGGACGGTCGCGCTGCGTCGTCCATTCCTCGCCCTCGAGCGTATCGGCCAGCGCTTCGCGGCCTTGCTCCGTTGTTTCAAACGTGTCGCGATCCAGCCTCGCCTTCGGTTCGCGGGGCTCCAACTTTCGCAGCAGCCCCATGCGCGCCAGCTTTTCCAGCGAGTAATACACCTGTGGCCGGGAAACTTCCGCCCAGTCCCAAATCTTCCGCCGCTCCAGTTCCATGTTGGTCTGATAGCCGTACATCGGTTGCTCGGCCAGCAGGCTCAGCACCACCAGGTCCGGCGTGGTCAACTCGAGTTCTCGCTTTGCGCGCTCACGTTTAGGCGCCGCAGCCAGAACCAGGGGCCGACGGCTGTTTGCTAGCGGTTTCTCTGGGGAGCTGTGTGCGCTCCGCGCTTCTCCGTTATTTTTTCTCTTCATCTCTTTTTCCTAGCCGTGCGGACTTCCTCTTCCTGCTCCAGTACCACCACTCGCATTGCTCTGCGGGCAAACGCGGATTGCGCGCCTGGGCCACAGCGGCGCAGAAAGTGTCGAGCACGCAGGGATCCTGCCGCTGACCCGTCGCGCGGCTCAGCCTCTCGTACATCCTTTTCGGCTTCTGCTTCGCCAACTGGGACACGCTGCGGATGCCGAGCATCTCGAAGTCGCGCAACATGGCCGGCCCGACGGAGAT
>Ga0209474_10004948_pt1 | contig 11427 bp, 8 predicted proteins | sample GraSoiAngelo_145_FD_185902 | JGI IMG/M metagenome (GOLD analysis project Ga0209474, IMG submission 185902) | Grasslands soil microbial communities from the Angelo Coastal Reserve, California, USA - 14_1009_05_20cm (SPAdes) (version 2) | ecosystem: Environmental > Terrestrial > Soil > Grasslands ...
ATCCCGCCCCTGGCGGAGCGGCGCGAGGACATCCCGCTCCTGATCGATCACTTCCTGAAGGACGCCGCCAAGCGCTTCGGACGCGAGGTGAAGCCGCTCACCGGCGAGGCGCTTCGCGCCTGTCAGACGCACCCGTGGAAGGGCAACGTGCGCGAGCTCCGCTCCGCAGTGGAGCAGGCGCTGCTCCTGGCACCCGGGCCGGAGATCACCGCGACCGATCTCTTCACGAACGCCCCGGCCGACGCGAGCCCGCCGTCGCCCGCCGCCCCGCCCGCATCCTTCCGCGAGGCGAAGGAGCGCGTGGTCGAGACATTCGAGCGCGACTACCTGCTGGACGCGCTCCGCCGCCACGGCGGCAACATCACCAAGGCCGCCGAGGACATCGGCATGCACCGCCAGAACCTCCAGCAGAAGATGCGCGAGCTCGGCATCAGCGCCGAGGACGCGAGCAAGAAACCCGCCTGAAGGAGAGCGCCATGCACGTCGTCGCGAGAGTCTCGAACCTGCTGCGCGGCCTCCTCACCCGCTGGATCGGGCGGCGCGAGCATCGCCACCCCGACGCCGTGTACGAGGCGGCGATCGGGGAGCGCGTGGCGCACTACGGGAAGCTCCGGCACGCCGCGGCCGGCATCCTCTACATGCGGAGCAAGCTCGCCCGGCAGCTCGCGTCCGAGTCGGCCGAGCTCGTCCGCGTCCGCCGCCAGCTCGACATCGCGGTCGAGCACGACGACGACACCGCCGCGCTCGCGCTGATCGGCCGTCGCGACGTCCTCGCGGCGGAGGTGGATCGCCTCACCGCCGAGCTCACCGAGCTCACCCGCGAGGCCGAGGGCGCCAAGGACAACCTGATCGCCTTCCAGGAGGAGATCGTCCGCCTGCGCGAGGAGCGCGTGCGCATGCTGGCTCGCCTCGCCAACGCGAAGGCGCGCCTCCGCTTCCAGGCGACGCTCAACGGCCTCTCGACGGATGCGGACATCCGGGCGCTCGAGGAGGTCCGCGATCACATCAACCGGCTCGTCGCCGAGACCCAGGTGAGCCGCGACCTCGGCGACAGCGAGCTCGAGCGCCGGCTCGGCCACATCCGGGAGGCCGAGGCCGAGCGCACGGCACGCGCCCAGCTCGAGGAGCTGAAGCGTGTGCGCGACGGGAGGCCTGCGCCGATGGCCCTCCCGGATGCCGCGCCCGCGCGATGACCCACGGAGGTCACTGGCTGGCCCGCTGCTTCGTGGCGGCGCCGGTGTCCGCGCGGTCGGCGAGGATGGCTTCGAGGGTGCGCGTCTTCGGGCAGGCGAGCCCGATCTGCCGCAGGACGTCGAAGACGTTGTAGAGTCCGAGGTACAGGATGGGCTTGCCGCTCGTCAGCAGGGCGGCGGCCACCTCCCGCTCGGCGTCCGCCCACGTGACGACGTTGGTGAACCCGATGTGACCGAAGCAGTGCTCGGTGTCGGGCCCGTAGAGGCTCAGCCACCGGCCGCCCAGCATGAAGCCGAGCCCGTACCGCAGCGGCAGGCCGATGCTGAAGTCGATCTCGCCGTACGAGTGCTCCGTGACCGCCCGGCGGATCGTTCGCGACTCGAAGACCCGGACGCCGTTCTGGATGCCGCCGTCCAGCAGGAGCTGGTAGAAGCGGCTGACCTCCTCGGCAGTTGCCACCAGGTTGCCCGCGGGCACGAGGGCGGTGAGGAAGCGGGGATCGTTGGAGAGCTCGATCGCCTCGTAGAATCCCACGCCCAGCGCCCGCCAGAGGATCGTCGACAGCGGCGGGAGCACCGGCGGTCCCGTCGCGTAGCTGCGCGCGACCGCGTCCACGTCGTGCAGGTCGACGCCGTACCGCAACCAGCGGAAGCCCAGGGGCCGGCGGATGGTCTCGTCGAGCAGGGCACGGATGCTCCGGCCGGTGACCCGGCGGACGATCTCGCCCAGCACGAAGCCGCCGGTCATGGCGTGGTAGGCGAGCCGCTGGCCGGGCCGCGAGGAGAGCTGCGCGCCGCAGAAGATGCGCACGATCTCGTCCGGCTGCGCCAGGGACTCGAGCCGCATCACCTCGGGCGGGAGGTTGGGCATCCCCGCGCGGTGGCTCAGCAGGTGGCGGATGGTGACGCGATACTTCCCGTGCGCCCCGAACTCCGGGATGTACTCCGAGACCGCGTCGTCGAGGCGGAGCGCATCGCGCTCGTCGAGCAGGTGGATCAGCATCGCGGTGACGGCCTTCGCCGCCGAGAAGATGTTGAAGGGCGTCTCGGGCGTGCAGAGCACCTTCGGGCCCTCGGGCGGATCGGCCGGGCCGTTGCCGCTGGCGTGCCCGATGGCACGGTCGATCACGATGCGGCCCTTGCGGCGGACGCACAGCTGGATCGCGGGGTGGATGCCGCTCCGGTAGAGGCGCTCGACCGCCGCCCAGATGCGCGCCGGCCCGTCGGGGACGACCCCGGCCTCGCGCGGATCGACCTCGTTCTCCGCGCGGACGGTCGTGACCTCCTCGAGGCGCGGAGGGACGCGGCACCTCTGCACGAGGGTCGGCAGCACGGCGGTGGGATTCTACACCGGCGCCGGCAGCGAGCGGCAGCCGGTAGTCCGGCCCTGGCGGGCCGCCGGGACGGCGACGCGCACAGCCGGCGCCTGCAGGGTAGTTGACAACAGATTGTCGTCATGGCAACATGTCCCCATGTGGGACCGCGCCGCATCACGTCGGGCACCCTGGCCGACCGAGCACTTTCCGTTTCAGAGCCGCTACGTGGATGTCGACGGGCACCGCATCCACTACGTCGACGAGGGGAAGGGCCCTGTCCTGCTCTTCCTGCACCCCGCACCCGCCGCGGCCTTCATGTACCGCGAGTTCATCGCGGCGCTGCGCGAGCGGTTCCGGTGCGTGGCGCTCGACTACCCGGGCTTCGGGTTGTCCGTGGCCCGCAGTGACTCGCTCTTGACGCTCGAGGAGTACGCCGGTGCCGTGGCCGGGTTCGTGGACGCCGTGGATCTCCGAGCCATCACGCTCGTGCTTCACGACGCGGGCGGGCCGATCGGCTTCCGTGCCGCGGCCATGGCTCCCGACCGGTATGGCGCCTTCGTGGTGAGCGACACCTTCGCGTTCCCGCTCCGGGAGTTCCGGCTCGTGCGCACGGTGCTCCGGTTCGTGTCGACCTCTGCCGCCGTGCGTGCCCTCAACCGTCGGCTCAACCTGCTGCCGCGGCTCGTGTCGACCGTTGCGCCCGTTCGCCGGCGCCTGCCGCGCGAAGTCCGTCGCACGTATCGCGCCCTGTTTCCCACGCCCGAATCGCGTGACCGCATCCTGGACCTGCTCCGGGAGCTCGCTCGAGGTGACGATTTCCTGGAGCGCACCGAAGAAGGCATCCGGAGACACTTTCGATCGCGACCGGCTCTCCTGATGTACGGGCAGTACGACCCGGTTCGGCTGCTCGGCTTCATGCGACGGTTCGAGCAGATGTTTCCGAACCATCGTTCGCGCGTCGTCCGGTGGGAAGGACACTTCCCCCACGAGGGAAGCCCGGAGCGGATGATCGCCGAGATCATCGACTGGATGGAGGACGTGGAGAAGGGAGCGTATGGCGAAGCGCACGCCGGCCGCCGAGCAGCTGACCCAGCTCATCCTGACGGTGTTTCGCTTCCATGGCAGCCTTGAGCGACACGGGATCAAGCTCACGCGGCCGTTCGCACAGACGCCGGCGCGCTGGCAGGTACTGAGCGCGGCCTGGGGCGAAACGCGCACGGTGCCGCAGATCGCGCGGCGCATGGGTCTCACGCGCCAGGCGGTGCAGCGCGTGGCGGGGGTGCTCGAAGCCGAGGGCCTGGCGAGGTTCGCGCGGAACCCCGCACACCGCAGCTCCCCGCTGCTCGAGCTGACGCCGGATGGCGAAGCCCTCGTCGCGAAGATCAACGCGGCGCAGATCGGCTGGGCGAATCGGGTTGCGCGCGGCCTCGATCGCCGCCGGCTTGCCGAGACGACGCGGACGCTGCAAGAGCTCTCGGAGCGCCTCGATCGCGCGGCCGGTTGAGTGTTCTTGACCGCGGGCGGGTGCGGCGACTACGCTCGGGCTGTTCCCGCGGGAGGCGCGCATGACGACTCGCACGAAGGCCGCGCTGGCGCTCGTCCTCCTCCTGGCGGCCGCGGTGTTTCTCGCGGTGCGCGTCTCCGCCGGCGGCGGGCGACATCCGCGCCTCCGCGCCCGCCTCGACCTCGTCGAGCGCCACTTCGCGGACCTGACCACCAGTAGCGACACCGTCGAGGCACGGCTCCAGGCGCTCGCGGTACGCGTCGCCGATCTCGAGGCGCGGCTCGCAGAATGCCACTGCGTGCCGCCGCCCACGTGTACCCCGTGCACCTGCGCCGCGGCCGGCGCCGCGTGCGGCCAGGACGCCGACGGCGACGGCGTCGACGACTGCCTCGACCGCTGCCCGTGCGAACCGGGTCCGTCCGACCAGGCCGGCTGTCCCGGGCCACCGCCGCCCCCGCCGTGCAGTCCGTGCCCCTGCGTCTTTGAAGGCGGCCCGTGCGGCCACGACGCCGATCACGACGGCATCGACGACTGCACCGACGGCTGTCCCTGCGACCCCGGCCCGCCGGAGAACAAGGGCTGCCCGCGGCCCATCTGCGAGCCCTGCACGAGCTGCGCCACGGTGCCCTGCGGCCACGATGCCGACGGCGACGGCGTCGACGACTGCGCCGACGCGTGCCCCTGCCGCCCGGGTGCCGACACGAACCGCGGCTGCCCGACGGGCCAGGCGTGTCAGACAGACGCCGACTGCGACGACGGGAACGGGTGCAGCCTCGACGTCTGCATGGGCGGCGTCTGCGAGCACAAGTGCCTGTGTCTCGGGCCCGCCGGCTTCGACTGCCGGCCGGGGCCGGCACGCTGAGCAGAGCGTCGCCCGGCGGGATCGGCCCGCCTCGATTTGACACTACCCGCCTTCTTGTGGATCCGTGCCGCCACGGATGGCGTGGTGGCTGTGGGTGCTGCTCGGCTTCGCGCTCGTGCTGTGCGAGCTGCTGACACCGGGCGGCTTCTTCTTCCTCTTCTTCGGTCTGGGGGCCGTCGCCGTCGGCGCGCTCGTCTGGCTCGGAGCCGCCGGGCCGGCATGGCTCCAGTGGTTCCTCTTCTCGCTCATCTCGATCGGGTTCCTGGTCCCGCTGCGCGGCCGGCTGCTGCGGCGGATGGCCACGGGCGACGACGCGGCGGCGCGCGTGGACGCGCTGGTCGGGCAGGTGGCGGTGCTCCTCGACGACCTGCCCCCGGGCGAGGTGGGCAAGGCGGAGCTGCGCGGCACGGCGTGGAACGCACGCAACGAAGGCGAGCGCGCGCTCCGCCGCGGTCAGCGCGGCCGGGTGACGCGGGTGGACGGGCTGACGCTCTGGCTTCAGCCGGAGTAGGAGGTCACATGCTGTCGGGCGCGCTGATCGTCTTCCTGGTGCTGGCGGTCCTTATCCTCTTCGTCCTCTCGCGTACCGCCGTCGTCGTGCCGCAGCAGAGCGCGTTCGTGGTCGAGCGGCTCGGCCGCTACCGGGCCACGCTCGACGCGGGCTTCCACATCCTCCTCCCCTTCGTCGACGGGATCCGCTACCGCCACTCGCTCAAGGAGAATGCCCTCGATATCCCGGAGCAGATCTGCATCACGAAGGACAACGTCCAGGTGCACGTCGACGGCGTCCTCTACCTGAAGGTGATGAATCCCGAGCGGGCCTCCTACGGCGTGGCGGACTATCTCTTCGCGATCACCCAGCTCGCGCAGACGGCGCTGCGCAGCGAGATCGGCAAGATCGAGCTCGACCGCACCTTCGAGGAGCGCACGCACATCAACCTCGAGGTGGTGAACGAGCTCGACAAGGCGACCGAGCCGTGGGGCATCAAGGTGCTGCGCTACGAGATCAAGAACATCACGCCGCCGGCCGACGTGCTCGCCGCCATGGAGAAGCAGATGCGGGCCGAGCGCGAGAAGCGCGCCGTGATCCTCACCTCGGAGGGCCAGCGCGACGCCGCGATCAACAGCGCCGAGGGCGAGAAGCAGCAGGTCATCAAGGCGTCCGAGGCGAAGAAGCAGCAGCAGATCAACGAGGCCGAGGGACAGGCGGCCGCGATCCTCGCCGTCGCCGACGCGACCGCCGAGGGCATCCGCAAGGTGGCCGAGGCGATCAACCTGCCGGGCGGCTACGAGGCGGTGCAGCTGCGGGTCGCCGAGCAGTACATCGGCCAGTTCGGTCAGCTGGCGAAGGAGAGCAACACCATGGTGCTGCCCGCCAGCGTCGCCGACGTCGGCTCGATGATCGCGCTCGCGATGAACGTGATCGGGCGCCACCCGAACGGACCCGGGGCAAACCGGGAGGCCTGATACCTTCCTGCTCCCGCCGGCCCGCCGCTGCACACGGCTGGGAGAATTCCCCCACGGTGCTGGGGCAGAACCCCCAGCCCCATGCGTACCTCCCATCATCCGATGCGGGAAGTCGAGCGGGCACCGTCATTGCACTGAAGGTCCGCGGACAGTCGTGCCCGGACGAGCCCCTGGCCCCTCCCCTGCCAGTGGGCTCGTCCCGGGCCGCGGCGGCGGCTACCCTGGCCGGGGATGCTCGACGCCTTCGAGCGCGACGTCCAGGCGATCGCGCGCCGGATCACCGAGGCCGCCGGCTCCGAGCAGCCGCGCGTCTACCACCTCGGCTGGTGGAGCGAGCGGCTCCTCGAGTGGGCCATGGCGCATCCGCGCTTCAAGACCCAGCTCTTCCGCTTCGTCGACGTCTTTCCCGCCTGCCACGACGACGCAGACGTCCTGCGGCACCTCGAGGAGTACTTCGACGGCGTCGAGATGCCGCGCGCCCTCCGCCTCGGTCTCGGGCTGACGGAGCGCGTGCCCTTCGGCGCCGGAATCTCGGCGGCGGCCGCGCGACGCAACGTGCGGCGGATGGCGCGGCAGCTGATCGTCGGTGCCGCGCCCGAGGATGCGCTCCCGCGGCTCGAGCGTCTGTGGCGCGCCGGCGAGGCATCGACCGTCGACCTGCTGGGCGAGCACATCGTCACCGAAGCCGAGGCGGACCGCTACGCGGCGCGTGTGGCGGCGATGCTCGAGGCGCTCGTCTCGGCGACTCGGACATGGCCCGCGGCGCCGCTGCTCGAGCGCGACCCCTGGGGCCTCGTGCCGCGCGTCAACGTCTCGGTCAAGCCGACGGCGCTGACGCCGCTCTTCGCACCGCCGACCGCCGCCGAAGGGCTCGCCGAGGCCGAGCGCCGGCTGCGGCCCGTCCTCGAGCGGGCGCGCGCGGCCGGAGCCACGATCCACCTCGATACCGAGCACGACGAGGCGAAGGACCTCACCTTCGAGCTGCTGCGCGCCCTCGGGGCCGCCTTTCCCGATGGCCCGCAGCTCGGCTGCGTCGTGCAGGCCTATCGCAAGGACGCGTATGCCGACCTCCGCCGGCTGGTCGACTGGTCGCGCGACACGCTCCGTCTTCCGCTCCAGATCCGTCTCGTGAAGGGCGCCTACTGGGACAGCGAGACGATCGTCGCGCACGCCGAGGGGTGGCCCGTGCCGGTCTTCGAGACGAAGGCCGAGACCGACGCGAGCTACGAGCGCTGCGCGCGCTACCTCGTCGACCATGCCGGCCAGGTCCGCCCGGCGTTCGGCAGCCACAACGTCCGGAGCCTCGCCTACGCGGTCGCGTACACCCGGGCCCGGGGCCTCCCGGAAACGGCCATCGAGCTCCAGCTCCTCTACGGGATGGCGGAACCGATTCACGTTGCGGTGCGCCGGCTCGGGTTCCCGGTGCGGGCCTACGCGCCGGTCGGCGATCTGATCGCCGGCATGGCCTACCTCGTGCGGCGGCTGCTCGAGAACACCTCGAACGAGTCGTTCATCCGTCACCGCTTCGCCGAGGGCCAGGCGCTCGAGGCGCTGATCGCGCCCCCGGCGGCGCGCACGCTGCCTGAGCCGGAAGCGGAGGCCGCGCCGCGCCCGCCGACCGACGCGGCGGCGCCGGCGCCGTTCGTGAACGAGCCGCGCGCCGAGCTCCGCCGTCCGGGGCCGCGCGCGCGTCTCGTGGCCGCCGTGCACGAGGCGCCGCGCGCCTTCGAAGATCCCGTGCTGATCGAGGGGACGCCGGTCCCGACGACCGACCTGCTCACGTCCGTCGACCCGGGGGAATTCGCGACCGCCGTCTGCCGCGCCGGCCACGCAGGACCCGCGGAGGCGGAGCGCGCCGTCGACGCCGCGCTCCGTGCCCTGCCCGCCTGGCGCGCCACGCCCTGGCGCGAGCGGGCCGCGACGCTCTTCCGCGCCGCGGCGATCCTCCGGCGTCGCCGCACCGCACTCGCCGCGCTCGAGGTCTTCGAGGCGGGGAAACCCCTCGCCGAGGCTGACGCCGACGTCTGCGAGGCGATCGACTACTGCGAGTACTACGGGCGGCAGGCGCTGCGGCTCGGCGACGGCGCTCCCGTCCGCCAGCGGCCGGGCGAGACGAACCTCTATCGCTACCAGCCGCGCGGCGTCGGCGCCGTCATCGCGCCCTGGAACTTCCCGCTCGCCATCCCGGCGGGCATGGTCACCGCATCCCTCGTCGCCGGCAACTGCGTCGTCTTCAAGCCCGCCGAGCAGGCGCCCGGGGTCGCTTTCCGGCTCGTCGAGATCCTGCTCGAGGCGGGCGTCCCGCCCGGCGCGCTGGCCTTCCTGCCCGGGATGGGCGACGTGGGCGCGCACCTCGTCCGTCATCCCGCCGTCGCCTTCGTCGTCTTCACGGGCTCGAAGGCGGTCGGGCTGTCGATCATCGCCGACGCCGCCGTGCAGCGCCCGGGACAGCGGCACGTGAAGCGCGTCGTCGCGGAGATGGGCGGCAAGAACGCGATCGTCGTCGACTCCGACGCCGACCTCGACCAGGCCGTCCCGGCGATCGTGGCGAGCGCCTTCGCCTACGCCGGACAGAAGTGCTCGGCGGCCTCGCGCGTGATCGGCGTCCGGCCCGTCTTCGACGCGCTCGTCGAGCGGCTCGCCGGCGCGGCAGCGGTCGTGCCCGTCGGGCACCCGCGGGAGCTGCGCACCGTCGTCGGGCCGCTGATCGACGAGGACGCCTGGAACCGCGTGCGCGAGTACCGGGCGCTCGCCCGCGCGGAGGGCGAGGTCGTGTTCCAGCGCGACGACGTCCCCGGCGGCGGGTGGTACGCCGGCCCGACCGTGGTGATGACGAACCGGCCGCACTCCCGGATCGCCACCGAGGAGATCTTCGGACCGTTCCTCACCGTCATGCGCGCGGACGACTTCGACCAGGCGCTCGCCCTCGCCAACGATACCGAGTACGCGCTCACGGCCGGGCTCTTCTCGCGCTCCCCGGCACGCATCCGCCGCGCCGCCGAGGAGCTGCGAGCCGGGAACCTCTACGTCAACCGCGCCATCACCGGCGCGCTCGTCGGCTGCCAGCCGTTCGGCGGCTACGGCCTCTCGGGCGTGGGCTCGAAGGCCGGCGGGCCGGACTACCTGCTCCAGCTCGTCGAGCCGCGCGTCGTGACGGAGAACACGATCCGGCAGGGCTTCGCGCCGCCAGATGAGTGAGGCGTTCCGGCCCCGCATCATGCCGTGCTACACCGCCGGCATGCTGACGCTGTACGACTACCTGCCGTCCGGCAACGGCTACAAGGTGCGCCTGCTCCTCTCGCAGCTCGGCATCCGCTTCCGCCTGGTCGAGACAGACATCCTGAAGGGAGAAACGCGGACGCCCGAGTTCCGCGCCATCAATCCGAACGGGCGCATCCCGGTGCTCGAGCTCGAGGACGGCCGCCGGCTGGCCGAGTCCGACGCGATCCTCTTCTACCTCGCCGAAGGGACGCCGTTCCTGCCCGAGGAGCGCTTCGCGCGCGCCGAGGTGCTGCAGTGGATGTTCTTCGAGCAGTACAGCCACGAGCCCTACGTCGCGGTGGCCCGGTTCTGGACGCACTATCTCGGGAAAGCCGTGGACGCGGAGAAGATCGAGCGCGGCTACCAGGCGCTCGATGTGATGGAACGGCACCTCGGGAGCCGGCGGTTCTTCGTCGGCGAGCGGTACACGATCGCCGACATCGCGCTCTACGCCTACACGCACGTCGCGCACGAGGGAGGCTTCGACCTCGCTGCGTATCCGAACGTCCGCGCCTGGCTGGCCAGGGTCGCCGCGGAGCCGGGACACGTGCCGATCACGCAGCGGCAGTTCGAGTGAGCGCCGTGGCCGGGTGCGACGGCTTCACGCGGCCGCGGCGGCGTCCTCCGCTGGGGCCGGACCTTCGCCGCGAGAGAGGGCCGTCCGCGCCTGCGCCCGATAGTGCTCGCGGTCGAACCGGCGCGTGCTCCACCAATAGCGTACCGTACTGCCCGACCAGTTGTTCGTGATCTGCCCGGCCTCGGTCTTGTACCAGCTCTTCCCGGTCGCCGCCCACACGGTGTGCGCCAGCTCGCTCTGGATGCGGGCGTTGTAGGCGTCCAGCACCTCCGGCCGGAGGTCCAGCGACGCGAGCTCCCGCTTCGCCAGCGTCCGGATCGCCTCGAGCACGTAGCGGGTCTGGCACTCGATCATGAAGATGATCGAGTTGTGGCCGAGGTTCGTGTTCGGGCCGTACATCATGAAGAAGTTCGGAAAGCCGGCGACCGTGATGCCGAGGTACGCCCGCGCGCCGCCCGCCCACTCCGACTCGAGCGACCGGCCGTCGCGCCCCTCGATGCGCATCGGCACGAGGAACGCCGTCGACTGGAACCCCGTGGCGAAGATCAGCACGTCCGCGGGATGGGTCGCGCCGTCGCGGGTCACGATCCCGTCCTCGGTCACGTGGTCGATGCCGCTCGTGACGAGCTCGACGTTTTCACGCCCGAGGGCCTGATAGTAGTCGTCGGAGATCAGGATGCGCTTGCCGCCGACCGGGTAGTCCGGGACGAGGACCTCGCGGAGACGCGGGTCGGCCACCTGCTCGCGCAGGTTCCGCTCGGCGAGGCGCCGGACCATCGCGGCGATGAGCCGGTTCCCGCGGAACAGCGGGAAGCGCATCTCGAGCTGGAGCCATATCCACCGCCGGTAGAGCCGAGCGAGGAACGGCAGCCGGCCGAACAACCGCTTCTCGCGCTCGCTGTAGGCACGGTCGCCGCGCGGCAGCAGCCAGTTCGCGCTGCGCTGGAAGACCGTGAGCTGCTGCACCCGCGGGGCGATCTGCGGGACGAACTGGATGGCGCTTGCGGCGTTGCCGATCACCGCCACGCGCTTGCCCGAGAGATCGGCGCCATGGTTCCAGCGCGCGGAATGGAAGCGCTCGCCGCGAAAGCCCTCGATCCCGGGAATGTCCGGGATATGCGGCCGGCTGAGCTGCCCGACGGCGCTCACCAGCACGTCGACCTTGATCTCCTCGCCGTCCCCGGTGCGCAGCCGCCACACGCTCTCCCCCCCGTCGAAGCGAGCGTCGGCGATCTCGGTCGAGAACC